>Ga0187894_10003547_pt1 | contig 17391 bp, 15 predicted proteins | sample GBC1701081metaG_FD_136650 | JGI IMG/M metagenome (GOLD analysis project Ga0187894, IMG submission 136650) | White microbial mat communities from a lava cave in the Kipuka Kanohina Cave System on the Island of Hawaii, USA - GBC170108-1 metaG ...
CGCGATTCCACGGAACGAGTCGTAACGCTCGCCTTTGAGCTGCCAACCGGGAAGTGGTTCGAGAACGGAACGAAGCGCATCTGCTTCAAGATTGCCGCTCGAAGATCGCGCCGGGCCAATCGCATATACACACGGAGTTCTTTCGTTAACAACGGTCGGTTTAATAATTACGGTCCGACCATCGCGTTCTGAAAGGTAGCCCGACGGAACTGCGAAATCGACATCGGCTCCGCCTGCATTGTTGCCCGTTCCGACAGACGCGGCTGCCGGCAAAATAGAGACACTATCAAGGACTGAAGTGATCTCGTTTTGAGCGGCGTCTCCCACCGAGATCGTTAGCACACTTAGCGAGCGTCCGCGCCCCACTAGGGTCATGAGCGAAACTCCGGTGATGCCGTCTTTTGTGTTCACCCGCTGAGCGCCTATAGCCAGATTGAAATCGCCGTCGCGTTCGATCTTCGGTTGCGGGGCGGCAGCCTGAGTTACGTTTTGAACGCGTGCACGCCACACTTTAGCAAACTCGTCCGCCGCGGAACCGGTGCTTTGATAGCTCGCGTAAATTGCTATCAATCCGATACCGTCAGGCCGGCGATAAGCGATCCCGTCAGGCAGCGATTCTTTCACCCATCCCTTCGGCGGCGAATACGTGAGAAACTCGAAGATGTCTGCGTGAACGATCACAGGCGAAAGATTTACGGCCAGCAGAAACACCATCAAAGCGAAACAGATATTTTTAACCTTCATAGATGACCTCGTTATTGCCCTTCGCACTCGTTGGTATCAAGCGGTACCAAATCGACATACCTCGTGCCGCTGCCCTCAGCGGTTCCGACTCCTGGGTATGAACCCTTGAAGCTGTCCATCGTCAGGGCGATCCTAGGGTTGTCGGTATCGATACCGGTGACCGTGTATGATCCGCTGCCGTTATGTAACGTAACGCCCATTCCACCGCCGCCAAGGGAAACCGTTCCGCCTTCGCCTGTTTCGGATGACGGCGTAAAACTGAAATTGAATGTTAGCTGCGACTGTCCGATTATTTTGAACGGCTTATCGAGGCTACAGACGGTGCCGGAAAAAGTCATCCCGCCCCACGTTCCGGTCGCCCGATAACTTGGCCCGACGATCGTAATGCGCGACTCAAAGGTCTTTTCGATGATCGTCGATTCGCCCGTGTTCGGGTTCCAAGCGTAAAATCTCGCTGATATTTTTACCTTGGCAACATTGGGATTCGGCCGTCGCGCAGGAGCGATATAGGTCGCGAACATCATCCCCTGTCTCTGCATATAGTCGGACGTTTGGATGTTGCCGGGGCCTTCAAGGCTCCATGATGCCGAGCCGCTCGGCGGCTGCTCGTCGCAGCTTACAGGGCGCGACAACAACCGGTCGATCAAGCCGGGTTCCGCACACACAAGCAACTGAACGATCTGCGATTGCCGTACGCGGACCGTTGCCCGCGGCGGTATCAGCCGAAGGCGGGCAAATGTCGTGTAATCGGTGAAGTGCGTTACCGGGACGGTAAGCGTTTTAGCGGTCGCGTCGAACGTTCCGGAATTCTGGGCACGCCATGCTCCTTTTTCGTCCTGATAGGCGATCGACAGTGCTTCGGGAACCGTGCCCTCAAGGTCCTGGTCGTTATAGCGGAAGGAAAGCTCAAGCGGAGTGCTGAACTTTTTGCCGTCAGGCTCGAATCTGTACGCATTTCCGACGCCATTTTTTGCCTTGCCGGTTACCGCTTGAATGGTGAAAGTGACCGTCTCAGAAAGTGCATTTTGTGGAACTGTAAGCGTCAACCGTCCATCGGCACTCGTAAGCGAGCCGCCTGCGGGTCCTATTTCTTTGGCTGCTTTGTCGCCGACTGGTGTGCCTACCTCGGTCGGCGCAATCACGAGATTATTCGTTCCGCCCGAGAATACACCGCAGCCGAGCGTAACAGCAAGGATCAAGCCGGCGATCATTATTCGGTAGTTTGGCAGCACGTCGTCTCTCCTGTGATCAATAACATTTCACTGTTTGCTAGACGCGTCAAGCAATTTTCGGGATGACGGGCGCGAAAACTAAATCTCGGCTTGGTTCCGCGCTGGTGGTTCCGGCCGGACAACTTTGTCCCGCGCCCGTTGTCACAGATGCTCCTGATTGGAGCAACTTTATCACGGCTTGCAAATTTTTGAAGCCGGATTCATCTCGCAAAGAGCCTTCCTTACCGAATCGATCTGCAATTTCTGCTCCCTGATCGTCTCTTCCTGCGATCGTATCTTTTCTTCCAACATCTTGATCTCAGCTTGCTGTTCCTTCACGGCGTTAATAAGTACAACGCCAATACGGTCGTATTTGACGCCTTCGATTTCGCCACGCTCATTGTAGGTAACAAACAGCGGGTCGATCCGCGCGACGTCTTCCGCTCCGAAACCGACATCGCGGGTGCCGCCCACTTTCCAGTCGAAAGTGATCGGGCGCAGTTGGTTGACAACGGATAAGCCAGACCAGAACGGTGCGATGTTGGTTTTGTAGCGGAGACTGGACGAACAATTTGCGATCTGGTTTGAAAGATTGCGGCAAAGCTGCGTGCCGCCGATCGAGCCGAGCACATTGAGCGTAATGCCGTTCGCCACGGTAATCGTGTTTACGAGTGTCTGCCCGAAAACTGTGAGATTGCCGCCCACCCCGTTCTGTCCGATGCTTACCGCTCCAGTGACCTGATCTATAGTGACTTGGTTTTCAAGAAACGCGCCTGCGTCATTCGCTTTTTGGAAACTCAGCCGGTCATTGTCGAACGCGATCCGATAACCGCGACGGCCGGCCGTGTTCGCCTGATTGGTAAACGTGAGTGCAAAATTAGGGCTATTGCCGTTAATATGCAGCGGAGAAGCCGGCACAGTCGTGCCGATGCCGACATTGACTGAATCGCAATTCGGCGGGGAGCAGTTGTTGACGCCGTTGATACTGCCGAGCACAAGCGAATTACTTGCGCCCGCGAGCGCCCGAATGCCGATCGCCGTAGCATTTATTAGGTTATTCGCCGCGACGTTCGCGCCGAAACCGAGCGTGGTGTTCAACGAACCGGTCGTATTGGTCGCGCCGGAGCTTGCGCCGATAAATGTGTTGCTGTGCCCGCCCGTCGAGAATTGGCCGGCCTCGGATCCGATAAACGTATTGAGGTTGCCGCTCACCGCCGCCGGGCCCGCTCTTTGGCCAAAAAACGCATTGAAAGCTCCACTCTCGTTATTGCCGCCTGCAAAGCTTCCGACAAAGGTGTTTGCAACGCCTGAGCTATTTTTGTTTCCGGAGAGGAAACCAAAAAATGAGTTGTTTGACGCAGTGTTGGCTTGACCGGAGCCCGAACCGAAGAAGGAGTTATTGACTCCACCCGCATTTGCGAATCCGGAAAAAGATCCGAAAAAGGAATTATTCGATCCCGTCGAATTTTCACCAGAACGAACGCCAAAAAACGAATTGCTCCCGCCCGCTCCGCCAGCCAAACCGGCGGACGGCCCGACGAAGAGATTCCCGATGGACGAACTCATAATTCGCTGGCCGTTGAGATTGAATTGAGTTCCAGCATTTAGAATGTTGGCAGTTCCGGTGCCGTCAATATTGAAGTTTGCGGTCTGTCCGTTAGAGGAGTTTTGTATATAGTTTGCGTTTGCGTCCGTCGTGGTCAGATACTGATCAGCCTCTACGCCGCCGAGCGTCGCCGCGTTGTCGGAATTAAGGCTGAAGATGCTTTCGGGCGTTGGTGAAACTTTTTGCCTCGGAGCAAGTAATGTGTAGGTCGGGCCGCCGAGCGGCTTTACTCTTATCTCAATCCACCGCGCCACGCCCTGAAACTGATTCCCGAAATCGAGCCTCACGCTGAAAACACCATTCGCGACCGTGACACCGGGCCTCGACAGGATATTTCCCAGCTGCGACCCGCCCGATTCGGCTGAGAAGAGTCGAAACTCGAAATCGTGCGGCGTGTTTGCCGGCGTGCCGGGTGGTGTCCCGACGTTTAGGCTGCCCTGGTACGTGAATTCGGTCGTCTGAGCCAGAGTGGATTGACAGGCGATTAGGCATAAAACCAAACCAAGGATTGTGAAAACAGACTTTTTATAAACGAACATAATCTTCTCCATGTTTTCCACGGTGTCGCTGGAATCTTGCCTTGACAAAATTCACTGTCCGGAGTGGGCCTCGACACATGCGAGACAATCGACGGTTTGAAAGTGGCATCGGCCAGGGCTTTCTATTCTCCATCCGCCTTCCAGGGTAGATCGGTAGATCTGACGCGCATGGCGCACCCTGTAATTCATCTGAGGGTGGAAATACCAATAGCTGTCCGGCGCCTGCCATACGGTTGCCGTGGTGTTGTCGGCCATTTTCATCGCGTGGCCGTTGTTTTCGCACTGTCCAAGATGAGGGCAAACTTCAAGATTCTGTCGGACGTTCTCCAGATTTGCGGCTTTTACCGCCTTCGAATACGCATCCACAAAATCGATGAAAAGAGTTGCGTAGCCGAACGCTTTCTTGAATGTTGAGTTGGCGGCCGTACGCGTTGCTTCCTGTCCCGCGAGCCTATTTACGCCGTCACTGGCAAAAGTCTCGTCCATAAGTTTCGAACCTATTTCTCCTTTTGCTTTCTTCAAAGCCAGATCCATACCAACACTTCCTGCTGAATTTCCCATTTTCTTTACCTCCTTTGAATGTTCCTTTTTTTAAGCAACGCCACGCGATCGTAATTCGCGGCGTCTGGAATCTGATTTCGTTAGCTTCCGTTATCGATGTCGATAGTCTGAATCTGAGCTAAAGAATTTAGGCAGACATACACTTTCGGGCCTTCGTAAAAATGAATCTCGCCGGCCTCGATCAGGCGGAATATCTCCCGCTCAGATACGCCCGAAATCATCGTTAGTGCCTCGGGCGTTACCATCACGGAGGACGCGCCGCAGAACCGACAAAATTCGTTCATCGTGGCCGCGCTCCGTCGCAGCAGAACGGTTTCCTCTTTTTCAAACATGACCTGGGTGCATTGAGTCATCGCGATTACCGCCTTCTCGTTTTTCAAAAAAGCCTGTTTTGTTAAAAGCGTCGAGCGCGAGCTGAGTGAAAAAAGCCGCGCCCGACGAGTCCTACAAACACAGCTACGGTAGTTGCGGCTGTGGTTTCGGCAGTTTTGCCAGGGCAGCGGTTGCCGCCGCCGAGATTTGAGGCGTGAGCACATCTTCGCCGTCTGTTTTGGCTTTTAATTTCGACGCGGTCGCGGGGATCAGGACCGTGCCGTCCACGGCAATAAACCGATATTCAAAACCTACTTCGTCCTTTTTCTTGAAGCTGCCGGACATAGACGCAGCGGAGATCGCGGTCGCCGCCGCTGCTCCCGCGATGGCACCGGCGATTCCGGCACCGGGAATCATCCCTGCCGCGCCTGCAAGCATTCCGAGGCCTCCAAGCCCGCCGAAACCGCCGCCGCCTTTCTTGCGTACGACTTTGCTAAAGAAAATGTAGTCGCATTTTTTCAGCCTCGCCTCTTTCTCTGGAAGAGCGGATTCGAGAAATATCGTTTCCACGGTTTCCTCCGCGAGAGCAACCTGAAGCGTGTTGCGGATAGCCATCGGCGTATCCGCGAAACTAAAATCGTTTCCCATCTCGGCAATCGGAGAAACTATGCCGATACGTATGAATCCGGGTTTCTTTTCAGGCACCATGTTTTCAGGCATCATCGGCATCATGGGTACCGTCTGTGCGAGGCCTGTCATTGAGAAAGCTGCCGTCAATGCGACGAGAGCCGTTAAAATTCTTTTCATTTTTTTACCTCCAAATTTCTATTGGTTTTGTCACAACCGTCCGAGAGGCCGGTAATCTTGAAAAACTCTTGCCAGTTTCTCGGCTTAAGCGATAGAATAGGGTGAACTTCAAAATGCGCCTTTTCGGGCCGTGCGGCAACCATCATGAGCACAATCGAGTTGGAAGTCTTGCGGTTTTTCTGGCTTTTTCTTGACTTATTTTTGACTTGATGGAAACGGTTGAGAACAAACGATTTGTTTACGAGTTCGGAAAATTCTTACTCGACCCGAACGAGAAGACTTTGTTCGTGAACGGCGAGCCTATTCATCTGCCGGCCAAGGAATTCGAAACACTTCTGCTGCTGGTCGAAAACAACGGTCGGGCGCTCTCTAAAGAAGAAATGATGGCGGCCGTTTGGCAGGATGCCTTCGTCGAGGAGAGCAATCTCGCCAAACAGATTTCACGGCTACGCAAAACTCTTGATACAAACGGCGAACAGTACATTGAGACTTTGCCGAAACACGGCTACAGGTTCTCTGCCGTCCTGCATCACACTATTCCGCAAGCCGAGCAGCCTGTAATTCTCGAAAAGCGAACCGTCAATAGGCTGACAGTCGAACTTGGAAAAAGCGAAGACGACCTGCCGCCGGTCCCGCTCCTCGGGTCAGGGAAAAGATTTTGGACGCCTTGGAAAGCCGTAGCGGGCATTATGGCTGCAGTTGCGCTGATAGGGCTAATTTGGTTTTGGATGGGCCGGTCGCAACCGGCATCGAAAATCGACTCCGTCGCGGTTCTTCCGTTCAAGTCCGTGACCGCTGATCAAAGCGACGATAATTTGCGAATCGGATTGACCGATGCGCTGATCACAAAACTCGGCGATCTGAAGCAGCTTGTGGTGCGGCCGACGAATGCCATTCGCAAGTATGACAGTCAGGATCCGTTGGCCGCAGGCCGTGAGCTGGGCGTTGACGCGGTGCTTGACGGCAACGTGCAGCGGGTTGCTCAACAGATTCGAGTGACCGTTCAGTTGGTGGATGTTCGCGATGGGAGATTGTTGTGGGGCGGAAGATTTGATGAGCAAGTCGCCGACGCGTTTCGTCTTCAGGATGAGATCGCGGAACAGGTCGCAGCCGCGTTGGCATTGCGGCTGACTGGTGAGGACAAGCGGCTGATCACGAAAAGGTACACTGCCAATCCTGAGGCGCATTACGCATACGTCAGGGGCCGCATCGCATGGAACAGACGCACATCCGAAGACTTTCTCGAAGCGATCAAATATTTTGAAGAGGCGATAGCGAAAGATCCGAACTACGCTCTCGCCTATGCGGGCCTTGCGGATTCATGCAGCCTGCTTGCAGACTATCGCGCGGCTGAACAGAAAGAGTCATACGAAAAGGCGAGAGACGCAGCGTTGAAGGCACTGGAGCTGGACGACAATCTTGCCGAAGCACACACCTCGCTTGCCTACGCCAATATGTACTATTTCTGGGATTGGCAGCGGGCTGAAAGCGACTATAAGCGGGCCATAGCGTTAAATCCAAACTACGCAACCGCTCACCAATGGTATTCGGAATATCTCGCCGGCCAGGGGCGTTTCGACGAAGCTCTGGCCGAGATCAGGCGGGCAAAAGAGATCGATCCACTATCGTCGGTCATCAACGCCGGCGAAGTTTGGATCCTTTATTACGCTCGAAGATACGACGAAGCAATCGAGCACGGGCGCCGGCTCGCCGACATGAATCCGCAGTTCGCCGAAGTCCATGAATATTTGAAACGCTGTTACGACCAAAAAGGAATGTTTCGGGACGCAATATCGGCGCGGCAGATGCGGCGAAAGCTGGCTGGGCTGGATCCGACTGAAACCGAGCCGATCAGGCGGGCAGCAAACGCCACGGACACCAGTGCATACTGGAAAGGCAGGCTAGATCAGGAAATCGCCGACGCGCAAAAAGAGCCTCCGTCGAGCTTCGATATGGCGGAGATATATGCGCAGCTCGGCGATAAGGACAAGGCATTTGCATGGCTCGAAAAATCGTTTGAAGAGCGCACCTACACGATGATGTATCTGAAGGTCGCACCAAATTTGGATCCGCTGCGGTCCGATCCGAGGTTTGCAGATCTTCTCAAGCGTGTTGGATTGGCCTTTTAAAAATAGGAATGCGGACATTTTCGTTGTTGCCTGCATCGGGGGCCTATTAAATTAAGACATATTTTCGATCACGGGGAATGTGAGAGCGACCGCCCGGAATCATTGATTCCGGAAAGGCCGCTTCTTTCGATATGGCATGGCACTACGCCGCGGTCGGCGATAAAGAGAACACTATAAAATGGATCGAGAAGGCCGCAGAAGAAGGAGAACCGACTCTTTCGCAGATCAGGTACATGCAAAGATATGATTTTGTGCGGGACGACACGCGATTTCAGGCGGTAATGAACCAACTGGGGTTCTGAAGTAACACGGAATTTACCCGCCGTCAGTCAGTTAAATATGAATTTGAGTAAAAAGAAGGCGTGGTCCCGGACCACGCCTTCTTTTTACTCAATCATGTCGGTCACGCAATATGTCAGTCAAGCCTCTCGCGCCGGATCACGTACAAATCCTGGTCGCCCGAACCTCCCGGACGATTCGACATGAAATAAAGCTCGGTGCCATCGGACGACAACTTGGGGCCGCCTTCTATCGAGTTACTGTTGACCAGCGGTCCGAGATTTACGGGCGCGGACCAGTGGCAATCCGAACACGGGCGAGTCGATGTGTAAAGGTCCGGCGAATTCTCCATCGAGCCGGGCCGGTTCGAAATGAAAAATATCTCGAGGCCGTCCGGCACTCGGATTGTTATGTGTATGTCGTTCGATGTGGTGTTCAATTCCGAAATGGGATTGGGCGCTCCAAATGTTCCGTCTGCTTGAAGCTGACTTACGTAAATATCCCCAAAGCCCATGCCTCCGGGCCGGAGACCGCTGCTGAAATAAAGATACACTGTGCCGTCCTCGGCCTCGAATACCGACGGCGCGAGTTCGACTCCGATACTGTTCACCTGGCAGCCGAGATTCTGAGGCGTGCTCCACTCGGTGAAATTGTGAAAGTTAAGCCGCCGGGAAACGTAAAAGTCGAAGCCGCCGCAGCCTCCCGGCCGATTGCTGATGAAGTACAAGTAATGCCCGTCGCTCGTCAAAAACGGGAAGCCCTCTGTAAATTCGGGCGTATTTATGTCCGACCCGAGCGAAACCGGACTGCCCCAGTGGTATTCTCGCGTTTCGCGATGCGAGACGTAGATGTCATTCGGACTTGTGCCGCCTACGCCGCGGTTCGAGGTAATAAACAGATCCAGACCATCTCTCGAAATGAAAGGCCCTCCTTCGAACGCCGTCGTATTGATCGGCGAGCCGAGATTTTCCGGCGCCGACCAATTCGAGAAGGTTTGAGCCAGAGCGGGAACCCCGAGAGCAGCTATTAGAATTGCCAACGCCGCTAGAATGACGGGAGAATTTTTTGGTTTTGAGATTGCCGATTGTGTTTTAATTGTGTAGTTTCTGCTGTTCATTTTTTGTGCCTCCAATTTCTATTTTTAACTTACGCAGGCTGCTTTTTGTGCTACCCTACCCGTAAACGCGAGAATCGGCCGGAAATTGGCGGACGCTTTTTTGGGAATTTTGAGCGAGCGTTTGCGGTTGTCACGTCCCGACTCGGGCCAAAGAAACCCTGTTTTAGAACCGAAAATTTATCGATCGAATGAATGAGCGCGGACAGTTGCAAATAACTCAGATGCTTCTGGATTGGAGCGAGGGGGACCAGGCCGCTCTCGAACGCGTGACGCCGCTGGTTTACAGTGAGCTGCACCGTTTGGCTCATCACTTTATGAATCGCGAGCGCGCCGGACACATGCTGCAAACTTCAGCGTTGGTCAACGAAGCGTATCTCCGCCTTATCGATCAAAGAAATGTAAAATGGAACAGCCGGGCGCATTTTTTCGCCATCGCCGCGCAAATGATGCGGCGCATTCTCGTCGACTACGCGAGGCGCAATAGATATGCGAAACGCGGCGCCGGCGCGGTGCATGTGTCACTTACTCAAGCGGAGCTGGTGTCGAATGAACCGACGGCCGAAGTGACCGCGCTCGACGAGGCGCTAACCCGGCTCGAATCGATCGACCCGCAGCAGGCCCGCGTCGTCGAGCTAAGATTTTTCGGCGGGCTGACGATCAAAGAGACGGCCGAGGCAATGAAAATCTCGGTCGATATGGTCAAACGCGAATGGAGCACGGCCAGGGCATGGCTATACCGCGAGATGAAAGGTGGACTTTATGAAGACTTCTGAACGCTGGCAGGAAGTAAAGGAAATTCTTTATTCGGCCCTCGAAATTGAGCCCGCCGAGCGCGCGGCTTTTCTCAAAGCGAGGTGCGGTGATGATCTCGAACTGCATCGAGAGGTCGAATCGCTGATAGGCGCGCACGGCGAAGCGGGCGGTCGTCTCGATTTGCCTGCAATCGAAATAATGGCCGAGACTGTTGTAAATCATCATAACAACGATTTAGTTGGCCGATCGCTCGGAAATTATCAGGTGATTGAAAAGCTCGGCGAGGGCGGAATGGGCGAAGTTTACCTTGCCCGCGACACGCGTCTCGACCGGAAAGCGGCGATAAAACTTCTCCCCGAAGCCCTGACTTCCAACAACCAGACAAAGCAGCGTTTTACGCAGGAGGCAAAGGCGGCGTCGGCGTTGAATCATCCGAATATTGTAACGATCTACGAGATCGCATCGGATAACGGACACGATTTCATCGCGATGGAGTACGTTGATGGCGAAACCATTCGCGATCTGCTCGAGCGCGGCCGGATTGAAACGCGCAAGGCTGTCGAGCTCTCCGCTCAAGCCGCTTCGGGCCTCGCGGCCGCTCACGAAGCGGGAATTGTCCACCGCGACATCAAGCCTGAAAACTTGATGGTGACGCGTTCTTCGCAAATCAAGATTCTCGATTTCGGTCTTGCGAAGCTGGTCGAGCATCGGCCGACGCTCGCGAATTCGAATTTGCCGACGGTGGGCTTGCCTCGAACGAATGAAAATGTCGTAACCGTGCCGGGAACGATTCTCGGGACCGTCGCATATATGTCGCCCGAGCAAGCCGAAGGCCGATCGCTCGACCGCCGAACCGATATCTTCTCGCTCGGCGTCGTGTTTTACGAAATGGTAACCGGCAAGCGGCCCTTCGAGGGTAAATCGGCGGTCGATACGCTTCATTCGATAATCAATTCTGAGCCGCAACCGGCGCGCGAATTGAACGCGCAATTGCCGATGGAGGTTGAAGATTTGTTGGCGAAATCGCTGGCAAAAGACCCGACCGAACGTTATCAGCACTCCGGCGACTTTGAGCTCGACCTTCGTCGCTTTAAACGCGCGCTCGAGAGCGGTTCGTTGCTGAGCACCCGCAGTCTGCCGCAGAACGGCTACGTCAAAAAAGGAATTTTACCGGTTTGGTGGGTTGCCGCCGGCACCGTTCTATTAGGAGTGATCGCACTCGCGTGGTTCTTTCCGATTAACGGCCCGGCCCCGCCTCCGTCCGCAACCGCCGCCTATCCGAACTTGAACAAAACCACACTGTCGCCGCTGACGGTGGATGCGGGATTCGAAGGCGAGCCGACGTTTGCACCCGACGGACAAACCATCGCCTATGTTTCAGATAGAACCGGGAATTTTGAAATATTCCTTCGGCAAATATCGGGCGGGCCGGACATAAATCTTACGAATAATCCGGCCGACGACATGCAGCCGTCAATCTCTCCCGACGGCAAGCAGATAGCGTTCGTGTCATCAAGAAGCGGTCAGTCCGACTGCCTCTGCTTTTTCATCTACGGTACCGACCAGCCGCTAATGGGAGGAGCGATCTGGGTGATGCCGGCCTTCGGCGGCAGCCCTCGAAAAATCGTCGATACCGGCACTTTTCCGTCATGGTCGCCGGACGGCAGCTCCCTGATATTTACCAAAGGGCCGTGGTATGGCCAGAAAATATACAAGGTCTCCGCAAATGGCGGCGAGCCGCAGGAGATCGCTGTTAATCTGAAAGAGGCCGCACCGTTCTTTGGCTATCCGAGCTATTCCCCGGACGGAAGTCAAATCTTGTTTGAAGCTGCGAACAATATCTTCGTGGTCGGCTCCGGCGGAGGCGATGCCCGCCTGGTCGTTGAAGGAAAGCACCCCGTGTGGAGTTCCGACGGCAGCTCGATCTTCTACACGAACGTCGAGGCCGGAAAAAATTACACGCTTTGGCAGGCGCCTTATTCGATACAGGACGCGAAGCTCTCGGGCGAGCCGTCGCCGCTGACCGTCGGCCGCGGTCGCGACACGCAGCCGGCGGTTTCGCGCGACGGCAGGTTTATCGCGTTTTCCGCACTCGATGTTTCGTTCAATCTCGAATCGATGCCTTTCGACGCTGAGATCGGAAAATTACAGAACCAGTCGCGGCCCATCACAACCGGAAGTGATCTCATTTACTTTTTCAGCACGCCGGCAAATGCCGAAACGGCCGTATTCGATTCGCACCGCGGCGCGAGCTCATTTATCTGGAAGGTCGATGCGGCGTCGCCGTCAGTTCAATTGACGTCGGATCCTAAATTCGACGATAACTTTCCGGAGGTGTCGCCTGACGGAAAACTGATCGCGTTCAACCGCCGCCCGGCTGATCAGCCGGAAGCGCCCGACGACTTATGGTTTATCGAAGCCGACGGCGCGAACCCGCGGTTAATGTTGGAGAAAGCCTGTTGCGCCGGCTGGATGCCGGATGGCCAATCGTTCATATATTTCTCGCTCAAGGATGCTCAACTGTATTTGTATGATCTGCCGTCGAAATCAGCAAGGCAGCTAACGAACGAGAAAGGTGTTTATGCAAAGGGCACTCCGTCGCCGGATGGGAAATGGGTCGTCTTTATGAGCATCGCAACCGGAAATATTGATATTAGGGCGGTGCCGATCGAAGGCGGAGAGTCGATCAGCGTGGTCGCCACCCCGCGACAGGATTTTCATCCGGTTTTTTCGCCTTCGGGAAAGTGGCTTTACTTCCAACTTGACCACAAGAACATCTACCGCGTGCCCGGACCCGCGCAGGCCTGGCGTAAAGCCGATCCCGAAAAGGTTACGAACTTCCCGGAATCGGGACTTTTCCTGGAAGATCCCCAGATTTCAGGCAACGGCAATGAACTAATTTATTCGAAACGGCGAACCGCAGGAGATATTTGGTTGCTAAGCTTGAATAAATAGTTTCGCCGATTATCTGGAGTCGTCACCTTGCGCGGGACGTAATTACCAACTCCGGTTTCATCGCTTCGATCGAAACCTGTCGCGCGACTTCTTCGGCGACTTTGTGGAAAGCTTTTGATTGCGGCGAATCCGGCGCTGAGACGACTACGGGCACGCCTTTGTCGCCGCCTTCGCGGACTTCCATTCCCAACGGCACTTCGCCGAGGAGATTCAGACCGTATTCGTCACACAATCTTTGCCCGCCGCCTTTGCCGAAGATCTCGTATTTGTTGCCGGTATCGGGGGCGATGAAGTACGACATGTTCTCAATCACACCGAGCACAGGGACATTTACGGTCTCGAACATTTTTACCGCGCGCCGAACGTCGGAAAGCGAAACCTCCTGCGGCGTCGTGACGAGAACCGCTCCTTGCACCGGCACAAGCTGTGCCAAACTCAATTGCACGTCGCCCGTGCCCGGCGGCATATCGACGATCAGATAATCGAGCTCGCCCCAGTTCACGTCCGACAAAAACTGCCGCACAACGCCGTGGAGCATCGGGCCGCGCAGGATCATCGGCTTATCCGGCGGCACGAGTAAGGCCATCGAGATCATCCTGATGCCGAACGCGTCTATCGGAATGAGTTTGCCGTCGGAAACCTGCGGCTGATTTTGCGCCGCGCCGAGCATGATCGGCACGTTCGGGCCGTAGACGTCGGCGTCCATTATGCCGACCTTTGCCCCGTCCTGTGCCAACGCGACGGCCAAATTCACAGCGACGGTCGATTTGCCAACGCCGCCTTTGCCGCTTGATACGGCGATAATATTTTTCACGCCCGGAATCGCGACGTTGTTCGCAATGCCGCGTCCCTGCGGCACCTCAGCATCCATCGTGACCGCGACGTTAGTTACGCCGTCAATCGCACCGACGATCTCGGTCGCCTGCGCTTCCATCTGCTCTTTCACCGGGCACGCCGGCGTCGTCAACACAATGCGAAACGAAACGTCGCCGCCGTCGATCTTCAGATCGCGGATAAATCCAAGCGTGACAATATCCTTTCGCAGATCAGGGTCGATGATCTGTTTCAGCGCATCTAGTACAATCTCATTAGAAAAAGTGCTCATTTAATTAATTGGTTAAGCGAGCGGTCTTTGACCGCGTTATTCGAATCGCGAACGGCGGTCAAAGAGCGCCAGCTTAACAGTAACGAAGAATCTATTGTAACAAACGAGGGCATGCCTTTGTACAAGACGAAATGATTCAAGCTGCTTTATCCGCGAAACAGCGGGGCAAGCCCGCCTTCCTGACTGTGACTTATTAAGTTGACAGCACTGTTTTATCAGATCAAATAAACAACATGCAGTAACGAAGGGTGGCCTGCCCCCGCTCTTTTTTCTAAAATATATTTAGGTGAATAATCTTGAATCATACAACCACATCCGTTTCGGCGGAACCGGATTTTACGAGCAAAAGCGCGGTCTGATCGCCGTTTCGGGCAAGGAAGCCGTGCAGTTTCTGGACGGCATGATCACGAACGACGTGAAAACACTCGAAGACGGACAGCAGATGCTAGCCGCGTTTCCGAATGCTCACGGCCGTTTGTTAGGCGTTGCCCGCGTTCTGCGACAGGGCGACAGATTTTTGATCGAGACGGAAGAAGCGACTCGGGAAAAGGTTTTTCAGAATTTGTTTCGGTTTACGTTTGCCGGAGATTTTTTTGTTGAGGATCTGTCGGATGAGTTCAGATACTTCGATATTTTTGGAGACCTAGACACGGAGAGCTGGCCCTCCCTGACGGTCAGGCTTCTGACGCAAGCCGATGACCCGCAAAACTCCCTTCCTTACGAAGGAGGGGTTGCCGCCGCTTTGGGTGGACGGGGTGGTTCTCTCACGTTAATTGTCGCGAATGGTAATGCTGACAAATATATTGCCACTCTCAGATCAAATGGCGCCGTCGAGATCGACGACGAACTGTACGAAACGCTCCGCATCGAATCGGGCATTCCGAAATACGGCGTCGATATGGACGAAACCACCATCGTCCCCGAACTCGGCCTCGACGGCCTCATCTCCTACAACAAAGGCTGCTACATCGGCCAGGAAATAATCGCCCGCATCCACTTCCGCGGCCACGTGGCAAAACAATTAACGGGGCTCTGGTCAGAACCGGGAGCGGTAGCGACCGGGGTTCTTCAGGGTTCGGAACTTACTTCTCACGACGGCAAAAGCGCCGGCCGCATCACATCGGTTTCGTATTCGCCGAAACTGGAGAGGAAGATCGTTTTGGGGTTTGTTCGTTGGGATTACTTGGCAGAGGGTACAGAGCTTATGGTTGCCGATCACACCGCGACGGTTAGGAATTTACCGTTCGTCGCGTAACATGAATATCGCTCAAGTGAATATGAACGAACTCGACATTGATCTGCCGAATGCCAAGCTGGCGTACACGATAATTCAATCGCTGTTGGATGGGCATGAGGCGTTGAGCGATCTGCTGGTCGTGATGTCGCATGCGTTGGATGAAGATGTATTGAAGGCGCTGACTGCGACGAATGAATGGGAAGCCTATTTGGAATCTAGACGGAACCTTGAAACGACGAAGGTGCAGATAGAGAAGTTCGTCACAACTTTGAGAGAGCTGGAAGAGTAGAAAATATAGATTCGTTTAGAAGCGGGCTTGCCCGCTATTTCGTATGAAGCTCTTCAAATCAAGCGAGCCGAACACGTTTCATTACATCACCGCGGTGACGTTTAGACGTGTGCCGATTTTTCGAAGCAGTATCGCTTGTCGCCTGTTTGTGGACACGCTTGCAGAGATCAAATTGCTCCATCCGTTCAAACTTGTCGGTTACGTAATAATGCTCGACCACGTACACCTTATCATCAATCCGCAATACCCAGAGATAAGCACTATTCTGAGAAAATTAAAAGGTAAAAGTGCGAGAAAGATTTTGGATTGGCTGATTGAAAACCAACATCAAGAATCGTTAAGAAAACTGAGGATAGCGGTTAAAGATCGTAGTTATGCTGTGTGGCAAAAAGACTCATCGTTGATTGACTTATTTAGTCCAAAGTTCCTTCGGCAAAAACTAAACTATATTCATTCAAATCCTGTCCGAGCGGGCCTTTGCGAAGCACCACAGGACTGGCAATGGTCAAGCTACGCGGCATACTTTGCTAAAGCGGCCGGACAGATAGAGATTGAAGTCGACGTTAATCCGTATTGGAAACAAAGTTGAACCATTATGTAATTGGCGGGCAAGCCCGCCTCTAAACGTTGGGATTGTTTTTAATGTAAACGGGATGAGAATTTTTGATCTTGTAATAGTTGGTGCCGGGCCGGCGGGGATTTCGGCGGCTTTTGAGGCGAAGAAGGCCGGGCTTGATTATGTCGTGATCGAGAAGGGGCTGATCGGCAACACGATCTACAATTATCCGGTCGGGCTGACGGTTTTTTCGACGACGAACGAGCTTGAGTTTGAGCCGGGCGGCCTCGAACCGGCGCGCGAAAAGCCGACGCGTGAAGAATTGCTTTCTTACTACGTAAGGTTTGTTTTGGATAATGAGCTGAATGTGCAGACGGAAGAACGCGTGACGGCAGTCTGCGCAAGCCCGCGCGTAAGCAAGGGCGATACACGCAACTCGGATGTATCGCCCTTGCTTACGCGCGGGCTTGCGCAGGCAAATAACGGTTTCGTGGTCACAACCGACAGGGCTGCTTATCAGGCGAGAAACGTGTTGTTTGCAATCGGGGCGATGGATTTTCCGCGGAAATTGAATGTGCCGGGCGAAGATCTGCCAAAGGTTTACGATCATTTTCGCGAGACGTATCCGTGGGTGAAAAAGCACGCATTGATCGTCGGCGGCGGGAATTCGGCGGGCGAGGCGGCATTGTTTCTTGCGCAGGAAGGCGCCGAGGCGACGCTGGCGATCTTTCGCGACGATTGGGAAAACACGGACCCGAAACAGGGCTGCATAAAATACTGGGTCAAGCAGCCGCTCGAGGAAGAGTTGAAGGAGCATTGCCTAAAGCTTTTCTTTTTGGGCAAGGTCGTCGAGATCCGCGAAAGGGAAGTCGAGCTTGAAAACGAAAACGGCGAGCGAGTCGTGATGGAAAATGATGTTGTATTTGTTCTTATCGGCGCCGACGCCGATCTGACGATGCTGAAAGATCTTGGGGTCGAAACTGCGCAGGGCAAATACGGCGAGGTGCCGGTTTACGACGCAGAAACGTACGAAACGAACGTGCCGGGCATCTACGTCGCCGGACATTTTACAAACGAACGCCACATCAAAGGCGCCATCGACGCCGGGAAGGCGGTCGTCGCCGCTGTCAGAACCGCCTGCGTAAGCGGGCGGCCAGTTCCGCCATAGAAAATAGCCGCAGATAAACGCAG
>Ga0187894_10003548_pt1 | contig 17391 bp, 19 predicted proteins | sample GBC1701081metaG_FD_136650 | JGI IMG/M metagenome (GOLD analysis project Ga0187894, IMG submission 136650) | White microbial mat communities from a lava cave in the Kipuka Kanohina Cave System on the Island of Hawaii, USA - GBC170108-1 metaG ...
CAGCCGACGCTCGAAGGGAGCGCGCTGCGGCCGAGCGCGCCCGCGCCGAGCGACGCCGCCACTTTCGTCGACGTGCTCTTCGTCGAGGACGATCGCGATTCACGCGAAGCGCATGTGCTCGGCTTGACGGGCGCTGGCCTGCGCGTGCGCGCGGTCGAGTCGGCGGACGAGGCGCTCGCGGAGTACACGCTGCACCCGCCGGAAGTGCTCGTCAGCGACGTCGGCCTGCCCGGATCGGACGGGTACGACCTGATTCGCGCGATCCGCGCACGCGAGCGCGATGGCGATCGCCGCACGCTCGCGCTCGCGGTCACAGGCTTTGCGTCGCGCGAGGACCGCGAGGCCGCGCTCGCCGCCGGCTTCGACGATCACGTCGCGAAGCCGCTCACCGTCCAGAAGCTGGTTGCTCGCATTCGCGAGCTGGCTGCGAAGCGAGCCTGAGACGCGCAACGGATCGCGCCTCGAAACGGCGAGGGGGTTCGCTGCGCTCGCCGCTTTTCTGTAAATCGAATCGATGCCCGCGCCCCGCACGCTCCTCGTCAGCGCCGAGCGCGCGGGCGTGCGGCTCGATGCGTTCCTCGCCGACGAGCTGCGCGTCTCGCGCGCGGAGGCGCGGCGGTTGCTGCAGCGAGGCGCGGTGGTGCTCGACGAGCGCGCTGTGAGCCTGGCTGCGAAGGGCACCGCGCTCGTGCCGGGACAGACGGTTGCGGTGCAGCGCTTCCCGGCGCGCGAGACGAGCGAGCCGATCGCGCAGCCGGAGCTCGCGCTGCGCGTGCTCGCGCGCGGACCGGGCTGGGTCGCGATCGACAAGCCAGCCGGTGTGCCGGTGCATCCGCTCGATCCTCTCGAGACGGGCACCGCGCTGAGCTTCGTGATCTCGCGTTTTCCCGAGATTGCGGGCGTCGGCGAGGCGGGTCTACGCAGTGGCGTCGTGCATCGGCTCGACGTCGATACTTCGGGCGCGCTGCTGTTCGCGACGGAGCAGGGGCGCTGGGAGCAGCTACGCGCGGGCTTTCGCGCGCATCGCGTCGAGAAGATCTACCGAGCGCTCGTGCACGGTCGTCTCGACGGCGGCGGCGAGCTCGCGCTGAATCTCGCTGTCGCGCAGCACCGCCCCGCGCGCGTGCGCGTCGTCGACGCCAGCGACGCACGCTCGCGCCGGACGGTGATGAGCTGGCGCGCGCTCGCGCCGCTGAACGACGCAACGCTCGTCGAAGCGCGCCCAGCGACCGGCTTCCTGCACCAGATCCGCGCGAGCCTCGCGCACCTCGGTCATCCGCTGCTCGGCGACCTCGCCTATGGCGCGCCTGCCTCGCCGCTCGCGAAGCGGCATCTGCTGCACGCGGCGCACGTCGCGTATCGCGATGTCGTCGCAGAGAGTCCGGATGCGGCGGACTTTGCTGCCGCGCTCGAGGCATTGCGCTAGCGGACGAGACACCCAGTCCGCTCTGCAACTTCCCGCGATAGCGTCGCGCGATGCGCATCCTCGTCGTCGTCGCGTCGCAGACGGGCCGCACTTGGAAGCTCGGCGAGGCGCTCGCGGACGGGGCGCGCGGAACGGGTGCGGAAGTGGATCTGGTGCGAGCGGACGACGCGACGCCCGCGCAGGTGCTTGCGGCCGACGCGCTCGTGCTCGGCAGCGGCGTGCACATGGCGGGCGTCGAGTCCTCGATGCGTGCGTTCTGCGAGCGGCTTGCGCCGCTCTGGCTGACGGGCGCGCTGATCGGAAAAGTGGGCGCGGCGTTCGCGAGCGCGGGCAACGGGGGCCGCGGCGGGGGCGAGCTCACGCTGATCTCGCTGCTCGCGAACCTCGCCGAGCACGGCATGCTGCTGGTGCCGATGCACAACCGGCTGCCGCAGTATCTCGAGGCAGGCTGTCACTGGGGGCCGCTCGCCTGGACCAACCCGCGCGCCGGCACCGCGGGACCGACGGCGGCGCATCTCGAGGCGGCGCGCGCACATGGCGAGCACGTCGCGCAGGCGACCGCTCGGTGGCAGCGCGGGGCGGGCTGAAACGAAGACGGCCTCCTTTGCCCGCGCCTCGCGGCCCCGCCCAGCCGTCGGGTTCTGTCCGATTTCGACCGCAGCCGGACGCCGGCGTGCGCGAAGGACCTCCTCAATTTTGGGGAGCCCCTGTGAAACATTTCACAGCGGGCGCGAGCAGCCGGGGCGCAACTTCGCTTGCATGGCCCAACCCGCGACAGTCCGCGCGTCGATTGCGGCTTCGCTGCCGGCTCCTTCCTGGCCGATCCGCAGCTCGCCCGCGGCGGTTTCATCGCTTCCGCTGCATCCCGCCGGGCTCGAGGCTGCTTGCTTCGAGCTCCACCCGGATCCTCAATTTCTGGTCACTGCCGAGGGAGAAGTCGTCTCCTCGAATCGCGCGGCACGAGAGCTGATCGAGAAGACGCACGGGCCGCGGGTGCTCGCCGAGAGCCTCGTCGCGGACGCCGGCGAATTCTTGCGCGAGGTGCGCGAGCAGATCGCTGCAGCGATCCGCCAGCAAGCCGCGGCGCTCGGGCTCGACCTTTCGCTGACGAGCTCGTTCGCATGCAGCGTCGACGTGATTCCGCTCGGGCCCTCGGAGAGCTGCGCGCTGCTGGTCGTGCGAAGGCGCGAGCCGCGCAAGCTGGTAGACGCGCGCGAGCGCTTCCGCTTCACGCGCGCGGAGCAACAAGTCGCCGATCGGCTCGCGCGCGGCCTAACAGTTCCGCAGATCGCGAAGCAGCTCGAAATTTCGATCGAGACGGTGCGCTGTCACTTGAAGCAGGCCTTCGTGAAGGCGGGCGTCCATCGCCAGGCCGAGCTCGTCGCGGCGCTGCTCCGGGACTGACCGAACGCGGCTTCGAGTCTGACGTCTCGGTTCCCTGTCACGATTTGGCCGTTAGGCTGCCTGCTCGGCGTGCCGATTAGGGCGCCGCAACAGGTCGCGGGACGCGACCAATCAAGGGGGACCTCATGAAATCAGTTCGTTACGCGATCTCGTTCGTGCTCGCGCTGGGCGCGACGGCGGCAGCCGCCCAAGACTTCGCGCGCAGCGGCATGTACGGGCAGCTGAACGGCGTCGCGAGCTTCGAGAGCTTCGACGGCGCGCCGAGTGGCCTGTTCGACACCGGCATCGGAGCCGCCGGTCGGCTCGGTTTCCGGATGACGCCGAACTTCGCGTTCGAGGGCCTGGTCGAGTACAGCGGCGATTTCTCGGACGTCAGCGGCTTCGACCTCACCTCGACACTCGTCGCTGCGAACGCGCGGTACTACTTCCTGACGGAGCGCGTTCAGCCGTACGCCGCACTCGGAATGGGCGGCATGTTCGCGAACGCCAGCCCGGGCCCGGACGAGGGCGCTTTCGCGGTGCGCTTCGGTGGCGGCCTCGATTACTACATCTCCGAGTCCTGGGGCCTCACCGGCGAGTTCGCTTACAACCTCGCGACCGGTGATCTCGACGATCTCAACTACATGACGCTCGGCTGGGGAGCGTTCCTCCGCTTCTAACGAAGCGCGAGCTCCAGAGCCGCCGCCTGGCGAAGAGCCCGGCGGCGGCTCTTTTTTTTGACGCGCGTGATCGCTTCGATCGCGCTTCGTTCAGCGTTTGCGCAGCAGCGTCAGCCCGTCGGAAATCGGCGTCATCACGCAGTCGACACGGGCATCCGCGGCGACCCTGTCGTTGAACGCGCGAATCGCTCTGGTGTTCTCGTCCTGCGCTGCGGCATCGATCACCGCGCCGCTCCAGAGCACGTTGTCGACGAGGATCAAGCCGCCGCTGCGCGTGCGCTTCAGGATTTCCTCGTAATAAGTCGCGTAGCTCGCCTTGTCGGCGTCGATGAAGGCGAGATCGAAGCGCGGCCCTTCCGGCAACGCGCGCAGCGTCTCGGCCGCCGGCGCGATGCGCAGCTCGATGCGATCCGCGACGCCCGCGCGCTGCCAGGCACGCTGCGCGATCGCAGTCCACTCCGCGGAGACGTCACAGCAGAGCAGCCGCCCGCCGGGCGCGAGCCCGCGCGCGATCGCGAGTGACGAATAGCCAGTGAACGTGCCCACCTCGACGGCCTCGCGCGCGCCGATCAGGCGCGCGATCAGCGTCAAGAACGCCCCCTGCTCCGGCGCCACCTGCATCATCGCGATCGGCCCGAGCTTCGCGGTCTCCTCGATCAGCTCACGCTGCACCGCGTCGGGCGGCATGCCGTGTGCGACGAGATACGCGTGCAGCTTCGGCGAGAGACCGAGCGACTTCAGCTGCGGGTCGGACATCGCGAGCTCCTTGGCTATTGGGCGTGCAATGCAGCCTGATGGAAGCAGATGCGCGAGGCCCTTCCTCTCCCTCGATCGAGGGGTCGCGAGCCCACCCGGCCACTCCAGGGGGGGATCAATCGCCGCGAGATCGTCGCGGCAGGGGCTTCTAGACGTCACCCGTTGAGGCGATTCTCGAGATCCGACCGGAAGCCTGGCCGGCTCGAGCAAACGGGCCGAGAGAACCAGAGTTCCTCGAGTGGAACGCGGGTTCCGCATTGACCCGCAGTCGGAGCTGTAGAAGCGCGAGATCTCGCACGAAATCGCAGATCAGCCGGGCACCCATCTTGCTGCTGATTTCGTCGCTCAGGGGGAGTGCCCATTGAAGCCGTACCTGCCGCTTGCGTTCGTGGGTCTCTTCTCGCTGGTTGCCGCCGGGGCCGCCGCCGTCCCGCTCAGCTTCGGTACCTGCGTCAGCAACAACAGCGCTGCCGATTGCGCAATCGGAAGTGCGCAAATCGCCGTCGACGTGACCGGCGGCCCTGCCGCGAGCCAGGTGAGCTTCACGTTCACGAACAGCGGGTCGGCTGCCGCGTCGATCACCGACATCTACTTCGACAACGGCACGCTGCTCGGTATCGCGAGCATCGTGAACGGGAGCGGCGTCAGCTTCTCGCAGGGCGCAAGCCCGGGGGACCTGCCGGCGGGAAACAACGCGTCGCCGCCTTTCGTCGCAACGGCCGGATTCACCGCCGACTCGAACCCGCCCGCGCAGCCCAACGGCGTGAACCCGGGCGAGACCGTGACGATCATCTTCGACCTGCAGTCGGGCGGCACGCTTCAGGACGTGCTCGACGAGCTCGGCGACGGGAGGCTCCGCATCGGCGTCCACGTGCAGGGCTTCGCGTCCAGCGGGAGTGAGGCGTTCGTGAACACGCCGCTGCCCGAGCCTGGAGCGCTCGCGCTGCTCGGCGCTGGGCTGCTGGGTCTCGCCTGGGCGGGCCGACGCTCCCACTAGCAAGCGGCGGGTCGGCGGGTCGGCGGGGCGCGCTGATCGCGCATCCGGGTTTCGTTTCCTAGCCCCGCTTCCCCGCCGCCTTCATCGCGAGCTTCGTCGCGAGCGCCTTCTCGTCCTCCGCGCGCTCGATCCAGCCCTTGCGCTGGTAGAAGCGCGAGAGGCTCGTGTGGGCGAGCGCATCGTCGGGGTCGACTTCGGCGAGCCGCTCCGCGGCGGCGATCGCGCCGTCGAGGTCGCCCTGGCGCTCGAGCACCATCGCGAGGCCGTTCCACGCGATCGCGAGCTGCGGGTCGAGCGCGAGCGCGGCGTGGTAGCCGCTCGCCGCTTCGTCCAGCCGGCCCGCGACGAAATGCTGGAAGGCCGCTCTCTGCAGCGCGCGCGCGTCGTCGGACATCGCGCGAGGGTATGTGCTTCTGCAGCGGCGCGCCCCGGCTGTAGGAGCGCAGGTCGATGTCTAGACTGCGCGCCTTTGCGGAGGGGCGACGTGGCCGAGGAAGTGATCGAGGTCGGCGACTTCGGATCGATCGTGATGGGCGAGCCGACTCATTGGGTGCCGGGCTCATTCCCGACGCCCGACGGCGGCAGCTGGGTGTACCAGGAGCCGAACGCCTCGGTGATCGTCCAGAACGGCGGCCTGATCGTCTCGGCGCTGCCGTTTACCCGCGGCAACGATCACGTTCAGTTCTTCGACAACGCGAAGCACATGTACTTCTCGACGCGCGCGTTCGGGGCGCCCGAAGGCGGCAAGCTGACGCTGGAATGGGAGCAGGCGGCGCGCATCGTCGGCGCGCGGCCGGGCGATCTCTACGACGGCTTCGTCAGCTTCCACCTGCTCGATCTCGCGCGCGGCGTCGCCGTCAACTTCTTCGTCGGCAACGACCAGTTCGCGACGGTGCACGCGCACCTGCCGTTTCCGGGCACCGCACCGCCGCCGCGCGCGAAGGGACCGAAATTCTTCTGCTGGTTCGAGGAGCGCGACGGCCTCGAGCCCGGCGCCTTCCACGCCTACGCGATTTGTTACGACCGCGCGGCGGGCTCGCTCAGCTGGAGTCATCAGGGCGAGCTCGTGAAGCGCGCCGAAAACGTCGGAGAGCTCGGGCCGTTCACGCTCGCGCTCGGCCTGATGACCGAGAAGGACATCGCGCCCGGTAAGGGCAGCGTCTCCTGCCACGGCCAGGGCGCCGTCGGAAAGTGGCGCAAGATCCGCGCGCGCATCGAGGGCTCGCGATGAGCGCGTTCGCGACGCTCGTGCGCGCGACGCGTGCGCCGAGCCTGTTCGCCGGTGCGCTGCCTGCGCTGGTGCTGACCGCGCTGGTCGCCGCCGAGGGCGGGCCGGTGAACTGGGACCGCTTCGCGCTGACGCTGCTCGGCCTGATCGCGCTGCAAGCCGGCGTGAACGTCGTCAACGATCTGTTCGACGACGCGTCGGGCCTCGACGCGGATCCGGCATTCGCGAAGAACCCGTTCCCGCTCGGCAGCCGCGTGATCCAGTCGGGCGTGCTGACGCGCCGCGGGATGTGGGCGCTCGCGGCAGCGTGCTTCGGCAGCGGGCTCGCGTGCGGGCTCGCGCTCGATCGCTTCCATCCGGGCCACGTCGTGCTGATCATCGGCGCGCTCGGCTTCCTGTTCGGCTTCTTCTACACCGCGCCGCCGCTGCGGCTCGCTTATCACGGCGTCGGCGAGCCGGTGATCTTCCTGCTGTTCGGGCCGCTCGCCGGGCTCGGAACTTATTATGTGCAGACCGGCGCGTTCACGCTGCCCGCGTTCCTGCTCTCGTGCGTCGTCGGCCTGCTCGACACCGCGATCCTGTTCCTGCACCACTTCCCGCAGCGCGAGGCCGACGCGAAGCACGGCAAGCAGACGCCGATCGTGCGGCTCGGGGCGCCCGGCGCGGCGCGGCTCGTGCCGTGGCTGCTCGGCCTCCCGTTCGCGCTGGTGATCGTCGCCGTCGCGCTGCGCGCGATACCGCTGGCCGCACTCGCATTCCTCGCTGCGGCGCCGCTCGCGCTGCGCGCCTCGCGCACCGCGCTGGCGCAGGCCGGCGACGCGCGCGGCATGACCGTTGCGTTCGGGCAGACGATGGGCTTCGCGCTCGGCGGCGGGCTCGCGCTTGCGGCCGGGCTCGCGGCGGCTTCATTCCTTTGAGCCAGCTCGCCGGCTTTCTGCTTTCGCGAGCCAGCGGGCCGGTCGATCCATCTCGAGTGTGCGCACGCCCGCGCACGCAGGGGGAAACATGCGCTGCCTTCGCCGCGACGCCTTCGCACTCGCTCTCGCAACGGCCGCGCTGTTCGCGCTTTCGGGCTGCGGCGGGGGACCGAGCATCGAGCCCGGCAGCACGCTCGTGCTCACGCTCGAAGGCGATTACGTCGAGGGCGCAGACGCGCCGCTGCTCGCGCGCTTCCTCGGCGGCGGCGAGCAGTCGCTGCTCGGGCTCTACTCCGCGTTTCGCAAGGCCGAGCTCGACCCGCGCATCGCGCGCGTGGTGCTGCGCGTGCGCGGGCTCGGCATCGGCTGGGGGAAGGCGCAGGAGCTGCGCGCCTCGATCCAGCGCGTGAACGAGGCGGGCAAAGAGACGGTCGCGGTGCTCGAGACCGAAGGCTTCGGCGCCGGTGGTTATTACGTCGCCAGCGCGGCGAAGCGCGTCGTCGCGACGCCGGCCTCGCGCAGTCCGCTGCTCGGTCTCGCCGCCGAGCACCTGTTCTTCGCAGGCCTCTTCGAAAAGCTCGGTGTGATGGTCGAGTACGAGCGCGCGGGCGATTACAAGAGCGCGGTCGAGCCGTTCACCGCGGAGAAGATGTCCGCCGCGAGCCGCGAGATGTCGAACGCGCTGCTCGATTCCACCGAGGCCAGCTTCGCTGCCGACGTCGCCGCTGCGCGCGGGCTCGAGCCGGCAGCGGTGCGCGCGCTCGTCGACCAGGCGCCGAGCTCGGCGGACGAGCTGCTCGCCGCGAAGCTGATCGACGAGGTCGCTTATTACGAAGACGTCGTGAAGGGCGCGCAGCTCGTCGAGCAGGAAGACTGGGCTGCGGTCGATGCCGCGTCGCTCGGCGTGAAGCCGGAGGCGACTTTCGCGCTGATCAGCGGCTCGGGCATGGTGGTGCCGGGCAAGGGCGACATCACCGCGACCGGCACGCGCGTGATGGCCGCAGACACGTTCGTCGAGGCGGTGCACGAGGCGCTCGAGGACGCCGAGGTGAAGGCGCTGCTCGTGCGCATCGACAGCCCGGGCGGCTCTCCGCTCGCGTCGGACCTGATGTGGCGCGCGCTGCGCGACGCGCGCGAGGCCGGGAAGCCGGTGATCGTCTCGATGTCGGACGTCGCCGCATCCGGCGGTTATTACGTCGCGAGCGCCGCCGACACGATCGTCAGCCATCCGACCACGCTGACCGGCTCGATCGGCGTGTTCGTGATTCGCCCTTCGCTCGGGGGCCTGCTGCAAAAGGTCGGCGTCACGGTCGAGACGATGCAGCGCGGCGCGCGCGCAGACCTCTTGTTCGGCAGCCAGCCGCTCACCGAAGGTGCGCGCGCCGTGCTGCGCAAGGACGTCGAGGGCGTGTACGAGCAGTTCGTCGCGCGCGTCGCGGAGGGTCGCGGGCTCGAGCCCGATGCCGTCAAAAAGGTGGGCGGCGGACGAGTCTGGACCGGTGCGCAGGCGCTCGAGATCGGCCTCGTCGACGAGCTCGGCGGCCTCTACGAGGCGGCCGTCGCGGCGAAGAAGGCGGTCGGCCTAGCCGCGGACGCACCCGTCTCGCTGAAGACCTTCCCGGCGCAGAAGACGCTCGCGCAGCAGCTCGCGGAGCTTCTGCTCGGCGCGCGAGCGCAGAGCGCGAGCCCGCTCGAAGCGCTGCCGCGTGAGCTGCGCGACCTGCACACGCTCGCGACCTCGCTGCCGCTGGGCGCGCCGCTGCTCGTGCCGCCGTCGGTGGTAATGCTGCGCTGACAGCATTCGGTGGCTCTCGCGCTCCTCGATTCCTTCCTCCGCGCCCCTGCTCCGGCGTTCGCCTGCCTCGGGGTGGATCGGCGCGGACAAGTCGGAACGGGCTGGATCGGCCTGGGCAAGTCGAAATAAGCTGGCGAGAGCGAGTCGAGACAATTTTTCCTCCGCGCCCCTGCTCCGGCGTTCGTACGCCTCGGGGTGGATCGGTCGCGGACAAATCGGAATGAGCCGGATGCGACTCACGAGAGATTTCGAGGTCGCGCGCAATCGCGCGGATGCGGCAGCGGTGCTCGCGGACGAGCGCACGATCACGAGCCTGTTCGAGGGCGCCAAGACGGAGATCGTGAAGCGCGCGGGCACCAAGCTGACGACGCACTCGAAGTTTCGCGCGCTCGGCCGCGACAGCGACGCGACCTTCCACTTCACGTTCGCCGCCGACGGCAACGTGCGCTTCGAGAAGGTGTGCGACGGCAACGTATGGAAGAAGCTCGAAGGCAGGATCACGTTCGAAGATCGCGGCACGCGTACGCGCGTGCGGTTCGAGCTGGAGGGGGCGACGAAGGCGTTCGTTCCCGAGTTCACGATTCGGCTGCCGCTCGAGCAGCAGCTCGACGGCATGACCCGCGCGCTGCGAGCGAAGATCGAGAAAGCCTGAGACCGGGAACCTCCCCGTTTCGTTCTCGTTCGTTGTAACCCGGAGCCGCCATGCCCTTCGTAGCCGCCGCCGATGGAACCCAGCTCTACGCCGAGGCTCACGGCGCGGGCGAGCCGATCATTTTTTCTCCGGGCTACGTGCAGACGCACGAGAACTTTCGCGCGCAGGTGGAACCGTTCGTCGCAGCGGGCTACCGCGCCGTGCTCTGGGACTTTCGCGGGCACGGCCGCTCGCAGGCGCCTGAAGACGCGAGCGCGTACTCGATCGAGCACGTCGTCTCCGATCTCGGCTGCGTGCTCGACTGGGCAGCGCCGGGGAAGCGCGCGATTTGCGCCGGGCTCTCGTTCGGCGGCCTCGCCTCGCAGCACTTCGCGCTCGCGCATCCCGTGCGCGTCTCGGGCCTCGTGCTGATTGCGACCGGCCCCGGTTTCAAGAACCCGAAGGCGCAGGCGGACTGGCTCGCGCAGATCGAGCGCATCGCGCTACGCGTCGAGAAGAACGGCTTCGCGGGCTACACGAGCGGGCCGGCGCAAACGCTGAGCATCGGCCTGCAGCCGGAGCTGCCCGCGGCGCGCAGCGCAGCGCGCGAGATCGAGGCGCAATCGCCGCGCGGCGTCGCGACGTTTGGCCGGCGCGTCTCTGGCCCTGCGCCGGCGACGCTCGACCGCCTGAGCGAGATCACGGCGCCGTGTCTCGTGCTCGTCGGCGCGCTCGACACCGGGTACCTGCGCGCAGCGGAGGTGATGAGCGCGCGCATCTCGGGCGCAAAGAGCGTGACGATCCCCGACGCCGGCCACTGCGTGAACATCGAGCAGAGCGACGCCTTCAACCGCGCCGTGCTTGGCTTTCTCGCCGCGCGCGGGTAGCTCCTCTCGTACGGCCAATTCGGGTCAGGCACGGATTGGCCGAATCGACGATCCGTGCCTGACCCCACTTGGCGTGGGCGAAACCTTTGGCGCTGCAAGCGGTTAGACGCTTCGAGCGGAGGACGCACGCGAGTGCTCGATGAGGACGTGCGGCTGATGCTCGCGTTTCGCGACGGCGATGACGCGGCATTCGACGCCCTCTTCGAGCGCTGGGCCGGCAAGCTCCTCCGCTTCCTGGAGCGCATGGTGAGAGACGCAGCGGTCGCCGAAGAGCTCGTGCAGGAGACCTTCCTGCGCGTGCATCGCGCGCGCTCGCGCTACGCGCCCGACGCGAAGTTCTCGACCTGGCTCTACACGATCGCCTCGAACGTGGCGCGCAACGAGCTGCGGCGGCCGTTTCGCCGTGCGCCCCATGACAGCACCGACCTCGAGCGCGAGGACGGGCGCCCGCTCGAGCTGGCCGCGGAGGAATCGCCGGTGGACGACATCGTCAGCGCGCGCCGCGAGGGCGCGGAAGTGGAAGCGGCGCTGAAGCTTCTGCCGGAGAGACAACGAGCGGCGCTCTGGCTCGCGGCGGTCGAGGGCCTTCCGTACGCCGAAGTGGCCGCAGCGCTGGAGACCACCGAGTCGTCCGTGAAAGCGCTCGTCCACCGCGCGCGCGTGGCGCTGGCGGAGCAGCTTGCGAACGCGCGCGCAAAGTTGTCGCCGGAGGAGAAACCCGTGCTGATCCGAGGAGGTGCGCGATGACGACGGATCGCGACGCCGAGCTCTCGGCACTGCTCGATGGAGCGCTTCCGGCGCGCGAAGAGAGCGCGCTGCGCGACGAGATCACGCGCCTGCCGGAGCTCGCGGCGCGGCTCGAGGAGCTCGCGCGAGTAGACGCAGTGCTGCGTGCGCTGCCGGCGCGCCCGGTCCCGGGCGACCTGCGCGCACGCCTGCAGACGAAGCTCGATGCGGAACGTTCCGACCGGCCGCTGCTCAGCGCGCGACGCGACGCCGCGCCGAGGCGACCGCTGGGCAGGCGCGCCTGGCTCGCTGGCTTCGGCGCCGCGGCTGCAGCGGCTGCGGCCGCGCTGTTCGTGATGATCGGCGGTCCGCGCGATCCGAATCTCGAGCCCGAGCGAGAGCTCGCGTCAAAGGCGCCCGCGCTCGTCGCTCCGAACGGCATCGAGCAGCCTCGCGACACCGTGCTGGCGGAAGCGCGACCCGAGCCCTCTACGGGCGCGATCCCGCTGGAGCCCGCGGGTATCGAGAGCGTGGGGAGCAGCGAGCCGATCGCGGCGGTGAGCCCGCAGCCCGCTCCGCTTCCGGAGCTCGCGCCTGGCCCGCTCGTCGATGCAGCCCCGGAGCAAACGCCTTCCGAGCCTACGCAGCTCGCCGCGACCGAGTCAGCAACGATCTCGAGCGATGACGAAGGCACAGCGGACGAGAGTGCGGCGGCGCTGTCGCTAGCACCTGAGGAGCAGGACGCTCCGCCAGAACAGCTCGCGCTCGCTCCCGCTGCGGTCCCGCTCTACGTCGAGCTGACCGACGACGAGGCCGATGCGCTCGGCAAGCTCGAGCTTCACGATGCGGGCATCGTCGGCGTGCTCGATCTGCTCGGCGAGCTCGACGGCCTCGAGGCGGAGGCGTCCTGATGAAGCGCCTCGCTCGTCCCATGTACGCCTGGGGGCTGCTCGTGCTCGCGCTATTCGCGAGCGGCGCGCCGTTGCCTTCGCGTGCGCAGGAAGAGCCGCGGGCGGAACCGAGTGCCGTCGCTCCCGCAGAGCGCACGAATCAGACCGAGCGCGCCGCCAACCGACGCACGGTGATTCGCCGAACCGGCTCGCTGCCCGGCTCCGAGAATCTCACACGCGCCGAGCAGCGCGCGCTGCGGCGCCATCTGCTGCGCCTGAGCCCGCGCGATCGCGAGCGCTTCCTGCGCGATTGGGATCGCAAGAGCCCGCTCGAGCAGCGCCGATTCGTGCGCGAGCAGCGCGAACGCCGCAGCGCGCGCGAGCTGCCGGCGCGGTTACGCACGCCGGAGATGCGCGAGCGGCTCGAAGGCATGACGAATGAGGAGCGCCAGCGCTTCTTCCGTCAGGCGCGCAAGTGGCGCGACATGAACGCGACGGAGCGGCGTCAGGCGCGCGCGCGCTTGGAGCGTTTCGGCGCGCTCGACGAGGCCGCGCAGCGCGAGCTGATCGACGAGAAGTTCGGCTCGAAGAGCCCCGAAGCGCGCGAGAAGATCCTGCGCGACCTGCAGGACGCCGCGCGTCGGGTGCGCGAGCGCGACGCCGCCGCGGCGACTGCCGCGCCGCCCGATGCGAAGCCCGCGCCTGCGAGCGAGTAGCGCCACCGACTCAACGGACCTGGCGCAGAAGCGGTAACGCGATTGTTCGAAGACGGAACTGCCGAGCGCGCTCGCATTCTTTCAGCCGTGGGCGTTCCAACGAGCTAGCCGCGCCAGGCTGCGCGCAGCCAGCCGCAGCGACGGCCCGAAGACAGAACCGCCGAGCCCGCGCATCTTCCGCCGTAGACGTTCCAGCAAGCCGCCCAGAGCCGCGAAGCGGCGCAGGCGGCGCGCAGTGAGCCGCAGGAGAACGGAGCTCAGAAAGAAATGGCAAAGAAGTTCGAAGGCATCGACGCTGCGCTCGCCGAGTGGATCGGCGCGCAACGCGTGTTCTTCGTCGCGAGCGCGCCGCTCGCGCGCGAGGGGCACGTGAACCTCTCGCCGAAGGGGCGAGGCGCGCTCGCGATTCTCGGGCCGCGCGAGGTCGCCTACCTCGACTTCGTCGGCAGCGGCGCGGAGACGATCGCGCACGCGCGCGAGAATGGACGCATCGTGCTGATGCTGTGCGCGTTCGAAGGGCCGCCTCGCATCGTGCGCCTGCAGGGGCGCGCGAGCGTCGTGGAGCCGGGCGATGCCGAGTTCGCGCAGCTCGCTGCGAAATTTCCGCCGCATGCCGGCACGCGCGCGGTGATCCGCATCGGGCTCACTCGCATCAGCGATTCGTGCGGCTACGGCGTGCCGCTGATGCGCTTCGAGGGCGAGCGCAAGCAGCTGGACGCGTGGGCCGAGCGCAAGGGCGCCGAGGGCCTGCGCAGGTACCAGCTCGATAACAACTCGATCAGCCTCGACGGCCTGCCCGCGCTGCGCGCGGCGAGGCTGCGCTCGTGAGCGGAGGCGAGGCGTTCGACTTCGAGGTGATCGCCGCCGAGCCGACCGAGCTCGGGCTGCTCTGGCTGCGCGAGCGGCGGCTCGGCACGACACCGGGCGGTGTCAGCGTGGAGATCTCGCTCGACCACGAGTTCCTGATGAGCAGCGCGACGACCGACTCGGAGCGTGCGCTCGCCTCGCGCGCGCTGGCTTGGCACCGCGGCACAGCGCTGCGGGCGCTGGTCGGCGGGCTCGGGCTCGGCGCCACGGCGCACGAGCTGCTGCGCTCGCCTCGGGTTGGCGCCGTGCGCGTGCTCGAGCTGCTGCAGCCGATTTTCGACTGGCACGCGCAGGATCTCGTCCCGCTGGCGCGCGAGCTGCGTGGCGACGCGCGCTTCCGAGCGGAGCGCGCCGACGTGTATCGCACGCTGCTCGCGGAGCCGAGCGAGCGCTGGGACCTGATCCTGATCGACGTCGATCACTCGCCCGAGGAACGCCTCGGTCCGTCCAGCGCATCGTTCTACGCGGCGGCTGGTCTCGCGCGCGCGAAACGGCATCTCGCGGCGGACGGCGTCTTCGGCATTTGGTCGTACGCCGAGAGCCCGCGCTTCGAGCACGAGCTGCGTGCCGCGTTCGGCGAGGTGCGCACAGAACGCGTCGAGTTCGCGAACGCGCGCGACGGCGAGGGCGAACAGAACTGGCTGTACTTCGCGCGCGGGTAACGGCGCGGGCGCGCGCGACCGATGAGCGGCGCAATGCAGCTGCCGCCCGCCGACCTCGCTCGCGCGCTGTGCTCCGCGTTTCTCGGCTGGAAGCTGCGCGAGGACTACGCCGCGCTCGTCGCGATCGGTGAGGGCGCGCTGCGCATCGATCTGATCACCGGTGAGGCGTGGTGCGACGGTGAGCCGCTGCCGCCGCTGTTCATCGCCGGCGAGCTCGTACGGGAGCTCGCCAAGCAGTGCGCCCGCGCGCCGCTAACGCTCGCCCAGCTCGACGCCGTGTTCGCGCCCGCCGCCGCCAGCGCGCTCGGAGTGCGCCGGCCGCCGCTCGACATCTCGTGCCGTGTGACGCTGCGCGACGCAAGCGGCGAGACGTTCGCGGCGGAAGCGAACAACAACGCGGCGCGGACGAGCGCGGCGGGGCCGTTCGGCAACTAAGTCACCGAGAGACGCGGGGTCCCGAGCTCACGGTCGGCCGTCAGGACAGCCGCTTCGCACGCAAGATGCGGGCGGAGAAGACCCGCGGTCTCCAGAACCGAACTGATCTGGTCGCAGGCTGCTCGTCGCCTCGTCGACTTAGTTGCGGAACGTCGCCGGTTCCGTCCCGTGTTCGGTCGGGGCGCTACCGCGCTTCGCCCACTTCCGCAGCGCATCGGTGCCTCCGCGGAAGTGGTACGCGTCGAGGCCCTGCTTGCGCATCAGCTCGGCGAGGTGCGCGCTCTTCAGGCCGTAGTCGCAGACCGCGACGTAGCACTGCTCGCGCGCGAATGCGTGCAGCGCCTCGAGCGCCCGAGCGAAATCCAGCTGCACCGAGCCCGGCAGATTCCACGCCTTGAACTCGTCGCGCGTGCGCAGGTCGATCACGACGGCACCCCGCGGCACAGCCTCGAGCGAGAGCTCCGGCAGTGCGAGAGCAAACGGGTCGGCGTCGCGCACGCCGATCACCTCGCGCGCGGCGACCGCGCGCTCGAGCAGCGTGGCGTCGAGCTTCGCCTCCTCCGCCTCCACTGCCGCGAGGCTCGCGGCAGTCGCGGGACGTCGCGGAACCAGCGCGCAGTACTCCGCGACCGTCGCGGAGATCGGGCCGGTGCCGATGCGGTGCGCGAGGTCGATGATCTCGTGCTTGTTCGCGCCGATCAGCGGGCGCAGGATCGGGAGCTGCGTCGCTGCGCTGATCGTCGCCAGGTTCACGAGCGTTTGCGACGAGACCTGGCCTAACGCCTCGCCCGTCACGAGCGCCGGACACGCGAGCTCGCGTGCGATCCGATCGGCCGCGCGCAGCATCAGGCGCTTCAGGATCACCTGCCAGTAGCGCGGCTCGGCGTGCGCCTGCAGGTCGCGCGAGACCGCGTCGAAATCGACGGCGTGCAGGCGCGGGTTCGTGCCGTACGCCCAGCGCGTCGCCAGCGCGTGCATCACGCGCAGCGTGCCGGCGCGGTGCGTGCGCCCGCCGAGGTTGAAGAACGCGAGCTCGAGCGCGAGCCCGCGGCGCATCATCTGCCACGCAGCGACCGCGGAGTCGAAGCCGCCGGAGACGAGCGCGAGCGCGCGGCCCTCGGTCGCGAGCGGGAGGCCGCCCTCGCCCGCGCTCCGCTCGGTGAAGTAATAAGCGCGCCCTTCGTGCACCTCGACCTGTGCGGTCACTTCCGGATTGTCGAGATCGACGCGCAGCGCGTTGGCGCGCAGCTTCTCACCGAGCGCGATCTGGATGTCGCGCGAGCCGAAGCCGAGACCGCGCGGCTTGCCGACGAGGCGCGCGCGCACGGCGAAGCGCTTGCCGCGCACCGCGTCGCCGAACACTTCGGCGCCGCGCGCGACGATCGCTTCGAGCGAATCGCCCGGCCCACGCACGGCGACCGAGACCGACTGCACGCCGAACACGCGCGCGAGCGCCGCGACGCCGCGCGGGTGCGCGAGCTCGACGAAGATGCGGTCGTGACGGCGCGTCAGCGTGTACGCGACGCCCTCGCTGCGCAGCGCGTCGCCGGCGTTGCGCAGCAGCTGCGAGACGAAGCGCCAGCGCGTCTCGCGCGCCTTCGTCGAGATCTCTCCCGAGAGGCGCAGCAGCACGAGGGTCGTGGGGTCCGCCGGCGTCATCAGACGAGCGAACTTAGGTGCAAGCGCCGGCCGCCGCCGTTCCAAGGGTTGGACCCAGCAGCCTGCGAAGTGGATGCGCAGGCGGGCGCCCTCGCGCATGCTGGGCCGCCATGGCGGGACGAGTTCTCAGCAGCGTCGAAGGCCAGCTCGGCTGGATCCTGATCGATCACCCCGAACGGCGGAACGCGATCTCGGCGGCGATGTGGGGTGCGCTCGCGGAGGCGGCCGAGAAGCTCGACGCCGACCCTTCGGTGCGCGTGATCGTGCTGCGCGGCGCCGGCGAGCTGGCATTCGTCTCGGGCGCGGACATCTCGGAGTTCGAGTCGCGCCGCACCGGCGGCGCCTCCGCGCAAATTTACGAAGAAGGGACACAGCGCGCGTTCGGCGCGCTCGGCTCCGTCGCGAAGCCGATGATCGCGATGATTCACGGCTTCTGCGTCGGCGGCGGCATGGCCACCGCGCTCGCCGCCGATCTCCGCTACTGCGCGGACGACGCGGTGTTCGCGATACCCGCAGCGAAGCTGGGGCTCGGCTACCACGCCGGCGGCATCGAGGCGCTCACGGCGCTCGTCGGCCCGTCCACCGCGCGCGAGATTTTCTTTACGGCGCGCCGCTATCGCGCAGAAGATGCGCTGCGGCTCGGGCTCGTGAACGCGGTCTACCCGAAGGCGGAGCTCGAAACGCGCGTGCGCGAGATCGCCGCGCAGATCGCCGGCAACGCGCCGCTGACGATTCG
>Ga0187894_10003549_pt1 | contig 17390 bp, 18 predicted proteins | sample GBC1701081metaG_FD_136650 | JGI IMG/M metagenome (GOLD analysis project Ga0187894, IMG submission 136650) | White microbial mat communities from a lava cave in the Kipuka Kanohina Cave System on the Island of Hawaii, USA - GBC170108-1 metaG ...
CGCGGTGTGTTCCGTGGCTTCGGCGATCCATTCAGACACGCTGACACCGGCTTGCGCTGCCGCGTTTCGGATGTGCTGTTCCACCTCGACCGGCAGGGATATAGAGAGTCTGCGCACTGTCATAGAATCCACCATACACCTTTAATAACACGACAATGTTATCGTTAGGATGTGCCTTTAATCACTCCAAACATGACCTAGCCACCCACGCCTTTCAACGGCTATATGCGCCGCTGGAATTACTCACGGCTTAGAGCGTCCGGCAATGGAACTGTCAGGCTCGCGTGCCCCTAAACGTCGCCTAGCTGCCCGCGGAGATCGTCCCCCGCAGGGCATCAGCCGGTCATCCAGGTATCTACCCAATACCAGGACGACCCGTAGCCTTGCTATGCTCGCTCGGCTCTGTTTGTCTGATGGCCTCGCGCCCATGTGCCACCGGCGTTCAAAAATTGCCGAACTAGGCCGGTAGATATCTCACCCTGCCGTCTCGCCCCGCTACAAATGGCCTACAAGCAGTCAGAGACCTGATTGCCGTATCTGACAAGCAGGACCCTGACTTGGCGTTTTGCTGGTCGGGATGGCGGGATTCGAACCCACGACCTCTTCGTCCCGAACGAAGCGCGCTACCAAGCTGCGCCACATCCCGTGCTTCTTACCACTGTAGTCATCTCAGCATGACGACCAAAATCTCTCCCGCTAAGACCGCTCACATCGAGAGCTGATTCTCATTTCCGTGGCATCAAGGTGAGCAGCGTGGCCTCAGGCGGGCAGGCGAACCGCAGCGGAACGTAGGGAGAGGCGCCGATGCCGCTGGAGACGTGCAGCCAGGCTTGGCGATTACCGCTGGAATAGCGAGATAATCCTTTGACTCTATGGCGGTCCAGATCACAGTTGGCCACCACGGCGCCATAACCGGGTAGGCGCAGCTGACCACCGTGGGTGTGGCCGGCAAGAATGAGCTGATACCCATCACGCGTCATGCGGTCGAGCACCCGAGTGTAGGGGGCGTGCATCATGCCGAGTCGCACCTCGGCCGTGGAATCAGCGGGACCGGCTACCTCGTCGTACCGATCACGATTCAGATATGGATCGTCCACACCGACTAGCTGGATTTCCTGCCTCGCTATGGTCAGTCGTGCTTGCGCATTGGTGAGGTCCACCCACCCGGCCGCGGTGAAGCTATCCCGCAGCTTCTGCCACGGTAAGGGCTTGCCGACCACGTCGGGAGATCCGCCGGGAAGCAGATACCGCAGCGGGTTCTTCCATACTGGGCCGTAATAGTCGTGGTTGCCAAAGACGAAAGCGCCCGGCCGCTCCAGTAACGGCGCCAGCACGTCTAAGACCACATCAACCGCGTCCGGGTGGTCCACATTGTCGCCGGTGTTGATGACCAAGTCCGGGTGCAGCTCGGCCAGGGAGCGCAGCCATCGCTGCTTACGGCGCTGAGGAGAAATCAGATGCAGGTCAGAGATGTGCAACAGACGCAGCGGACGAGCTCGTGGTGGCAACACCGGAACGGCGACGCAGCGCAGCCGAAAGGCCCGCGCCTCCCAGGTAGCGTAGCCCAACCCGGCAGCCCCGGCAGCGAAGGCCGCTAGGGGTACGACATATCGTAGGCGCATAGGTCCCATGCTGCCAGAAGCGATTATCGCTATCGTCGCGGCCAATCCGGCCTGTTCGGTCTGTTTGGTCTGCCGAATAGAGGGTCGACGTCAATGGGTGGCGGTATCGTAACAGGAGGATCTGGGGGCTGGGCAGCCTCTGGAGGTGGCTCCTCTCCAAGCGGCTCGTCCGGGACGAATTCCACCTCCCCGGGTGCTGAGTCGAACGGAATCTGATTTGTGTTCTCCGGGGTTGGTCGCTGCCTAAATCCGATCCGGTAACGGGCAGCCGGTTCGACAAAATCCTGCTCTGGCACGTCTTCCAGCGCGTTCCGCATGGCTTGCCGCCAGATGGGGCCAGGGACGGTGGCACCATAAACCCGCGAGTAGTACCGGCTGCCGATCCGGATATTGACCATGGGGGAGGTGTTGTTCGCTGGGGTGCCGACCCAGACGGCCGCCGCTAAATTCGGGGTGTGGCCGACGAACCATGCCTCTCCCAGCTCCTGGGTGGTGCCGGTCTTGCCCGCGGCGGGACGGCCTAGGCTCAGCCCCTCGCCGGTGCGATACGGGTAGGGACCGTCAATGACGTTGCGCAGCAGCGCGTTCATGGCATCCGCGAGCTCCGGCTCCAGCACCTCCTGGCAGTCGGCCGAGGGAACCTTCAGTTCCTTACCGGTCTGGTCGGTAATGCTGGCGATGGCAATGGTGTCACAGTGAGTGCCACGAGCCGCGAAGGTGGCGTAGGCCTCCGCCATGGCCAGCGGAGTCACCTCGTTGACGCCCAACGTGAAGGATGGCACCTGGCTCAATGGCTCGCCGTTGCCCCGGCGCAGGCCCATCTTCTCGGCCAGCGTGACGGGGTCGCAGAGGCCAGTGCGCTGCTCCAACTGGATCCAGAAGGTGTTCACCGATTCAGCCATCGCGCTCGTCATGTCGTAGACGCCGTTTTCCCGGGGGTCGGTATTGACAGGAGCCCAGTCGCGGGCTGAGGTGACGCCGTCGCAGGTGGTGAACTCCTCCCCGGACATGTTGATCCGGTAGGGGGAGTAGATGGCAGTATCAGCCATGATGCCTTGCTCAAAGGCTGCCGCGGCCACAAAAGATTTCGCGGTAGACCCTGCCTGGAAGCCGTTGGTTCCCCCGCGCTTCTTATCCACGCTGTAGTTGAGGGTTGTCACACCCTTCTTGCCGGAACCGTTGGGACGGCTCTGCGCCATCGCCAGCAGCTTGCCGGTTCCTGGCTCTACCATGACGATTGCCGCGGCGGCGGGATCCGTGGGGTAGACATAATCCTTGATCGCCTCTTCCGCGGCCCGCTGCATCCGCGGATTGAGCGTAGTAGTAATGGTCAGGCCGCCGCGGTTGAGCAGCTGTTCTCGCTTCTCCTGGGTTTCCCCAAAGACGGGGTCAGTGCGGATGACTGCCCGAACGTACTCGCAGAAGAAGTCCGCGGCGAATTTCTGGGAATCCTCCCCGGCAACGCAGCCATTGCGGGGACGGGATACCTCGAGCGCCACCTTGGTCCGCTGAGCGTTGGCGGCGTCCTCGGGAGAGATCATGTCGAGCTCGGCCATTCGCGCCAGCACCGTGTTACGGCGTTCGGCAGCCTTCGCCATGTCGCGCAGCGGGCTATACGCCGAGGGGCTGCTCACCAGCCCGGCAAGCAAAGCCGCCTCAGGCAACGTGAGCTTGGCCGCGGGCTTGCTGAAATAACGCTGGGCAGCTGCTTCAATGCCATACGCCCCGCTGCCGAAGTACACCGTGTTGAGGTAGAGCTCGAGGATCTTGTCTTTGGGCAGCTGCTTTTCCAGCGCGAGAGCGTACCTGAGCTCTCCCAGCTTGTTGCCGATGGTGCGGGCACGTGGCTGGGCCGGTTCATCCCCGGCGGCGTTGGCGTTCTGGAAGCCAATATTTTTGGCGAGTTGCTGAGTGATGGAAGAACCACCTTGCACCACATTTCCGGACCTGAGGTTGGCGAGCAGCGCGCGCAGGGTGCCCCGAAGGTCAATGCCACCATGCTGGTAGAAGCGCGCATCCTCGATCGCGAGGATGGCCTGCCCCATCACTGACGCGACATCAGAAAACGCCACTGAGTCCCGGTTCTGATCGTAGAAGCGGGCAATGACATTTCCGTCCGCGTCCCGAACTTCGGAGCGTTGGGACAGCGATAAGGCGTCCAGGTCGCCAGGTAGATCTCGTAAACCTGTAGCCGCCGTGCTGGTAGTCAGGGCCAGACCGCCCGCCGCGGGCAGCACCAGCACCGCTGCCAACACCCCGGCCAGGACGCTGGCGCCGAGAAAAGCGGTGATTCGCTGAAGAAAACCACTGTCTGGGGCTGGCCCTTGATACGCCATACCCCCAGCGTACGATAGGGCTCCTAATGCCCTCCCGCTCTTCGAATTTTTTCACTCACCGTAATTCCAAGGAACCGCTAAGTAAGCTTTTTCATCAGATATCGTACGGACTTGCCTAGAACGGTTATTTAGGCCATCCTGGATTTTACGGGGTGTGTTGAGCACTCGCCCCGCCCGTACTGTTCCGGCACGGACAGTAGGAATAAGGTCCGCGGCATCGACCGCGGAGTTGCCGCCGTTGGGGGGACCCTCGGCAGGGATAGGACGGCGCGTCATGGACCTATTAGCCAATTGGGCCGCGAAGGCGGCTTGCCGCACAGTCAATCCGGACGAACTGTTCGTGCAAGGCGCCGCGCAGAACCGCGTCAAAATGATGTGTTCCGGCTGCCCGGTGCGCATGGAGTGCCTGGCGGATGCCCTGGATAACCGGGTGGAATTTGGGGTTTGGGGAGGAATGACCGAGCGGGAACGCCGAGCGTTGTTACGCCGTCGACCGAACGTGACCTCATGGCGCAGGCTGCTCGAAAAGGCCCGCGAGGACTACCGGACCGCCACGCTGCCGGACAGCTCCCCACTCCCCCTCGCGAGCTAGCGCGTCTGCCAGTAGGTCTTCAGGGCTCGCCAACCCTGAGTATCGGCTGGTTCCCCACGGGGGTACGGGGGTCGTCCCCCGGAAGACATCAGTCCGCCAAAGCTGTCTGGCTAGTGAGGCTTTCGGAGGTTGCTCGCGCAAGAAGCTATGCTTGCGTCATGACGACATGGGAATATGCCACGGTTCCGCTGCTCATCCACGCGACCAAGGAAATTCTGGATACCTGGGGTGAGGATGGTTGGGAACTAGTTCACGTTATTCCTGGTCCCGCACCGGACCAGCTAGTGGCCTATCTCAAGAGGCCACGCGAATAGAGCCTTTCCGCTCGCTCACCGAGCACGGCGCGCGAGCCGCTTGGCTTCCAGCAGCACCACCGCGCGTCCTTCCAAGCGCAGCCAACCGCGACTGACAAAGTCCGCCAGCGCCTTGTTCACGGTTTCCCGGGACGCGCCGACTAGTTGAGCCAGCTCGTCCTGGGTGAGGTCATGAGCAACTCGCACGCCATCATCGGTGGGCACAGCGAATCGCTTCGCCAGATCGACAAGAGCTTTGGCGATCCGGCCAGGCACATCGGTAAAGACCAAATCCGCTAACGCCTCGTTGGCACGCCGCAATCGCTGGGCGAGCGCCCGAAGTAGGACCAAGGCCATCTCGGGTCGATGGGCTAGCCAGACTCGGAAATCTCCGATTCCCAACCCGAGTAAGCGACAGGATGTGAGTGCGGTCGCCGTGGCGCGCCGGGGTCCCGGGTCGAACACCGATAGTTCGCCACACATATCACCCGGGCCGAGCACGGCGAATAGGTTCTTCCGACCGTCATGGGAGGTCCGGCCAAGTTTGATCTTGCCCTCGACAACGACATAGAGCTGATCTCCTGCCTCGCCCTCCACAAAAAGCACGCCGCCCCGGCGAAGCGTCACCTCGGTCATACCAGCGCGCAACGTGGACGCGGTCTCGCTGTCAAGCGCGGCGAACAGACAAGCACGCCGCAGTGCCTCCTCCACCCGATCCTCCTCGCACCGGATCGCACCGTGGCGATCGAATGTAGGGTCAGTCCATGGTTACCAAGCCACCTTACGCGCTGTCGCCTCATTGTGGCAGTACGACCGGCGCTGGCAGTCACGCACATCCCAGAACTGCCACGTAGGCTAGGCGAGTGGCCCGCACTGCGTTGAGAAATGAGAGCCAGCTTGCCTTGATCCGCCGAGCTCGGCGGATCAATCGGCTGCTCGCCGAGTTGTACCCGGATGCCCATTGTGAACTCAACTTCACCAACCCCCTGGAACTACTCGTTGCCACAGTGCTCTCCGCGCAATGCACGGATAAGCGCGTCAACATGGTGACCCCAGTGCTCTTTGCCAAGTACCGCGCCGCAGCCGACTACGCCAGCGCAGACCGAGCGGAATTGGAAGCAATCATCACCTCAACGGGATTTTACCGAGCCAAGGCCAACGCGCTGATCGGTATCGGTCAGGTCTTGTGCGCGCGGTACGGCGGCCAGGCGCCGAACCACCTCTCCGATCTGGTCACGCTGCCGGGAGTGGGCCGGAAAACCGCCAACGTCGTGCTCGGCAACGCCTTCGGCGTACCCGGCTTAACGGTCGATACCCACGTTGGCCGACTGGCGCGCCGCTTCGCGTGGACCAGATCGGATGACCCGATAAAGATTGAGCACGAGATCGGGGAACTTTTTCCGAAGCGAGAATGGACAATGCTGTCACACCGGCTGATCTTTCACGGTCGCCGCATCTGCCATGCCCGCCGGCCAGCATGTGGCGCGTGCCCGGTGGCAGAATTGTGCCCGGCGTATGGAGAAGGCGAGACTGATCCTGCCAAAGCTCGCCGCCTGATGAAAACGTAACCACCGCGGGTTGCTCGGAAGGCCACGCATTGGCCTAGCTGCCTCCTCGGGATGCCTACCGGTAAGGACTTGGGTTGTAGTGACTGTGCTAGACCTGCTGTTGATCGCTGGAGCGATTTCCTTTGCGCTGTCCGGCTATCGGCAAGGTTTCATCATCGGGCTGCTGTCGTTCGCGGGGTTCTTGGGCGGCGGCGTGCTCGGCATGTTGGTCGTGCCCCAATTTCTGGCACAGTTAGAGCCCAGCCTGTTCTCCTCGAGCATCGCGATCGGCGTAGTGCTGGCCACAGCCTCCTTCGGCATGACTGTGACCAGCGTGCTCGGCAGCAAAATGCGCCAGCGCCTCACGTGGCAACCGGCCCAGTTGGCCGACTCGGCCGGCGGCGCCGCGGTAGGCGCCGCCTCGCTCCTCATGGTGGCCTGGTTCCTCGGCGCGGCGATCGCCGGGGCATCCATCCCTGTGCTTTCTGATGCGTCCCGCGAGTCACGGATCTTCCGGGCCATGGATCAAGCCGTACCCCCAGGCGTCACTCAGCGGTTCTCCGCGTTCGCTAATTCCCTGGACGCCAACGGCTTTCCCACGGTATTTGCCCCGTTCGCGACAGATGAAGAAACTATCCGAGAGGTTGCACCACCAGATCCCCGGCTGCCGGCGAGCGCGGTAGCGCGACAGGCTCAGGACAGCATTGTCAAGGTGCTTGGCACTGCTCGGTCCTGCTCTCGAGAGGTTGAGGGCACGGGGTTCGTCTACGCCAACCAGCGAGTCATGACCAATGCCCACGTGGTCGCCGGGGTGCGAAGCCCGGTGGTGCTGGTAGGAGGGCGGCTGCCCGCGTTGCCGGCCCGGGTGGTGTACTTTGATCCGGCGACGGACGTAGCCGTGCTGTACGTCCCTGACCTGGATGCGCCACCGCTACAGTTCAGTAACCGCGGCAGGCCGAATGGGGACGCGATTGTGGCCGGTTTTCCTAACAATGGCAGGTTCACCGTGAGCTCGGCCCGCATCAGGAGCAGGCTCAACGCGGTGGGCATGGATATTTATCAAGCAAGCACGGTCACCCGGGAGGTCTTTTCCCTCTATGCCAACGTGCAGCCGGGCAACTCCGGCGGACCACTGCTCGATACCCAGGGCGATGTCGTCGGCGTAATCTTCGCCAAGTCACTGGACAGCGACCAGACCGGGTACGCGCTCACCACGGGAGAGGTAGCAAGCTCCGCGCGAGCCGGCGTTGCGTCAACCCTGCCTGTCAGCACCCAGGGCTGCGCGTAGCGGCCTCTTAGGCTATCCCGCTACCGCGATGACCGGTTCCGCAGCAGGCTGACATTGGCACTCGTCGTCCGGCGGGTTCGGCGCGCCGGCCCTACCCGCTGCAGTGCGTTGAGTCCGACGAGCGCGAAGATGCCAGCGAGAACCACATAGCTGCCCGCTACGACAAGGAACGACCAGCCTAAAGAAAGACCAACCGCGCGCACCCCATAGGCTGCCGCGATCGAGGCAGGGAGAAGAGCAAGCAGCCCGCACAGGGCGGCTAAGACAAACAGCGCACTACCCGAAATGGCGTGCCGGATGTCCGCGCGGACTTCGGCTTTGGCCAGCTCGATCTCGCTGCGAACCAGCGCGGAGAGATCCTTGCCGGCAGTGGCGAAAAGTTGCCCCAGACTGGGACGATCCGCGGTGTGATCGGTGGAAACCATAACGCCTCCCTCTACGATGAGCACGGGCAACGAAACGAAAAGCTCGTCTGAGGTACTGTACCCGGCGCGCTGTAGCTCATTACTGGATCAGCCGTCTAAGCCCAGCCACCGGCTCTCCCACGAGCCAGATGAAACCGGAGAGCAAACAACGTAAAAGTTCCAGTGCGAAACCGCTGGATCACATAGCCCCGAGTGTCGCTTCACCGGTCGGACTCTGAATACAAAGCACCTGAACGCGAACGGCGTCCCGGGCGGGGACGCCGTCGCTAGCGTGTTAGCCGGGTTACCATGCGTGCCCAGTTGTATTGTCACAGCAGGTCAAGCCTGTCGCGACGGACCTCTTTGGCGGGTCGTCAGCACGTGGGTGCCTGGCTTCCACACACGGTCTACGAGACCTATCAAGCGGGCTGAGCCCATCTTGCCGGGATCTCGCGGGCCGTAGCTCCTTTGTACGCCATATCGCGGGAAATCGGAACCCCCTGACAGGTAAATCTTTTCGCCAACACCCCCGCGGTAGCTACGAGCGTCCGGCACGACCTCTGCCATCGCTCAGCTTTTCAAGAGATCTTTGACAAACAGGCCGCCATTTGGCGTAAACTAGCGCTCGTGAGTTTGCGTAATCGCTATCGTGGGTAGATGATGGAAGCCACGGATCGTTCGCGAACCGTGTCACCCGGTCCGACTCCTCCCCCCCGAGTCGGCCGTGGAGACGGCCCCCGCTCTCCCCCCCGGCGGGGGTCGTCACTTTCCGGGGGTATTTTTTACGTCGTCAGAGATTTAGCTCATTCTCGCCGAACGCCGATTCAAATCCGGGGCGGCAACGAGTCTACTCACGATCATCAATCCACAGACCATAACCAGGGGTTGGTTATCCACAACTGACATAGTCGCCCTGGCCCCTTCATTCTCATTCCGGTCATGGTATCTCCAGCTGGCTTCGTTTTTTCGCCTGACCTAGGAGGGGCCATGTCCGTTTCCGCCCGTCCGCTCATTCTGACAGCCGACAGGCGTCTGCGGGATGACCTGCTGCAATTGGCCGCCACGGCAAACGTCGAGACGGAGGTTGCCGCCGACGTCGGCGGCGCTGGCAACTCTTGGTCCACCGCCCCCGCGATCTTCATCGGGGACGACCTCGCCCCATCGCTACGACAAGCCGAGCTAACCCGGCGAGAAGGCGTGTTCCTCATCGGCCACGACCGCGATGATGCGGAAATCTGGCATCACGCCTTCGACCTGGGCGTGGAAAGGGTCGCCTTCATACGCGACGACGCGGACTGGCTCACCGAGCGGTTCACCAATGCGGCTGAGCCGAACGCGGACAGCGCGCTGACCATCTGCGTGCTGGGTGGGCGCGGCGGCGCTGGAGCTACTACCCTGGCTGTTGCCCTGGCCTTAGCTGGTGTCCGTCGCGGTCAGCGCACGTTGCTACTGGACGGAGATCCCCTCGGCGGTGGTATAGATCTCGTGCTAGGCGGCGAGGAAACCGGAGGGCTGCGTTGGCCAGATTTCACTCAGGCTCGGGGGCGAGTGAACGGCAGCGAGCTGCACGAGGCATTGCCTCAGCTCGGCGGACTCACTGTACTGTCCTGGGACCGAGGAGATACTCTCGTCATCTCCTCAGACGTGATGCGCACGGTCCTGGAAGCTGCCCAGCGCACCAGTGATCTGGTCGTGGTCGATCTACCCCGGCGATTAGACCCAGCCGCTCGAGAAGCGCTGGCCCGCGCCACGGTAACACTGCTTGTCGTGCCCGCGGAGGTCCGGGCTGTCGCCGCCGCGGCCCGGGTCGCTGCCAGCACTGGGCTGGTCGCCCCGGATCTTCGAGTCGTGGTGAGAGGTCCAGCGCCGTCAGGCTTGTCTGGCCAGGTGGTGGCCGCGTCGTTGGAATTAGCCCTCGCGGGCGAGATGAAATCCGAGCCAGATCTGGCTGCGTCGCTGGAACGGGGAGAGCCGCCAGGGCGTCGAGGTCGCGGACCATTGGCAAAGTTCTGCGCGGAATTTCTGAGTTCGCTGGTATCGCGAGATGGGGCCGGTGTCATATGACGAGCCCTGACCGCTTGGCCACGCCGACGGGCCCCTCGTTTCTCGACGATATCCCTGACGGTGATAGGGAAGCAGCCGGGGATAGGGAAGAGTTAGTGGAGCGAGTACGGCACTGGCTCGTTGCTCACGAGGAAGAACCTACTCCCGCCCGAGTGGCGGCAGCGCTGAAAGCGGAAGGCCGGATTGTTGGCAACGCGGTGATTATGGAGGTGCTCGCCGAGCTTAGCTCTCAGATCAGTGGCGCGGGTCCGCTAGAGCCCCTACTACGGGACCCTCAAGTGACCGATGTTCTGGTCAATGCTCCGGACGAAGTGTGGGTGGACCGAGGCGAAGGACTACACCGCGTGCCGATCCGCTTTTCTGGCGAAATCGCGGTACGCCGGCTCGCGCAGCGCTTCGCCGCTTTGGCCGGCCGTCGGCTCGATGACGCGTCCCCGTACGTCGATGTGGGCATGCCCAACGGCAGACGGCTGCACGCGATTCTGCCGCCGATAGCGAACCGGGGAACCTGCCTGTCCTTCCGAACCCATCGCCGGCAGGCCTTCACCGTAGCCGAACTGACCGCGACGGGGTTCACCCCCGCCGCGGGAGCGGCGTGGCTTCACACCATGATCAAAGGGCGATTAGCCTTCCTCATTAGCGGAGGAGCGGGCACCGGCAAAACCACGTTACTCGCTACCCTGATCGGCCTGGTCGATCCAGCTGAGCGCATTGTCGTGGTGGAAGACTCGAATGAGCTTGCGCCTGACCATCCTCACGTAGTCCGGTTGGAAGCCAGGCAGCCCAATGCCGAAGGAACAGGAGAGGTCACCCTGCGCGACCTCGTCCGGCAGGCGCTGCGGATGAGACCCGACCGCCTTGTCGTCGGCGAAGTGCGCGGCGGCGAAGTCATCGATTTACTCACCGCCCTCAACACCGGGCATGAAGGTAGCTGCGGAACCGTCCACGCCAATGCCGCCGCTGATGTGCCAGCGCGGCTCGAGGCGCTGGGGGCGATGGCGGCGCTAGGGCGCAACGCCCTGCACAGCCAGCTTGCCGCGGGCATCGAGACCGTCATTCATCTGGTGCGAGATTGTGATGGGCAGCGGCGACTGGCCGAAATCGGCGTTCTCACCCGGCAACCGGCGGGCTTGATCGATATCGTGCCCGCGTTGTTCCTGTCTCGAAGCGGAGTGGTACGCCAAGGACCCGGTCATGCTCGGCTACAGGCTCTGCTAGCACGCCAAGGACAGAATGAGCCGACGGAAGAAGGGAGAGGATGCCGGTGAGCGCCTTGCCGCATGGCGCGGTTCTTTGTGCCGGCCTAGCCATCGGCGCCGCGGCCTGGCTGGCATCGGACACCGGGCTAGCGAGCGAACGGCTACGGGCAATCCATTTCCGACCTTCTTTGCCAGTAACAAACCCGCTACTACAACCTCTAGCAAGATTTCTCAGGATTTTCCGCCACGTCACCGCCAGGTGGCGGAACAGATTATCCCGCAATCGAGTAGCAGCCTGTCGGCGGGAAGCCGTAGCGGAGCTCTGCGCGGCATTGAGCGCCGAGCTTTGCGCCGGACGCACTCCCAACGAAGCTTTGCAATGGGCTACCACCAACTTTGACGATGACGAATGCTGCGCGCGGCTTGGCAGAGCCGCGCGGGTCGGCGGGGACGTGCCAGCGGCGATGCGCGCTGCCGCTACCCAGTCAGGCGGCGGTGGACTGAGGGCATTAGCAGCCTGCTGGCAGGTCGGGGAAACCAACGGCGCTGGGTTGGTCACAGCAGCAGCGCGGCTTGCCGCTGGACTGCGGGCAGAACAAGCGCAGCGGCGGCATGTGGACGCTGAGCTGGCCGGGCCACGGGCCACCGCACGGTTACTCGCTATCCTCCCGCTGTTCGGGCTTCTTCTTGGAAGCGGTCTCGGCGCCGATCCGCTGCGTTTTCTGCTGACCACACCGCCCGGCCTATTTTGTCTCGGTCTCGGAGGAATCCTCGAGGTTCTGGGCCTGTTGTGGACCAACCGCATTGCCCAGGCGAGTCTGGGAGGAGTAGCCGGATGAGCGGACTGCTGGCTGGCATGCTCCTGGCGCTGGCAATCGGAGCACTCCCCTGTTCGGCTGAGGATGCCGCACGTCATCGGCTTGCCCGGATTCCGGTCAGCGCGCTCGGTAAGAAAAATCGTTATCCAGAGACTTATCAAGCGCCGCGGTCGAAAAAGCCACCGCGACTGGCATGGCGCCGGCTCGCGGCGCTGCTGGTTGGGATAGGGCTCTTCCTCGTCGTCGGCGGCGCCAGTGGGCTCATTCTGGGGTTGGGCGCGAGCGTGGCATTAAACCGCTGGCTCGTCCGTCTGGAACCCCGGGCGGCTCGCGCTCGTCGCGAACAAATCGCCGCTGATCTTCCGCTGGCTGCTGACCTACTGGCCGCATGCCTGCTCGTCGGGTGCTCCCCCAAGGACGCAGTCACCGCAGTGGCCGACGCGGTCGGCGGTCCCCTAGGCGCTGCGCTGCGCGGTGTGGTCCATCATCTCCGCCTCGGTGGGGACATTGCCTCATCGTGGCTGCGGTTAGCGGATGAGCCGGCTCTGGCCTGTCTTGCCCGCGGACTGGCCCGAGCCGCGGACAGTGGCGCGCCGCTGGCGGAAACCGCCTCACGGATAGCCGACGACCAGCGAGGCGCTCGGCGCTGGCACACGCAAGCCCAAGCACAGCGAGCGAGTTTGCGGGCAGTGCTGCCACTCGGCGTGTGTTTCTTACCCGCGTTCGTTCTTCTCGGGGTAGTCCCCCTCATCGTCGGTCTAACGGCTCAGCTCATCTAGAGCCGCTCAGGGCTGCTATCCACAAGCCATCGTGAGGCTCACTTATCCACAACTGGCACCTGGGCCGACCGCCAAGAGAGGGCGCTGTCCGATGCTAGAAATAACCCGGCATAACCGGGTCTGCGCGAACCAGAGACTACGCCTGTAGGGAATAGCCTCACGTTCGATGCTCACGAAGATCAAAAACCAGGAGGTTGTTATGTCTGCGTTGCTCACGCTACTCCGCCGAGTTTCCCAAAGCCTTGACCGAGGAATGGCCACCGCGGAATACGCCATCGGCACCGTGGCGGCGTGCGGGTTCGGAGCGGTGCTGTACAAGGTGGTGACCAGTCCAGCTACCAGTCAGGCGATCAGCGGGCTGATTCGCAAAGCTCTCAACCTCGCCTTCTGATATCCCCATCGCCAACACTCAAATCCCCACAGCTCAATTCGTCAAAGACTGGAGACTGCCGTGAGGAAGGACAGAGAACAACCTCTATCGCGGCCCCTATCCGCTGAGCAGGGCACGGTCGTGGCGGAAACAGCAGTAGCGCTGCCCGCGCTCGCAATGATTTTTGTGCTGCTGCTCTGGGGAATGGCCGTTGCCGCAGCTCAGCTTCGGTGTATCGACGCCGCCCGAATTGCCGCCCGCGCTCTGGCTCGAGGTGAGCAGGATAAAGCCAGCCGAGACGCTGCTGTGGCAGCTGCCCCCAACGGCGCCAAGGTCCGCGTTACCAGGACGGGAGACCTGGTACAGGTCCAGGTCTGGGCGCAGGTTCCGCCGCCTGGGCCATTGCTGTCCACGCTGCCGGGTATCCGAATATCCGAGCAGGCAGTCGCGGCAGCGGAATCGTCATGATGGCGAGAGGCCGCGAACAGGGTTCGGCCACAGTGTGGTGCTTGATGCTTCTAGGAGCGCTGAGCTTGTCGTGGATTGTCACCATGGCCTGGGGGCGGGCAGTGGCGGCCCGGCATCAAGCGGGGAGTGCCGCGGATCTTGCCGCGCTCGCCGCTGCGGATCGAGTGTTCGACGGCACGGCGGACCCATGTCGGGTGGCGACGAGAATCGCCCGGGCCCACGGCGCCATTCTCCGGAAGTGCGAATTTTTGGGCGACGTGGTCGATGTCGTGGTTGAGGCGCGGTTTCCCGCGTTACTCGGCGCCTTGCCACCAGCACAGGTCCGAGCACGCGCCGGACCACTGGTTGACGAGCGGGCTCTCAGCCTAGCTAGCTCCTGGGCAAGGTGATTGAATGCTATGGTGACGACTCCATGAGGGTTGTTGCTCAGACAAGGCGAGGAGGAGTTGTGGATCTTTCTTTAGCGACTCGGACCGTTGATAACAACACCATCATCGAGGTGGGTGGCGAGATCGATGTCTACACCGCACCCAAACTTCGGGAACAGCTGGTCAGCCTGGTCAATGCTGGCAGCCATCACCTGATCGTGGATATGGAAGGGGTAGAATTTCTCGACTCAACCGGGCTTGGTGTACTCGTGGGAGGGCTCAAACGGGTACGCGCTTATGATGGATCGCTCAAACTGGTGTGCACCCAGGAGCGTATCGTTAAGATTTTCCGGATCACGGGCCTTACGAAAGTCTTCCCGATCTATACCTCGATCGAGGAAGCCCTGGCGGGAGGGCCGCGGGAATAAGTTCCTTTGATCTAGATTACTGAGGAGCCTATGCCTACTGTCGAGCTTCGTTTCAGTCCACGTGCTGAGCACGTCCGCACCGCGCGCTTGGTCGCCGCGGCATTCGCGCGTCGGGTAGGAGTTGATGAAGACCTTCTCGATGAGGTGCGCCTCGCGGTAGGGGAGGCGTGCTCTCGTGTGGTCGGGCTCCATCGCCGACATCAGCATCGAGAACCAGTGACAGTAACCCTCAGCAGCGAAAACGGCCGTCTTTGTGTGGCGGTCAGCGACCAAATACCCCAGGAGGCGGCATCACTGCCTGTCCCGGTTGAACTCGGCAACGGGACGGCGCTGCCGGATCTGGAAGGTGATTTCGACAACGAAACCCAGCTCGACGCCATGGCATTGGCTGTGATCAATGGCTTAGTGGACGATGTAGAGATACACACCGGGTTGGACGGGGGTGTGGTGCGGATGAGTTGGCCTGCCAGCTCGGAACGCGCCGGCTAAGAGCCGGTCAGGAATCGTCACCAGCCATCCGAACCACCAACTCGTCACGCCTGAACGACCCCAGTTTGGTGAGCAGTCTTCTCCATGCGTAGACTCCCGCCAACCTGAGAAGTTTCAGCGCGTTGGTGCGCTGCGCCCTCATACGCATGCCTAATCGGTTTCAGCTATTACGGCGACCGGTTGTGAGGGAACCGGAAATGACAGGAGTAGAGGGCATACTATGCCGGGAGCCAAGGAGAACCTATGGACAGCCTAAATTCCGCTTTTAACGGCGGGAACTTCGTTTTCCTGCTTGTGGTCGCCCTGATCGCTCTGGCTGCTCTTAGCGTCGCCGGCTTTCTGATTCGCGAAGTGCTCTCCGCCAGCGAAGGCACGACCACCATGAAGCGGATTGCCGCGGCGGTCCAAGAAGGCGCGACAGTCTACCTCAAGCGTCAGTTCCGAACTCTCGGAGTCTTCGCGGTCGCGGCCTTCTTTCTTCTCACGCTGTTACCGGCCGAAGATAACACGGAACGAATCGGGAGATCCGTGTTCTTTGTGGTTGGCGCTCTTTTCTCCGCCGTCACGGGCTACCTAGGGATGTGGCTGGCGGTTCGCAGTAATGTCCGGGTGACGGCGGCGGCCAATGAGTCAGGCTCTAGCCGGGCCATGCGTATCGCCTTCCGCACCGGCGGGGTAGTCGGCATGTTCACCATTGGCCTCGGTCTGTTCGGCGCGGTGGCGGTGGTGTTGCTGTACCGCGAAAGCGCACCTCGAGTGCTGGAAGGTTTCGGGTTCGGCGCGGCCCTGGTGGCGATGTTCATGCGAGTGGGCGGCGGTATCTTCACCAAAGCCGCGGATGTCGGGGCTGACCTGGTGGGAAAGGTGGAACACAACATTCCCGAGGACGATCCGCGCAATGCCGCGACCATCGCTGACAATGTAGGGGACAATGTGGGGGACTGCGCCGGGATGGCAGCGGATCTGTTCGAGTCCTACGCGGTGATGCTCGTGGCAGCACTGATCCTGGGTAAGGTGGCCTTCGGCGTCGAAGGCCTGGTCTTCCCGCTCCTTGTCGCGGCGGTTGGGGTGATTACCGCGGTGATAGGAATTTTCCTGGTATCGCCCCGCCCGGGTGATCGCAGCGCGATGACCGCGATCAATCGGGGCTTTTTTGCCTCGGCGATGATCGCTGCGGTGCTTGTCGCGGCAGCTGCCTTAGCGTACCTACCCAGCAGGTTTTCGAGGCTAGCCGGAGGTCTTGGCAGCACCGGCAACCTGCGATTGACGCAAGCTGTCGCCGGCAAAGATCCTCGCGTTATCGCTATTGTCTCCGTCGTCATCGGCATCGCGCTGGCTGTGGTCATCCAGCAGCTCACGGGTTACTTCACCGACATCGGACGCCGACCGGTACGAGACATCGGCAAGACTTCCCTCACCGGTCCGGCTACCGTTATCCTCTCCGGAGTCTCAGTCGGGTTGGAGTCCGCGGCATACTCCGCCATGGCTATCGGCGCCGCGATCTTCGGCGCGTATCTGCTGGGGGGCAGCGTTCTGACACTGTCGCTGTTCGCGGTGGCGCTGGCCGGCACCGGCTTGCTCACCACAGTGGGCGTTATTGTCGCCATGGACACCTTTGGACCGGTCTCGGATAACGCCCAGGGCATTGGGCAGATGTCGGGCGAAGTAGCCGGTCCCGGCACCGCGGTACTCACCGAGCTGGATGCGGTCGGCAATACGACCAAGGCCATCACCAAAGGCATCGCCATCGCCACCGCGGTGTTTGCTGCCACTGCGCTGTTCGGCGCTTTCACGGATAAACTCAAAGAAGCAACCCAGACCGTGACGCTCCAGACCGGCAGGGAACTGAGCAATAACCCCACCAACATTCAGTACCTTGGCATTCTGGATATAGCGAATCCGCGAAACCTTGTCGGACTGGTGATAGGCGCGGCGGTGGTCTTTCTTTTCTCCGGATTGGCGATCAACGCCGTGTCGAGGGCAGCTGGCGCGGTGGTTTTCGAGGTACGTCGCCAGTTCCGGGAAATACCAGGAATTATGGATGGCAGCGGACGCCCTGAGTACGGCAAAGTGGTGGACATTTGCACCCGGGATTCGCTGCGCGAGCTGGCGACTCCAGGATTGCTCGCCGTAACGGCGCCAATCGCAGTGGGTTTCACGCTCGGTGTGGGCTCGCTGGGCTCCTATCTCGCGGGCGCTATTGGCGCCGGAGTTCTGATGGCGATCTTCCTGGCTAACTCGGGTGGCGCCTGGGATAATGCTAAGAAAATGGTGGAGGAGGGGGCGCACGGCGGTAAGGGATCCGACGCGCACGCGGCGACCGTC
>Ga0187894_10003550_pt1 | contig 17390 bp, 16 predicted proteins | sample GBC1701081metaG_FD_136650 | JGI IMG/M metagenome (GOLD analysis project Ga0187894, IMG submission 136650) | White microbial mat communities from a lava cave in the Kipuka Kanohina Cave System on the Island of Hawaii, USA - GBC170108-1 metaG ...
GACGGCGGGTCGGCGACGGCGCTATTGACCGTCGTCGGTCATCGCCCAGGCGCCGCCGCCGAGCAACGCCAGGGCCGCGGTGGCGGCGAGCACCAGCAGCGGATACTCGAGGCCCACCGCCCGCGCCCGGCCGCCGCCCGCCTCCATCACGCCGCTCATGAAGAACCCCTGATAGACGTGGATCCGCACGAGCGCGATCAGGATCACCGGCACATTGATGATCGCCGCCCAGCGCGTCTTGAGCCCGACGATCATCATGAGCCCGCCCACGACGTGGGCCACGATCAGGTACCACGCGAGCGCTCCACCGAGGGGCAGGCCCATGACGGTGAACAGGCTGGCCGCTCCGGCCGGCTGGAGGACGAACAGGGCGAGGTATCCGTTCATGACGAAGATGGAGCCGAGAACGATGCGGAGAAGGGTTGGGCCGTATCGACTCATGGGGACCTCCCGTGCAACCTCAGGCGCCGTGGCCAGCGCCCGGATCCTAGCGCCCCGGAAGTATTCTCGGGGAAGATATTACGCGCTCGGATCAGCCGATCTACGCCGTTTGGACTAGCCCTTTGGTCGACCGGCGGCCCGTGGCCCTGGCGCGGGTCGCTCCTTCAGGGGAGGGAGGTCCCGGACAGCCGGCAGACCGGGTAGAGAAACTGCCTGCGTGACGCCCCGGACGATGGCGTTGGCGACGACACCGGCTGCGACCGCGCCGAGCTCGCGGAGATCGGCGCGCTCGTCTCCAACGGAGAGCACGAACAGCGCGTCACCGTCGCTCGGCAGGTGCGGCGGCGACAGCGCCCGGCCGAAGCCTTCGACGGCAAGGTCGGCGAGCGCGCTCGCTTCGGTCTTGTCGAGGGCGGCCGTCGTCGCAACGATGCCGATCGTCGTGTTCACCGGGCGGAACCCCGGTGGCGGCGCTCCCGCTGCGAGGGCCGCGGCCGTATCGATGAGGATGCGGCCGTCGGGCGCGTCACGTGTCCCCGCGATCAGCCAACCCGTCTCAGGATCGCGGACGTCGCCGACCGCGTTGACCGCGACGATCGCGGCGACGGCGACCTCGCCCAGCCGCGCCGTCGCGCAGCCGAGCCCGCCTTTCATCGCGCAGGCCGCTCCGCGCAGCTTGCCGACGGTCGCGCCGGTTCCGGCTCCGACGTTGCCCTCGGCGACCGGCCCCTCGGCGGCGGCGGCCGCGGCGGCGTAGCCCATCGCATGGTCCGGCCGGACCCGATGATCGCCGACGCCGAGGTCATAGAGGATGGCGCCCGCGACATGAGGGACGACGGTCTGGCTGGTCCTGAACCCTTTGCCGCTCTCCTCGAGCCACTGCATGACTCCCCAGATCGATTCGAGACCGAACGCGCTGCCGCCGGCCAGGACGATCGCGTCGAGCGACGGAACGAGATGACGGGGATCGAGGAACTCGAGGCCGTGAATCCCGACGGCCCAGCCCCTGATGGCGACGCCACCCACCGCCGGCCGGTCGGCCAGAACGACGGTGACGCCCGTGAGACCGATGGGATCGGTGGCGTGACCGACGCGAATCCCCGAGATCACGCGGTCGGCCGTACGGGCGCGCGGCTGACGTCGGCTGCCTTGGCCCGGCCGAGCGCGACCTCGGCGGCCATCTCGAGCCCGCGGAGCGCGAGCGCGCGAGCCAGGGGAATGCCGTGAGCAGACCGTCCCTCGTCGATCAGGGCGGCGGCCGTGGCTGCCGCGATGCGGGCGGGCTCGTCTCGACCGGTGTCCCGGAAGATCAGCGCCATCTCCTCGAGCCGCCTCGCCCAGCGCAGCCGCGCGGCCGACGCGAAGACGCGATCGACGACGCCGTGGATGATCGCGGCCTCGCGCTCGGCCTTGACGTGATTGGCGACCACCAGTCGGCTCTCGCGGGCCTGGAGCAGTGCGAGCGCATCCTCCTGCACGAGCGAGGGATCGACGAACCACCCGCCCAGCTCCGGCAAGTCGACCAGCTCGGCCGAGCGGTCGAGCAGGCCCTCGTCGCTCGCGTCGGTCGGCTCGCCGGCTGCGGGCTCGCTCACGACGGTGAACCATCGCCGCCAGCGAGCGAAGCCCTGCGGCGGCTCCGTGCCGAGTTGCGCGTGCAGATGGAGCGCCTCGCCCACCAGTCGCTCGGCGCGCGCTGGATCCGTCTCCACCCACGGCAGCTTCTGGTGTTCCCGCAAGGAGCCCAGCTCGCGATCGAGACGCTTGCGCGTGATGGGGCCGCCGGCCACCTCGAGGACGCCGATCTCGTCGTTCAGGATCAGCGAGCACAGCGAGAGCCCGCCGCCGAGCCCGCCCTCGAAGAGCACCCACACGGCGCGCGAGCCACTGCCGTCGATGCCCGAGAGCCAGGCGCGCACGGCGCGCTCGGACTGGTGCACGACCACTGGCCGTGGCGGCACCATGGCGGGCGGCACCGCGATGCCGGCCTGCCCCAGACGATAGATGGCGAGCCGGGCGCTCTTGCGCAGCGCCTTGGACGGCGCTTGATCGGCGAGGACGCGCAGGAGCGAGGCCGTGTCGGCGCCGCGCTGCTTCACGAGCTCGCGGAGGGCCGCGTCGAGGACGTCCGCCGCGTAGCCTGCAAGCTCCGGCATCGTCCGCGTCTCGATGGCGCGCTCGAGCGCCGCGAGGCAGGCGGCCTCGGCGTCTTGCGGCGAGGTCATTTTCCGGCGAAGAGCGGGCTGAAGGGATCGCCGGGCCAGGCGCCGGGCCCCCAGGCCTCGGCCCGGAAGTACACCTTGCGCGCGTAGGACAGCGCGCCGGCGTACTGCTCGAAGCGGTCGGAGAGCCGGCGGAACAGGGGCGCATCGTCACGACCGCTGGCGCGCGCCGTCTCGGAGACGAAGCGGTACGCGCGCCGTCCCTCGTGCTCGTAGTAGGTCGTCACCGCGAGGCGCTCGACGTGTTCCCGGAAGATGCCCATCATGAACAGCGTGTAGTCGCCGATGTGGCGGCGCAGGGCGGGCTCGGCGGATGGATCGAACGTCGGCGCCTCCCAGTCCCACGCGCCTTGGATCGCGAGCAACGAGTCGGCGACGGTGTCGAGCCGGCGTTCGGCGACGGCCTGCACCGCGCGCAGGGCTTCGGCGCGCGCGAAGCGCGTCAGCAAGTCGCTCAGATACCGTGCGGCCGGCGCATCGTCGAGGGCGAGATCGGTGAACGCTTGCCGTGTGACTCGGTCGAAGAAGCGGGGGAGCAGTCCCGATTCCACGGCCTCACTCTAGCAAACTTTGCGGACGACCGTCCCGTGGCCGATGCTAGTCTCTATGGCCATGAGATCCGAGGGATTCGACGCGGTAGGTCCGATGACGCGTCGCGAGCTTCAGGCCTCGCGTCCGCGCCGTCCCTGGCTGCTGATCGTGGCGTCGCTGCTGCTCGCCGTGCTGTCGGCCGTGCTCTGGGCGAAATGGGAGGAGAGCCGCGTCCGCGCGGAGCGGTTGCAGGCCGAGATCAAGCAGGTGTACGCGGAGACTGAGGCGCTCAGGACGCAGGCGGCACGCGCGCAACAGCGGGCCACGCAGCTCGAGCGACAGCTTCGCGACGGCGAGACAGATCGGAGCTTCGCGCGGCCGCGAGCGACGCGCGCTCGCTAGTGTCCCTCGAAGGGGGCCTCGACGGTCCCTCCGAGCCTCCCCCACCGAACCAGCTTGCGCCGGCGGAGCCGGCGCTCGAACGCGATTGCTCCACACGCTCGGAGCCAACACTCGAACTCGCTGCCTCCGGGATCTTGGTCGTCTACGTGCGGTCCCAGGATGCTAGCAGGCGGTTGTTCTGCTCTTCCGTGCCGATCGCGATTCGCAGGTGGCCGGGGAATCCGACGCCCGCGCCATCTCGCACCAGGACGCCTGTGCGAAGCAGCGCCTGCCTGATGGCCGGTGCTCGCTCGCCTGCCTTGACCAGCAGGAAGTTCGCCTGGGAGGGCGGCGATGACGCACCGCGGACGGCGAGGGCGTCGCGTAGCCGTCGCCGCTCTGCCAGGATCAAGGCCCGCGTCCGTTCGAGATGCGCGCGATCCCCGAGCGCGGCCACGGCCGCGACCTGGGCCAGGCGGTTGACGTTGAAGGGCGCGCGGACGCGGTTGAGCCGCTCGATGGCCTCCGGACGCGCGATCACGTAGCCGACGCGGAGGCCGGCGAGGCCGGCGATCTTCGAGAACGTGCGCAGCGCGATCACCGTCGGATGGCGGCGCACGATGTCGACGCCGTCGGCGGTTTCCGGATCGTCGCAGAAGTCCCGGTAGGCCTCGTCCAGGATCACCAGCGGCGGCTCCGGGCCGAGCGCGTCGAGAAACGCCTCGAGACGGCCCCTGGGAATCAGGGTCGACGCGGGATTGTGGGGCGTGCAGAGCATCACGGCCTTGGTTCGTGCGGTCACCCGCGCCCGCATGTCGTCGAGATCCGTCTCGTAGCCCACGAGCGGGCTCGCGATCACCGCGGCGCCGGAGAGCGTCGCTTCGGTGCCGTACGGTTCGAACGCGGGGTGCGGGATCACGACCTCGTCCCCCGGGTCGAAGGCGGCACGCGCGATCAACACCAGCAGCTCGTCGGCTCCATTTCCGGCCATGATCCAGTCGGCACCCACACCCAGTTCCCGGCCGATCGCTGCTCTGAGCTCGGTGGAGCCGCCGTCCGGATAGAGATGCGCTCGCGCGGCCTCTCGCTGGAGCGCCTCGACGGCGCGCGGTGACGGACCGAGGGGACTCTCGTTGGCCGACAAGCGGATGACCGCCTCTATGCCCAGTTCGGCGGCGAGCGCCTCGAGCGACTTTCCCGCGTCGTAGGGGGCAACCTTCTCGAGAACGGGGCGCCAGAGCTCACGCATGCCCGGCATTGTAGCAGCCCGGCTCGCGCGCCGAAGCGCTGACTTCGATCCAAGTTGGCGTCGTGTTTGACAATATCGGTCCCAGGCTGTACCGTTTCGCCATGTCGGCGGAACTCTATCGCCAGATCCGGCGCGCGGAGACGCGACTCGAACGCGCCGGACCTGGGACGGCGGCCGAGCTCGCCGACCGCCGGCGCCGGCTCCGTCTCGATCTGCTCCGCCGTCACCTCAATGCCAACGTCGATTTCCTCCGAGCCGCTCACCTGGGCGGCGCCTCCGGGCAGCAGTCGGTCCAGGCCTACGCGCTGTTCATGGACGGCTTTCTCTCGACGCTCTATCGCCTGTCGGCCGAGGATGCCAGGCGGGAAGGCGTGGCGCCGGTCCCGCTCGTGCTCGTCGCGCTCGGCGGGTATGGCCGCGGCGAGTTGCACCCGCTCTCTGACCTCGACCTCATGGTCATGTACGACGGGGACATGGGGCCATGGGTGCAGCGCGTCACCCAGGGGCTGCTCTACGCGCTCTGGGATCTCGGTCTGCAGGTCGGCCATGCGGTGCGCAGCCTGCCCGACTGCCTCGCGATGGCGCGCACCGACTTCCCGAGCCGCACCTCGATGCAGCAGGCGCGCTTTCTCATGGGCGACCGGCGGCTCTTCAATCGCTTCCGCAGGGTGCTGGCCGAGAACGTCTACCAGAAGGACTTCGCGCAGTTCCTCGAGACGACGCTCGCCGAGCGGGACCAGCGTTACCGGAAGTTCGGCGGCTCCCCCTACACCGGCGAGCCGAACGTCAAGGAGTCGGCAGGGGGTCTGCGCGACATCCACACCGCGATGTGGCTCGCCTCGACCAAGTTCGGCACCCGGACGCTGCGCGAGCTCTACGACAAGCGGTTGATCACGGAGCGGGAGCAGAAGACCACGGACGAGGCGCTCACGTTCCTCTGGCGGGTGCGCAACGAGCTGCATTTCCTCTCCGGCCACAAGAACGACGTGCTCTCGCGGGACATCCAGCCGCAGATCGCCAAGAACTTCGGCTACACGAGCGACGACGTGGCGCTCGGCGTGGAGAAGTTCATGCGCGACTACTACCTGCACGCGCGCGTGATCCACCGTGTGTCCCGGCGTCTCATCGCGCGGTGTCGCGAGACGCTCTCCCGCCACGGCGCCGTGCAGCGACGCCTCCGCCAGGACGCGCTCGCCGACGGGCTCGTGGTGATCGACGAGCAGATCCACCTCGCGCACCCGGACGGGCGCGCGTTTCGCGAGGATCCGACCCGGCTCGTGAAGGTCTTCTGGCACTGCCACCGGCTCGGGTTCGAGCTGGGCGTCGACGTCGAGCGCGCCGTCGAGGAATCGCTCTCGCTGATCGACGACGAGTTCCGCCGCTCGGCCGAGGTCCGAGATCTCTTCCTGTCGATCTGCGGGGGCTGGGGACGGGCGGCGCAGACCTTCCGCGAGATGCACGAGCTGGGTCTCCTGGGGCGCTATCTCCCCGAGTGGGGGGCGCTCACGTGTCTCGTGCAGTACGACGTCTATCACAAGTTCACCGCCGATCAGCACTCGCTCCTGGCCGTCGAGCACCTCGAGGCGCTGGCGCCGGGACAGTCGGCGGAGTCCGAGACGACGGCGCGGGTGCTGAACGACGTGGAGCGCCCGGACCTCCTGATGCTCGGGATGCTGCTGCACGACATCGGCAAGGGCCGGGGGCACGGCCACGTGGCCAAGGGCATCCCGCTCATCGAGGAGCTGACCGCGCGAATCGGCCTCCCCCCCGAAGACGCCGCGAACGTCACGTTCCTGGTGGCCGGCCACCTCGTGATGTCCCACACCGCGCAGCGCCGCGACATCGACGACCCGAAGACGATCGAGGCGCTCGCCGACGTGTGCGGGACGCCCGACCGCCTCCGCATGCTGTATCTCCTGACCTTCGCCGACATGCGGGCCGTCGGCCCGGGCGTGATGACGGGATGGCGGGCCCGGATCCTCGGGGAGCTGTTCAACCGGACGCTCGCTCGACTCACCGGCGGCAGCATCGAGCCCCCGAGCCGCGACGCGGTGGCGGCCCGCGTCTGGGACGCGCTCCAGCGCGAGGGCGCGCGGAGGGCGGTGACCGAGCACCTCGGGATGCTCTCCGACCGGTACCTGGCGACGACATCGCCCCAGCGCATCGCCGCGCACCTGCGCCTCGTGGAGCGGCTCGAGGAGGATGTGATCGCCACCGAGGTGTTTCACCACCCCGACCTCGGATCGTCCGAACTGGTCATCGCGACCCGCGACGTGCCGGGGCTGTTCTCGTTGATCGCGGGGACGCTGGCCGCGCACGGCATCAACATCCTGTCCGCACAGATCCACACCCGCGCCGACGGCATCGCCATCGACACGTTCCAGGTCAACGATCCCCACGGCGAGCCGGTGACCGAGGAGGCGCGCTGGCGTGGGACCCTCGACGCGCTCCGGCGCGTGATGCGTGAGGAGGACACGGTCGGGGCGTTGCTCGCGAGGCGCCGGGCGCCGCGCGCCCAGGGTGAGGTCGTGGCGGTGCCTCCCAAGGTGGCAGTCGACAATCTCCTGTCAGACAGCTACACGGTCGTCGAGGTCAAGTGCCCCGATCGTGTCGGACTCCTCTACGCCATCACCCGCACCCTGTCGGATCAGGGGCTCGACATCGGCAGTGCGCGCATCGCGACCGAGATCGATCACGCCTACGACACCTTCTACGTGACCGACCGGCAGGGTCAGCGCGTGGAGGATCCGGCGGCGATGGCCCGGGTGCGGGAAGCGCTCGAAGAGGCGCTCGTCAAACCCCTGTGACATGCTGAGCCAGTATCGCGCGTCGCTCCACGGCGTCGCCGATCCCATCGCGCGGTTGTTGCTGCGCGCCCACGTGCGCCCAAACCACCTCACGATCCTGGGGCTCGGCGTGAGCGTGGCGGCGGCACACGCGTTCTTCCAGGGGCGCTTCCGCGTCGGGGCCATGCTCCTCGCCGTGGCTGGCCTCTTCGATTTCTTCGACGGATCCCTCGCACGGCTGGCCGGACGGGACAGCCCCTTCGGGGCCTTCCTCGACTCCGTGGTCGATCGCTACTCGGATCTCCTCGTGTTGCTGGGCATCGTGTTGTTCTACGAGCGCTCGGACGATGCGGTCGGTGTGTTCTTCACGATGATCACGCTGGTCGGGACGGTCATGGTCAGCTACACCAAGGCGCGGGCGCAGTCCGTCGGCGTGCCGTGCGACATCGGCCTCATGGAGCGCCCGGAACGGATGATCGTCCTCATCGGGGGCGGGCTGTTCGGCCTCCTCACGCCCGCGATGATCGCCCTCGCCATCCTCACGAACGTGACCGCGGTGCAGCGCATCCTCCACGTCCGCCGGATCGAGCTGGGAGGCGCGCGGCGACCGCCCTCCGAGTCGGGCCGCCGATAGCGCCCATCGCCCGCAAGGCGAATCCGACCATCTGCTAGACTGGTGCGCATGCGCAGGGCCGTGGCGCTCGCCTCGCTCGTCGTCGCGCTCCTCGCCGGCGGCCGGATCGACGCGGTCAGCGCGGCAACGACAGCGCCTCCCCTGTCGCCGGACCTGCGAGACCGCTTCACGGCGGGGCTCCGGTCTCTCCGGTCCGGCGGCGCCGACGAGGCCGCGCGCGAGTTCGCCGATCCCGTCTGGGGCACGACACCGCTTCAGGACTACGCCTCACTGTTCCTCGCGCAGAGCTTGCAGCGCACCGGCGACGCGGCCGGGGCGCGCGCGGCCGCGGCGCGCGCAATCGACGCCGCGCCTGAAGGCCGACCGACGCCGCCGGCGCTCCGGGACGCCGCGATGGTGCTGTCGAGCGCCGGTGACGACGCCGGGGCCGCGGCGCTCTACCGCCGCTTCCTGGATCGCCATGCGGATCATGCCGAGGCGCCTCGCATCCGGCTCGCCCTGGCCCGCTCGCTGCTCGCGGCGGGTCGCGTGCCGGAGGCGTCGCGGGCGCTCACCGAATTGTGGTTGCTGGCGCCGGCATCTCCCCAGGCCGACGATGCATCACGGCAGCTCCGAGTGCTGAACGAGCGTGGCCTCGGGGGGCCGGCGCCGAGCGTCAAGGAGCGCATCGAGCGCGCCGAGCGCCTGCTGAACGCGGGCGCCCTGGAGCCGGCGAAGACGGAGGCCGAGGCGGTGCTCGGCACTCGACCTTCGCCAGATCTGACGGCGCGGGCGCTCAAGGTCGTGGCGGACGCCGCGCGCCGGGCCGGGAAGTGGGACGTCGCCGCCCAGACCGTGAATCGCGCGCTCGCCGAGATGCCGGGCGACCGCCGCGCGCCCTGGCTGCTCGACCTGGCGCGCCTGGAGCAGCGCCGGAGCCGAGACCAGGCGCTCGCGACGCTCGACAAGCTCATCCGCGAGTATCCGAAGTCGCCGGAGGAAGCGGAGGCGCTCGGCATGAAGGCGCGCCTGCTCGAGAGCGCCGGGCGGCTCGCCGATGCCGAGGCGACGTATCAGCGCTTGGCGGGGGACCATCCCGAGCAGGAGGAAGGCGGTGCGGCCCTCTGGCGTCTCGGCTGGCTCGCGTGGTTCAAGGGCGCGTTCGCTGACGCTGCGGGTCGCTGGAATCGCCTGCTGACCGCGCGAGGGGGGCAGGCGCATCGCGAGGCCGCGACGTACTGGATCGGGCGGGCCCACGAGCAACGTGGCGACGGCGAGCAGGCCGCGCGACAGTATGCCCAGGTGCTATCGGATGGCCCGCGGAGCTACTACGGCGGCCTGGCCGTGAGGCGCGGCGCACCCGTGGGGCCGCCTCGCGCGGCCGCGACATTGGTCGCGTTGCCTGGCGATCCGCGCGAGCCCCTCGTGGCCGACGCCCGCTTTGCCAGGGTCGAAGCCTTGCGCCAGGTGGGGCTCGGCGAGTTCGCGGACGAGGAGATGGATGACCTGACGCGGAGATCGCTCGGGGAGCCCCGCCGGCTCTACGCGCTGTCCTCGGTGTACGCGGAGGAGGCGCGGTATCATCTCGCGCTCCGGATCCTCCGGCGCCACTTTCAGCCGTTCGCCCGGAGCGGCCTCGCGACGCTGCCGCGCGCGTTCTGGGAGCTGTTCTACCCCATGGGGTACCGGACCGAGCTCATGGAGGCGGCGGGGCGCGCTGCCGTCGACCCGCTCCTGGTGGCCGCCGTGGTGCGAGAAGAGTCGTCGTTCCACCCGCAGGCGCGCTCGCGAGTCGGCGCGCGCGGCCTGATGCAGCTGATGCCGGACACCGCCCGACCCATGGCGCGCGCGCGCCGTCTCCCGTTCAACAACGGCGATCTGCTCGACGACCCGGCGGCGAACCTCGACATGGGCGCCGCCTTTCTCGCCGGTCTCCTGCGGGAGTTCGGCGACGCGCGGCTCGCCGCGGCCGCCTACAACGCCGGTCCTGCGCGCGTGCGCGACTGGTGGGCGGCCCGGCGTTCGGACGATCTCGAGGTGTTCGTCGAGCAGATCCCGTTCAACGAGACCCGCGCGTTCGTCAAGCGCGTGATGCTGTCGTGGGACGAGTATCGGCGGCTCTACGGCGCCGCGACGGGAGTCGGGCCGGCGCTCGCGTCGACCAGCGCCTGGCCGTGACGGACCTCACGACGGCGGGCCTCTGGCGCCGAGGCGCTGCCGCCGTGATCGACGCGACGCTCGGGGTGCTCGTGTGGGCCTGGAGCGCGCTGTGTGTGCTCATCGGCGTGTGGGGATTTCGAACCGTGCCGCTCGATCTGGCAGACGCGGCCTTGCTGTTCGCGGCGATTGCGTGCCTCGGCGTGGTCCTGCACTTTGTCTATCACGTGGCCTTCGTCGGCGGCTGTGGCCAGACGCCTGGACGCATGGCGCTCGGCATCACCGTGATTCGCCGGGACGGGCGCGGCGTCGGGTACGCCCGGGCCCTCGTCCGATGTGTCGGTGGGTGCCTCTCCCTTCTGACGCTCGGGCTCGCCAGCGTCGGGATGTTCATCAGCCGCGAGCGTCGAGGGCTGGCCGACTGGCTCGCGGGCACGCGTGTCGTGAGCGCCTGAATGATCCGATTTCGCCCGTGGTTGGTGGTCGAGGGCCCGGGAATATCACACGGGCGTGACATGTCGCGGGGGCGACCGTTGGTAGACTGATCGTGTCCAGCCGTCGAGGTCGGGCCTCGGTCCGCCCGATGCGCCGGGCGAGCCGGAAGGAGGAGCGGGCATGCTGATCCGGAAAGGTGGAGGCCTGAAGAGCAGCGAGATCACCCCCCACGTGGTCTACCTGAATCGGCGTGCGTTCATGCTGGGCGCGGCCGCGCTCGCCCTGGCGCCGCAGCGCGGCGAGGCCGCGGCGCCGCCGGCCGCCACGCCGCTCAAGGCCACGCCCAATTCCGCGTTCCGGCTCGAGGACGCGCAAACGCCCCTCAAGGACGTCACGAGCTACAACAACTTCTACGAGTTCGGCATGAACAAGGAGGATCCCGCGCGGCTGGCGCACACCCTCAAGCCACGCCCGTGGGCCGTGCAGGTCGATGGGCTCGTGCACAAGCCAAAGACCTTCGACATCGACGAGGTCCTCAAGATGGCGCCGCTCGAGGAACGCATCTACTCGCTGCGCTGCGTGGAGGCCTGGTCGATGGTGATCCCGTGGATCGGATTCCCGCTCGCGTCGCTGCTGAAGCGGGTCGAGCCGACGGGCCAGGCGAAGTACGTCGAGTTCCATACCCTGGTGGACCCGGAGCAATTCCCGGCCCAGAAGAAGGGCGTGTTCAACTTCTCGTCGCTCGAGTGGCCGTACACGGAAGGTCTGCGGCTCGACGAGGCCCTTCATCCGTTGACGCTCCTCACGGTGGGCCTGTACGGCCAGGTCCTCCCCAATCAGAACGGCGCGCCCATCCGGATCGTGATCCCGTGGAAATACGGCTTCAAGAGCGCCAAGTCACTCGTGCGGATTCGCCTGACCGACACCGAGCCCAAGACCACCTGGAGCCGTCAGGCCCCGCAGGAGTACGGCTTCTATTCCAACGTCAACCCCGCCGTCGACCACCCGCGCTGGAGTCAGGCGACCGAGCGTCGGATCGGCGAGTTTCGCCGCCGCAAGACGCTCCCGTTCAACGGCTACGCCGATCAGGTGACGTCGCTCTACGCCGGCATGGATCTCCGAAAGTTCTACTAGCACCAGCCATGTCCGGGCGCGGGCGGATCGCCCTCAAGGTCGGCGCCTGGATCGCCTGCCTCCTGCCGCTCGCGTTGCTGATCCATCGCGCTGTCGCTGGCGATCTGGGCGCCAACCCGATCAGCTTCGTGACCAACTGGCTCGGCGACTGGACGCTGCGCCTGCTGCTCGCGAGCCTCTCGATGACGCCACTTCGATTGCTCTTCGGTCTGTCGTGGCCCCTCGCGCTGCGCCGGCTGCTCGGGCTGTTCGCGTTCTTCTACGCGGTGCTCCACCTCGGGGTGTGGGTGGTGCTCGACCACTTCTTCGACTGGGCGGAGATGGGGAGCGACGTGCTGAAGCGTCCGTACATCACGGTCGGGCTGACCGCGATTGTCCTCATGCTGCCGCTGGCGGCGACGTCGACGCGGGCGGCGATCAAGCGGCTGGGCGGCCGAGGCTGGCAGCGCTTGCACCGGCTCGCGTACGCGATCGGCGTGTGCGCCGTGCTGCACTACCTGTGGCTGGCGAAGAAAGCGAACCCGGAGCCGTACTACTACGCCGGAATCCTGGCCGCGCTCCTCTCGATCAGGGCGTGGGACTGGGGCCGGCGGCGCGCGGCGCGGCTCGGGGGCGGTGCGGCCATCCCCTCACGATCCCCGGCGCCGTGACGGACGCCCTCGAGCGACCGGTTGCGAGGTCGGCTACTTGCCCGGCGTGTAGTAGGGATTCGTTCCGGAGTCGTGATCGGTCGTGTCCAGCACTTCCTCGATCTCCGGAATCTCTTCCTTGATGAGTCGCTCGATGCCGGACTTGAGCGTGATGTCCGCGGCTCCGCAGCCCTGGCACCCGCCCCCCATCTGCAGATAGACCTTGTTGTCCTTGACGTCGATGAGCTGTACGAAGCCACCGTGTCCAGCCACCGCCGGATTGATGGTGGAATCGAGCAACTCTTGCACTCGGGCCGTCAGGTCCACACTCATGGCGTCACCTCTCAGCAGGGATCAGATCACCACTGTACTCGATTTACCGCTCAGGGCCAACTGGCCCTTTGTCGGCTCCGCTCAGCAGAACCACGGTTCGGTGAGGCGTGGCGGGCGTCGGCGATCCGGACCGAGTCGCGCCGACACCCCGGCTGACGCCGGCGCCCCGGCGACCTCGTTGGCCAACGCCCGGACCTGATCGAACGTCGCCGCGGGATCGTCGCGCCGCTCGGATGCGCGCGTGACGATCGTCGTCACCGCGTCCTGCAAGTGATCCATCCGCGAGTCGGGGTGCGTCCACGTCTGCGAGAACGCCGCCTGCTCGAGCGGGCCGAGGTGGGGTCGCATGGCCGGACTCGCGGCGAGGAGCGATCCGGGCGGCACGAGGAGCCGCAGGGAGTACTGCACGGGCTCCACGTGGTCGACGAGGTCCTCGGTTTCGATGAAGTCGAGCATCTCCCGGTAGTCGCCCAGCGTGGTCCACGGTGTGAAGGCGACCCAGGTGGGCCGAAGCGCGATGCCGGCCTCGCGCGTCGCGTGCAGGGCGGCCACGATGTCCGCGCGCGTGTGCCCCTTGTCGAGATGATCGAGCACGACGTCGCTCAGCGACTCGGCCGCCGACACGATGAAGAGGCATCCGCAGCTGGCCAGCTCGGGCAGGTGCTCCCGGTGGGCGTTCAGATGTTCGATCTTGGCCGTGAAGTCGAACGTGACCGCAGGCATCTGCGCGTGGAGTTCGCGCGCGATCCGGACCGCATGGGTCGGGCCATTGAGGAAGTCCGGATCGCCGAACGTGATGTGGGTGGCGCCCGCGGCGACCTGCTGCCTGATGTCGGCGAGGACGACGTCCCTCGGGACCGCGAAGAACCGGCCGCCATACACCGGCGGGATCGGGCAGTGCCGGCACAGATGGCGACAGCCCCGACTCGCCTCGACGTACCCCACGATGTCCCGGTGACCGTCCCGCTCGAGGCGCACGTACGTCGAGAGCGGCGGGAGCTGCGCCCGGCTCGGCACCGGGAACTCGAGTCGCCGGAGGTGCGGGCTCGCCAGATGCTCGCGGGTCCGCACTCCGGCCACCGCTCCGTGGTCCCCGATCTCGATGGCGCGGACCAGATCGACCAGCGGAGCTTCCGTCTCCCCTCCGATGACGCTGTCGGCGCCGTGGCCGAGCAGGTACTCGGCGTTCAGGCTCGCGTAGAGGCCGTAGAAGCAGAGGTGGGCGTTCGGGTTCACCGCGCGAACGCGCGCCGCCGCAACGACTCCGACTCTGAGCGCGGTGTGCATTGGCACCGAGATCGCGACGAGCTTGGCGCGCGTCGCGCGCATAGCGTCGAACGGCTCGACCGAGACGTCCATCACGGCGGGATGGTAGCCGAGGCGCTCGAGGAAGGCCGCGGGCCAGGCCACGGCCAGGGGCTGGTGGCCCAGCTCGTACCCGGCGACCAGGAGGATCTCGCCGGGCAGCCTCATGCCTGACGGGGGCGTCCGCGCCGCTCGAGCGAGCGGAACAGACCCAGGCAGATGACGCTGCCCGCCGTGACGATGGCGGCGAAGAACACTGGCGCTGCGGCGCTCGCCGACAGATCGCGGACCCGGCCGGCCAGGAGGAGCGCCGCGACGATCGAGAGGTAGAACACCGTGTAGTACACGCCGAGACCGACCGAAAGCCGATCGGCCGGCAGGGCCTGGGGCAAGAGCGACGTCAGCGCCCCTGGCGGGAGGCCGAACATCAGCCCCATCAGGACGAACCAGAACGTCGGCGCGGGAAAGACGGGCATGAGCGCGATGAAGAGCGCCGTGGCGAGGCAGCCAGTGACGATCACCAGGTTGGGCCGGCGCAGGCGATCCGCCACGACGCCGCCCAGCGGAACCGAGACGAGGCTCACGAGGATCCCGATGCTCACGATGAACGCCGCGTTGGCGACCGAGCTCCCGAGCGTGACGAGGTAGTCGGGCGCGAACCCGCCGAGGACGAAGAAGCCGGCGTTGAAGAGTCCCCAGGCGAGCCCGATGCTGGCGCTGAGTGCAATCTCCCACCCAGCCAGGACGTGCCGGCGGGCGACCATTGTCGCTTCGCTGCCGGCGAGCGCCGCCGGATTCCGGTACAGTGACAACAGCACGACCAGCCCCATCACCGCGGCAGCGACGCTGATGTGAACCGCCGAGCGCCACCCGTGGGCGGCCCCGATCCCCGGAAGGAGCACCATCGCGAGCGCCATGCCGACCGGGAAACTCGTCAACATGAGGCCCATCGCCGTCGAGATCTCACGCCCGGTGAACCAGTCGGCAACCATCTTGGTCAGCGCGATGTTCAGGAACACGCCTCCGATGCCGATCAGCGTACGCCCGATCGCCGCGAGCGCAAACGCCAGGCTCTGTGCGGTGACCATCCCGCCCACCACCATCAGCGCCAGGCCGGCGCCGGCGAGCCGCTTGCTGCCAAAGCGCTGTCCGAGCAATCCGCCGGGCAGTGCCATGACACCACCCGGCAGGAGGAACAGCCCGAGGAGCAGGCTGTACTGGAAGTAGGTCAGCGCGAGGTCCTCGATCACGAAGGGACCCACGGCGGCCAGCGACTGGTACATCATTCCCATCGCCGTGCGGGCGAGGAAGATGACACCGAGCATCGCCCACCGGTTTTCGGACATCGGCCAAGGATAGCAGGTTCGTCCGGGCCCGACGGGGTCATCTAGCCGGACATGCGATAATCGCCGCGAGGGAAAAGGCATCGATGGCCCGGACCAACCGTACGCGCAAGGTCGAGCCCAGCGTGCCAGCCGTCTCTGTCCCCGACCGGCCGATCACCGCGCTCGCAGCCGCTGGCGTCCTGGTATCGGGTTACCTCACGTGGCTCAAGTGGTCCGGGACCGGCGCGGCACTCTGCGCGGCCGGCAGCGGATGCGACATCGTGCAGGCGAGCCGGTACGCGATGTTCCTCTGGGTCCCGACTGCCCTGTGGGGGTTGGTGCTCTACGCCGTGATCGGCGCCCTGGCTGGATTGGGGCTCTCGGGCCGTCGGTTCGTCGCGGCATTCGTGCTCGCGGCGGCCGGCGTCGGGTTCTCGCTGTACCTCACCGCCCTCTCGGTTTTCGACGTCGGCGCCACCTGCATGTGGTGCCTGACCTCCGCCCTGATCTCCGTCGCGCTATTCGCCGCGCTGGTGCTACGCCGCCCAGCGCCTGAAGGGCGGAAGTCGCCGATCCGCCCTCTCTCGCTAGCGACATATGGCGGTCTCGCAGCGGTTGGGGCGATCCTGGGCGGGGCGTTCGTGTTCGCCGCGCCGTTCTCGGCGTCCGCGGGGTATCAGGAGGCGTTGGCGCGTCACCTCGCCCAAACCAAGTCGATCATGTACGGCGCCTACTGGTGACCCGCTTGCAAAGAGCAGAAGGCCCGGTTCGGGCCTGCGGCCGATGCGATTCCGTACGTGGAATGTGATCCAAAGGGCGTCAATCCGCGCCAGGAGCTGTGCCGGCAGGTCGGGGTGAAGGCGTACCCGACTTGGATCATCAACGGCGAGAAACGCGAGGGCGTGCTGACCCTCGACCAGCTCGCCGACTTCTCGAAGTTCCGCCCTGGAGCGGCCCGCTAGGCGCGACCTGACCGTTGCAGTTTGCCGGGCCGGCCTCCGGCCCGGAGACCGGCAGAACGCCACCGGAGGGGCCCGGTTGTCCTGCCGATTTCACAACACAACGTACTGAAATGTAAGCCATTACTGAAATGGAGCCAGGGTGGCACCTGTCCTGCATTCTCCCGGCACGTCGCCAATGAGTAGAGACAGCGAACAAAGACAGGGTGAGGTTGACGCCGGTCGAGTCCGGTGGGAGGCTCGAGATGGTGGCCCTGAACATGGCCCACACAAGAAAGGACGGTCGGGAATGAAGAAGGCGATTTCAGCGGTGTTGAGTTTGGCGTTCCTCGTCTCGTTCTCTCCGACGATCGGCTCAGCGCAGACCACGGCGTGCCCGGATGTGGACGCCGCCAAGGCCATGCTGAAGCAGATGACGGCTCGGACGGACGAGATTCAGGCGCCGCGGTCACTGGCCGGGGCCCGACAGGACGTCCAGGCCCCGCGCAGCCAGGATGTTCAGGCGCCGCGGTCCCAGGACGTGCAGGCTCCTCGTAGCCAGAACATCCAGGCCCCGCGTAGCCAGGACGTGCAGGCTCCGCGCAGTCAGGATGTCCAGGCGCCCCGCAGCCAGGATGTTCAGGCTCCTCGGAGCCAGGATGTCCAGGCCCCACGCACGCAGGATATCCAGGCGCCGCGGACTCAGGAGATTCAGGCTCCTCGTTCGCTAGCGGGCGCCCGGAGCCAGGACGTGCAGGCGCCGCGGTCTCAGGATGTGCAGGCCCCGCGGAGCCAGGACGTGCAGGCTCCTCGTAGCCAGAACATCCAGGCCCCGCGTAGCCAGGATGTCCAGGCGCCTCGCTCTCAGGACGTGCAGGCGCCGCGTAGCCAGGATGTCCAGGCTCCGCGCA
>Ga0187894_10003551_pt1 | contig 17389 bp, 8 predicted proteins | sample GBC1701081metaG_FD_136650 | JGI IMG/M metagenome (GOLD analysis project Ga0187894, IMG submission 136650) | White microbial mat communities from a lava cave in the Kipuka Kanohina Cave System on the Island of Hawaii, USA - GBC170108-1 metaG ...
CTCGCAATTTGAAAGATCGCAAGTTTGAACGCAAAAAATTTAACCATGCGGCGCGACTGCGCTTCCATCGGTACAGGAAGCGCATCAACGCCTAACTTAACCTCATTGGCCTTTAGGCGGAAGTATTGGCCGGCGAAACCTTCCGCCTAAAGGCGGGACTACGAACAAACATTTTCTTGAATGCCATAGTAGAGAGAGAGAGAGAAGTAATATGGAGATCAAAGCCTTCGTGGCCAGGCTCAGACCGGGGCGCAAGGAAGATTATATCGAGGCGCACAACAGCTTTTCATCCGAGCTGCGGGCGAGATACCGCGCCGCGGGCATTCATCAAATCAGGCTGTTTCTGCTGGGCGAGCAGCTTTTTATGTATGTCGAGGCCGACAATTACGAACTGGCCTGCGCCGCGCTGGCCAAGGACCCTCTCGATCAACTGTGGCAACAGCGCGTCGGGCCGATGAAATCCCCCGATTTCCAGCCGCTGACGGAAATTTTCAGGCTTGATTGAGGCGCCGGGCGCTGCGACAATCGGATTATGCCAACGACACTTGCCGACATCGCCCGCGAGTTGGGCGTCTCAAAAATGACCGTCTCGCGCGCCATTAACAATCATCCGGAGGTCAACGCCGAAACGCGCGAGCGGGTGCTGGCCGTGGCGCGCCGGATGAAGTATCAACCGAACCAGCATGCGCGCGCGCTGATCACCAACCGCTCTTACCTGCTCGGCATGGTCGTGCCGGACCTGATGCACTCGTACTTCGCCGAGATACTGCGAGGCATCGAGTCGGTCGCGCGCGCCGCCGAGCTCCAGATCCTGGTCTGCAACACCTACGAAGACGCCGAAAAGGAGATCGCCGAGGTCGAAGCGCTGCGGCAGCGAACCGACGGCCTGATCGTCGTTTCGTCGCTCGCGCCGGCGCAGGCGCAGGCGTATCGCAAGTTGACCAAAGACGGGTTGAAGCTCGCGCTGGTTGACCGGCGCCTGGAAAACCTGCGCTGTCCGACAGTGACCACTGACAACACGCAGGTCGGAATGATCGCGACCGAGCATCTGATCAGCCTCGGTCGCCGGCGCATCGGCCATCTCCGCGGCGGGTCGGCCTCGGTGGCCGGAGAGCGGCTGGAGGGCTACAAGCAGACGCTCATCAAACACAAGCTGCGGTTCGATCAATCGCTCGTGCGCGAATGCGGTTTCCTCGAAGACCAGGGCTACGAAGCGATGCGCGCGTGGATCGCCGAAGGCGACCTGCCCGAGGCTATTTTCGCGGTCAACGATCCGGCGGCCATCGGCGCCATGCACGCCCTGACGGAGGCCGGCTACCGCGTCGGTCGCGACATCGCGGTCGTCGGCGCGGGCAACATCCACTACGGCGATATGCTGAGCGTGCCGCTGACCACCGTCGCCTGGTCCACCACCGAGATGGGACAGCAGGCGGCGCGGCTGCTGATCGAACTGATCGAAGGAGACGCCTCATCCCGGACGCCGCAGAGCGTCATCGTCCCCCCCCAGCTCATCGTGCGACGCTCATCCGGCGCGGTCGCCAAAGACGTAAAGGCCGCAACCGCCAGAGCGCGGGCGTCCAAATAAGCGCTTGCGCGAAAATTGAGCGCCCCGCGGGCGCGTCAGCCTGACAGCCAGGTGATTAGCAGCGAGTCCGGGCACAAAATCTTTGACAGCCCCACGCCGTTTCGATAGAGTAAGCGCCGTTTCTCGGCAGACGCCTTCTTCGCAATTGTATGGCAAGCTCAAACAGAATTTTGTGAGCCGCTATAGATTTCAAGAGAAAGAAGTTTGGAGTTCCGCCTTCAGGCGGTCTTTGCCATTTACGCCAACCGCCTGAAGGCGGAACTCCAAACGGCCAACCGCCTGAAGGCGGAACTCCAAACGGCCAACCGCCTGAAGGCGGAACTCCAAACGAAAAACATTTTCTTGAACGCTATGGCGCCTTGGTGGTATTCGGATTTGGTTTTGAACCAGTCGTGAGGAGGATATGAATCTAACCCTCTCGCTCTCGTTGTTTGGTATATTGCTGGTGGTCTTTTTAGTCTCGGCCGGAGCTCTTCATTTGCTGACCCCATCCCGTCGCTGGCGCGGTTGGGCGTATCTGGGACTTCAACTGTTCTCACTGGTCTTCGCGCTTGTCTTCGTTATCCGGCAGTGGCCGCAAGGCGAAGCGAAGTTTGTCGAGGCCGGTCATTACTACACGCTGGCGTCGCTGTCACAAGGCGATAACTCGAACTACACGCTGCGGCTCGGAGACAAGGACCGCCGCCCCGATTACATTCTCGACGCCGGCTGCCGCCGCGAGCCGTGTCTGCGCGGCGAGATCCGGATCGGTTTTGCGCGCACGCCGCAGAGCAAATTGAAATGGTCGGTTGTTGACGAACTGAACGGGACATTCAGGCTGTATCGGATTCGGGAGGGATGGTTCGGCGGATTGCGTGACCGCATCTGGCGCGAGACCTACGACGAAGCTGATCGGGAGATCACGCTTTCGGGCGCGACCAATCGTTTTCTGGCTCAGTGGACGCCGGCGGCCAAATCTCCGCGCCAGCCGCTGGAATTCGAAATCGCCATCGAACTCGAATCGGTCGAGACCGGCCCACGCTTGGTCGTCAGACATGGCGCCCCACGCATCGTCGAATTGCCCAGCCCACGCAACTACGACATTGGCGGCCAGCCGAACGCGCCGCCACAGCCTGAAGCGCGTCAGGTCTACCTGACTTCAACCAGCGCAGTGGCGCTGCAAACCGCCAACGGAAGTGGTTTTGTCCCAACCATCACAGTCGGCTCCACGGACCCGTTTAGCCAGGTGAACGGTTTCCTGCAAACCGATGATGCGCCGCCCGTCACGGGCCGGAGCCAGGCGGCGCCTGGCAATCCATCGCCCGCACACGCCGATTTCATCATCAACAGCGGTCTGACCCGAAACGGCTATCTTTATGGACAGCTTTTCCCGCTCGGTGGAGAGCGCGGCATCGAAGCGACCGTAATGGCGACCATCGGGCCGGGGCGTTGGCAGTTTGCGCTCGCCGCGCTGCTGCTCTGGCTGTTGCCATACCTGCTCTTTCAGCCGTTCTTCCCGCTTCGACTCCCCCCCGGCGATCAATCCCCGGATGAAACGCCGGAGGTAGACCGCCATCTCTTCGTACTGTTGCCCGTAGTGCAGATGTTCCTGGCCGTCCGGTTCGTCCTGGCGCTGCGGACTTATCTCTGGCCGCCTTACAGCAGCGAGAGCGTCGAGGGGGCCGTCCTGGCCGCCGTCTTCGTGCCGCTGCTGGTCTTCATCGGCTGTTTCGCCACCGGCTTGAAAGCCATCGGCGACGCGCGCGAAGACGATCAATGGCGGCATCCCTGGTGGCGGTATTTCGGGCCCGGATTTCCGCCGTCACTCTATCATTCGGCGGCGCTCATCACTTTGCCGGTCGTGGCGATCCTGCTCTCGGCCTCCTCCGACTTCACCCCTGTCCGCGCGCCCGGTTTGAGAGACTGGTTCAAGGACTGGCTGCTTGTGTTGATCGTTCCATTGGTTGTTTGGTGGGCAGGCGCAAAACTCGACCTCAAACGTCGCGCGAAGGCGCGCCGCGATAAAACCTATCTCGCCTCGCCCGACGACCCGTTCAGCCATGCGCTGACCAGGCAAGACGCGCCATCTCCACAAACAACAGTCAATCGCACGCTGCAAGTCGCCATCCGAGGTCTTTTGCTGGTCGTCGCCGTGGCGGTTGTCTTCCTCGTCGTCAGGCTCTTCTGGAACTTCACACTCCACAAATTTCTCGGCTTTGCGGAAGCCGTGCCGGGCGCCCTGCCCGTGATCGGCTTGCGCACCAATCTGGTCTTCGAGCTTCTGATCCTGGCGCTCACGATGCGTTTGCTGGCGAGCTTCTTCAGCCGGTGGGTCGAGATCGAAAAAGAGGGGCTCGACCGGAGCGGCGTCGGCGAGCTGGTAGTCGTGTTCGTTGCGCCGTTGGCGATGATGCTGGCCGGGGTCTTCATCGCTTCGCGCGATTGGGGCGCGCTGCTGGTACATTGGCCGGCGCTGCTCGGCGCAATCCTGCTGATCACGGGCTTGTGGCCTTTGTGGAAGTTCGCCTCCCGGTGGTTCCATGCGATCCTGCCATTGAGCATCACAGCCGTCTCCGTGGTCGGGATGGTCATGCTGGTGAGCGGCCTGGCGACGAAGATCGTCACACCCACCGATCAGCACAGCACTTTGACGCATCGCATCCTGTTGCGCGAGGGGACCGAGACGGCGATCCGTCAGGCCGAGACTGGCGGCAGACGGCTGATCGAAGCCATCGAACAACACTGGCGCATGCTCAACTACGCTTCCGAGGGCCGCTGGAACGGAACAGGCTACGGCCATGCGCCGATCACCGAAGGCGGCCGTTTCCGCCAGATCACGCTCTCCGACCTGGTCTTTGGAGTTTACGTGCTCGGCGAACACGGAGCGTTTGGCGGTCTGGCGTTGTTGGCGCTCTATCTGTTCTTCCTGGCGCTCGTGTGGCGAATGGCCTGGGAAAGGTTCCGCGATGGTTCGCCATTACGTCTGGCCCTGGTCGTATCGCTGAGTCTGATGATGGTCTTTCCCGCGATCTACATGGCCGGAGCGAACCTCAATCAACTGCTCTTCACCGGCCAGGACATGCCGCTGTTGGGTTTGCGCTCGCGTTCGGACGTGTTGCGCGCCGGGTTGATTCTGATGTTGTTGTTCGCCGTCCTGCAGCCGCTCGCGGACGCCGGCGGACGTTCCGGAACCAACCATGAGGCGCCGGGTTGGCGCCGGTTGGTCGGGAGCAGTTTCGCCCTGCTCTGGCGCTGGCTGACCAGCGGCGCTCAGGCGAAGAGAGACCGCATGCGCGAGATCCATTCCGACGCATGGCGCGCCCAGGCCACGGTCGCCGTCAATCTGGCGCTCTGCGCCATTCTGCTCGGCGCGGTTGTCGTCTTTCCGCTGCGGGGCGTGCTCCAGGTCAGCGGCGCTCCCGAATATCAACAGGAACTCAACCTGGCGAGTTTGCGGCAGAAGGCCGTCAGGCTGATCGAGCGCGGCGAGATATGGTTCGAGCCAACCCCGCCGGGCGCCGGCTGCCGCGGCGGCGATCAGGTCAACCGGCCGGCGGCGCGCAATGTGGATCCGCACGCGGCCTATCGCCTCTGTTTCAATCCAACAGTCCGAGGACTGGATGAGGGCGATACTTTTTCCGAGTTGATCAACCACTGGAACAACCGCAAAACGCCGCGCGGCGATCTGCCCGGCGAGACCTACGACCAGAATCAATTCTTTCGCCTCGACCTGGCGGCCACCGCCCGTGCGGCGACGCAGCGCGCAAACACGGGGAACGACCAACGCCCCGCCACCGAGGCCTTACAGGTCAATCCGGACATCTACCGCTGGCGCTCGCCTTTCAGCGCGCGATACGGCTGGACGGGAGCGCTGCTCGAACAGGCGCCGGAGAAGAACGACGGCGGAGCGCTGATCGGCGCCGGCCTGGCGCTGCCACTGCGCCCGGCGGCGCAAAACGAAAAAGAGATTTTCCCCGCGTCCACAACCCCGGTCAGATTGGCGAGAACGGATTCCAATCGGACCGGCGGCGAGACGCAATTGCAACAGGGCTACTACCGCCCCAGCCGCGGTTTCACCGTCTCGGCGCCAGTCAGGGGCAGGACCGTCGAGTTGTTCAGGATCGAAACGGTCAAAGACAATACGGGCGCGCTCCTGACCGCCGGAGAGGGCGATTTTGACATCCGCCTCAATGGCTGCCCGTTGCTGATTGACGCCAACAACCGCTGCCTGCCGCCCGACTTCATCGCCGGGAATCCCGACAAAAAAGGGAAGGTCTGGCCCATCCGCCTCAACTATGGCGATGTCATCGCATACGCCCCGAAAGATGCGGCAGGTCGTGTGGCGCGTTATGTCTTCATTTACACGCGCGCGCAACTCGGCGCGTTCTCCTATCTGGCCTGGATCAACGGCAGGTATCAGCGCGTCTTCGCCAACGGCCCGAACGGAGAAGCGTGGTCGCTGGCGCAACAAATCACGCAGGCGCTTGCGCACGCCAAACTCAAAGACGCGGATGTAAATAAAAACGTCTACCTGGGTATTGACGCCGACCTTACCAGCCAGCTCAACCAAATGCTGGCCGCGCAACGTCCGAAACTGCTCAAGCTGCAGAAGCCATGTTCGTGGCGCCGTCTCTCGACGACGCTGATGGAAACGGAGACCGGCGTATTGCTGGCGCTGGCTTCGGATCACGGTCAGCTCTTCAATCCCCAATCCGATCCGGACTGTGACGACGAAAAGGCCGAGGCCGACCTCAATCTGATCTCCCACAAGATCGGCTCGACCATCAAACCGTTCACCGCCGCCGCCACGCTCCGCACCTTTCCCAAACTTACGCAGATGACCGTGATTGATCAGCGTTCCGACAAACAGAGAGTCTTCGGCTTTCCGCTGGGTGGCCGAGAAGGAATCAAGGGACAAGGCGCGGAGGTCAACTGGGGCGCCTTTCTGCCCAAATCCGACAACCTATACGCAATCACGCTCTCCCTGCTGGGCGCCAGCAACGGCAATGGGGCGAACGGACTTCCGCTCTTTAACGATCAACCCATGAGCGCCCCGCTGCGGCTGACGTTGCGCGACCGCAATACGCTGCCCGGCGAGCCGCAATGGGCGAGCCAGGGCATGTTCGGAGAGAAAGAAGTCAATCGGTTACAGAACACACCGTTGGCTTTCAATCTCGGCGAATTGTTCGGCGTCAACGCGGACCTCCCGGCTGTCAGCAAAGACCGTTACGACACCGCGCCGTGGGATGCGCTCAGGAGCTTCCCGTCGCTCACCTCGCTCGACACGTTCAATCTGGCCTCGCCCGAAAAACCCAACGTGGCGTTGGCCGACGTGCGCTCTTACGATGATCTGCGCTCGACGCTGCTGGGAGGAGAGTTTCTGGATCTGCCGCAATACGGGCGCGTCGGCAACGCCTGGTCGAACGTCTATCTGGCGCAATCTTTCGCCCGCATCGTCACCGGGCGTAATATCACCGCGCGTCTGGCCGTCAAGCCGCCCGAAGAGAAATCATCCGGCGAGGACAAGGACCAGTCCGTGAAGGACTGGTTCGACGGAGCCGCGCGATCCGAATGGCGAATGGATTTGCTGCGGGGGTTGGAAGGCGTGGCGCGCCAGGGAGGCACCGCCGGCGTTCTCGATAAGCTGATTGCGGAGATCAACCGCAAGCGTGGCTCGGCTACCGGCAATATCGGCGATGGGCGAACTTATTTCACCATCTTCAGCAAGACCGGCACGCTCGACGCCGACGGCAAGAAGCTGGACGCCGGCGGCAACGATGTCAGCCTGCTCGATGATTCCGTCTTCGTCTTCACCGCCGGTTTGTGGGACGACGCCAATCGCCGTTTTATCAGCTCGGTCACCGGCGCCATCTACTTCGAACAAGGGGGGCAGGAGCAGGCGCAAAAATTCGCCGCCGACCTCATCCGGGCGTTGGATAAACTCGACCGTTTCAGATGGAGCGATCCGCAAAAATGATCTGTTGGCCGCAAATAGAGTCAGTCTGCCACCACGACCACGACCTGAGGCGAGTGGCCGAATGGCTCTTCGATTGGCTCGATCGCCATCCGCCCTCCGGCATCGGCGATCTGACCGTCTACCTCTGCTATCACCTCAACGATCAGGCCGCTTTTTTGACTGCGCAGCGCGACGAGCAATTGGCCGCCGCGCTGCTGGAAATCTACCAACAGGAGAAAGAATGGGATGGACGAGGGTTCGGTGACCTCGCGCCCTCGTTTCCTGATTTCCGCAAACCGGCGCCGGAGAAAGAATGGGATGAACGAGGGTTCCGCCATCTGGTCTTCGATCTGCCCGCCACCGGCAGGCTCGAACTCCGCTGGCAACCGACCGAGACGGAAATCCCGCCCGGTGTAATTGGAATCGCGCGGCGAGCCACGATTCCACTCGGGCGGGAAGAACCGATCCTCGCCGAGTTGCGGATCGAACAGGGAGCGGAGATCGCGCGCCATCTGGATCGCTGGCAAGGCGAGGCGCGTTGGCGCCAGCCGGTCGTCTACTTGCCACACGAGCCCACCACACTGCTCATCGGCGCAACGGCCGGTTGTGATCTCTACGCGCCGTCGTTGTCTGACGGAGTGGCGTTGACGTACAACAAGAATAACGATGAATGGTCGTGGGAATGGCCACTGGCTCCGTGGCTGGAAGGCGGACGCTCGCCGGCCGATCTCGACCTGAAGCTCAACGTGGCTGACTCGTCGCGCGCCATACGGCTGCTCGGCGGCAGATTGCCACAGCCCCGAACGCTGGGCCAACTGGAAGCCGCAAACAGGCTCGAACCCTCCGTGCTGGAGATTATCGGTTGCGCCCTGCCCCGCGCGCCCTATGGTGTCGTCCCCGCCGACACGCCGCCGCAAATCGCCAGCGTCAGTGACAGCGCCGTTCGCCTGCCTGGCAATGGCTGGCTCTACTTCGATACGCGCGCGCACGCTCCCTGCTTCGCGCACCCGGGCCAACCGGCCGGCTACCGCCTGATATTCGGCCAACCGGCAGGTCCGGACCGATGGGAAAAGCCTTCAGAGCCGGAATACTTCCATGGCGAGCTGATCTTCAAAACTCCGCCGATTGCTGAACTGGCATTGGGCGCTATCAGCGGCAACGTGCCGGACGATATCTTTATCAACCACCGGGATGTGCTGCTTGGCAAACCACCGCTCAAACTCGTCTCGCCCGACGGCCGAAACTATGAACTGGTCTTCAATCCTCACGCGCGGCATCCGGTCTTCAAAGGCGCCAAGCGCCACGACCCGTCTGCGCCGGGAAGTATCATGCTTGACGCGCAGGACCGGTTCATACTCGGCACAACGATCTACCGCTTGCGCCGAAAAAAAACAGAGCCGTACCAATCCCCGCTCATTGAGTCGGCAAAAGGAAAGGTGCTATGAACCAGGAGAAAAATTTCTGGCGACGATTGTGGGAACGCACAGTGAAATACGTTTCGGTCGAACCCGAACCCGATAAACCTTACGAAACTGACGCCATCGTAGCCCCGGACTTCCCTCTCTTCGCGCGATTGCAACGCCAGGCCGCCGACCCCCACAGCAGTGTCTGGCAATTAAAACTCGAAGATGTCAAAAAGGATGAACTGATTCATCGGATGATCGCGTTGATGTTCGGTCTGCAACCCGGCCCCAAGAGTTTCGATAATTGGCTGCTTGCGGCGCTGAGGGCGCGTGAAAGCCTCCAGGAGCCGCGTAGCATATTCTACCTCTACATCTCCGACGAGATCGAAGACGCTCCGTCGAAAGAGGAGATCGAAGAGAGATTCTGTCAACTCCTTATCGAGATGCATCAGCGACCCGGCGCGCCGGATTCGCTGACGGGATTCATCGAACGGCGCTTCGAGGAAGAGGGGAGACTGGACGATCCCGCGTATCAGTTCCAAAACACGCTCGACCATCTGAGCAAATTTCTGAAGGGTTTTCTCGGCCTGCAGATTTCAATCTGCTTCAAGCCCTTTCCGCAGTCACAACAAGCCGTAACATTTCTGACCGTGCGTAATTCGATCCACAACCGTCGGGCCATTCTCAGGCGAGAGCGCGATTTGAAACTGAATGCGCAATCTCCCCAGGCCGACCCTTATGCGCAATCTCCCCAGGCCGATCCGCATGTCAACCTGGCCATCGAACTCACCGCCGACGCCGGAGAAAAGAGCGTCCGACTCAACGCGCATTTCTTCAGCCCCAGAGCGAGATGGCCGCTCTCCCAGGAATCGCTCCTGCTGGGCGATTGGCGCGACCGTTGGCGGCTCTCAATCGGAATAGCCGATCACGACGAGGTCATCTGTGAAGATTTGAAGGATGTCGTCTATACACTCGACATTGACAATATCAGGATCGAGAGGGGCGCGTGGGAATTCCCTCCCCCCCGATTCAGACCCGGTCTGCCTGAGTGGATGAACGTCACTCTCGAGCGCTGGCCGACTCTCGACGCGTCGTTACTGGATAAGCTGAGCCGCGTCCCCTTCAACCCTCTGGTCACCCTGATCGCTCGCGCATTGTTCAATGAAGAAGAAAGGATGTGTGACTTACTTATAGCGGAGCGGCCCGACTTCCGCAAAATCATCGAAGGGTTGCAAATCGTCTCAGCCATCGAAGTACAACCAAATCGGATTTGGCTCGCGCGCGCGGGGGACGGCAAGGTATACAAGCTCGAGCCGCAGTTGAATCCACGACCGGAACCGCTCGACCATAACCAGCCTTTTAATTTCACCCAGCCGGATAACACCACCATCACTTATACCTGGCGGTCGGCTCAGGCTGGTGAATCGGCTCCGCCCCAGATCTGCGGCCTATTGCTGATCGAGCCTTCAATGGTTGATAGGCACAAGTTTGTCAGCCGTCCCGGTTACAGTCCCGGAACATCTTTCAGCATCGGCTACAACACCGGCGACATTTTCCCGCCCGGCATTAATCACGACGCCACGCTCGGCAAAAGGGGCGTTGTCGAACTGGTCAGCGTCAGATCGGAAGATGATCGCGTCACCTATGCGTTGAAACCCGTATCTCCCCAAGCGACCAACCCATACTTTGCGCTCAAGCCCGACCGCGCCGACGAATTCAGCGACGGCTGGTTCGTCTACACCAAGCGGGAGGACGCGGAACTCGACCCACGGACAGAGCGCGCGCTTCACAACGACAATGAGGTCAAGATCGTTGGCGCCAGCAACCGGTTGATCTGCGGAACGAGCGTCTTCGAGATCAAGACCTCCGGCACGCCCAACCTGGCCATGCTCAGAGCCGTCAGAGCCGGCCAGGGCGGGACGGTGACGCCCATTGTTCCCGCCACGCGCGGCGATCTGGGCGAAACCACGATCCTGATGCGGCTGGAGAAAACTCAATGGAAAGATTACGAGCTGATTCAAATCAGCGACAGCCAGGTCGCGTTTCATTATCGTTTATCCAATAAGCAACCCGACGACGCGCGATTTCTCAAAGTCTATCGCGCCACCAGCGCCTCCAACGCCATACGGGAAAGGAACTTTTACGCCGAGTTCCGCCAGGAATCCGACCGGCTTTACATCACCCCGCCCGAACACACACTGCAAGGAACCGATGACCAGGCCCCGTGGGCATTGGTCTTCCCAATGTTGAATCCATTGAAATCGCGTTCCCTGGCGCAAACCACCGCCATCGGGTACGGCGTGGCCGTACTGCTCAAAGCGATGTCCGCAAAGAACCGGATCAACTACGACCTGGACAAATCCGCGTTATGCGAAACGAGGAGCGGGCGGCTCAGCATTGTGGATTTCGACAACGTTTTCCCTGTCTTCACCGAATCCCTGGCGACACGTGACTCCGAGATGGTCCAGGAGATCTTGGACGCGCACGAGTTGCCAACTAAACACGTCCTGCTGCCGCCCGAAGCGGTCGAGTTCAAAAACGCAACCAACGACTTTCAACGTGACCAGGCGTTACGAAAGATCACCGACCGCTTCGGCGTCTACTTGCTGGCGGTCACGCTCCTGAGTTTGCATGATCTCAATCGGTGGAGCGACGCCCAGGGCGCCGTCGTCAACGAACAGGACATCATCAAGCTGGCGGAGAGTGAAGGAGCCAGTGACGCCGCCGCGCGAAAATTGGCCATCCTGCTCGGCGAGATGCTTGCGTCGCGAGCCGAGGACCGCCCGGAGCCGGACCAATTGGTTCTCCGCCTGGGGTTGATCGCCTTGCAATTCGCCAACCTCGGCAAAACCGCGAGGGATCAGGTCATGCGCGTGCTCGGCGACCAACTGCTTGACGATCTGGGGCGGCGGCGCGACGATCTCGAGCGCCTGCGCGACGAACGCGCACTGACGGAACGGGAAGAGAAAGACCTGGCGGAATTGACCGAACATCTCCCCAAAGTTAAAGACGATAAGACCCTTCAACAACCAGGCAAGGAGGAGTAGAAGATGGCTACCATCGAACGTGATAGGTTACCCTATAACCCGCACAACGAAGATTTTGACTTCGACCGCAAACTCGGCGACACCCACGTCATGATCGTCGGAGATTTCATCCAGTCCGGTTTCAACGGCCTTGATGATCTGGCCAAAACCGAGCTGAACAAAATCTTCGATGCCTCTGATCTGACCTCTCTGCCTGTTCCGGAATTGCTCATCCACATTACATCTGCCTTCAACAGTCGCCTCTTGAAATACCGCGACGACTATCGCCGCTCATCTCCGGACAAGGTCTTTCAATGCAGCGCGGTCTTCGCGGCGTTGGAGGGCACGAAGCTTTCCTATCTGACCTGCGCCGATTGCCGCATCGCCGTCCGGCGCGGCGATCACCTCATCACGCTCAACGGCACTATCTGGCGGGACGCCACTGGCCATCCGCTGCCCCCAGCCATCACCACCTCGCTGGAGATACGCCCCGGCGACGATCCTCCCCCCTATGGCGCTCTGGGCCACGCTCCCATCGAACCATCGCAATTAGTGGTCAAGAAGTTCCCTCTTCAAAGCGATGACACCGTTTTGCTCTACTCCGACGGCGTGGACAAAGCTCTCTCCCCCGCACAACTGCTCGGGATGCTTTCCCCCCAATATCAGGCGGAAACGCTCAAGGAAACGATCGCCAGAATTCTGCGCGCCGCGCGCGATAGCCTCCGCGGCGCCGACGACCGCACATTACTCATCGCCGCCGGCCCGCATGAAGACCTTGAGCAGGAAACTCAACGAGTGACCGAAGAAAGTCTTACCCGGCTCACCGAAAAGGTCGCGGATGTTGAATCCGATCAATCGAAGTGGCAGGAAGAGATCAGGCTGGAGACGACAGAAATCCTCGATAAGATCAATAAAAAGTTGCCCAGCCTTGCCCAACTGGAAACGATTCTGGGAGAGCTTCGCAGCAGAGAGCAGAGATCGTCGTCCCTGAATGATTTGTTGAGCGAGATAACCGCTCTCAAGAATGATCTGTCCGACTTTGTAGGTTCGAAAACGACTCAGGGTTGGTTTCGCACCGCCAAGCAGAAACCGAATCTAGTTACTTTGCTGGACACAATCAATGACCTTCCTAATAAAGTCTTTTCCCCAGAGGGACTCTACAGGCTCAGTCACGCAATCAGTAACGAGATTCAGTCCAAGGCGCCGAAAGAGGCCGTTCTCATCGAATCTGATCGTCAACTTCTCAAAAACTTACGGTTAGAAAACCAAACGATCACCGACACTACCGCGAGGTTGTCCGAGGAGACCGAACGCTTAACAGCCCTGATCAACAAAGTCGAAAATCACCCACAGCTTGGCCAACTCGTCGAGGCATTTACCACCTTTCTCGCCGGTCACCGCCCCACGACTGATGAAGGCGAGGAAAGACAACGCTCAGCAAAGGGCATCGCTACTTCTGGGACACAGCCGGCCGGCCCTCCACCACCCGTTTCCAAACAACCACCGCTGAACGGAGAACATCCCGAAGGAGATCAAGGCCCTAAGGCTAAACAATCGTCTGGTTCACGGGTAATTGGGAAAACGTGGCTTAGAATTCGACAGCGGCTAGGAATCTGGACGCAACACATACGCGATCTCTGGTCCCGCCTCAAGTTGCGCATCATCTGGACAGTTGTATTTGTTTTGCTACTCGCCGCCTTTGTCTTCTTTGCATATTGGTACATAGATAAATCCACTTCATCGGACAACACCTCATCAACGGAACCACAACTCTCCAGCGACACGGACAAGCCATTCCGATTGATTCAAGATGGACAAAGAATCTTGTTCGAAGACAAGAAAGGTGGTGATGTTAAAACGATCGGCTACAAAATGAGTTCTGGTATACACGAGATTTTGAAGAATGGGCATCTGGTCAAAAACGACGCCGACGCATATGAATGGCTCTCAAAAAACGTGCCTGAGGTATTACTGTTCAGGCCACCGAGCAATTTGCGGCTGAATCATTGGGTTTATCCGGTCATCGAACAGGACACGAAACCATTCACTGTAACGGACCAAAGTGGGAGGCGGGTTTCGGTGCAGAATCCCTGTAGCGCATTTCTCAGTCGAATCAACAATTCCATCCCGGAAGAGGCGAGAATGGGGCAGGATGACTTTCTACGGATTAACGGGCTATCCGGGGCATCTAATTGCAACACTCTAAAAGCAGGGCAGCTTTTGATCGTCAGATATGAAAAATGATGTTACGAAGTGATTCCCAAACCCTGGCGCTCGCTACTGTGGTTCGGGCGCGCAGCGCGTTGACGCGGCGCAGAACGCTGGCCAATCAGATCATCAGCCTGGCGGCGTATCGCGCGCGCTGGCTGGCGCTCGTCCGAATCATCGGCGTGATTCTGGCGCTTGTTTTGTCAATCGCGCTGGTCTGGCGATTCCTGATTCGCCGGGCGACGGCGCGGGCGCCGGTAAATCGCGCGGCGGCGTTGGACAAGCCCGGATGCGGCGGGGAGTTCAGCCGCTTCTTCTTTACTCCTCTGATCAGGACAGGCGACACGCTCGGGTATCTGATCGGTTACTATCCCGGTCAATCATATCGTGATTCGATCATCCGGCTTTTGAGCGACAACCGGCTCCTGCTGCCGGAGGACGCGCAGAAGTGGGCGCGCGAAAAGCCGAAGAGGAAGAACTCGCCTGAGCGTCTCTCTTATCTCGTCCAGCGCGCCTCCGAAGGGGCGCCGGATCAGGAATTGAATGAAGCGGTCGGGAAACTCCGGAGCGGCGATGGCGCGGTTGATATAAAATGGCTGGCAATCAAGTTGATAAAACGGGCAGGGACGGATGACGAGATCAATATGACGCTAGGGAACCTGGAGTTAGACCTGATCAATGTTGATCAGCGCCCACTTTGCATTTCGGTCAACAAGCGCGGGGCGGCGAAAAGATATGCGAACTGAGGTCAAAATCATCCCTGGAAAGTTGATGCGTAAATACCAGGCGCGCCGCGTCTGCCATTACGCGTTGTTGTCGCTGACGTTGGCCGTCATCCTGCAGCGCGGTCTATCGTCCACCGAAAGCCGTCCGATCGAGTTGTCGCCCATCAGTCTCGACCATCATCTTGTCTACTGCGTCAATCTGAACCGCGTCAATCTGAATGGACAGACCAATTTCAACGCCAAACAAGTCAGGGACATCGCCAAGCAATACACGGGTGGGATGGACGTCCCACTTGATCTGCTGCTCAAGCTCAACCAGGAATGCCGTCCCGATCCCAAAGCCGAAGAGTTGAATCTCAAAGATTGCCGGCCACGCGCCTGCCGTTCCGAAGCGTTGCTGATTCCCATACTCAATTCAGGTCAACAGGCTTCGACACAACCTTCCTCCAACCCCATGCAAGCAGTCAGGTAACGCACGAGGAGAAGCAAGAAGGGCAAAAAAGGCAAAAAGGGCGTTTTTTGCCCTTTTTGCCTCCTCTTCTTCACCCAAGAATCAGTCGAGTCACCACCTGGAAAGGTATTCCATTGGGTATTGTCAATTGGCTATTGGCCATTGTCATACCAGGAAAAGACACTTTCCTTCCTGCTTTGCAATGACCAATTTCCAATAACCAATACCCAATGGCCTTGCGCCGCGATGGCGCATCTTCGGCGCTCACGGGCGGTAACTCTCCAAGTCGTGTCGAGTGATGGTCAAGGAAAAACCGGCAACAACGACTTTGCAAAAGCCCTGACCGGAGGTCTTTCAGCGCTTGACATCGTTACCGATAACGCCTATAAACTGCCGTTACCGATAACGAACGCCGAGGGGTTTGCCGGGATTGTATGTCATCAGACCTCTGACGAAAGAGGCGTGGAAATCCGATTACAAGGCTCGCTTTGCCGCGATTCGAGATCGGCTCCAAGGGCTTTCATCAAGGCCGATCGTCTTTGTTTCTCTTGTCCATCATCCGATCTAAACACATCCAGCAAGGAGGGATCCTATGTTTTCGCTGAAAACGAGAGCGGCGTTGTTATTGGCGACGCTGATGTCATTGAGTTCGACGATCCTCGGCCAGACTTCATCCGGCGAGGTCAACGGCGCCGTCACCGATCCGACGGGCGCGGCCGTCCCCAACGCAATTGTCAGACTCATCAACCAGGCGACCAAGATCGAGACGCAGGTATCGCCAAATCAGGACGGGCGCTTCACGTTCGTCAACGTCAGGCCGGGAAACTACATCCTGCGCGTGGAAGCGCAGGGGTTTAAGAGGGCGCAAACGCCCGTCATCAACGTAGCCGTCAACGAGACGGTGACGCAAGATGTGGCGCTGACCGTCGGCGATGTCAGCCAGACGGTGGAAGTGAGCGCGGGCGCGGAACTCGTGCAGCGCTCTTCGGCTGAGCTGGGCACAGTGATTCAGGAAAAGGCCGTGCAGGATCTGCCTTTAAACGGGAGGAACTTCACTCAGCTCCTGACGCTCACTCCCGGCGTGACTCCGGTTTCGACGGCCCAGAATAGGAACGTCGGCTGCTGTGAAGGCAACGTGGGAATTCCGGGGTCGGGCTTCTCCGACGCTTCGTTCCACGGACAGCAGAACCGTTCGAAGCTCTATTTCTTCGACGGCATCATCAACACCAACGTCCGCGGGCCGACCTATATCGTGATCCCGAACATTGATCTGGTGCAGGAGTTCAAGGTCGTCGGGCACGACGCCAAGGCCGAGTTCGGTGGCGCGGCGGGCGGCGTCATGAACATGGTCTCGAAGTCCGGAGGCAACGACATTCACGGCTCGGCTTTCGAATACGTCCGCAACAATTTCTTCGACGCGCGCAACGCCTTGACCGATGTCAACAGAACAGGCCCCGCGTCATTCCGTCAAAACCAGTTTGGGGCGGTCGCCAGCGGGCCGATCATCAAGAACCGAACCTTCATTTCCGGCGGATATGACGGCTGGCGCTACAGCCAGCCCGGCCAGGGCTTGTCTTACGTGCCGACCGCGGCGGAGATCAACGGAGACTTCTCAAACTACAGGCTCGTTACCAGAGCCGTGGGGGCGCTGTTCAATCCCTACTCCACCCGCCGGGCCGGCGCCGCTCTTGTCCGGGATCCTTTCCGGTGTGACGCCGCCGGCAATCCGTTGCCGGTCAATGCGCAGAGGCAGCAGGATCAGTCCATCGGCGCCCCCTGCAACAAACTCCCGCAGGCGCTGATCTACGCGCCCATGCGGCAGTTCTTCCAAACGTTTTCGGCGACGCCGAATCAATCGGTCGCGGGGATTCCCCAGAATTTCATCCAGGGCCGCGCCACGGTCAACAACTCGAACAGTTTTCAGATCAGGGCTGATCACCGTTTCAGCGACAGCGACAACATTTTCTTCCGCTACACCGAACACCGGGTTTCGGTGTTGACGCCGATAGGCAATGTCGGCTCCACCGGGGGCGGCTCGCAGGGCAGGAACTACGGC
>Ga0187894_10003552_pt1 | contig 17385 bp, 15 predicted proteins | sample GBC1701081metaG_FD_136650 | JGI IMG/M metagenome (GOLD analysis project Ga0187894, IMG submission 136650) | White microbial mat communities from a lava cave in the Kipuka Kanohina Cave System on the Island of Hawaii, USA - GBC170108-1 metaG ...
CCGAGAGATCGTGCGAGATGAAAATATAAGAGAGATTGAGCCTCGCCTTGAGGTCGATCAGCAGATTGAGGATCTGCGACTGGATAGAGACATCGAGCGCCGATACCGGCTCATCCAGGATGAGAAGCTTGGGCTCGAGCGCGATGGCGCGCGCGATGCCGATGCGCTGGCGCTGGCCGCCGGAGAATTCATGCGGATAGCGCTGGAGGGCGGAGCGGTCGAGACCCACCATGAGCAGCAGATCCTCGACCTTGCGCCGCTTTTCCGCCGCCGTTCCGAGGCCGTGGATATCGAGCGGCTCGGCGATGATCTGCCCGATCGTCATGCGCGGATCGAGCGAGGCGTAAGGGTCCTGGAACACGATCTGCATGTCGCGCCGGAGCCCACGCAGCCGCGCGGCTTTAAGCGCCATGACGTCTTCGCCGTCGAAACCGATGCGCCCGGATGTCGGCTCGATGAGGCGCAGGATCAGCCTCGCCAAAGTGGATTTGCCGCAGCCCGATTCACCGACGATGCCCAGCGTCTCGCCACGCTTGAGGGTGAGGCTGACGCCGTCGACGGCACGTGCGATCCCTTGGCCGTCGCGCGACTTGTAGTGCTTGACGAGCTCATCGGCGATGAGCAGCGGACCGGTCGCGGCGCTGCGGGTGAATTGCGGGCGGGTCATGGCACCGGATTCCAGCAGGCGGCGAGATGGGCATCGCCGAGCGCGGGATGCGAGAAAGTGGATGCCGGTTTTTCGTGCAAATCCCGCGCTAAACTATTAGAATCGATCACGTTCATAAGGTTGGGTCGATCCGACCCAACCTTATCGTGATCTATGAGCGGCGGCACATCCTCTCGGCAGCGCGGCAGCGCCCGGGGACAGCGATCGGCGAAACTGCAGCCTTGGCCCCTTTTGCCGGGCGGCGGCACCGTGCCCGGAATGGTGGGAAGGATCTGCCCGCGCCGGGCCTTGCGCGGCGAGGCGGCGAGAAGCCCCGCCGTATAGGGATGACGCGGCCTGGCGAAGAGCGATTGCGCAGGAGCCTTCTCGGCGATGCGCCCGGCATACATCACCACGACGTCCTGGCACATTTCCTCGACCACGCCCAGATCATGGGTGATGAGCAGCACCGCGATATCGAGCTCGCGCTGCAGCTTCTTCATCAATTCGAGGATCTGCGCCTGGATCGTGACGTCGAGCGCCGTGGTCGGCTCATCGGCGATCAGGAGCTTCGGCTCGCAGATCAGCGCCATGGCGATCATCACGCGCTGCCTGAGGCCCCCCGACAATTCATGCGGATATTGCGTGAAGCGCGTCTCCGGCCGCCCGATGCCCACTTGCCTCAGCATGTCGAGCACCTTGGGACGCGCCTCGGTCGATCTGGCGCCGCGATGCAGCAGCAGGGATTCCGCGATCTGGCCGCCGATCGTCATGGTCGGGTTGAGGCTCGTCATCGGCTCCTGGAAGATCATGGCGATGTCATTGCCCCTGATCTTGCGCATATGCGCCTCGCTCGCAGTCGCGAGATTGGTCCCGTTGAAGTCGATGCGTCCGGCTTCGATGCGCGAAGGCGGCGAGGGCAACAGCCGCATGATGGTCTGCGCGGTGACGCTCTTGCCGCAGCCCGATTCGCCGACGAGTCCCAAGGTCTCGCCGCCCTTGACGGCAAAGGAGACGTCCTCGACGACGCGAATGCGACCCTCTTCCGTCGCAAAGCCGATGGAGAGGCCTTCGACGGAGAGGAGCGCAGTCTTTTTATCGGTGTGCATTTTCTTGACGCGAACCGGCGTCCACTTCGCCTGAAAATGCTCGGCTCATTCAAACACGATGCGCGGAAAATAGAACGAGACGACCCAGTTCGGCATGTCGACGATCTCGCTGATCCTGAGGTCGCCGGCGACCGAGCACAGCATATAGGCCTCGACCGCGCTCATCTTGTGGCGCTTGCTCAAGAGATCGACCATGCCCATGACCGCCTGGCGCGCCGCCTCGAACAGATCGGGACCGATGCCGGTCGTCGCCTCATAGCCCTTGCTGTCGAAATGCCGGGCCACGGGACCGCGCGTGGTGAAGCGTGGGAAAGCGAGATTAGCGCCCTTGATCAGGTCGAACCTGGCCACGACCGAGCAGGGGCTTTCGATCGCCGTGCCGCAGACCTCGCCGTCGCCCTGCGTCGCATGGGTGTCGCCGACGCTGAACAGCCCGCCTTTCACCTCGACCGGGAGATAGAGCTCGGTCCCGGCCGAAAGATCGCGGATGTCCATATTGCCGCCGACGCGGCGCGGCGGCACGATCGAATGGAGACCGGGCTCGGCGGGAGCGAGGCCGATCGTGCCGCAGAAGGGTTTCAGCGGCACCCGTCCCCCTGGCCCATACATCGCGGGCTGATGCGTCGAGGGATCATATTTCCAGATATGGAGTGCGGGATCCTTGAACTGGTCGGCGAGGAGCCCGAAGCCCGGGATATTGGCGGTCCAGCCCCAGCCCGAGGGCTTGAAGGAGAGCAGCGTCACCTTGATCGCATCGCCGGGCTCGGCGCCGTCGATATGGACGGGCCCCGCCACCGGATTGACCTTGGCGAAATCGAGCTTCGCGATGTCGGCGAGCGTGGAATCGGGCGTGATCTGGCCGCCCGAGGAATCGAGCGGATGGAATTCGATCGTCGCGCCGGGGGCGATCGTCACCTCCGGCTTGTTGGCGTTGGACCAGCCGAAATGGCACTGATGCTGATGGATCGTGTGATTGTGCTTCATGATGGTCGGCCCCGCCCGCAAGGGCGGGGCCACGTCCCCCGTGATTACTGCGCGTCTTTCGCGAAGATGTAGTCGTAGTTGACCGGGATATGGATCGGGTCGGTGAACAGGGACGAATCGCCGCCGAGCCGCGCCGAATGATAGGTGAAGCGCTTCTCGTTGAAGACCGGCGCCCAGGGCGCGTCCTTGAGCACCTCGTCGAAGACGCCTTTCCACTCGCCGATGCGCTTCTCGCCTTCGTCCGCCTTCACCATGCCATCGGCATTCTGGGCGCGCGCATCGAGCTCCTTGTTGCAGTATTTCGACCAGTTCCAGCCGCCTTCGACAGCGCCGGCGCAGCCCAATATGCCGTAATAGAAATTGGCGGGATCGGGAAAGTCGGCGATCCAGGCCATGCCGCCCGACCAGATCATCGGCGCCTTGCCGGAGCCGCCGGCGGCGATGACTTCCGCTTGCGCCAGCGAGCGGATCTCGGCCTTGACGCCGATGGCGGCGAGATCCTGCTGGATCGCTTGCGCGATGCGCGGATTGGGATCGACATTCATCGCATAGAGCTCGGTCGTGAAGCCGTCAGGCTGGCCGGCTTCGGCAAGAAGCTTCTTGGCCCCGTCCGGATCATAGGCATAGCCCTTGTTGTCCGTATTGTAGCCCGGCATGGCGGGGGGCAGCGCCTGAACCGCCGGCACGGCGCGATTATTGATGAGCCTGACGATGCGGTCCTTGTTGATCGCCATGTTGACCGCTTGCCTGACCTTCAGATTGTCGAAAGGCGGCTGCGTGACATTCATCGTCACATAGCCGGTCTGCAGCTGATCGCCGATGGCGACGAGGTCCTTATTGGCGGGATCGGCCATGATTTCGGCGAACTGGGCGGGCGGGATGCCGTCACCGACGATGTCGATCTCGCCGTTCTTGAGCCTGAGCACCGCGACCGTCGGGTCCTGGCCGAATTCGAAGGTGAGCTTGTCGAGATAGGGCACGCCCTGCCGGAAATAGTCCTTGTTGCGCTCGAGCGCGATGCGCTGGCCCGGCACCCATTCGACGAATTTGAAAGCGCCGGTGCCGACCGGCTTCTTGCCCCAGTCGGCGCCCGCCTTCTCGACTTCTTCCTTGGGCACGACATAGGCGAAGTTGATCGCCATCAGATGCAGGAAGGTGGCGTCGGGCCGCGTGAGCGTGAAGGAGATGGTCTTGTCGTCGACGATGCGGATGCCGGTGAGCTCGCTCGCTTTGCCGCCGGCCAGCGCGTCATAGCCCTCGATGGCGCTGAAATAGCCGCCGCCCGGACTCTGCGTCTTGGGATCGACGGCGCGCTCGAGCGAATATTTGACATCCGCCGGCGTCATCGGGCGGCCATTGTGAAACTTGATCCCGTCCCTCAGCTTGAATGTGTAGGTGAGGCCGTCATCGGACACGGTATAGCTTTCGGCAAGATCGGGCTCGAGCTCGGTGGTGCCGGGCTTGTAATCCATGAGCCCGTCGAAAATGGACTTGATGACCGACCAGTTCTGCCAGTCATAGCCCACTTGCGGGTCGAGGGTGGTGAGGTCGTTGTTGAAGGTGACGACCGCGGCACCGCCCTGTTTCGGGCTTTGCGCCAAGGCGGCGGGGGCGGTGGCCAGGAGGGCCAAGGCGGCGGCGGAGGCGATGAGGATGCTACGCATGATCTGATCTCCCATGGTTATTTTATATATGAACTAAATTCAGGAACCCGCATATCAGCGCAAGCGGATGCGCGGGTCAATCAGGGGGGCGATAAGGTCGGCAATGAGGTTTCCGGCCACGATGAAGAGGGCGGCGACCGTCGTCACCCCCATGATGATGGGGATGTCGAGCGACTGGATGGCCTGCCACATCAGCTGACCGATGCCCGGCCAGCCGAAGACGTTCTCGACCACCACCACGCCCGACATGAAGATCCCGACATCGAGGCCGATCATGGCGATGACCGGCAGGATGGCATTGCGCAGGGCATGGACGAACATCACCCGTTTCTCGCTCATGCCCTTGGCGCGCGCCGTCCTGATATAGTCCTGGCGCAGGATCTCGATCATCGAGGAGCGCATCATGCGCGAATACCAGCCCCCGCCGGCGAGCCCCAGGGTGACGGCAGGCAGGATCAGGTGGCTGAGCGAGCCATAGCCGCTCAAGGGGAACCAGCCGAGCCGGTAGGCGAAGAAGTAGAGAAGGCTCAGGCCCAGCACGAATTGCGGCGTCGAGACGGTGAGGAAGGAGAGCGTCATCGCCACCTTGTCGCCGGTCTGGCCGCGCCGCGCCGCGGCATAGAGGCCGGCCGGTATGCCGATCAGGAGCTCGGCGATGATGGCGCCGAGCATCAGCAGCAAGGTGGCGGGAAGCCGCGAGAGGATGAGGTCGCCGACCGGGCTCTTCCGCGCATAGGAGATGCCGAAATCGCCTTGCGCCAATCTCTGCACATAATGGGCATATTGCTCGACCAGCGGCCGGTCGAGGCCGAGCTGGATGCGGATCTGCTCGCGCATCTCGGGCGTCGAATTGCGCCCGGCGATCATCGCCACCGGATCCGCCGGGATGATGAAGGTGAGGCAGAAGGTGACGATGGTGACGCCGATCAGGATGAGGGCGGAAGCCGACAGTCTTCTGGCCAGATAGGCGATCATCAGCGCCGTCCCCTCTGGGTCGGATCGAGCGCATCGCGCAGGCCGTCGCCGGCGAGATTGAAGGCGAGCGCCACGATCAGGATCGCGGCACCCGGAATGAAGACGAGCCAGGGCGCATTGAGGAAATAGGACTGGCTTTCGAAGATCATCATGCCCCAGGCGGGTGTCGGCGGCTGCACGCCGCGGCCGAGGAAGGACAGCATGGCTTCGAGCAGCACCGTGGTGGCGATGCCGAGCGTCGCATAGACGATGATGGTGGGCACGAGATGCGGGATCAGATGGCGCAACACGATGCGCGGCGTCGAGGCGCCGAGCGCGCGGGCCGCCTCGATATATTCGCGCTCGGCGAGCGACGTCGTTTCGGTATAGATGACGCGCGCGATCTGCACCCAGTTGACGAGGGCGATGACGACGATGACGATCCACAGGCCGGGCTTCAGGATGGCGGCGAGCGCTATGGCCAGCAGCAGCGGCGGGAAGGCCATCATCAGATCGGTGAAGCGCATGATGGTGGCGCCGAGGAATCCCCTGGCATAGCCGGCGATGACGCCGAGCAGCGTGCCGATCGCCACCGCTATGCCATTGGCGACGAGGCCGATCACAAGCGAGGTGCGCGCGCCGTATAGCAGGCGCGAGAGCTGGTCGCGGCCATTGGTGTCGGTGCCGAACCAGAAGCGCTCATTGGGCGGCAAGGGGGCGCCTTCGAGGGTGAGCCCGTCGAAGAACTGCTCGGAGGGATCATAGGGCGCGATGACGGGCGCCAGCGCCGCGGCCAGGACGGCAAGAATGATCACCAGGACGCCGAAGACGGCGACCCGGTCCTTGCTGAATCTCTTCCAGAAAGCCTGCATGAGTGGGCCGAGTGAGGCCGGAAGGGGAGAAGGCTGTCAACTGAATCTTTCGGACGCTGAGCGGTACGCATGAGGGCGGTGATTAATTCCCCTCTCCCGTGCGCAAGCATGGGAGAGGGTGCCCGAAGGGTGGGTGAGGGCTCTTTGTCTCAGCGAGGAATACTCTTTAAGATTGGCGCGGGTTGCGCGAAAGAGCCCTCATCCGGCCTGTCGGCCACCTTCTCCCACGCTCCGCGCGGGAGAAGGGGAAAAGCGGCGGGCGCTTAATGCAATCCGCGCAAAAAGGCGACGAGGCCTTGCGTCGAGCTGTCGTGGTCCGAGGCCTCGGCCTTGCCTTCGATCACCGGCAGGAGGCCGGTCGCCAGTTCCTTGCCGAGCTCGACGCCCCATTGGTCGAAGGCGTTGATGTTCCAGATCGCCGCCTCGGTGAAGACGCGATGCTCGTAGAGCGCGATGAGCCGGCCGAGCGTCTGGGGATCAAGCTTCTTATAGGCGATGGTGATCGAGGGGCGGTTGCCGGTGAAGACCCGATGCGGCGCCACCCTCTCGGCGTCCGCTTCGCTCTTGCCCTGATCGAGGAGCTGCTTCCTGGCTTCGGCCAAAGTGCGCCCGTGCATCAGGGCTTCCGATTGCGCCAGGCAGTTCGCCATCAGGAGGTCGTGATGGTGGGCGAGCGCCGGCTCGTGCGATTGCGCCGCGATCAGGAATTCGACCGGGATCAGGCTGGTGCCCTGATGGATGAGCTGGAAGAAGGCATGCTGGCCATTGGTGCCGGGCTCGCCCCAGACGATGGGTCCCGTCTCGGTTTCGGCGCGCGTGCCGTCGCGCTCGACGCCCTTGCCGTTCGATTCCATGTCGAGCTGCTGCAGATAGGCCGGAAGCCGCGACAGGCGCTGGTCATAGGGGATGATGGCGCGGGTGGCGTAAGAGCAGATGTTGCGATGCCACACGCCCATGAGGCCGAGGGTCAGCGGCAGGTTCTGCTCCGGCGCCGCGGAGCGGAAATGCTCGTCCATGGCATGGGCGCCGTCGAGGAAATGGCCGAAATTCTCAGGCCCGATGGCGATCATCAAGGGCAGGCCGATCGCCGACCACACCGAATAGCGCCCGCCGACCCAGTCCCAGAAGCCGAAGGTGCGTTCCTCGCCGATGCCGAAGGCCTTGACCTTGTCGAGCGCAGTCGAGATGGCGGCGAAATGCTTGGGCACCGCCATCTCGCCCAGATGCTTGACGATCCATTCGCGCGCCGAATGCGCATTGGTCATGGTCTCGACGGTGGTGAAGGTCTTGGAGGCGATGAGGAACAGGGTCTTCGCCGGGTCGAGGTTCTTCAGCGTATCGGCGAGAGCCGCGCCGTCGATATTGGAGACGAAATGGAGCCTCGGGCCGTCATGATAGGGAGAGAGTGCCAAGGTCGTCATGGCGGGGCCGAGATCGGAGCCGCCGATGCCGATATTGACCACATCGCTGATGCGCTTGCCGCTCGCGGTGGCGATGGCGCCCGACCTGACCCCGGTCGTGAAATCGCGCATCTGGGTGAGGACGCGGTTGACGTCGGGCATCACATCTTTGCCATCGACGCGGATCGGCCGGTTGGAGCGGTTGCGCAGCGCCACATGCAAGACGGCACGCCCTTCGGTGATGTTGATGGGCTCGCCCTGGAACATCTTGTCGCGAAAGCCCGTGACATCGCTCGCTTGCGCCAGCTCATGCAGCAGCTTCATGGTCTCGGCCGTCACCGCGCATTTCGACCAGTCGAGCAGGAGATCGTCGAGATGGAGCGAGAAGCGCTTGAAGCGCAGCGGGTCCTCGTCGAAGGCTTGCCGCATGTCACGCAACGGGGCCTTCGTCCGATGCTGCAGCAGGGCATCGAAAGCGCGCTTTGAAACGGTCATGGATTATCCTTTGAGTTCATGAGCCCAAGGTGGATCGGCGCCCGGCCGCGACACCGTCACCGCGGCCGCCTTTACGGCCAACTTCAATGCCGCGAGCACGCTCTCCTGGTCAAGTGCCGCAATGGCAGTCTTGCTGAGGCGGTCCGCTTTATGGAACGAGGCGAGGAGCCCGGCGGTGAAGGTATCGCCGGCGCCGATCGTATCGGCGACCTTCACGGCGAGCCCCGGGACCTCGGCGCGAAATTCGTTGGCGAAAGCGACGGCGCCGTCCTTGCCACGCGTCACCACCACGAGCTTGGCGCCGCGCTTGAGCCAGTCTTGCGCGAAAGTCTCAGAGTTGGCGCCGGGCGCCATCCAGGCGAGATCCTCATCGCTCATCTTGACAAGATCGGACATGGCGACGATGCGTTCGACCCTTTTCCGGTGGACCGCCCGGTCCTTGATGAGATTGGCGCGGATATTGGGATCGAAATGGATGACGCGCGTGTGACATTCACGCCGGCACAATTCCTCGAAGGCCGAGCCGCAGGGCTCGATAGCCAGAGGGAAGGAGCCGAGATGGAGGGCTGAAATCCTGTCGGGCAGCGCCGGCAGGTCTTCGGGTGCGAGCATGCGGCAGGCCGATCCCTCGTCGATGAAGGAGTAGCGCGCCTGGTTGTCCTCGAGCTTGACGAAGGCGGCGATGGTGTAGCGCTCGGAGACCGGGGCGAGCGAGATATCGACATTGGCGGCGCGCATCGCCTTGCGCAATTCATCGCCGAAGAAGTCGCTCGACAGGCCGCCGAGGAAGGCTGCCGGGATGCCGAGCCGGCCCAGCGCCACGGCGGTGTTGAAGACCGACCCGCCCGTCTTGGGCACGAAAGCCGGCGTGCCGTCGGCGGTCGTTCCGGGGATCAGGTCGGTGAGGGCTTCGCCGCAGCAGAGGATCATGCCGATCTCATAGCATATCCGCCTCACCATCCATCAGCTTTGCGTAAAATGCGCTGGCTCCTGGGAATTCTGTTGATTAAGGTGCCGTGACGGAGGCTTTGTGAATGGGACGAGACGGCATGCAGACGGCCAATGGCATACCCCTTCTGGGCTATGGGACCTATCCGCTCACCGGGGCGGAATGCCGCGACGGTGTCGCCATGGCGCTCGATCTGGGGCTTCGCCATATCGACACGGCCCAGCTCTATGACAATGAGAAGGATGTGGGCCAGGCGATCGCCAAATCCGGCGTCAAGCGCGAGGAGATCTTTCTCGTCACCAAGATCGCCCGCGACAATCTCGGTCGCCGGCATTTCATCCATTCGCTGCAGGACAGCCTCGACAAGCTCGCCGTCGAGCAGGTCGACCTCCTGCTGATCCACTGGCCGCCGGACGAGGAGGACTTCGATTCGGCCATCGATTCGCTCTGCGTGGCGCAAGCCTCGGGGCTCGCCAAGGCGATCGGGGTCAGCAACTTCACCATTCCCTTGATGAAGCGGGCGGCCAAGCGCACCTCGCTGCCGCTCATCAACAACCAGGTCGAGTTTCATGCTTTGCTCGACCAGTCGCGTGTCCGCACCGAGGCGAAGAAGCTCGGCATCGTGCTCTCGGCCTATAGTCCCTTGGGCAGGGGCGCCGTGCTGAGGGATCCGGCGGTCGTGGAGGTCGCCCAGCGCCTCGGCCGTCCGCCCTCCGAGATCGCCTTGCGCTGGATCGTCCAGCAAGGTGTCGTAGCGCTGCCGATGACGACGAAGCGGGACAATGCCAAGAGCAATATGCGGATCTTCGATTTCGAGCTGTCGGCGGCCGACATGGCGACGCTCTCGGAAGCCTCGCGGCAGAACCGCCGGCTGATCTCGCCCTTGGGCTGGGCGCCGAAATGGGATTGAGGGAGAGCAGGATGAATCTGATCCCTACTCAACTCTCAATAGCGCCTCGAGCAGCGGGTGACGCGTCGATGTAAAAGGATTGACGACGGTCACTCCAGCCCATGTGAAGCCGTCGTGAAGGTCTTCGGAGAGGAGCAGCCGGCAACCTGCTTGTGCGGCAGCGGATAGGATGACGGCATCCCAAATGCCGAACTGGTGATCGGTCGCGAGGTCGGCCGCCGCCAGCATGATCTCGGGCGAGGTTTCGACGACCGCAAATGTGTCGCGCCACTCAAGAAGAGTCGTACGGGCATCGGCCCGAGATTTCCCAGCTTTGCGCACGAGCACATTGAACAATTCACCGAGAGTTTGGACAGGAATCACGACGGCGTCTTGCGGAAGCCGGCGTATCAGATCGAGCGCTGTGTCGCGCTTCCCGGTTCCATTCACGTTTTCCGCATAGGCGAGGATATTGGTGTCGAGCGCGACCCTCACCGGTCATCCTCGTAGAGCTCGTCACGGGTCCAGCTTCCGGCATTCATGGGAGCTTGGGATTCAAGACGAGACAACAGTGCCGTTCGCGCACCCGAAGCCACCTCTATGTGCTTGCCGGCGGGGACGATGCGCGCCACAGGTCGTCCATGGCTGGTCACGACATAGCTGCGCCCTTCACGAACGCGACGCAGAATAAGCGAAAACTTGCGGTTGGCGTCGGCAGCTGAAACAGCTTCTTCCATAAGCAGAACCATGAAGTAGTTATATTCACTACTATAAGGGCAGATGATTGCTTTTGCAAGGCTTTATTGGCGTACGCATTGGAACTAGCAGCAGCTCGCCAGCCGCTCGCGGCAGACCTTGAGCGTGTCCTCGATCGGCCGCCGCCACCAATTGGCGACCGAGAAGATCTCGACCTCGACGAGGCCGCGATAGCGGGATTTCTCGACCATGGCGCGGATGGCCCTGATGTCGATCACGCCGTCACCCATCATGCCGCGGTCGTTGAGCACGTCCTTGGTCTCGAGCAGCCAGTCGCAGACATGGAAGCTCAAGATGCGCTCCTTGGCGCGGTCGATGGCGCGTTCGAGCGCCGGATCCCACCAGATGTGATAGACATCGAGGCAGACGCCGAGCATTTTTTCGGACGCCGGCGCGAGGCGGTCGCACAGATCGAGCGCCTCATCGATGGTCGAAAGGCAGGAGCGGTCCGCCGCATAGACGGGGTGCAAGGGCTCGAGAGCGATCTTGACGCCATGCGCCTTGCCCTGGACGAGGAGCTCGGCCGTAGCTTCCGCCACCTGCCGGCGGGCGGCAGCGAGATCCCTGGAGCCCGGGGCGAGCCCGCCCACCACCATGACGAAATTCTCGGCGCCGAGAATGGCCGCATCCGCGATCGCTCTCTTGTTGTCCTCGATGCTGGCGCGGAACTCCTTGTCCGTCGCCGCCGGGATGAAGGTCGAGCGGCAATAGCCGGTCACCTTCAGTTTCGTATCGCGGATGAGAAGGGCAATGCGCTTCACATCATGGCCCTCGACCTCGCGGCGCCAGGGCGCGATGCCGCCGAAACCATGCCGCGCCACCGCCTCGATCACTTCGCTGATCGGCGCCGTGAAGCCCAGTGTCGCCGTATTGATGGCGCAGAGCTCCGGGTGGCCGTCGAGATCACGCATTCTCGATGCCATGGAGCGCCAGCAACTGGCGCATGCGGTTGCAGGCGAGTTCAGGATCGCTCAGCAGTCCGGCCTGGTCGGCGAGCCGCAGGATATCGGCGAAATAGCCGATCGGCCGCAGCGATTGGGCACCGCCCGCCATGGTGAAATGGTCCTGGAAGCCATTGAGCCAGGCGAGGAAGACGACGCCGGTCTTGTAATATTGCGTCGGCGCCCGGAAGATCAGGCGCGACAAGGGCACGGTCGGCTCGAGCAGCTTCGCATAGGCTTTCAGGTCGCCTTGGGCGAGCTTCGTGAGCGCCAGCGACGCCGCCGGTGCGATCGGATCGAATATGCCGAGCAGCGCATGCGAATGGCCTTGCGCGTCGCCTTCGATCAAGGCCGGATAGTTGAAATCATCGCCCGTATACATCTTGACCGCGTTTGGCAGCCGCCGTCGCATGACGATCTCCTTCTGATCGTCGAGGAGCGAGATCTTGATGCCGTCGACCTTGCCTTGGTTGGCTTCGATGACACGCAGCGCCGTATCGAGCGCAGCGGTGAAGTCTTCAGCACCCCAATAGCCCTTGAGCCCGGGATCGAACATATCGCCCAGCCAATGCAGGATGACCGGCCGATCGGCCTCGGCGAGCACGCGGGCATAGACGGTCTCATAGTCGCGAGGCGTTCGGGCAATGCGGGCGAGGGCACGGCTCGCCATCAGGATGATGCGGCCGCCGAGCTTCTGGATGGCATGAAGCTGGGTCAGATAGGCGGCGCTCACGTCATCGAGCGAGCGCGCTTCCGCCGGATCGAGCTGCTCGGTGCCGCAGCCCGAGAAGATGACGGCATCCTTGCGGTCCTTGGCGGAATTGAGCGACTGGCGGATGAGCTCATGCGCCCCCGGCCAGTCGAGGCCCATGCCGCGCTGCGCGGTGTCCATGGCCTCGGCGATGCCGAAGCCCAGATCGAGGAGATGATGGCGGAAGGCGAGCGTCCTCTCCCAGTCGAAGACCGGCGAGGCCGCAGGATCGCTGGTCTTGAGCGGATCGACGACGATATGGGCGGCAGCGTATGCCACGCGGTTGAAGCGCTTGGGGCCTTTCGGGACCTCGAGCGGCGTGCCGGTGAGCCGGTAGCTCGCGATTTTCCCAGCCTGATCCGGAAGCTTGATCGCGACCATGCTCAATACCTCACGGTGAGGAGGCCGGCATCGGCGGCGATCGCCTGGCCGCTGGTATAGGGCAGGCCGCCCGTGGCGAGAGTCACGGCGATGCGCGCGACCTCTTCCGGCGTGCCCCATCGCTTGATCACGGTGAGGCCGTCCTCGATGAGCTTGTCGTAGCGCGCTTTCGACGGCGCCGTCATGTCCGTGGCGATGAAGCCCGGCTGGATCTCATAGACGCCGATGCCGTCATTCGAGAGCCTGGCGGCGAAGAGCCTGGAGACCATCGAGGCCCCGGCCTTGGACACGCAATATTCGCCGCGATTGATCGAGACGCCGATGGCGTTGGCGGAAGTGACGGTGACGATGGAATGATGCAGGGAGGAGGGACGCGCCCGCTCGAGGAGGCGTCTGGCGAAGGCCTGGGTGAGGAAGAAGGTCCCCCGCGTATTGACCGACTGGCAGCGGTCATAGCTCTCGCTCGTCACTTCGAGGAGGTCGCCCCGGCTCATCACCGAGACGCCGGCATTGTTGATGAGCGTCGTCAGCGGCCCGAGCGCCCGTTCGCACGCATCGAGCAGGCTCGTGTGATCGCCGAGGCGCGCGACATCGCCCGTGACCGCTACCGCCCTGACACCTTGCGCCTTGGCCTCCTCGACCGCGGTGTCGAGTTCCGCCGAGACGTCGAGATCGTTGATCGCCACATCGAAGCCCGCTTGCGCGAGGCCCACAGCGATCGCCTTGCCGATGCCGCGGCGGGCGCCGGTGACGAGAGCGATCGGGCGGGGTTCAGCCATGGCAGGGTCCGTTCACGAGCGGTTCCGGGCGATTGACCTCGGGCCCAGAATGAAATAACTAAATGGTTACTTGTCGGAAATTTCGCGAAAGATCAAGCCCCCTTATGGTCCGCATCGTCACCGCCGCCGAGGCCGCCCGCCAGATACCGGATGGCGCCGTCATCACCGTCAATTCGAGTTCGGGGCTGTGCTGTCCCGACCATATGCTGAAGGCCATTGGCGAGCGCTTCGAGCGCGAGGGGAGCCCTAAGCAGGTGACCATGCTGCATCCGATCGCCGCCGGCGACATGTATGGCGTCAAGGGTATCGACCACCTGGCGAGGTCAGGCCTCATCGACAGGATCATCGCCGGCTCCTACCCGTCGGGTCCCTCTTCGAGCGAGCCGCCGCTCATCTGGCAGATGATCGGCCGAGGCGAGGTCGCTGCCTACAACATACCGTCCGGCATCCTGTTCGACATGCATCGCGAGGCCGCCGCCAGGCGCCCCGGTGTCCTCACCAAGGTCGGCCTCGACACTTTCGTCGACCCCGATCGCGAAGGCTGCGCGATGAATAAGGCGGCCAAGGCGCCGGTGGTGAAGAAGGTCACGTTCGAGGGCGAGGAGTGGCTCTATTTCCCGGCGATCGTGCCCAATGTCGCTATCATCCGCGCGACGACGGCGGATGAGCGCGGCAATCTCTCTTGCGAGCAGGAAGGCGCCTTCCTCGGCATCACCGATCTCGCCATGGCCGCGCACAATAATGGCGGCATCGTCATCGCCCAGGTGAAGCGCATCGTGAAAGCGGGCTCGCTCAATTCGCACCATGTGCGCGTGCCGGGCATCCTCATCGACTATGTCGTCGAGGCGCCGGAGCAATGGCAGACGACGCAGACGGTCTATGATCCCGCCATTTCGGGCGAGATCGACCGGCCGCTGTCGAGCTTCGCGCCGATGGATTTCGGCATCGGCAAGGTCATCGCGCGGCGCGTGGCGCAGGAATTGAAGAAGGGCTGGGCGGTCAATCTGGGCTTCGGCGTCTCCGCCAATGTGCCGCGCATCCTGCTCGAAGAGGGCCGCCATGGCGATGCCACCTGGGTCATCGAGCAGGGACCGATCGGCGGCGTGCCTTTGCTCGACTTCCAGTTCGGCTGCGCCTCCAATGCCGAAGCGGTGATGCCCTCGCCGCAGCAATTCACCTACTTCCAGGCGGCGGGCTTCGACTGCTCGCTGCTCTCCTTCCTGCAGATCGACCGGTCGGGCTCGGTCAATGTGTCGAAGCTGGGGGTGAGGCCGCATGTGACGGCAGGCGCCGGCGGCTTCGTCGACATCACCGCGCGCGCCCGGAAGATCGTCTTTTCCGGCTTCTACAATGCCGGCGCCAAGATGATGGTCGAAGGCGGCAAGCTTAGGATCGAGAAGGAAGGCAAGGTCAGGAAGATCGTGCCGGAAGTGGAGCAGGTCTCCTTTTCGGGACGGCGCGCCGTGGCGCAAGGCCAGGACATCACCTATATCACCGAGCGCTGCGTGCTCAAGCTGACGAAGGACGGCCTTCTCGTCACCGAGATTGCGCCGGGCGTCGATCTCGAGCAGCATATATTGGCCGAGGCCGACATCCCGCTGAAGGTGGCGCCCGATTTCAAGCTCATGGAGGCGCGCCTGTTCGAGCCTCGGCCCATGGGCCTGGAGTTGTCACATGCTTGACACCGGCGACAAGCGCATCCTGCTCGAGCTCAAGGACCATGTCGCGACGCTCACTTTGATGCGGCCGGAGAAGCTCAACGCGCTCGACATGGACATGGTCCTGGCGCTGGAGCGTGCCGCCGCCCTGATCGAAGCGGAGCGCGATATCCGCGTCGCCATCCTGACCGGCACCGGCGACAAATCCTTCTGCGCCGGCGGCGACATCGAAGCCTGGGCCTCCCATTCGGCGCTCGATTTCGGCCGCGCCTGGATCCGCTACGGCCATCGCGCTTTCGATGCGCTCGCCCGCCTGCGCCAGCCGCTCATCGCGGTGCTGAACGGCCATGTGCTGGGCGGCGGCCTCGAGCTTGCTGCGGTCGCCGATCTCCGGATCGCCGAGGAGCATATCAAGGTCGGCGCGCCCGAGACGGGTCTCGGTATCATTCCGGGCTGGTCCGGCACGCAGCGCGTTGCCCGCCGCTTCGGCGCGCAATTGACCCGCCGCATGGCGCTCTTCGGCGAGATCTTCTCGGCATCGGAAGCGCTGGCTCTGGGGATCGTCGATGAGGTGGCGGCCAAGGGCCAGGGCATGGCGAGCGCTCAGGAATATGTCGATCTGGTGGTGGCGCGGGGGCCGGTGGCGCTCGAGCTCACCAAGGCGCTGATCAATGCGGCGGAAGGCGAGGAGACCGAGCGGCCGCTCGAAGCCATCGCCGGCGCGCTCGCCGCCTCGACCGAGGATTTGAAGGAAGGCGTTGCCGCCTTCCGCGCCAAGCGCAAGCCGAACTTCAAGAATGAGTAGCCGCTCCGAACCGGACTTCGCCGCCGTTCAGGAAACATGTCTTGTTGAACAGCGTCAAATCCAGCGGACTAGGCAGCCTGATATCGCCGAGATCGGGGCAGGGTTTCATCGCCGGATCGTATGACCGGTCGATCTGAGAGATGAAGACGATGATCTGCTCCTTCTCCCGCGCAAAGGATTTCAAAGCGCTGACCTGGACCGTCAGCTCCGGATTTTCGCGCTTCTGATCGAGGAGCTGCAGATAGTCTATGACCGCCAATGTGCCGGCGGGTGCGGCGGACAGCGTCCGCATGATGTAGTCGGCGCTGATGGCGTCGGAACCGTCGAATTCGAACAGCGCGCCGAATTGCGCCCGTTCCGCACCGATGGCACGGAAAATGTCAGGGACATGCCTCTCGACATAGTCGAGCGAGAAGAACACGGCCTTGTGGCCGGCCTTCATCGCTTCGACGGCAAGCTCGAGGCTCAACAGGGTCTTGCCCTGACCCGGACGGGCGCCGACCAGCACCAGGTCGCCGGGCCGGAGCTCGCCAAACAATTTACCGGCCGGTGCCACAGCCGACAGCGTCGCCGCAAGCAGGCTCCATCGGCTGAAACCTTCCTCGCGGGCGATGCGATCGAGTGCTGCGTGAAGAGGGATATTCCTTTCGCGTGACAGAAGCCTGGCTTTGCGCTTCAAGCGATAAAGGGGAGCGGACAGCTTCATCTGAAGAACCTCCTGGTGCGAGCCATTGCCACAACCCCTCCGCATGTGTGCTGCTCGAACAGTCGGTTCGATGATCAATTCGCCCGGCATGAATAATGCTTTCCCGAATGGAGGGAGGAGGCGCGGGCCACGCCAGAATCACATCATAGCGCATCACCCGCCGATGGACCATCCGTCTCGATCTGCACGAAATGGCCTTGGGCGACCTCGCGATAGCTGCGCACCGGCGGGACATAGCCCATCGGCCGCATCGGGCTCTTGATCTCATCGACGGCAGCGCTCCGGCGCAAGCCTCGCCGTGACGGGTCGGGCACCGGCACGGCCGCCATGAGCTTGCGCGTATAAGCGTGGCTCGGATTGCCGAACACCGACCGCCGCGGTCCGATCTCGACGATTTCGCCGAGATACATGACGGCGACCCGATGGCTCAGGCGCTCGACCACGGCCATGTCATGCGAGATGAACAGAAGGGCGATGCCGAGCCTCTGCTGCAGGTCCATGAGCAGGTTGCACACTTGCGCCTTGATCGACACATCGAGCGCCGAGACGCTTTCATCCGCGACGATCACCTTGGGATCGAGCGCCAGCGCCCGGGCGATGCAGATGCGCTGGCGCTGGCCGCCCGAGAATTCATGCGGATAGCGCG
>Ga0187894_10003553_pt1 | contig 17383 bp, 16 predicted proteins | sample GBC1701081metaG_FD_136650 | JGI IMG/M metagenome (GOLD analysis project Ga0187894, IMG submission 136650) | White microbial mat communities from a lava cave in the Kipuka Kanohina Cave System on the Island of Hawaii, USA - GBC170108-1 metaG ...
GAAAGTTCAACGGTAAGTTCGTGATATATAATCTCCTTCCTTTGACTCAATCACTCGAAAACAGCGTCTTTATGCGGGCGTGCCGCCGCGAGCCGGTGCCTTACACGCCGATCTGGCTGATGCGGCAGGCAGGCCGCTACATGGCTGAATACCGCGCTGTCCGCGCGAAAACCACTTTTCTGGAGCTCTGCAAAACGCCTTCGCTGGCCGCGGAAGTTACCGTTACCGCCACTGAGCGGCTCGGCGTTGACGCCGCGATCATCTTTGCCGACATCCTCTTGATTCTCGAGCCAATGGGCGTCGAACTGGAGTTTGCCCATGGCGAAGGCCCGGTGATTCACAACCCGGTGCGCCAGGCGTCGGACGTCGATCGATTGCGCCTACTGGAAGACGTGAGCGCGCTGGAGTTTGTTAACGAGGCGATCCGGCAAACACGACGCGCGCTGAAGCCCGACATTCCATTGATCGGGTTCTCAGGCGCACCGTTTACCCTCGCGTCGTACTTGACGGAAGGCGGCGGTTCGAAAAACTACGTCTACACAAAACGGTTGATGTACAACGACCACGGCGCCTGGCACGCGATGATGCGCACGATCGCATCGAGTTTGGTGAAATACCTGAACGCACAGATCAATGCGGGCGCACAGGCGGTGCAGTTGTTTGATTCGTGGGTGGGCTGTTTGAGTCCGGATGATTATCGTGAGTTTGTGCTGCCGCACACGCGCGCCGTGATTCAGAACATCAAGCCGGGCGTGCCGGTCATTCACTTCGGCACCGGCACCGCGGCATTGCTGGAGCTGATGCGGGAGGCGGGCGGCGACGTGATCGGTCTCGACTGGCGTGTTCGCCTGGACGAAGGCTGGCGGCGCGTGGGTCATGATGTGGCCGTGATGGGGAATCTCGATCCCGTCGCGTTGTTTGCTGATCGTGAGGTGTTAAGAGCACAGGCCAAGCGGATTTTGGATCAGGCGGAAGGGCGGCGGGGTCACATTTTTAATCTCGGGCATGGGATCTTGCCCGAGACGCCGGTTGAGAATGTGATCGCACTGGTGGAAATGGTTCATGGATTATGATGCGCTCTTAGTGGTGTCGTTCGGCGGGCCGGAAGGGATGGACGACGTGATTCCCTTCCTCGAAAACGTCCTGCGCGGCCGCAACGTGCCGCGCGAGCGAATGCTCAGCGTCGCACATCACTACGAGATATTCGGCGGCGTCAGTCCGATGAATCAACAGAACCGCAACCTGATCGCAGCGCTGAGACAAGAACTCGAGACTCACGGTCCGAACCTTCCGATCTACTGGGGCAATCGCAACTGGCATCCACTCCTGCCTGACACGCTGCGGCAGATGGCAAGCGACGGCGTTCGCAACGCGCTGGCTTTTGTTACTTCGGCTTACAGTTCCTATTCGAGTTGCCGGCAATATCGCGAGAACATTGCGCGCGCACAGGCGGAAGTTGGACCAGGGGCGCCGCGCGTCGATAAGTTACGCGCGTTTTACAACCATCCGTTGTTCATCGAAGCAAACGTCGATCACATTCGCGAGGCGTGGTCGCAGGTTGACCAAAAAGCAGAACTCGTTTTTACCGCGCACAGTATTCCGGAATCGATGGCCGCGAATTGTGACTACGCTGCGCAACTCCGGGAAGCAGGTGGCTTGATCGCCGAGACGCTCAAGATCGATCGCTGGCGAGTGGTCTACCAAAGCCGGAGTGGTTCGCCCGCGCAGCCGTGGTTGGGGCCAGATATTACAGATTGTCTAAGGCAAATAAATGCAGCGGGAGTTAGTGATGTGGTAGTAGCTCCGATCGGTTTCGTGTCGGATCACATGGAGATTGTTTACGACCTGGATTACGAAGCGCAGAATCTCGCGCACGAACTGGGAATGAAAATGGTACGGGCTGCCACAGCGGGAACGCATCCCGCCTTTGTGAAGATGATCCGTGAACTCATGCTCGAACGCATTCATAGCGAACCGCCTCGCTTTCTCGGTTCCCGCGGGCCGGTGCATGACGTTTGTCCCGCAGACTGCTGTCTCCTGGTGAGGTAAATCGTGCGCCGTGTCGTTGTCATCGGTGGTGGCATCTCCGGTCTCGCGGCGGCACATCGTCTAATCGAGCTAGATCCGTCTTTAGATCTCACTCTAATTGAAGCTTCCGCCCGGCTGGGTGGAACGCTGCTCACGGATGAACGCGAAGGCTTTCTTCTCGAACGCGGCCCCGATTCCTTCATTACGGAGAAACCGGAAGCAGTCGCACTAGCAAAACGTCTCGGGCTCGAGTCACGCCTGATCGAAACCAATCAGGACTATCGCCGCAGTTTCATTGTTCGGAATGGACGGTTGCGCAGAGTGCCCGAAGGGTTTCAACTGCTGGCGCCTTCGCGTATCTGGCCGTTCATCACCAGCGATATTTTTAGTCTGTCGGGCAAGGCGCGCATGGCTGCGGATCTGTTTCTGCCGCGGAAGAGCGCAAACGGCGTGGCGGATGAATCGCTCGCGAGCTTTGTGCGCCGGCGATTAGGCCGCGAAGCGCTTGAGCGCATGGCCCAACCGATGGTTGGTGGCATCTACACTGCCGATCCGGAGACGCTAAGTTTGCGCGCAACGCTGCCGCGCTTTCTCGATATGGAGCAGGATCATCGCAGTTTGATTCTCGCGATGTTGCGTAAGGCACGTTCGCAGAGTGGAACTAGCGGCGCACGCTATGGTCTGTTTCTTTCGTTCGACCGCGGGATGGAAGTGCTGGCGAAGACGCTCGCGACGGCGATCAAGCATTGTGAAGTTAGGCTGAACACGAGAGTTGCAGCAATTGAACGCGACCGGGGATGGAAATTAAGAACCGATCAGGGAGACACGATTGAAGCAGACAAGATTTGTTTAGCGGTCCCCGCGTACGTCGCAGCGAAACTTCTTTCCAGCTTGAATCCGTCACTCGCCGCACAACTCAACCGGATCAAATACGCCTCCACCGCCACGATCAACTTCGCCTATCGCCGTGATGCGATTCGACACCCACTCGACGGCTTTGGTTTCGTCGTGCCCTTCGTCGAGAAAAGATCGCTAATCGCGTGTACGTTCAGCAGTGTGAAATTTCCGGGACGTGCGCCCGCCGATCGCGTTTTGTTGCGCGCGTTTGTAGGCGGCGCCTTGCAACCGGAGGTGTTCGCGCTGGAAGAGTCAGAGATGTTGGCGCGCGTGGAGAGCGATCTGCGTGAGTTGTTGGGAATTACGGCGAGGCCGCTCTACACGGAAGTCTCCAAGTGGCAAAACTCGATGCCGCAATACGAAGTCGGGCACCTCGATCGGGTCGCTTCAATCGAAAACAGCGTGAGCGAATTACCCGGCCTCGCACTTGCGGGCAATGCTTATCGTGGCGCCGGTATCCCGGATTGTATTCGCAGCGGCGAAACAGCAGCCGAATACCTTTCACAACTTACTTAGCTAATGCCTGCACCCACTCAGCATTCGTCTGCATCAACGGCCGAAACGCCTCACGCGGCACAGTCGTTTCGATGTGCATGTTGTCATCGGTGTTAATGCGCGCCCCCACTACCGCCGGCCCAAGGCGCGACTCGTCACAGACGAACCACGACCTGACATCGTCTTCGGTTTTCAAATTCACTCGCGCGAGCTCAATCGCCATTCGTTCGTCAGCTAAGCGTTCTGCCAGCCGGTCAAGACTCAGCCGTTGGTTGCTGCCGACGAGCAGCAGGTCTTTCCCCCGACTCGATCCGCCGACGCGAAACACGAGCACGTGCGGAAACACCTTGTGATACGTCGCCAGCACCGAACGCAAACTCTCCGTCGACAACTGGTAGATCTGCACCCACTGCACAAAAACGCCCTGCTCGCTCAGCCGTGAACGTCCGAGCTCGAAGAACTCTTGCGTAAACAGATTCGCCACGCCCGGAACCCACGGATGGCTCGGCTCGCTCACGATGATGTCGTAACGATTAGACGTCACGCGCAGGTAAGTTCTCGCGTCGTCAATAATCAGCCGCGTTCTGGGATCGTCCAGTGGCCGATTGTTAACGTGATTGAAAAACTCTGAGGCCTCGACGGTCGTCGGTTCGAGCTCAACGCACGTCACTGACTTAATCGGCGATTGCAACATCGACCCGACCGTCACGCCAGTGGCGAAGCCGATGATCAAGCCGTTGTTTTGCTGCGGCGCGATCAGCAGCGGCAGTTGGCCCAGCATCACCTGTGTCGGCATGTCGTAGATACTGTCTGATGCGTTGGTGCGGCCGTTGATGGCTATCGAGACCGTGTCCAGATCTCTGCGCACCGAAACCGTCGCCGTTGGACCTTCGCGATACAGCAAAAGCTCGTGAACGTTTGGTCCGTTTGCTGCTGTGTCATCGGGGCCTCCTTCGCGCGTCTGCGCCAGAACGCGCACGAGACTGTCGTAAGCGCCGATTGAAAGGTCGGCGAGATTCATCGGCGGCGCCAGTATGAACAGGACAACGACGAGCACCGGCATGAGTCCGATCGCCAGACTGCGCGCCACGGTGGGATCTAAACTTGCGCGAACAGGTCGATAAGCAACAGCCGCCACAAACAAGCACAGCGTCGCCGCCAGCAGCAACGTAAACCTGATACTCGTCTTTGGTATCAACACGAACCCGGTTACAAACGCACCCGCGATCGCGCCGATCGTGTTCACTGCGTAACTTCGGCCTACCCGATTCACGGCCTTGATTTGGTTGCTGGCCCAAACCAGCACCAACGGCATCACCATTCCCATCAGCAATGCAGGTACGAGGATCAGCAGCGACGCCGAGATGATCTGCAACACCAGCAATCCGCTCCACGACGAAACGTGAAAACGCGTTCCCAGGTTAATCAGCAACGCCGGGATTCGATTCAGCACAAACAAACTGAGGAGCAAACTAACGGCCGTGATCAGTTCCACAATCATGATCGCGGTGCGCAATCGCGCCGATCGATCTTTGCGGCCAACAATCCAGGCGCCACCGGCAAGACCGATCAGAAACAGCGCGACAACGATGCTGAATGCGTAAGTGATCGAGCCGATGATCATCGTGAGTATTCGCGCCCATGAAACCTGCGTGCTGATCGTGACAAAACCGGAAGCAAAAGCTGCGAATAGCCAAAACAGCGAACTATCAATCGCCGTTCCGGGTTCCCCGATAACCTCATCCGTAGCAACCGCTGGTCCAACTTGTATTCGCCGCTGAATCGTCAGCGCCACCAGACCGATGACCACGTTAATGACCGCGGCAATGACGATCGTCGTGCGCACGCCAAACGCGGGCAGCAACACAAACCCCGCGACGAGTGTGCCCAGGATCGCGCCGATTAGATTGCAGGCATAAAGCCGCGTCACCGAATTGGAATCATGATCTGCTGCGCGCAGAAGCGCCGCCGAAAGCACCGGCAACGTCGCGCCCATCAACGTCGTCGGTACAAGCAACAGCAAGCACGACAACGCAAACCGCAACAGCGTGAACGTGAAGAAACCCGGCTGTAGTTGCTGCCAAATGTAAGCGTAGAGATCGTCTACCGCATGAAAGAGAAACGGCACCAGCAACGCATAAACCGCAATGGCGATCTCCATCCATCCATACGCGCTCACCGGTTTCCTGATGCGCGGTGCGAGACGGCCCGCGAGTGCGCTGCCGAGCGCGAGACCACCCATGAACGCCGCCAGCACCGTGCTCACCGCCAGCGTTGTCGCGCCGAACACAAGTCCCAACATGCGCGCCCAGAGGATTTCGTAGATCAGACCGGTCGCGCCCGATAAGACGAAGCAGCCACAAAGAGGCACAAGAAGCACAAAAGGGTCAGAGGACGACTGTTCCTCACTAAAAACATTCTTGTGCTTCTTGTGCCTCTTTGTGGCTGAAGGATTCACAAATAGATAACGTGACTCGTGCGCCAGATACTTGCGGGTATCGATCCCGGCGTCGCGGCAGTCAACAAGATCGCGTAATCGTGCTCGACTGCGTCGCGTCTCACGCTCGTTTTCATCGTTGTGTCGATCTCAAAATTCGCGGGCTGGGCGCCTTCAACCGGCGTCACCAGCGCCAATCGGCGCAGACAGCGATAAAGCTGCTCGATTCCCGAGCCAAATGGTCCAACTTCATCGCCTAACACCAATCTGACCTCAGCACGCTCGTCGATGAAGTGTTTGAGCAGCGACGCAGTCTGCACGACGCCCTTTTCAAAGCGCTGGCGCAACTCTTCATTCGGCTCACCGGGTAGACGCTTATCAAGCGCGATCGTGATCCGCCGCTCGTCTTCCGAAGTGAACTCGCGAACCGTCAGTCGCCGCGATCTCGCCGTCGCTTTCCAATCGATGTGCCGCAGATCGTCCTGCGGCTGGTAGTCGCGCATCGAAAACAGATCGTGTCCAGCACCACGCCGCAACGACGGGATGCGTCCGGAATACATCGGCAACAGGTGCAGCTTGTCGCTGATCACTTCCGGTTTGGGATAGACGATGATGTCGACGTCGCGGGCGCGTAGTCGCCGCCGGCGGCGAAAGAACCCAAACGGAAAACGGGTCGAGAGCTCGAAGCCGTCGATCAGCACGTGACCCCGTTTCGGAAACAGTTGTTCGACGCGCTGCTCGGCGGAAGCGTGGTGCGGCACGTAACTAAAGTAGGCCAGCAGGCGTTTCGCGTAACGACGCCGCCCGCCGGACCGTTCCTGCGGTTCACTGTTTGGACCACGCGCTTCCACAAAGACTGAAAACGACGGCAACAATCGTTTCGTGTTGCGGACCGTGACGATCACCGGCGCGGGCTCCGCCGCAAAAATGTGATCCGGAAAACGTGCTGATACTGTCAGATCACGCAACGAAGTGCGTGCGGCGATCCAGCCGACGAACAACGTCGAACACAATAGCGAGAAGACGAGAAAGAGCAGGTTGTTGCCGGTGTTCCACGCAGCAAAGCCGACGACGATGATGATTACCAGAAACACGCCGCCGCCACTCGTCGGCTCGAAAGGAAAATCGATGTTCGCAACTTCAAGTCGCGCCGAACGCGCGAGCGGCGGAACGATGAAGATTGTTAACAGGAACGCAATCACCAACGAGATGATCGCCGCCGCTCCGGCGAGAGCAATGTTGTCGGAACGACGCGCCCAGACGGTGATTATCGCCGCTGCGAGTCCGGAGAGGACCAGCAAGGTGCCCAGGATTACGCGTGTGAACGAGGAGCGTTGGCGAGTCACAAAGGAACACTGACAGTCTTCAAGATCTCATTCAGCACGGCTTCGGCTTCTTCACTACGCCGCAACGACGACGAGAAACGCGAGCTAACCATGATGCGATGAGCGAAGACGGGTACAACCAAACGTTTAATATCATCGGGGATGCAGTAGGTGCGATCTTCACTGAGCGCGAGGGCTTGAGCGGCGCGAAACAGCGCCAGTGTGCCGCGCGGACTGACGCCGAGATCCAGCATCTCAGATTCGCGGGTCGCAGCGACGATGCGCATCAGATACTGCACCAGCGCATCATCGACGGAAACAGTCGTAACCGCGCGTTGCAATTCGACAACAGCGTGCGCGCTCATTACCGGCTCGAGTTCTTCGAGCGGATCGGCGTATTCGCGATCGCGCAGGATCAACTGTTCGTCCGCGGGCGCCGGATAGCCGATGCGCAGCCGCAACATGAAGCGATCGAGTTGCGATTCAGGCAACGGATAAGTGCCGTGATGTTCGATCGGGTTCTGGGTCGCCAGCACGATGAATGGCGCCGGCAGATGATGCGTCGCGCCTTCGACCGTAACGTGTCGCTCAGCCATGGCTTCGAGCAGCGCCGACTGTGTTTTCGGCGTGGTGCGGTTGATCTCGTCGGCCAGGACAACGTTGGCAAAGACCGGGCCGGGTTTCCACTCGAAAACGCCGCTGTGCTGGTTGTAAACCGAGAGTCCGATCACGTCCGAAGGCAATAAATCTGACGTGAACTGAATACGTTGAAAGCTGCAATCGAGTGCTCGCGCGAGGGCGTGGGCCAGTGTGGTTTTGCCGACGCCCGGAACGTCCTCGACCAACAGGTGTCCGCCGGCGATCAGCGTCACGATCGCGAGCCGGATCGCTTCAGGCTTGCCCTTGATGACCGTCTCGACGGCCATTTGCAGCCGTTCGATTTGGTCGATTGCGCTGGCGTCTGTTACTTGCCCGCCCTTGATGGTCTCGAGGTTCCGCATGAATTGACCTGCATTCTACATGCTAAGAGCACACGTCGCACGGAAAAGTTCGCCGCCAAAATCGAAGAACGCCGAAGGCGCTCGCATTCGAAAATACGCCGACCGCGCTTACATTCGAAGCAACGCCGAAGGCGTTGGCAAACTCCAGCCCAGGGTTGTTACAACCCTGGGGAAGTAGCAAAAGAAGCCGAGCAACGCTGAAAGCGTTGGCGAATGTATCGCAAGATCTCGCCAACGCTTTCAGCGTTGAATCGTTGGGTTAACTAAACGCAAGGTAGCCGCTGCGCGGCAACCTTGGGCTGTAACTCGCTAACGCCGTCGGCGTTGGAGCATAATATGACCTGCGCGGGGTTCTGTAGTAGACTACCGCCCGTGAGCTGGGCGAACGAGGCAGAAAGCGGAACTTAAGACTCACGCCCTCGTGTAATTCGCCCGAGGAGGCATTATGAAACCCCTGAACGAAAACCAGAACGCCAGGCGCAAGCACCAGCGCGGCTTCTCGCTCATCGAGTTAATGATCGTGATCGCGATCATCGGCATCCTGATCGGTGTCGGTATCGCCGGCTATCGCGCGGCCATCCGCGCGGCCAACGAAGCCGCGGCCGTTAAGACACTGCGCTCGATAGCCGAACAGCAGATGCTCTATTTCAACTCCCATCAGCGCAGCGCGTTTGGCACCTTCGAAGAGATGCGCAAGGAAAACCTGCTCGACAGCCGCTTCGATGGCACCACGCCGGTGGTTGACGGTTACGTCTACACGATGAAGATCATTCCGAAGTCCACTTCGGCCCAACCCGGCTACACCATCAACGCCGACCCGCAGGTGGCAACCGGCACTGGCGCTACCGGCAGAAACCATTACTACGTCGAGTCTGACAGCAACACGATTCACGTAAACGCCGAGCAACCAGCAGGCGCCACTGATCCGCCAATCGGTCAGTAAAAACCACACGAGTTTTACACCAGCTTACGCCAGTGGCCCATGCCGGCCGCTGGCGTTTTCTGTTTTCTCCAAACTCTTTACAAAATCGTCAGGAAATTCTCACAGACACGACAACCTTTTTCACTACAACTAGGTTGTTTGGAGGTTGTGTGTATGTCTAAAAAACTCGCGAGAGTGTTCTTTCTGGTCCTGTTTGCAGGAATTCTCGTTACGGCCCCTGAGGCGATGGGCCAGACTAATCCGCGCATCGTGCGCGAAGTCAGGCACGAACTCGTAACACTGCCCTACTACGGCGTGTTCGACTGGCTCGAATATGAAGTGCAAAACGACGGAACCGTGATCCTGCGCGGACAGGTCGTGCGGCCGACCACGAAGTCGGATGCGGAAGGCCGCGTAAAAGACATCGATGGCGTGAAGGGAGTGGTAAACCAGATTGAAGTGTTGCCGCTTTCGCCGTCAGACGATCGAGCAAGACGCGCGCTGTATCGGGCGATCTATAACTTCAACTCGCCGCTGTTTCGCTATGCGACGCAATCAGTGCCGCCGATTCATCTGATCGTCAAACGCGGGCACGCCACGTTGAAGGGCGTCGTCGCAAGCAAAAACGACGCGCAGTTGGCTTACATTCGCGCGCGCGGCGTGCCGGGCTTGTTCAGCGTGAAGAACGAGTTGATCGTCGAAGGCGAACAGCCGAGATAGAAATCCATCCACAGATTGCGCAGAGGTATCTGTGTAATCTGTGGATACTCAGTCACCGAGCATTGCGCTTTGCGGCTGCGTGCTCGAGACGCTCAGTTTCCACGATCGCCCGCTTGTGTGAGCCGCGGCCGATCTCGCCGCCCTCATCGTGAGCACTAATCTCAAAGACAAACAACTTTCCTTCGCGACCACTATACTGAGCGATAGCAGTAACCAGAACACCCGGTGGAGTTGGCGCCGTGTGAGTGATGTCGACGGTGACGCCGACCGACAACTCACCTGGGCCAAGTAGTGGTTGCATCGCGCGCGCCGCGGCGGTCTCCATCAGCGCAACCATTCGCGCGGTGGCGAGCACCGCGGGAAAAGCGTCGCCGTATTCGTTGGAGATAGAACTGGCGAGATCTGCTGGACCAACTACGAGTTCGGCCGTGGCGGTGGCGCCGATTTCTAATTCAGGCATGTTGGCGCTAAAGATTACCGAGTACAATTCGCGCATGCAATCGGCGAAAAGATACGACGTCGCGGTGATCGGCGCGGGCGTGTTTGGCGTTTGGACCGCTTATCAACTGAATCAGGCCGGCGCGTCGGTATTGTTACTCGACGCGTATGGGCCGGGAAACAGCCGCGCGAGCTCTGGAGGCGAGTCGCGCATCATGCGTTTGGGTTATGGTCCCGACGCAATTTACACGCGCTCAGCCCAACGATCGCTCCGGCGCTGGGAAGAGTTCTTCGCCGAGTGTGATAGTCGAACGCCGCTGTTACATCGGACCGGCGTACTTTGGCTCGCGCGTTACACGGACGCGTATTGCGAAGCGACGCTTGAGAACTTGCTGGCGGTTGGCGCGAGAGCTGAACGACTCAACCAAAACGAACTCCGCGTGCGGTTTCCGCAGTTGAAGCTTGATGGTGTCGACTGGGCGATTCTCGAACGAGACGCAGGCGTACTGATGGCGCGCCGGGCGGTGCAAACGGTGGCGCTGAAGGCGCGCGCAAATGGAGTCGACTACCTTGAGGAGGCGATCACAGGCCCGGTTGTTGGCCGAGACGTGCGCACAACTTCGGGCAAAGAGATTGCGGCTGAACACGTGGTCTTTGCCTGTGGCCCATGGCTGCCGAAACTCTTCCCCGATCTGCTCGGCGAACTGATTCACGTTACGAAACAGGAAGTTTTCTTTCTCGGGGTTCCTCCAGGCGATCTCTTCAAGCCACCGCAACTACCGACGTGGGTTGATTTCCACGAACTGGTTTACGGAATGCCGGCTCTCGATGGCCGCGGCGCCAAGCTCGCGATTGACGCGCATGGACCAGAATTCGATCCCGATCGCGGCGAGCGCCTCGTCTCCGCTGAATCAACGAAAGCGATTCGTGCGTATCTTGCTCGCCGGCTGCCCTTGCTGGCCGATGCACCGGTGACCGAGACGCGCGTTTGCCAGTACGAGAACACATCAAACGGCGACTTCTTGATCGATCGTCATCCGGCTTTGGAGAACGTTTGGCTCGTCGGCGGCGGATCGGGCCACGGCTTTAAGCACGGTCCGGCAGTCGGCGAGTACGTGGCCGCGATGATCTCCGGCAGCGGAACCGCAGAACCGCGTTTCAGTCTCGCGACAAAGGAAAAGGTCCAGGAGCGAAAGGTCTATTAGTAACGGTTTACACGTAGATGTAGAATGCCCGGTATGCGAATCTCCGTGGCGATGTGCACTTACAACGGCGCCGATTTTCTACCCGCGCAGTTGGCCAGCATCGCCGAACAGACGCTTCGCCCCGATGAGCTCATCGTCTGCGACGACGCTTCGACGGACAAAACGCGCGCGCTGCTCGAGTCGTTCGCGAGAACGTCGCGGATTCCCGTTTCGCTCTACTTTTCCGATCAGAAAGTCGGTTCGGTAAAGAACTTCGAACGCGCGATCCCGTTGTGCACCGGCGACGTCATCGCGTTGAGCGATCAGGACGACGTTTGGCACAGCGACAAGTTGCAGCGTATTGAGCAATCATTCAGCAGCAATCCCGCCGCCGGGTTGGTCTTTTCGGATGCGGAACTGGTTGACAAGAATCTAAGCCCGTTGGGCCAACGAATGTGGCACGCCGTCGGCTTTGACGAACACAAACAGAAACTGGTGCGGGACGGAAGATCGCTCGACGTACTGGTAAACGGTTGGACCGTGACCGGCGCCACGATGGCTTTTCGTTCCGAATATGTAAAACTGGCGTTGCCGATTCCGGCAAACATCGCCATGATTCACGACGGCTGGATCGCGCTGACGATTGCCGCAGTCGCAGAGGTCGCTTTTATTGAAGAACCGTTAATCAAGTATCGACAGCACGAACGGCAGCAGATCGGCGCGCCGAAGCATTCAGTCGTTCAACCGGAGCGCGGCTTACAATCGTTCGCATCCGCTTTGCGCCAGCGCAATTCAGCCATGGATTTGCACGGAATACTCTCGGTGCTGGAGGAACGTCTGGTCGCGCAACAGAACGCGTTTGATTGCCGTCACGCACTCGCGTTTGCCGGAAACTACAGCCGGCATCTGGATGTGCGGGCCAACTTGCCGCGTAAGCGTCTCAGCCGCGTGCCGCGCATCTTGCGCGAGTTGCTGACAATGCGTTATCACGAGTATGCAAATGGTTTTAAGAGCGCCGCTAAGGACCTGGTCTCTTGAATACTGATCTGTCGATCATCATCGTCAACTGGAATGGCGGCGATCTCTTGCGGCGGTGCGTGGAGACCATTGTAAGTTCGGAGCCGCGCGTCACTTATGAAGTCGTAATCATCGACAACGCTTCGAGCGACGACAGCCTGGACCTGTTGAACGCGAGTGAAGCGGGGACTTTCCTGACTTCCAACCAGCAACTGCGCATCTTCAACAACTCGGAAAACCGTGGCTTCGGCGCGGCAAACAATCAGGCATTCGGCCTGACAGAATCGCCTTTCGTGTTTCTGCTCAATCTCGACACCGAAGTTCATCCGGGAACAATCGACACGTTGATGCGCACGATGCTCTCCGACCAGAAGATCGGAGCTTGCGGACCAAAGATCCTGAATCCCGACGGGACACTGCAAATCAGCGCTTTCTTCAATCCGCCGCGCGTGTGGCACACGATCCTTTCGCAACTAAAACTCTACAACCTGCTACCGCATCGCATTCGCGGCGAACTGTTGCTCGGCCGGCACTGGGATCACAATCGCCAACGTTGCGTGCCGATGCTCAGCGGCGCTGCGATCATGGCGCGGCGGCAGATGATCGAGGAAGTTGGCGGTTTTGACGAACGCTTCCACATGTACTCCGAAGACAACGAGTGGTGCTGGCGGATCACGAGAACGGACTGGAAACTGCTGTTCGTCCCCGAAGCGGTCGTGCTTCATCACGGCGGGCAGAGCTCGATGAAACGCTGGTCGTCAGACGAGAAACTGAGAGTAAAACTGGAGGCGGGTTTTTACTTCGAGCACCGCGTACTGCCGCGCTGGCAACTGGCTGCTAACCAACTCGCAAACTATCTCGTCGTTTCAGCACAGATCGCCGGCCGCTCAATGCGCGGCATTCACATCCCCGAGCTTTATCTGATCAAGGAAGTCCATCGCGAGCACCTCAAGCGCTCACTCAGAAATCACCTCGACCGTGACTAAACCACAGATTACACAGATTCTTTAAATCAATCTGCGTAATTTGTGGATAGATAACTACGGCTGAGTCGGCTTTACGGCAGACTCCTCGTGGTACGCATCGAGCAGCTTTTGCGCCCGGGTACTCGGGCTGATCAGCGCCAGCTTCTGCGACCAGTCGTAGCCGCTAAATACGCCAACCACTTCAGCCTTCGCGTTGTAGACCGGACTGCCCGAGAAACCATCGCGGCTGTCGATCTTCACCGACCAGTATTCCTGGGTGCCGAGCATGTAGTTTCCGTAGAAGCTGCCGTGGGTCACGATTTTGTCGCCATGAGGCCGGGCGATGAGAAAGAGTTTGTCGTCCTTAACCGGCGCCGTTTGGAACGTTGGAGGCTTGGCGTCCTTTGAGTTGCGGCACATCTCGAGCAAAGCGAGGTCGGCCTCTTTGTCCACTTTGAGCACTCTTGCGCGGCAGCCGTCAACGTAGACCTTGACGCTGAGCTCGTCGGAGGACTTGAAACCGAGCATCACTTTTTTAGTGGCGCTCAAGTTTCCCGAGATCACGTGATAGGCAGTCATTACAAGTCCATTGCCTACAAGGAACCCTGTCGCATATCCATTTGGACCGACGTCAAAGAGAACTGAAATAGCGTGTTCCAGAGCGTTTTGCTCTTTCTTGGTAAACTCCAACTCCAGCGACAAGGTATAGCGCTCTTGTTGCTTCAGCAGCCTGGCCGAGCTTTTTTCAGCTACGCACACAGGAGCGATCAGCAAAATGACGAGTGCGGCAATACCAGTAAGGCTGCAAAGCTTCCTCTTCATCGTGACCTCCGTGATGTTGTAGGGGTCTAGGAAATATTTAGTTTGGGAACAGGTCCGGAGCATTTTAGGGCCGCGTCTCCGGATTGGCAAACAAAATTTTATCCCTTTTGCGCAAATGTTTATGGGAGAGGCTCAAAAATGCAGCCTACGGTTTCAGATCTAATCAAGAAGTTCAGGCGCTTGAGGATAAGTGGCGAAACTACCTTCGCGAAAAGCAGCAGCAATATGGAACTCTCAGGTGGAATGAGCCTGTAAATCCGCCTTTCATCGTAGACCCAAATACTCTTTCCCGGGACCAGGTCTTCTATTACGCACGCCGATTTAGAGAGGCTGAATACTATGGAACGTTACAAGTTACCTCTCCGTGCTTTAACTTGGTTGTTGCGAGCCCTTCCTTTCGGCCAGCGTCTGCACACGCTCCGAGAGCAGGCGGGCCTCTCGCAACAGCAGCTCGCTGATCGACTCGGACTCACACAACGAGCCTAAGCTCACTGGGAACGCAACCCGGTCGCACTCCGCCCTGACCAGCTACTGGGTCTGGCTTAAGCGCTCAATGTTTCAGTGGAAGATTTGGTGGGGACTAACGGAACTAAGAGACGCGGTACTGGTCCAATCGGCAAGATGAAACAAATATTCGAAGCCGTCTCTCAACTCCCGCGCAGCCAGCAACAGAAGCACCGGCCGCCCTCGAAGCTTTCATCAACCAATACGGTAACCGCTGAGTTGCGAACGCTTACCCGGAGGTTAGCCAATTCTCCCAGAAGCTAATATCAATTCCGATGTTCTCTCTCTGAATCCGCTCTAGAACCTTATTACGCTCTTCGGACTTAATCGGATTTGCCTCAAGCTCAACGGGATTCTCTCGCCCCTCTGCGACCCTGGCGATTTCGCGCATCGCTGTCGCGAAGTTCCGTACCCCACTGGCAATTAAACTTGGCTCCCAAACTCCGGTGCCGTGCATTGCTGTGTAGACCGGAAAACCGTCTGCCTCGCTACCTGTAAAGATCGGATCGCCAGATCCGTCTTCATAACCAATGACAACCCAGTCCCGCTGCCAACTTCCCGGACTCTCATCGAGCAGCGAAGTCCCAGAGGGATCAACAGAGTACCCGATTTGAGCTTCCTCTAACTCTTCGACATCATAAATATGAATGGTGAAATACCCCAGACTCACGGTCGGAATCGCTAGTGTACTCAAGAGTTCCTTGTAGCTATCTGAGATCATGCGATATTTCTATTTCGGCTTGAGCGGCGTGCGGTTTCGAAAGTTTCCACCGTGCTCGGCAAGGTGTGCTGCTCTGCCCTTCACAAACTTAATCTTGCTCGCATCTCTTGCAGCTTGTGGGTTTCCACTGACGCTCTCGGTGTGATGACCTTCGTACCCAGAAACCTTACCAGTATCGCGCAACTCCCTGAGTTCATCTGGCGTGAATGGAGTTTTAGTCGGTTGGCCGTTTCTCGCTCGTTCGGCTTCTTGCCTCCACGCCTCTCTTACTGCAGCCTGTCGATCAGCTGTAATACTGAGAGCAAATGCATCTTCACCCTGTCCACCCGGTGGCGGAACCAATACAGTGAACACACCGATAAGGACGTAACCCGCACCAGCAGAAGGTATCGACAGCCCCGCTGTGACTGAAGCGCCCCACACTACCACTGCACGACGTCCTGGATCTGACGCAGCAACTCGTCTCCCCAAATCATGAATATCATAAAGACATTCATCGCAGCTTAGCCGCTCATACGTGCCTATCAACTCTCCATCTCTATAGACTTTACCATTTTTGATTGTAATGCTCGGATTCTCCTTGAACCATTTCTTAAACTCTTCGTCAGAAAGGTCCGTCTCGCTGTCAGTGCATTGCCCATCGACTCCACAGATTCTGACCTTTAGCCCGTCAGGATCTCTATAGAGCGTCGGATTGTTCAACCCGTACGTATAGCCATTCCAAGTTTGAGGATTACCAGCATACGCCCCGATATTTTCGGGATCGACGCTCGTGAATCGTCCTTGCACGCTAGCGTAGTATCGCGCCTCGAAGTAATCCAACCCGATCTCAATATCCCGTTCCTTTTGGGTTAAGAACGGGTAATTCGTGCCCGCACACCCGCCCGCGCGAGCGCGAGTTGTCAAAGATCCGAACCGCGACACGGCGTTTACAAAGTTAACGCACTGCATTTACTGTGTGAACGTGTAAAGCATTGCAGGCGTTGGACCAAGCGAATGTTCACGCGCTGCGTATACGCTACAGCCCCAAGCGGGGGTGTGGTTCTGAATTCACCATGTTTTGCCAGAACTTCGAATCATTTCAAGCAGTTCATGGAACCTGTCCATAAAGCCACTGTAGAACTCTGGTGCACTAAATGAACTATGCCCCTCTCGCTCAATTTGAAGATACGCTTGCTCTAAGGCCTGGTAAAAAATCGACAACTCATCCCGTGACAGATTATCGAGAGAGAGGTGATTTAATCCTGTCGCCGACTCATCGATCAGCTCCAGGATCCTCGAAGAGCCAATGCTCGGGAGCTGCTGTCGAGCAAGTCTCAATACATGGTCAAATACCCATCCGGCGACCGACCATTGTTTTTCTTCTATTTGAATTAGACCAGCCATAGTTCTCTAATGCAGAATGATAACTCTTGACGCTTGTTCCCGAGACAGGCCATTCACAAATTCCTGGACACTCGCGGTTTGCGCTCGAGTAAGATGACTTAGATCAACAACAACTCTGTCGACTTTGTTAAGGTGCGAAGTGATTTGACCAGTGACTTCTTCCAACTTAAAAGAACTTACTCTTCAGCCCCGCCCCCACCAAGTCGTACGTTTTGTTGCCCGCCATAAAATCCGCTATACCTGTAGGATCTCTTGACAGACGTCTACCAAGCTGAGCTTCCAACCTTGCTCCAGCTTGTCCTTCGGCTGCGCGAAACGCGCCCCCTATCGCTGGATCGGTCCCCAGCTCTCTTATGTGAAGCAATCTCACCAACTGTTGTCGCTGAGCTTGTAAGGCAGCTTTTTCAGCGGCTCTGCTGGCCAGCTTCGACGCGATCTTGGAGCCAATCTTGGAGATGATTGGGCCACCGATGGCTTCAGCCGCTCCTAGACTTACTATCTGTGCCGCACTGCTGGATGAA
>Ga0187894_10003554_pt1 | contig 17383 bp, 9 predicted proteins | sample GBC1701081metaG_FD_136650 | JGI IMG/M metagenome (GOLD analysis project Ga0187894, IMG submission 136650) | White microbial mat communities from a lava cave in the Kipuka Kanohina Cave System on the Island of Hawaii, USA - GBC170108-1 metaG ...
CGCCCGAATATGAAGAGCGAGGCTGACGTGTTGAAGGCGTTTATGGCCATGCCGACGTTCGAGGTTCACGGCATCACGGGTGGTTACGGCGGCCCCGGTGTCAAAACCATCGTGCCTTATCGCGCCGAGGCCAAGATCAGCACACGGCTGGTGCCGAACCAGCGCCCGGCAAAAATCGCCAAGCTGATCAAGGATTTCGTCAAGACGATCAATCCCGATGTGAAGGTCGAGGCAATTCAGGCGCTCGAACCTTTCCTCGGCGATTTCGGCGGCCCCTACGCCGACGCCGCGCGCACGGCGATGAAGTTCGCGTTCGGCCAGACGCCCGCCTTCACGCGTGAAGGCGGGTCAATCGGCGCGGTCGTCACGATGCAGAAACATCTGAAAGCGCCGATCACATTTCTTGGCCTGAGCCTGCCCGAACACGGCTATCACGCGAAGAACGAGAATTACGATTGGGGCCAGACCGCAGGCGGAATCAAAATGTTCGTGAAATACTTCGAGGAAATTTCAAAGCTCAGGTGAAGAGGGAGTGGGGAGTAGGGAATGGGGAGTGGGGGCAGGAAATTTCTTGTCCCCACTCCCTATTCCCTACTCCCCACTCCCTCTTCCCCATTCCCCTCTCCATCACTTCAATATCTCCTGTATAGCTTCCCAATGCGCATTGCTCACCGGCATTACGGATAGCAGCGGCAACCGCGCCGGATCAAAATCGCTGAGCGCGTTCGACGCTTTGATTTCAGCCAGCAAAATCGGCTGCGCGAATTTGCGTTTGGGCCTGATTTCAACGACCACGACCGATTCGTCGTTCTCTTGTGGGTCGGGGTAGGCGTCGGTGACGGCTTCAGCCATTCCAACGACGGCGTTTTCTGCGCCGGAGTGGTAAATCAGAATCTGATCGCCAAGCCGCACTTCGCGCAGGTTCTTGAGCGTGATGCTGTTTCTAATGCCACCCCATATCACCCGCCGATCGCGTTCCAAATCGTCATACGTGTAGTCTTCAGGTTCAATCTTGAACAACCAATGTCTGGGCATAAATTATGATCTCCCATCTCCGCAGGTTAGATGTTGAAAGGAAGGCCCGGCCCGAATTCACACTTCGGACGAGCAATGTCCGGAAAGGCGCCCAAGGTGTCTGACAGTGGCGTCCGATGGGGATGTTTGATGGGGATGTTTGATGGGGATGTTTGACGAGGAGATTATTTCGATGCGGGTTTCGCCAAATCGGCGAGAATCGCATTGGCCGCGCGTTGCAAATCCTGTGGGGTAAGGATCATTTGTAATCCGCGCTGGCCTGCGCTGACGCTGACGCGGTCGTGATTGAACGCGCTCTGATCAAGGTAGAGTGGATACTTCTTCTTCGATCCGAGTGGCGAGACGCCACCGCGTATGTATCCCGTCAGGGATTGTATTTCCTTTACCGGCGTCAGCTCAACCCTTTTATTGCCTGTCACGGCCGCAATTTTCTTCAAATCCAGCTCGGCGTCGCCCGGGATGCAGGCCATGATCACGCCGGTCTTGTCGCCACGGGCGACCAGCGTTTTAAACGTGGCTTCGGGCGGCATGTTGACCTTGCGCGCCACGGTAACGGCGTCGAGTTCCTCTTCGCTGACCTCATAAGCGCGCAGCTCATAGCTGATTTTCAATTGATCGAGCATTCGCGCCGCGATTGTCTTCATTTGCTCTTGGCGGTCAACGCCTCCTCTTCAGCCGCCAGCGCGGCCTCCCACGATGAGAAGAGTTCCGCGAGCTTGTCGTCGAGGGCCTGATACTTTTCGCTCAGCTCGAACAAGCGGCCTTTGTCTCGCGCGATCTCCTCCGTGGAAAGGAGCGAGGACAACTCGGCCAGTTCGGATTCGACGGAATGAATCTCGGCTTCGATCTCGGCCGCCGCCGGTTGTTTCTGTTTCGGCTTTCGGGCCGCGCTCGGTTTCGCGGTCTCGGCGACGCGCTTCGCGCGTTCCGCCGAACGAGCCACGGCCTCTCTGGCCTGCGTTTCGGCCAGCGCGCGGTGGTGCGCTTCGTAAAATTCGCTGTAACCGCCGTCGAAATATTCGACGCCCTTCTCGCTGAAGAAGAGGATTTTGGTTGCGACGCGATCCAGGAAGTAGCGGTCGTGCGAGACGGTGATGATCGTGCCGTCGAAATTGTTCAGAGCGTCTTCCAACGCTTCGCACGACGCGATGTCCAGATGGTTGGTAGGTTCGTCAAGCGCAAGCACGTTGACACGCGAGTAGATCAATTTCGCCAGCGCCAGTCTTCCCTTCTCGCCTCCCGAAAGCGCCGAGACCGGTTTGAACACGTCGTCGCCGGTGAAGAGAAAGCGCCCCAGAAACCCGCGCAACTCGCCGTCGGGCACGGCCGATGAAGAGATGCCGCGCAACTCTTCGATGACGGTGTTGCGCTCATCGACGGTCAGCAGGCGCTGGTCGTAGTAACCGATGTTAACGCCCGTGCCCCAGCGCAATTCCCCGTCGAGCGGTTGCTGGGCGCCCAGGATCGTCCTCAACAGCGTGGTCTTGCCCGTGCCGTTGCCGCCAATGATTCCCAACCGTTCGCCGCGCTGCAACAACAACGACAGATTGCTCGCCAGCGTTTTCGCCGGAAAACCTATCGCCAATTTGTCCAGAACCAGAACCTGGTCGCCCGTGCGCGCTGTCGGCTTGAGTTTGAAGTTGGTCGTTTCCAGATTGCCGACATTTTCCAGCCGCTCCATTCGCTCAAGAAAATTGCGGCGAGATTTGGCCTGCTTCGTCTTCTGGCCGGCGAGGTTGCGGCGAATGAAATCCTCGGTGCGCGCGATCATCTCCTGCTGCTGGTCGTAGGCGCGCTGCCGCTGCTCGCGGCGCTCTTCCTTCTCGACAAGGTACGCGCTGTAATTGCCTTTGTAACTTTCGATCCGCCCGTTCTCTAAATCGAGAACGCGATTGACTGTGTGATCGAGGAAGAAGCGGTCGTGCGAGATGATCAGGTAGGCCGATTTGTAGCCGGACAAAAATTCTTCCAGCCATTCGACGGCTTCGACATCCAGGTGATTCGTAGGCTCGTCGAGCAGCAGGATGTCGGGTTCGAGCAGCAACAGCCGCGCCAGCCCCAGCCGGTTCTTTTCGCCGCCCGACAGATTTTCGGCGCGCTTCCCGAACTCGTCTTTCGTGAACCCCAGGCCGAGCAGAACCGCCTCGGCGCGCGCGTGATAACTGAATCCGCCCTCATGCTCATAAGCCTGCTGCGCCTCGCTGTACTCATGCATCACGCGATCGAGTTCGGCGCCCGAGCTCTCGGTCATCGCGTGTTCCAGTTCACGCATCTTCGTTTCGAGCGCGCCCAGCTTTTCGAAGACTTCGAGCGCGGCGTCAATGACCGTCTGCTCGCCGCGAAAATCAACTTGCTGAGCAAGCGCGCCGTAACGAAACCCGCGCAACCGCTCGATCTCGCCGTTGTCGGGAGTTTCGGCGCCCGTGATCAGCCGCAGAATGGTCGTCTTGCCCGCGCCATTGCGGCCAACCAGACCAATGTGTTCTCCGGGATTGACCTGAAAGGTGACGCCGCGCAGCACCTCTTGCGCGCCGTAAGCTTTGGTTACTTCTGTGAGGCGAAACAACATACTCAGGGACAGAGGGACAGAGGGATGGAGAGACGGAGGGACGGAGAGACGGAGAGACAGAGAGACGGAGAGATGGCGTGAATCAGAACTCTTTCCATCTCTCTGTCCCTCCGTCCCTCCGTCCCTCCGTCCCTCCGTCCCTATTGCTTCTTCGGCTCCGCGGTCGGGGCCGGGGTTCCGCTTGCGCCACTTGCGGTGGCTGCTGGCACGGGGCGCAGCACGCCGAAGCTATTCGGGTTTTCGAGCATGCGCTGGGCCAGGAAGTTTTCGATCTTGGACTCGTCTCGCGCGCGCGCTTGAATCGCCGCGTCAACGACCTGTTTGCGCTGGGCCAGGATCGCGTCCTGAATCTCTTTCCTCACGCTCGGATCTTCCTGGGTGCGCTCGCGCGCCTCGGTCTGTTTGCCGGTGACTTTGAAGATGTGCCATTTGCCGGTCGAATCCTTGATCGGCTCGGTGACGTCGCCCGGCTCCATCGAGTAGAGCTTGTCGCCCAACGCGGCGGGCAGGCCGATCATCTGCGGCAAATCGACGAACTGCGATCTGGCGAGGAATCCGAGGTCGCCCGATTGGTAGGCGCTCTGGTGCTCTGAAAGCTGGCGCGCGATGGTGGCGAAATCCGCGCCGTTATTGAGCCGTGTCTTGATGTCACGGATGCGCTGTTCGGCCTGGGCTTCTCCCTTCGCGTCGAATTTCGCGCCGTTGTCCGCGGGATCGATGACGATGTCTGAAAGCCCCACGCCCGGTTGAATCGAAAACTGTTTCGGATTGTTTTTGTAAACCTCGGCGACTTCGCGGTCCTGGACCTTGAGCTGAGCCTGCGCGTTTTCGTAAAGCTTCTGGATCGAGAGCTGCTTTTTGACGAAGTCGCGGAACTGCTCTTCGGACTGATTGGTCTTCTTCAGCTCTTCAACGTACTTCTCTTCGGTAAGCCCGTTCTCGACTTTGTACCCCTGGACGAACTTCTTGATGTCGTCTTCGCTGGGCACGATGTTGTCTTTCTGCGCGCGCTGGTAAAGCGCTTCCTGCGTGATCAAGCTGTCCAGGGCCTGTATCCGATACGCGGCCTGCTGAAGCTGGGAGAGTTGGCCCTCCTGCCCGCGGAATTGCTGGCTGATCACGCGGTCAACGTCTTTGACCAGAATCTTCGTGCCGTTGACGGAGGCGGCGACTTCATCGCTGCCTCCCGCGCCGGAGGCGCTATTCCCCTCGCCGCACGACGATCCCAGAAATGAGAGTGAAAGAATGATTGTTGGTAACAAAATTTTTCGCACTGTATCTTTGCTCCTTCGCATAGATGTTCGGCAAGCGCCCGATAAATATCCGGCCCGCCGATGACTCTGTGAATCTTTTGAGGCGCGTCACCCTAACGCGACGACGTCAATCTCGACCTTGACGTCGCGCGGCAACCGCGCGACCTGCACCGTGGCCCGCGCTGGTTTGGTTGCGCCGAAATACTTCGCATAAATCTCATTCATGGCCGCGAATTCATTCATATCGGCCAGATAGACCGTCGTTTTGACTACGCGGTCGAGCGACGATCCGGCGGCTTCAAGGACAGCCTTCAAATTATCCAACACTCGCTCGGTCTGCTCCTGAATCCCGCCTTCGACGATCTGCATCGTCGCCGGATCGAGCGGGATCTGCCCCGAGGCAAAAATAAACCCATTCGCCTTGATCGCCTGTGAATACGGGCCGATGGCTTGCGGCGCGCGGTCGGTCTGTATGCTCTCCATCTGTATGATTTCCGCCTGATAGTTCGATTGGGATTGCGAAAGTAGTGCGGGATTCTACTCGAAAAGGCGGGGAGTTGAAAGACAAGGAGACAAGGAGAAGGAGGGACAAGGAGACAAGGAGACAAGGAGACAAGGAGAAGGGGGGACAAGGAGACAGGGAGACAGAGAATTCAAATCTCCTTGTCTCCTTGTCTCCTTGTCTTTCCGCTACTTGACGTTGATCAGCACCGTGTTCGACATCTTGCCGTCAACGGTGAGTTTGACTTCGACTTCGCCGCGAGTGATCAGGTTGCGGCTCAATCGGAGGTTGAACTGATCGAGACCGACGAAACCGCCCGCCGGCCCAACGTACAAAACCTCGGCGTTCGCGCCGCCAATTGTCGCGGACGAAGTCGCGAGCGAGCTGCGGAAACGCGCTCCTGTGCCGAACGCAACCAGGAAGACCTGATCCGTTTCCGGTCCGAGATCAATTGGAATGAGGACGAACTTGTTCGCGGCCTGATCGAATCGGGCCACCGGTTCGAATGTCTGTTCGCCGTTCGCCTTGATTCGAAACACGACGGCCGACGCCGCGCCGCGCCCATCGGAGCTGGCCGAGAACAATCCCGGAGCGACCATCGCGATCTGGACGACGCCGGTCGAAACCGAACCGTCGCCGCTGGTGATCGTGATTGTCGCCGCGCCAGTGGCGGCGCTCGGCGGGATCTGGAAGTTGGCCTGCGTGGGCGCGACGTAGAAGAGCGGGGCCAGGCGCTCGGCGCCGCTTGCGTCACGCACTCTGACGGTCGTGCCGTTCAACGATGTCGGCAACGGTTGCGAATTCGCGGGCCGTTCCGATACCGCCAGATTCTGTCCGAACGCCGCGGCGATGGATTCGGGAGCGAGAGCATCGCCGAGGAAGCTCGCCGCCGAGACGCTGGAGACGGTTCGGAAACCGCCGGTCGGTTGAATCTTGCGGATTCGATAATTGCCCCAGTCAGCAATGTAGATGACGCCATTGGCGTCGAGCGCCACGTCGGTCGGCAGGAAAATCTGCAGACTCGCCGGATCGCCTCCGTCGCCGAAAGTTCCAGGGGTTCCATTGCCCGCAATCGTCGTGATCGACCCCGTGCTAATCGTGATCTTGCGGATGCGGTGATTGAGGATGTCCGCGAAATAGAGATTGCCGTCGGAGTCGGTGGTCATGAATCCGCCCGCGGCGATCTGCGCGCCGAGGGCGGGACGGTCATCGCCGTTGTAACCGGATACGCCGGTTCCGGCGATGGTCTTGATCACGCCGTCGGTTCCGACGCGGCGAATGCGGTTGTCACGGCGATCGAGAATGAAGAGCGCGCCGTTTTTATCAACCGCGACGCCAAATGGAAGTTTGAATGTGGCCTGCGTGGCGGGGCCGTCATCTCCTGAAAATCCGACGAGGCCGTTGCCGGCGACCGTCGTGATGACGCCAGTGCTTGCGGTCACCTTGCGCACGCATGCGTTACCCGAATCGGCGATGTAGAGATTGCCCGCCGAATCGAGAGCGAGGCCCGCGGGAGCGACCAGCCTTGCCTGCGCGGCCGGGCCGCCGTCGCCGCCGAAATCCGGGACTCCGGTTCCGGCATAAGTCGTGATCATACCGTCGGGCGCGACGCGGCGGACGCGATGGTTGTTGGTGTCGGAGATGTAAACATTGCCCGCGGCGTCAACGACCACGTCATGCGGGACGTTCATTGCGGCGTTGACGGCCGCCGCGCCGTCGCCGCTCGCGCCGAGCGCGCCGGCGCCCGCGAACGCGCTGATCGCGCCTCCCGGCGTGATGCGCCGCACTCGGTGGGCCTCGTCGTCGGAAACCAGCAGGTTCCCCGAGGCGTCAACCGCAAGCCCGAAAGGCGACAATCGCGCGGAGATCGCGGGGCCGCCGTCACCGCTGTCGCCGGGACCGCCGGCTCCCGCAAACGCGGTGACAATCCGCGATGCGTTGAAGGTCACGGCCAGCGACGCCTGCGCGGTGTTGCCGTTGGCGTCCCACGCCGCCACGGTGATGTTGTTCAATCCGGCGAGCAACGTAATGTTCGAAACGCTCCACGACGCCGTGCCCAACGCAACGCCGCTCCCGCCTCGATCATTGCTCCAACGTACCTGGAAAACCCCGACGTTGTCCGAGGACGCGCCGCTCAGGGTGAGCGCGCCGCTGGTGGTAGTGAAGGTCGCGGACGAGGTCGGAGCCGTGATGGCGATCGTCGGCGGCGTCGAATCGCTCGGCGCGGCCGTAATCAGTTTACGCACTCGGCGGCTGTCGCGGTCGCCGATGTGGAGATTGCCCGCCGGATCGATCGCCAGCCCCGTTGGGAAACTCAGGCCCGACGCAAGCGCCGCAAGGCCTTCTCCATTGAATCCGTTCGCGCCTGAACCGGCGACCGTGGTGATAACGCCCGTTCCGGCCGCGACTTTTCTCACGCGGTGATTGCCACGGTCCGAGAAATAGAGATTGCCTGCCTGATCGACAATCGCGCCCGTGGGAACGTTGACCCTGGCGGCGGTCGCCAGGCCGCCGTCGCCATCGAAGCCCAGAGAGCCGCTGCCGACAATCGTGCTGATCTTGCCGTCCGCCGCCGTCACTTTGCGGATGCGGAAATTGTCCGCGTCACAAATGATCAGGTTCCCGTCTTTGTCTACTGAAATGTTATTGGCGCCGTTCAACTGGGCTTCCGTCGCGGGACCACCGTCGCCGCTGAAGCCCACCGTGCCCTTGCCCGCCACCGTGCTGATGACGCCATCGGAGGCGTTGACTTTGCGAATGCGGGCGTTGCCGGAGTCAGCGATGTAGACATTGCCGTTTTTATCAACAGCCACATTTTGCGGTTCGCTGAACTGCGCGGCTGTCGCGGGGCCGCCGTCACCGCCGAACCCCGCCATGCCGTTGCCGGCGATCGTGGTAATCACGCCGGTCGCCGCGGTGATCTTGCGAATGCGATTGTTGTCGTTATCGCAAATGTAAATATTGCCTGCTCCGTCAACCGCCACGCCGATGGGAAAATTGAGCAGCGCGTTGGTCGCGGGACCGCCATCGCCGCTGAAACCGGGCAGCTCCGGTTTGCCGGCGATCGTGCTGATTACACCCTGCGGAGTAACCTTGCGGATCGTGCTGTTGTCGGAATCAGTCAGGTAGAGATTGCCCGCGCCGTCGATATCAATGCGGATCGCGCGGCTAATGGGCGCCAAAACAGCCGGGCCGCCGTCGCCGCTTGAGCCGCGTAGCCCGTTGCCGACAACTGTCGTCAAAATCGATTCCGGCGCCGAGGCCACGTTCATCGTCGCGCGGCCGAGATTGCCCGCCGCGTCGCGCGCCGTAACCGTGATCAAATTCATCCCGGGAGCGAGCGGAATGTTCGCGGCTCTCCAATCGGTTCCGCCGGTCAGTGTGGCCGTGCCCGCCCCGCCTCGATTCGTCGCCCATGTGACCGCAGCCACGGCGTTGTTGTCCCTGGTCGTACCGCCGATGGTGATCCGGCCGCTGGTGTTGACGACCGTTGGCGCAACCTGCGGATCGGTGATCATGATCTCCGGCGCCTCGATGTCATCGCGTCCGGGCTGGAAGACGGTGAACGTTCTGCCCGCAATCGTCGCGGTGGCGATGCGCGCCGTGAACGTCATGTTCCCATCAACGGTGTAGCTGACCGAGCCGTCGCCGCCGCCGCCGCCATTTACTTTCAGCCACGGAGCGTTGCTCACGGCAGTCCAATTGCATCCGGAGGGCTGAGCCGTGACGTTGATCGTCCCGTTGGCCGCGTTCGCGCCGGCGCTGAGCGTCGAAGGCGAAAGCGCGTAATTGCATCCGCTGTTGTTGATCATCACGCGCCACACGCCGCGTCCGTGCGTGAAGGCGTACAGATTTGTCATTCCGTTGGCGACCTGAATCTGCAACGCTTCGGTGATCACGTTCGGGAAGCCCGAAGTTTCGACAGCCCAGTTCGCGCCGCCGTCGGCCGAGACGAAGACTCCCACATCCGTGCCGACGTAGAGCCGCGCGGTGTTCGACGGATCGATCGCGATACTGTGGACCGGAACATCGGGCAGCGCGCCGGCGCCCGATCCGCCGAGCGCGTTCCACGTCGCGCCGCCATCAGTGGTGCGCCAGACGTGTGCGCCGCCGAATGTCGAGTAGGTCGCATAAGCGATATCTTTATTGCCCGGATCGAATACCAGCGACGAAACCCAGCCCGGGCGCGGGCGCGTAGACGGCCAATTGGTGGTAGCGGTCGCCGCCAGCGCATTACTGTTTCGATGAATGAAACCGTCCGCCATTCCCACCAGCATGCGGTTCGAATCCGCCGGCGCGATGCCGATGGCGCTGACCTGGGTGACGCCGGTGGTGATAGTGCTCGCGCGAGACCACACGGCCGCGCCGTTATTCGTGCGCCAGATGAAATCGCCCCCTGTCCACAGGCGCTGCGAGTCGCTCGGATCCATTACGAACGGAGTGATAAACAACCCGCCGTCGGTGATTCCGGCGGTGGCGTCGCCAAACGTCGCGCCGCCATCGGTGCTTTTCACGAATGAAATATCGGGGAAAGAGGCGTAAAGCGTGTTTGGATTCGTGAAGTCCACGGCCGCATATCCGCCGTCGCCGCCATTGATCTCTTTCCATGCGTTCACGCCCAGGCCATCGGTTCCGAGCAGCGTGCCGTTGTCCTGAGTGCCTCCGAAATAGGTCTTGCCGTCGGGCGAGACCGCGCCGGAATAGAACTGGGTCACGCCGTAATTGTTATTGATCGCAATCCACCTGACAGCCGAATTTTCGCCTTTGCACGTCGCGGTCGAGCCCGTGGCCACGGCGGCGCGCGCGTTGTCGGTGCGGAAGATGCCGCCGTCGCCGCCCACAAACATCGTCTGGTTGCCGGCGCCGTTGTATTGAGGGTGAAAAACGATGGTGTGTTGATCGGCGTGCGCGTAAGGAGACGATTTGACCGTGCCCGGCGGTTCAAGCCACCAGTAAGAGGCCACGCCCCAGTTCTTCCCGCCGTCGTCCGAACGGAAGAGATCGATTCCGCCCGCCCACACGCGGTCGGGATCGAGCGGGTCAACCGAGATCACGTTGTCGTACCATCCCTGATTGAAGAAATCGTCGGCGAGGTCGAGTTGGCAATTGGTCAGCGTCGCGATGATCGGGTTTGACAGCAACAGCGTGTTCAACTTGGTCTGGCTGTCGTTACTGACCTGCGTTGTCCACGAATCAGCCGCTCCCCCGGCGGTCGAACGGAACACGGCGTGCAGCCCCAGTTGGTAAGGCCCGAAGTCGATGCTCGACGCGAGAGCGTAGACGATCTCCTGATTCGACGGGGCAATCGCCAGGCTGGCGCGCCCCATCTCAGGCTGGGTCAGGACGCCTTCCCACGTCCCGCTTCCCCCCGCATCGGTGTTGCGATAGATCGTCGCGGGCTCGAACGTGCCGCACGAAGCGAAGATGAAATCGGTCTGCTTGTCGGTGCGGATCGCCAGATCCAAACACCCTCCGACGACCGGATCGCTGTCGTCATTCTTCGGTTCTAAAACGCGAGTCCAGGTCGTCCCACCGTCCGTAGTCCGCCACACGCCCGTCTGAGTCGCGGCGTAGAGGCGAGTCTTGTCGTTAGGGCTGATGACCAGGTCGTTGATATAGTAGAAATTCTGGTTTTTCGTGCCCTCAAGCCTGCTCCAATTGGCGCCGCCATCGGTGGTCTTGAAAATCCCCGCGCCTCTGAAATCGCCGATGCTGGTGTCCTCCTCGAACCCATACAAGCCTTCGCCCGTGCCGACATAGATCACATTGGGGTTGCCCGGCTCCATCGCCATCGAGCTGACGGTGATGTTGGCGATCATGTCGGCGATCGGCGCCCACGACTGCCCGCCATTCGTGGTTTCCCAGCCGCCGCCCGAACCGCCCGCGGCGTACATCACCTTCGCATCCTGCGGATTGATCAGCACCGACCGCGCGCGCCCGCCGATGTTGCCGGGGCCGAGCGGAGTCCATACAGCGTTCGTGGCAGCGGCGTTCGGATCAGCCTCGGCGGCGTTGAGCGGCGCGCTGAAGTTTTCACGATTCGAGACCAGGCGGCCGAGGGCTGTTGAAAAGTACTGCATCCCGCGCATCTGTTCCTGAGCTTCAAAATATTTTTCCACCGGCAGATCTCTTTCGCCTTCAGGCAGGCGTTTTTTCATGAAGTGCTCAGCCGCCTTGCGCGGCTCGTCATACGCTTCGCGAGGTTCGTCTGGAGGCTGACCGAAGACGTAATCGAAAATCCGGCTGGGGGAGAAATCGAAGGGGCTGAAGGAATCTTCCGGCTGTTCAACCCGTCTCTCGATGAAATCTCTCGAGGCGCCGGCCGCCGCGTCTGATGAACCGCTTTTGCCCTTCCTGTCCGAAGACTCGAGTCCGTGCATCCGCCTGCGCAACCGCCGCGCGCGCGTCAACCACTCGGGCGCTTTGTTTGCTTCGGCGCCTTCGGATTTTTTTCCCTTGCCCTCGGTCATCGAGGCCGACGCGCGTGGCAACAGCCAGGCGAGGGTCATCAACAGACTCGCGGCCAAGGTCATCAGCAAAAACAGACGGGTGTTGTTCTTCAGACGAATGGTCAAATTTTGCATTCAAGGTTCTCCTTTAGGGCTGAGAGCAAACTGCGGTTATAGATGAAAGCGCTCAGTTCTCGACAATTTTTGAGTAAGTGGGTTGAGAGAAAAAACCATGAAGGCGGGAGGGGGGATAAAATACGGAGCTTTTCATTTTCCATTTTTCACTTGCCATTTTTCATTTGTCGTTGCCGGAGTCGCGTGGCGTCCGCAATGACAAATGACAAACGTAAAATGACAAATGGAAAATGGAAGACTGATGCGCTTCGGAATTTTCGCTTAAGCGCTTAATGCTTTTATCTAACCCTCGGCGCTTCATGGCAGGCACATCGCCTCGCCGGCGTGTGAATTGATTCAGGCGCCGTATGCCGTGGCGTTGAGGCGTTCGACTTCTATCACGCCTTCGACGCCTTTCAGCGCGCTGACCACGCGCTCCAGGTGCTGCAAATCGTTAACATCGACAGTCAGGTCAATTCTTCGGGTTCCGTCGTTCAGAGTCTCGTCATCGGTGCTGGCGTTGCGGATATTGGTTTTGATGTTGGCGATGATGTTGGTCAACGCCGCAAGCTGCCCGGTGCGGTCTTCGGTCATAACCGACAACTTCACCGCGTAGGGATTTTTAGCTTTGTCGGTCATCCAGGCGACCTCGATGATCCGCTCGCGATTGACCATCAGGTTCGCGGCGTTCTTGCACCGCGTGGCGTGAACGCCCACGCCTTTGCCGCGCGTAATATACCCGATGATTTCTTCGCCGCGAATCGGGCTGCAACATGGCGCGCGATAGACCAGCACATCGTCAACGCCCTTGATCAGAATGCGGTCGTCGCCCAAACGCAACGCGCGTTTGACGACGTCGGCCACTTTCTGCAGCTTCGAGGTCTTCGCCTGCTCGATCTCGGCCAGGTCTTCCGGGGGCACGAACCGGATCAGCGCCGTGCGCGCCATCAGCTTGCCGTAACCGATGGCCGCGAACATGTCGTCAATTTTGGCGTAGCCGTTGTCGTTGAGAAACTTCGCAAGTTGCGGGTCGTCCAACACATTTTTGGGCTTCAGTCGAAGTCTGACCGCCGCTTTCTCGAAAATCTTACGCCCCATTTCGACCGATTCCGCTCGCTGGCGCTCGGCGATCCAGTGCTTGATCTTGTTGCGCGCCTTCGAGGTGACGACGAAGTTGAGCCAGTCCCGGCTCGGTTTGTGCCCCGGCGTCGTCATGATTTCAACCACGTCGCCGTTTTGAATCTGGTACTTCAAAGGAACGATCCTGCCGTTGACTTTTGCGCCGGTGCATAGATCGCCGACCTGCGAGTGAATCGCATAGGCGAAATCGATCGGCGTGGCGTTGCGCGGCAACTGGATCACTCTGCCTTTCGGCGTGAAGGCCAGGACTTCTTTCGGGAAGAGGTCTAGCTTGAACGAATCCACGAACTCGCGCGCGTCCGAAACGTCCTGCTGCCATTCAGCCAGCCGCCGCAGCCACTTCATCGCGTCGTCTTCGCTGGTGTCTTTCCCTCTGCCCTCTTTGTATTTCCAATGCGCGGCGATGCCTTCTTCGGCGATCCGGTGCATCTCCTCGGTGCGAATCTGAACCTCGAAATGGTACCCCTCCTCGCCGACGACCGACGTGTGCAACGACCGATACCCGTTCTCACGCGGCATCGCGATGAAATCCTTGATCCGGTCATGGAAGGGCTTCCAGTACTTGTGCATCACGCCAAGCGCGAAGTAGCAGTCTTTCTCTTCCTTTGTAAGGATGCGAATCGCGGCCAGGTCGTATACTTTATCAAGCGTGACTTTCTGGCGTTTGAGTTTCAGGTGTATGCTGTAGAGCCGTTTGATACGCCCGTCAATCCGAACGAAATCCACGCCCTCTTCGGTCAGGCGGTCGGCGATCCTGGCCTTGACCTCTTCGAGAAAAGCTTCGGTTGACGCCCTGCGGCTTTCAACCTCTTCCTTCAGCCGCGTGTACTCTTCCGGTTCGAGATATTGGAACGACAAGTCTTCCAACTCCGAGCGGACCTTGCTCATCCCCAGCCGGTGAGCGATCGGCGCGTAAACTTCGAGCGTCTCCTGCGCGATGCGTTTTCGCTTTTCGGGTTTCAGGTATTCGAGCGTGCGCATGTTGTGCAACCGGTCGGCCAGTTTGACCAGCACGACACGGATGTCGTTGGTCATGGCCAAAATCATCTTGCGCAGGTTCTCGGCCTGAGCCTCCTCTTTGGACTTCTTGCCCAGGTTGCTAATCTTGGTTACGCCCTCAACCAGATTAGCGACATCTTCGCCAAATACCTTGCGAATGTCGTCCGTGCTCGCCAGCGTATCTTCGACCACGTCATGCAACAGCCCGGTGCTCACCGTGGCCACATCCATCTTCATATCCGCCAAAATGCCGGCGACTGAGAGCGGGTGAATCAGGTAGGGCTCTCCCGAGGCGCGCACCTGATCCTTATGCGCCTTCGCTGAATAAATGTAAGCGCGCCTGAGTAAATCCAAATCGGCGTCAGGATGATGCCGTTCTATCTTCCTTTCTACATCTTCAAAACGGATCATGCGAAACGATTATAAGCAGGATATGGAGATAGGGCTAGACGGAGGGGCAAGGAGACGGGGCGACGGGGGGACGGGGCGACGGGGCGACGGGGCGACGGAGGGACAAAGAGACGAAGCGTTAATCGGCCGCTCCATCCCTCCATCCCCCCATCCCCCCGTCCCCCCATCCCCCCGTCCCCCCGTCCCTCCTCACGGCTTGCGCGATTTTCGCGTCGCGGGCTTCTCCGGCGGCGGAGGCGGCGCCAACAGCTCCGGCGCTAGTTGCTGCAACTGCTGCGTCGCAAGCTCTCCTTCTTTTGTCTTCGGATACTCTTTGAATATCACCTGGAATTGGGCGACGGCGTCCTCCTTGCGCGCCAGTTCCAACAGAATCAGCCCGCGCTTGTACAACGCCACCGTGGTCTTATCTCCGTCCGGGTTGACCGTTTTGACCTTCTCGAATTCAACCGCGGCCTCCGGCAGTTTCTTTTGCGCGTAGAGAATTTCGCCAATCCAGTACTGCGCGTTATCAGCCAATTCGGAGCTGGGGAAAGTCTCCACATACTGTTTGAACTCCGACATCGCCAGATCGTAATTGCCGCGCGAATAATCGCTGTAGGCCGCGGCGAAGAGCTGTTCCGCATTGCCCGGCGCCAGTTGCGTGAACGTGGGCATTTTCGGAATGTCTTCGATGACCTTTTTCAATTGCGCGAACTGCTCGGAGAGGCGTTCCATTCGCTGGTTGGTGGCGGTGATGCGTTCGCCCATTGAGGTGACTTGCGTAGCGACGTCGCCGCTGCTGGTGGAGACCGATGACTGGGCGCGGCGGATAGCGGAGATGTTGTCACTCGTCTGCACGATCAGCGTATTCAGCTCGCCCATTGTCTTGTTGAACGTCTCCTGCATGGTTTGCGTCTGGCGTTGCAGCAAAACCAGCTCGGTCTTCAACTCTTCGATCTGCGCCGCCATTCGATCGATCTTGTCGCGCTGCTCCTTGCTCTGCGCGGCGGCGGTCAAAGGAAGAAGAAGGATCACGAGCAACAACGGCAATTTGTAAAAACGAAAGTTCTTCATATCTGTTTGAAGAGGAGAACGCGGAACAGACGGAAATAACGGAACAGGCGGAAATCCTGTCTGAATTTTCCGTTTGTTCCGTTCATTCCGTCTTTTCCGTATTCTCTCTCTGCTTCCTCAATTTGCTAACTCAACGTCATTCAGCTTACGGCAGCTTACGGCCTGTCGCCGCCGCGCAAGTAAACGAATTCGCCGCGGCGGTCGTAAGCCCACGAAGGCGGAGATGAGGTCGAGCCTTCATCAGTGCCCTGCGCCTTTTCGGAACCGTAGCTGACTGTTTCAATGCGGCTCGGATCAACGCCCAGGCTGACCAGGAAATCTCTGATCGTGCGCGACCGTCGATCACCGAGACCGAGATTGTACTCCGACGTGCCACGCGGGTCACAATTGCCCTCGACACGGAACGAGATCGAGCGATTGCGCTCCAGGTTGAGCCAATCGGCCAGGCGGCGCAGCTTCTCCTGCTCGGAGGACAGCAGATCGGATTTGTCGTAGTCGAAAAAGACCATCTTGGCCACGGCGCGGAATTGCTCGGCCGCGGGCGGCTCTTTTGTTTCGGGCGTGGTGGCGCGCGGGCGCTCGGCCACCGGCGGCGGGGGCGGGTCGGTGACGCTAACCCGCGCGCTCGCCGTAGCGTTGCCGCCGTCGCCCAGAGCATTTGCCGTGTATGTGGTTGAAACGCGCGGGCTGATTTCGCGCTCGCCCGAAGCCGCGACTTCGCCCAGTCCCGTGATGGTCACGATCTTGGCGTTCTCGGTTGACCAGCGCAGCGTGGTGTTCTGGCCGCGTTCGAGCGACGATTGATCGGCTTTCAAAGTAACAGTCGGGGCGGCGGCCTTGGTCGTGTTGACCGTGACTGTGGCGCTGTCGCGAGCTTCCTTCTTGCCGCGTTTGGCGACGACCTCGAACTTCGTCGTATCTTTCGGGATCACGCTCTTGCCGCCAATCTTGTCCACCTTCTCGCCGTTGAGCGTGACATCTTTGGCGTCTTTGGTCTCCCATTTGACAGTGACAGGTTCGCCGGCCTTGATGTCATTGCGCGAGACCGTGAGTTTGGCCGTCGGCGGCTTGCAGGCGCCGGCCAGAACGGCCAAAAGGATCACAACAAGGTGCAACGTTGAATGATTGATTCTACGGGTCATATTTTTGCCTTTCCTGATTTGATTGTGGGAAGTTTTAGCGCTAAAGAAAGACTCCATCTGTTCTTACTTGCGAATAAGGCGAATGAGTAAAGCTGCGCAAACGAATCGGATGCGAAGGCGCATTATCGAGACCACGACGGCGAACGCCCGCCAGTTCGCGTTAATTGGCGTTGCTCGCTGCCGTCAACGTGCATCGCCCAAATCTCCCAGCGTCCGGTGCGATTGGATTGAAACGCGATGTGACGGCTGTCGGGCGACCAGGCGGGGTTTTCGTTCCGGCCTTCGCGCGTCAACCTCAGCGTCTGTCCGGAAGCCACGTCGGCGACGTAGATATGAAACGATCCGCCGCCATCCCAGGCGAACGCCAGGAAGCGTCCGTCGGGCGACCACGAGGGAGAATCCATGTGCCCGCCCATACTCAGCAATGCGCGTTCGTTGGCGCCATCGGCGTCCATCAGATAAATCCGCGGCGAGCCGCCGCGATCCGAAATGAACGCGATCTCGCGGCCCGTCTTCGGATTCCATCTCGGCGAGATGTTCACCGCATTGCGCGTTCGAGTCAATTTCCTCGCGTTCGATCCGTCGCCATTCGCAACGTAAATCTCCATCGAATCGCCGTCCTTGCTCGAAGCGAAAGCGATTCGGCCGTCGGGACCGACCGAGGGCGAAGTCGTCGTGCCTTTGAATTGCGTCGAGCCGATGATCAATCCGTCTTC
>Ga0187894_10003555_pt1 | contig 17381 bp, 16 predicted proteins | sample GBC1701081metaG_FD_136650 | JGI IMG/M metagenome (GOLD analysis project Ga0187894, IMG submission 136650) | White microbial mat communities from a lava cave in the Kipuka Kanohina Cave System on the Island of Hawaii, USA - GBC170108-1 metaG ...
GCGCACATGCGGTTTCTCCGCCGGTTCGGGCCGTTGACGCTGGTCAGTTGCGCCGCGTGGGCGCTGGTTCTGATCGGCCTGGGATATTTCTTCAGCGGCGCCATCGGCGTGATCATCGGACGCGTCAGGCGCGCCGGGCTTTTGCTGCTGGTGGCGTTAGGAATCGCTTGCGCCGTAGCTCTGGCGCTCTATCTGATTGAGCGTTATGTGATCGCGCCCAAGGTGCCTGAGATGGAGCCGAAGCACATTCACCTGCCCGACGGCTTGAGCGAGAGGTTGCACGGGACGCATGAGACCGGCGAAAGAGATCAGGATAGAGAGGGTCATAGAGAGAGCCATAGAGAGGGCCGGGGAAGTGGAGGCGCGCGGGGCGCCATGAGGAGCGGGAGTGAGCCTTGAGGCGCAAACCGTATTTCATTTTCCATTTGTCATTTTCCATTTGTCATTAGAAATTTTGCCTATGCGCTCATATTTGTCATTTTCCATTGTGGTCTCTCCGGGAGGATTTGATTGATTATCGAGTCACAAGCGCCGACGCGGATTGATCTGGCCGGAGGCACAATTGATCTGTGGCCGCTTTACCTCTTCCACGAAAATTCGCAAACGATCAATTTCGCGATTGACCAATATGCGAAATGCCGTCTGGAGACGCGCGACGACGGGCGGTTCGTCGTCGAATCGAAAGACAGGAACGTCAGGATCGAGGCCGATTCGCTCGAAGATCTGCGCGGTGATGACGAGCTGTCGCTCATTTCCAAACTCATCTATTTCTTTAAACCGCGAACCGGGTTGAACATCAGCACGGATTGCCTGGCTCCCGCGGGCGCGGGCTTGGCGGGGTCGTCAGCCCTCAACATAGCCGTTTGCGGAGCGCTGAACAAATTGACCGGCGAGCATTACAGGCCGGAGCGACTTCCGTTCATCGCAATCAACGTGGAGACGCAGGTGTTAAAAGTACCCGCCGGCTATCAGGACTATTTCCCGGCGGTGCACGGCAGGGTTTCGCGCGTCAGGTTGCGGGTCGAAGGTGTGACGCGCGAAGAAGTCGTGACCGACCTTGATGAATTGGAACGCCGAGTGGCGCTCTGTTTCACCGGCGCGCCGCGCAATTCCGGCATCAACAACTGGGAGATGTACAAACGCCACATTGACAACGCTCCGGGCATTTTCGACCGCTTCGAGCGCATCCGCGACACAGCGTTGAAGATTGACGAATCGCTCGCCGCGCGGGCGTTCGACAAAATCGGCGCGCTCTTCGCCGAAGAGTGGGCCAGCCGCCGCGAACTCGCTCCCGGGATCACCACTCCATTCATTGATCAACTGATCGAGATCGCGCGCGCGCGCGGCGCCGAGGCGGCTAAAGTGTGTGGCGCGGGGGGGGGCGGGTGCGTGGCTTTTTATTGCGAACGAGGACGCAAGGCCGAAGTCGAAGACGCCCTGAGCAAAGCGGGAGGACAAATCATTCCTTACCGCATTGCGCGCGAAGGCCTGCGCGTGGATCAAAAGTAAGAAGACGCCGGAGCAGGGAAAAGAGCTTTATCGGATTGAGTGTTCGATCTGTGTGGCTATATGCCACATCGGATGTGGCATATAGCCACGTTATGACCCGCCGGCCACCTATTTGATCACCACGTTTTCCAGCCGCCATCCGCTCACGCCGACGACCAGTGTGGCCTCGATGCGGTCATCCTTCTTTATCCTGCCCAGCGCCTTTTCGTCGTTCAGCGGGAAAGGCATCGTCATCGCTCCCATATAACCCTTGATCTCTTCATGTTCGATTGTGACCTGACGTGACTCGCGCTCGACGGAGATCACTTTGCCTTTGATCTGATATTGTCGGTCGGCTTGGAGCGCGCGGCGTGGTTGAGCCGGTTTTGGCGAAGAAGACGCGATAATGTTTTTTCCATTGGCGGGCCCGGGAACGGATTGATTGCCTGGCAATTGCCGCACGTAAAGCGAGATCTGCCACAACGCCTCATCACTGACGCGACCTTTGAACGCGGGCATTCCGCTTGACCTGAGGCCATTGCTGATCACCGAATAAATGGCCCCCTCGCCGAGCGCCCGGACTTGCTCTCCGGTTAAATCTTCAGGTTTCGTCGGCATTACGGCGGCGAATGGGGTTTGCGATTTGCCGTTTTCGCCGTGACAAGCCGCGCATTTCTGATTGAACAACACTTGTCCGCGGGCCAGGTTGTCTTCGTTTGACGGAAGCGGACTTTTCAGTTGATTTGCGCTCGCGGAGATAAATTCGCCAAGGCCATCGCCAGGCGCCGTGGGAGAACCGAAGTAGATGATGCGGCGGTAGCTTACCTCGGTGAGCTGAGGGCTGTCTTGGTTGGAGCGCCGGATTATGCGTTTGATCCAATCGCCCCTGTCGTCGAACTCATAACTAACTGAGAGACGTTCGGCCTGTTTTCCACCAGCGTCATACCGGACGCTTTCGGTCACATAGCCTTTATCGTCGTAGTTTTTGAGCCACTTGCCGCCCTGATTTGATATTGGCTCTTCGGTCCTTTGCGTTCGGGCTTGTGGGTTGAACATCGGGTCGTGTTGAGTGATCGCGTAACCGCCGGGCAGCGCGATGCGAAAAGGTGTTTGCGTCGTCCGTTTACCCGACTCGTCGTAGGTCGAAGTTGACGAGGCTTGCTGGGTTTCTATCTGCTGGCCATTCTGCTCGCCCATGATCACGTCGTCGGTCAACACGGCCTTTACAGGCCCGACCAGTCCATCGCGTTCGCGGTCGGACAAATTCCGCTTCAATGAGTTGTTGGTTGGTTGCGAAGAGGAATCGCAGGCGATGAGGGAAATTGAAGCGAGACAGAGGGCGGACAGAAACTTGATTCTCACAAGCGCTCCCCTTTCAAAAAGGAATTGGCGGAGGCGTGTGGGAATCGAACCCGACCGGCCGAAGCTTTCGCCCCGGTCCAACGGATTTGAAGTCCGCGCAGATCACCAGACCCGATGCGCCTCCGCGTACCGATTTCTTCAGTATAGTCAATAGTTTATAAAATACCTCATGCTCAAAGCATCACGCAACTTACCACGAAAGGACACCGGGAAGGACACTTAAAAAAAGTCTGCCCGATATTTTCATCCTTAGGAATAAAAAAGGAGACCTTGTGATAGCGGAGTTGACAGATGAAGGACCGGCGACGAATTGCCTGAACGTCGTTGTGGCTAACAACAACGCTGACAAGTTCTCGGTAAAGGTCCATCACTTCGCGCCGTGCGATTGCGGAAAGCTGGATTCATCTGAAGATCGCGCACTGAAGTCGCAAGCCTTCCAGACCGGCACCCGCGCAGATGCGTTTGAACGTTACCCAAATGTTCGACCCCTCGCTGATGCCGAAGACCAGGGAATCATTGTTGACCGGCGAATCGCGAAGGCGCATCTGCTCGAACTCAGCCGCGAGCCTGTCGTTTATCGGAACCCGCCGAGCCGTCAGAGTCTTCGTGTTCATACCCTGGATGTAAATCTCCCACGCGCTCGGCGACGCGGAGCACACTGCGGATCAGCGTGAGAAGGCGGTGAACGTTTGCGAGTGATCTTTTCTTCTGGCGGTAGGTAGGCGGGAGAGCAGCTTTCACTTGTAGGCTTCGATGTCGCTGTATTTGATCGAGCGCGGGAGTTGTTTACCGAAGTGTTCCTTCAGCCGCTTCAGGTATCTGCGCTGTTCTTCCCAGGTGCGGAGACCAGCGACCTTCACGCCGTCCACGTAGATCGGTTCAATGAGATAGGCTTTTCATAGAAATCGGCGAGCTGGCTGAAGGTCATCCGATCAACGTCGGGGTTGAAGTCGCCTTCTTCGATTTCCTTGAGAACGGCTTTTAATCTTTCCCGCGCCTCGCTCCGGGTGTCCGCCGTTCGCGTGATGTTCCTTCGATGACATTACAGCACGCGGCGCGGCGCCGGATCGTCGCTGTGCGCTTCATTGCCTCGCTGAACAAGCTGTAGCATCTCCGTGTAACTGCACGGCATTGCCCGGTATTCCGGCAGCAATCCCGCGAGAGTGAGATCATTGGTTAGCCGCGTCGCTTCGACCAGCACGGGGATGGTCGTGTGCGACGCGCTGGTCCGAATCTGTTTCAGCATAGGCGCGATTTGCGCGGGGCTGACATCCAGAGCCACCAGATCGTGGCAATCGTGACAGGCGACGACCAGTTCTTCCAGTGAACAGACCACTGTAATGTCGAACCCGGTATGATTAAGCCCGGCCTTTAATGAACTTAAACGGTCATTACTGTCGCTGACCAGTAACAGACGTGGTTTTGAGTTTGGGAATGAAACCGATTGCAATGCGCTATTGACAGCAGATGCCAGCATTTTAAGCCTCCTTACTTTTTACCCTTGAGTGCGCTGAGGGGCGCACTCTAAGCCCAGCAAATTCTCACTATTATTTTGAGGATGTATTCGCAGTTTGGCGCTCCCGCCTACTCTAGCAATCACTGTGCTACAAAGCTGCAATAGACGATTTAAAAAAAATCGGCCTAACTCTTGCGGATAAATAGGTGTCACTCATCTCAAATGAGGAGATGATCGTGGGCATGGCAAATATTTTGCACACCACTGGGAAAAATTCTCACTGACCTGGTTGATCACCGTGTAAATTTTCCCAGCCCACATTGATCGAAATATCTGTTAATCTTCAAACGTGATTTTAATCGCAAGCGCCAGCGGGAAGCGGCATATTGAAGCGTGCATATTAAGATAGAACAGCCAGTGATCGTGAAGAGAACAACGGAATAGAATCTCGAACAGCCGATGAATGCGAAAAGAACATTTCAAGACTTGATTGACCTGATGGCTCGGTTGCGCGCGCCGGACGGTTGCCCGTGGGATTGTGAGCAGACCTATGCGTCGCTCGGTCCGATGCTGATCGAAGAAGCTTACGAAGTGATCGAGGCCGCCGAAGCGGAAGACTGGGACGATCTGCGCGACGAACTCGGCGATCTGCTTTTCCAAATCGTGTTTTATGGGCAGATCGCCGCGGAAAGCGGCCATTTCGACCTGCATCAGTCAATCTCCCGCGTTCACGAAAAGATGACGCGCCGGCATCCTCACGTCTTCGGCGCCGAGAAAGTCGCCAGCGCGGCGGACGTGCTGGCGAACTGGGAAGCGATCAAGGCCGCCGAACGAAAGGGAAAAACAGAGGCAGAGGAAAGATCGCTGCTTGGCGGCGCATCTTCGAGACTGCCGGCGCTGCTCGAAGCCTTTCAACTGACGACCAAGGCGGCGCGCGTCGGATTCGATTGGAAAAAAGGAGAGGACGTTTTCTTAAAACTTGAAGAAGAGATTCGCGAGTTGCGCGTAGAGATCGCTCGCGGAGAAATCAACAACGACGCCGTGGCCGGCGAGATCGGCGACATACTCTTCGTCGTCGCCAATCTGGCCCGCTGGTACGGCGCGGAGCCTGAAAGCGCGCTGAAAGCCACAAACCGTAAATTCCGCCGCCGTTTCGCTCACGTTGAAAAAAGAATCGCCGAGCAGGGAAGACCGTGGTCGGAAGTTTCGCTGGAAGAGATGGATGGGCACTGGGACGAGGCGAAGCGGATCGAACGTGGAGAGGGTTGATCGTCGAATCTCAAATCTCAAATCTCAAATTCAAAGTTCCCCCTATGCCGTTACTTCTTCATCTCCTTGCGATCCTGGTCTTCGTTTTTGCCGGACAGGATCAGACCAGCCGCGCCGGCGCCACACGCAAAGCCGAAACAGTTGCGCCGGGCGTTGAACATATCGAAATTCAACGCGGCGATATCTCTTCGGAACAGGCGGCGGAAAAAAACAAGGATCGCTGGGCGATTCATGCCCTGATGGTTGACCCACGGCGGGCGAAGCTGAAACTTGCGCAGGCCATGGATGAGGTTGCCGGGGCCGAGACCACAAGCTCGATGGCGGCGCGTCATAAGGCGATTGCCGCGATCAACGGCGGATATTTCCGCACGACCGGAATCGCGCGGGGCGAGCCTGTCGGAGCGCTGGTGATTGGCGGAAAACTTTTGAGCGAGCCTGTCAAACAGCGCGCGGCGTTGGCCGTCGCCGATGACGGCAAAAATCTCCGCCTCGCCATCGCCCGCGTTGATTTCAAAGCCGAATTGAAAGCCGCCGGCAAAATCACTCGCGAGATCAACGGATTCAACCGGCCGCGCGAAAACGACGAATTGATCGTCTTCACGCCGGAATTCCATCGCACGACTTTGACCGGGCCTGACGGGGTTGAAATTACGGTCGCGCGTGGCCGCGTCGCCGCGCTGATTGACGGCGCGGGCAGTCAGGTGATACCTCACGACGGCTTGGTAATTTCGGCAAGCGGCAAGGCCCGCGAGTGGGCGCTGGCGAATCTGAGGCGTGGGATGAGAATTGAAATCAAGACCGAGGTCGTCGCGACTCCCGCGATTCCTTTCAAACCCGATTTCATCCTCGGCGCCGGCCCCCAATTGCTGGCCTCGGGCAAATTCGTGGCGCAAGCTGAAGCCGCGAATTACAGCGAATCGCTGATGCGATTGCGCCACCCGCGCGCCGCAATCGGCTGGCGCGAAGACGGGCGCCTGATTCTGGTCACGGTTGACGGCCGCCAGCCGCAAAAGAGCGTCGGGATGACCATTGAAGAATTGGCGAATCTGATGCTTGAATTCGGCTGCCGCGAAGCGATCAATCTGGACGGAGGCGGCTCGACGACGATGGTGATCAATAACAAGATCGCCAACAGCCCGTCGGATCAAACGGGCGAGCGTCCGGTGAGTGACGTATTGCTGATTTTTACACGATGAAATAGTTTGTAGTACCGGCTTCAGCCGGAAGGGCTCATTCAGGTAGCCCTTCCGGCTGAAGCCGGTACTACAAACGTCTTGTGAAGGAAGCCTTGAAAGAAGCATTGGTCGTAATGGCGAAAGCGCCTCGCGAAGGAGAAGTCAAAACCCGTTTGTTTGGCGCGCTCAGCCCCGAAGAGGCGAAACGGCTCTATATCGCATTCCTCAGCGACACGTTCGCGCTGATGGAAGAGGCGATGGATGAGCGCGAAGAGCTTTCACTCGCGCTCTGCTACACGCCCGAAGGCGAAGAGGAGACTTTTGAGGGTGTCGAGCGCGAAGGCTCGCTGATGCTCCCGCAACGCGGCCGGGATCTCGGTGAACGGTTGACCAACTGTTTCACCGACCTCTTCGCGATGGGGTTCCAATCCGTGGTCGTCATCGGCGCCGACAGCCCCACACTGCCGGGCGAATACGTGTTCGACGCTTTCGAATGCTTTGAAACTGACGACGACGTGGTCATAGGTCCGACCGAGGATGGCGGTTATTACCTGGTCGGGATGCGAAAACTTCACAGGCGCATTTTCGAGGATATACCGTGGGGCGCGGGCGGCGCGCTTGGCGCGACGCTAGATCGCGCGAAAGAGGCCGAGCTGGATTTGGTACTGCTGCCCGAATGGCGCGACGTGGACACGCCTGAAGATTTTGAACGGTTGAAACGTGAGTTGGAAGAGAACAAGGACGGGGCGAAATTCACACGAAGGTTTTTGAAAGAGCTGGCGAAGGATAAACAGCAATAACCGTCGTAGGAAAAGCGTATGGACAAGCTGAAAGCGATCATCAAGCGCGAATATCTTACGCGGGTGCGGGCAAAGAGCTTCATTCTCTGGACGGCGCTCAGCCCGTTGTTGATGCTCGCGTTGACTCTTGCTCCGCTCATGCTCGTGCGCGGCCTTCGGCAACAGCAAATCATATCTATTCTCGACCAGACGAACGACGCCGCGCTTTACGAACGAGTCAGGCAGGCGCTGGCGCCGGACGAAAACAGCTTTGACCGCTACGAGCTAAGACGCGAAGCCATGGGGAATGGCGAGAATGTTGAGGCGCGCCGGCGGCGGCTCAATGAACAACTCGTCAAAGGCGAGATCATCGGCTATGCCATTGTGCCTTCCGACATCTTTGCGCCGCCAGGCAAAATCACCTTTTACACGAAAGGCTTCGGTGATTTCGCGCGCGGGCTGGATTTGGAGAAGGCTTTCGACGTGGCGATCATCGAATGGCGGCTGGCTAAAGAGGGTGTCAATCCGGCGCGCGTCAGTGAACTGACCAAAGGCGTGCAGATAGAGACAGTGAATGAACATGGCCGGCGCGGCAGCAAGGATTTCTGGCTTTCTTTTGCGTTGGTTCTGCTGCTTTACATGATGATCTGGCTATACGGCCTGATGGTCATGCAAGGCATCGTTGAAGAGAAACAATCACGGATCGTCGAGGTGTTACTTTCGTCGGTCAAGCCGTTTCAGTTGATGCTCGGCAAGCTGATCGGCATAGGCCTGGTAAGCTTCACGCAAGTCATCGTGTGGTCTCTGTCATTGCTCGCCTTGAGCCTGCTTTCGGCGGCGCCGCTGCTCGCAGCCTCTTCAATCAAAGTCCCGCACATCTCAACCACGCTGATTGTCTTCTTCGTCGTTTACTTCGTGCTCGGGTACTTTCTCTATTCGTCGCTTTTTGCGATAGTCGGCGCGATGGTCTCGACCGAGGCCGACGCGCAGCAGGCTCAGGCGCCGGTAACGATTGCGCTGATTATCCCGCTACTCCTTCTGCTGCCCGCGCTGCGTAATCCGAACAGTTTGGCGACGACGATCTTGTCGCTCGTGCCGTTCTTCAGTCCGATTATGATGTTCGCGCGGATGACCATCCAGCAGCCGCCCTGGTGGCAGATCGCGCTCTCGCTTGTGTTCATGGTCGGAGCGCTCTTTGGCGCGGTTTGGGCGGCGGCGAAGATTTACCGCGTCGGTGTGTTGATGTATGGCAAGCAGCCGACGCTGCCGGAATTGGCGAAGTGGTTGAAGTATAGTTAAAGTGAGGAAAGTCGGATGGACAAATTGAAAGCGATCATCAAGCGTGAATACCTGACGCGGGTTCGCTCGAAGGGCTTTATCATCGGCACGATCTTAAGCCCGCTCGTGATGTCGTCATTCATCCTCGTGCCTTATTTCATCGGACGTTCGGCGGGACCGGACAAGTACCAGATCGCAGTGCTGGATCAGAGTGGGGACGACAGGCTTTTCGAAAGCCTGGAGAGGGCGCTCGCGCCCGCAAGGCCGCGGCAGCCACGCTACGAACTCCAGCGCGAGACGATAAATTCCCAGGAGGAACTCGAAGCGCGGCAGCAATCGCTTTCGCAGCGCACCGCCGAGAAACAACTTGACGGCTATTTGATCCTGCCACCGGAGGCGTTGCGCCAGGATGAGATCAAGTTTTACGCCAAGAACGCCAGCGGCTTTTCAAATCGCGCGCGGCTGAGAGACGCGATCAACAAGGCTATCTCGGAACGCCGCATCTTGCTGGAAGGCTTGGACGCCGGGCGCATTCGCGAGCTGACGAGAGGCGTGGAGCTTACGGTCGTCAACGAGCGTGGCGAAAGCGATCGCGGGCGCGTGATGCTGGCTTTCATTCTGGTGATGCTCATATATCTTACGGTGCTGGTTTACGGCGTGACCGTGATGCGCGGCGTAATGGAAGAGAAACAGTCGCGCATCATCGAAGTGTTGCTGGCGTCGGTCAGGCCGTTCGATCTGATGCTGGGCAAGGTGATCGGCATCGGGTTGGTCGGTTTGACTCAATATGTGGTCTGGGCGGTTTTCGGCGTGGCGCTCAGCGCCTTGTCGGCCGGCGCCGCCATTGCGGTCTCCGGATTCAACATGCCGAAGATTTCAGTATCGCTGATGATCCTATTCATCGTTTACTATCTGCTCGGCTATTTCCTTTACGCGACGCTTTACGCGATGGTCGGGGCGATGGTTTCGAACGAGGATGATGGGCAGCAGGTTCAATGGCCGATCACGATGACTTTCGCCGCGTCGTTCGTGGTTTCGACGCTGGCGATGGAGAATCCGAACAGCGTCGCGGTGATCGTTCTGTCATTGATCCCATTCTTCGGTCCTTCGCTGATGTTTCTGCGGATCGCGCTCGGATCGGCGCCGGCGTGGCAGATCGCGGCCTCGATTGGCTTATTGGTTGTGACGATCATCACCGTCGTCTGGATTGCGGCGAAGATTTACCGCGTCGGCGTGTTGATGTACGGCAAGCGGCCCACGCTGCCGGAACTGGTCAGGTGGTTGAAATACAGTTGAACCAGTTCGTAGTACCGGCTTCAGCCGGAATGGCGTGAAGATGGAGCCTTTCCGGCTGAAGCCGGTACTACGAACAATTCGAACTATGCCTAAAGCGAACGAGAAGCTGACGATCTTCCAGGAATCATTGCAAGCCGCGGAGCGCCATTTATCAAAACGCGATCCGGTCTTGCGCCCCTTCATCAAAAAGCACGGCCCGTGCAGGTTACGGCCTCACACGCGCCATTTTGAAACGCTGATTGACGCCATCATCTCGCAACAGCTTTCGACCAAGGCCGCCGAAACGATTGTCGGGCGCTTCAAATCCATATACGCCCCGGCGCGCTTTCCGAAGCCGGCGCAGATCCTGGTCACTCCCGACGAAACGTTGCGTGCGACGGGGATGTCCGGCGCGAAGGTGGCGTTCGTCAAAGACCTGGCGGCAAAGACCGAAGATGGCGCGATCAAATTCCCGCGTTTGTCCCGATTGAGCGACGAAAAGGTCATCGAAACGCTCGTTGCGGTCAAAGGCATAGGCGTTTGGACCGCGCACATGTTTCTGATCTTCTCGCTCGGTCGCTTGGACGTGCTGCCGGTCGGCGATCTGGGCATCAGGCGAGCCATCGAGCGGCTTTATGGGTTTGATCGTCTGCCGAGCGCCGCCGAGATCGATCGGGTCGCCGGAGAGCGCGGCTGGCGGCCTTACTGTTCCATCGCCTCCTGGTTTTTGTGGCGTAGCTGGGAAGAGAAGTAGAAGAAGCTTCCGCCGGCCAGACAAAGCGACCGGAGACCAATACGAAGAGGGAAGCAAGAAGGGCAAATCAGGCTCGCGGCAAAAAGAGATTTTTGCCGCGAGCCTGATTTGCCCTTTTCGCTTCTACTGGTTACTTCTAGCAAAGTGGCTATAGAGTTCCGAAAAGCCGATTCAGCAACCTTTCTGCAAGGGAGTTTTGTAATTTGCCTTTTGCCGTTCGATTCTCTATCCTCGCAATTCACTGGTTATTGCCATTTTTTTGAAGTATTCACACTTATGTCGTTGAACATTCGCAATTTCTCAATCATCGCGCACATTGACCATGGCAAGACGACGCTCTCCGATCGGCTGTTGGAAAAGACCGGCGCGCTCGAATCGCGCGAAATGTCGGAGCAGGTGCTGGACGCGATGGATTTGGAGCGTGAGCGCGGCATCACTATCAAAGCTCATGCGGTTCGCCTGAATTACAAAGCCAAGGACGGGCAGGATTACGTTCTCAATCTGATTGACACACCCGGACACGTTGATTTCTCTTATGAAGTTTCGCGCAGCCTCTCGGCTTGCGAAGGCGCGCTGCTGGTGGTGGACGCCAGCCAGGGAGTTGAGGCGCAGACGCTCGCCAACGCCTATCTGGCTGTTAATAACAACCTGGATCTGATCCCGGTCATTAACAAGATCGATCTGCCGGGCGCTGATCCCGAAAAGGTCAAAGAACAGATTGAAAACATAATCGGCATCGGCACGCACAACGCCGTGATGGTTTCGGCCAAGGCGGGAATAGGCATCGATGAAGTCATCGAGGCCATCGTCCGCGAGATTCCGCCGCCGCAGGGGTCGCGGGAAGCGCCGCTCATGGCGCTGATCTTCGATTCGTGGTTCGACGCCTATCGCGGCGTGATCGTCATGGTTCGCGTGATTGACGGCGAACTGCGCAAAGGGATGAAAATCCGCCTGATGGCTCGGGGCCGCGATTACGAAGTCGAAGAGTTGGGCGTGCTGACGCCAAAACCGCGCCAGATCGAGAAACTGGGCGTGGGCGAAGTCGGGTTCATCATGGCGAATATCAAGACCGTGGCTGATGTCAGCATCGGCGACACGATCACCGAAGCCGCGCGCCCGACGACCGAGCCTTTCCCCGGATTCCAGGAGATCAAGCCGATGGTCTTCGCCGGGGTCTATCCGGTCGAGGCGAATCAGTACGAGGAGTTGCGCGACGCGCTCGAAAAGCTGCGGCTGAACGACTCGTCGTTCTTCTTCGAGCCGGAGGTTTCAACGGCCCTGGGTTTCGGGTTCCGCTGCGGCTTTCTGGGCTTGCTGCACATGGAGATCGTGCAGGAGCGGCTCGAACGCGAGTTCAACGTTGACCTGATCACGACCGCGCCTGGTGTGCGTTACCGCGTGACCGACGTGCGCGGCGAAGTTCACGATATTGATAATCCGTCGAAGATGCCTCCGTCAGGCGACATCGCCAGCATCGAGGAGCCGATCATCCAGGCGATGATCATGACCAATGACGAATTCCTGGGAAACATCCTCGCGCTACTCGAAGAGAAACGCGGCGTTCAAAAAGGATTCGATTACATCACGCCGACGCGCGTCTTGCTGACTTACGATGTTCCGCTCAACGAAATCGTGCTCGACTTCTTCGACCGGTTGAAATCGGTCTCGCGCGGCTACGCCTCGCTCGATTACCATCTTGCAGGCTACCGCGATTCCGATCTGGTGAAGCTGGATATGTTGGTCGCGGGCGATCCGGTTGACGCGCTCTCGCTGATCGTGCACAAGGATTTCGCCTACACGCGTGGAAGGGCGCTCGTCGAAAAGATGCGCAAGCTCATCCCGCGCCAGTTGTTCGAAGTGCCGATCCAGGCCGCCATCGGATCGCGAGTCATCGCCCGTGAAACGATCAAGGCGATGGGCAAAAACGTTCTGGCCAAATGTTACGGCGGCGACATCACGCGCAAACGCAAACTGCTCGAAAAACAGAAAGAGGGCAAGAAGCGAATGAAGCGCGTCGGCAAAGTCGAAATCCCGCAGGAGGCGTTCCTGGCGGTGTTGAAGGTAAATGAGTGAGGATAGAGGATCGAGGATAGAGAATAGAGGATCGAGGACTGCGATCCTTGATCCTCGATCTTCTATCCTCGATCCTCTGAACAATGGTCAACGATCCGAATCCAAATCAGCGCGTCATCCCGATCTTCCCACTGCCGGTGGTGCAGTTCCCGAACGCGATCACGCCGTTGCAGATCTTCGAGCCGCGCTATCGCAAGATGCTCAAGGACGTGATGGAGAAGGACAAGACGTTCGGCATCATCTATCGCCCGTCCGCCGACGAGGATGATCTGAGGCTCGAATCAGATCTGGTTCCGCTGGGAAGCGTGGGTTGCACGGTCGAGGTGGCCGTCGTTCAGGAGTTGCCCGATGGCAGGTCGAACATACTGTGCGTGGGCGGCGCGCGCTTTCGCTTGCTGCAATATGTCGAGGGCGAACAGTATCTGCAAGCCGAGGTGGATTTTTTCGAGGACGAACCGACATTCGATGACCTGTCGGTCGAGACGGAACGCGCGAAAAAGGCTTTCAACCGGCTGCTTGCCGCGAACCGCAAGATCAAGGAGGACCGTGAGGCCGAAGATGATGAGACTCCGGATCTGCCGAACGACTCTCAATCGCTCTCGTTCATCGTGACGGCCTATCTGAACATCAAGTCGGCTGAGAAACAGGAACTGCTCGAAATGGTTGATACGAGCAAGCGGTTACGGAAGGTGACGGAAATGATCGAAAATCTCGCGGACGAATACGAGAAGCGCGCTATCATTCACCACATCGCTAAAAACAACGGACACGGCGGGTATCTGCCGGACTTTTGAATCAGTACCGCGAGCGGTACTGATTCAACGCTTCGGCTAAAACCCTCTCGATTTCTTCAGCCGAAATCCCGCTTACACGAACGAGTTTATTCTTCGAGGTCAGGCCGGAGAGAAGCGCGACCTGCCGTCGGGGCGCGTCGAAGAGCTTCGCCAACAGACGGATCAACTCTTCGTTGGCTTCGCCATCAACCGGAGGCGCGGCGAGGTTGATTTTCAGAGCGCCGTCGAGTTCGCCCGCGACGCCGCTCTTCGACGCGCGCGGCTGAACGCGCACGGCGAAAATCACTCCGCCGTCTTTTGCCGTCAGGTTGATCAAGGCCGGATGATCCTGTACTTGGAAGACGGAAAGATTATGCTCTGAGGAAGACCGCGATCACGGCGCTTGCCGCGAGTGAAAGCACGAAGTAGAGGATCAGGAACGAGAAACCGGCGAGCCTCCCTCCGAACTCGAAGATTCTCAGCAACGGGCTGATGCGATGCATTGACCAGTAGGCCGCGCGGTTGAACCTGCCTGAAATCCAGTTGATGAAGACGATGGTCATCAATGTCATCAGGAAAAAGATTACCGCGAGCAGCAGAGTGCCGATCAATGTGCTGACGCCGCGCGCGACATTGCCGGCGGCCAGAAGATTCATGCTGCTTCCCAGTCCGCCGAGCACGGTGTTGAAATATCCGATGATGCTCAAAGCAACGTACCAGACAATCGCGACCGCGATCAAAACCAACAGCGTCGTCGGATCGAACCTCAACGCCTGTTTGAGCGGGAAGTAGAACATCGAGCTGCGAACGTAATAGACCAGGTCGTTGGTCGGTTTCCTCAAGTAATAAGACAGGCGGCCGAAAGGGTTCAGGTCCATGGCGTCAGTTATCCATCTCAATAACAAAAGGATTACAACCGCGCCGACCGTGATGTTGACTAAAAGTCCTGCGATCTGACTGATCCAGCGCGCCAAATAAATCAGCAAATCACCAAGTGAAGTTCCCATACATTACCTTTTACCGCCGCGCGCCGAATAGCGCTGTGCCTACGCGGATGAACGTGGCGCCCTCTTCGATTGCGACCTCGAAATCGTTGCTCATTCCCATCGAAAGGTCTTTGAATTGTTCGCCAGCGGCGCCGGCTTGCCACGCGCGATCACGTATCCGGCGCAGGCGCTGAAAAAAAGGCCGCGCGTCCTCCGGGTTGTCGAAAAACGGCGGCACGGTCATTAATCCTTTAAGTTCCAGATTGGAGAATTTGCTGATCTGTTCGCAGAGAGGAAGAACCCCGTCCGGCGCGACGCCCGCTTTCGATTCCTCGCCACCGAGATTGACCTCTATGAAAACAGGCAGCCGCTTGCCTGATTCGCCCGCGATATTGTCGAGCCGTTCCGCGAGTTTGAGGCTTTCGACCGAATGCACGGCGTCGAAGATTTCGACCGCGCGCCGCGCCTTGTTCGATTGCAAGCGCCCGATCAGATGCCACTGGATTTTGTAAGCCGCGGCAATTGCGCCGAGTTCAGAGATTTTGGCCGCGGCTTCCTGGACGCGGTTTTCGCCGAGTGTGCGGACGCCCGCTTCAATCGCCTCACGGATGCGCGTGGCCGGGACGGTCTTGCTGACGGCGACGAGTGTGATTTCAGAAACCTGACGTCCGGCGCGTCCGCATGCCGCCACGATCCGCCGATTGATTACTTCCAACCGCGTCCTCAAATCCTTCGACTCTCCGGAATTATTTTTTCTCTTTGGCCTCGACGTAGCTCTGACGATGCTGCACGACGATCAACTTCGGATCAATCTGATCACCCAGGTTGACTTTGACCTGGATCTTGCGGCGCTTGCCTTCTTTTCGGGTGTTGGAAGGCGTGTAACCCAGGCTGTATTCATTCCGCACCAGAGCCTGAATTGATTGCAACACGCTGGGGATTTCGCCGGGGAAAGTGACGGGGAAGTATTTGCCTCCGGTCGAATCGGCAAATGTCTTCAGCGTGTTTTGCGCTTGCAGCATGGTCATTCTGTCGAATGGAATGCCGCTGATGTTGATTCCGCGTCCCGGATCGAGAGCCTGATCGTACTTTTTGAGGAACAGATTGCCGGTGCCAATAACATAAATCGGAACACCGGAGTTTTCGACGATCTTGCGCGCTTCGTCGAAATTGATCTTACTGAATGTATCGAGGCCTGAGGCGATGAGCAGGATCGCCGTGCGAGCCTCGACCTCATAGAGCCCGGCGTACTCGGACTTCTCGCTTTTGTTGTCTTCGAGCACAACGGCGTCACCGACACCGCCGCGCAGAACAAACTTCAGGGCGTCGAACATGTTGCTTTCGGTGAAAGCCGGGTTGTTGCGGATGAGCAGATTGATCGCCTGCATCAGCTTGCCCTTGTCGTCAGTGAAATCAACCAGCGGCGTCGGGCGGATGTCGTATGCGACAATCGAGATGAAATCTTTGGGTTGGACGAAGCGGTTGACGAATTCGTAGGCCGGACGAAGGATTTCAACGCGGCCATACTCGAAATACCCGCCTGTTGGGGCGCCGAGAATATCAACCAGCTTGCTGTATTCCAGCAGCAGGACCATCGTCACCGGAGCATCGGGCGTGGCGAAGTTTTCGATCTCATGCTTCACGCCGTCTTCATAAATCTCGAAATGCTCCTTCTTCAATCCTTGAATAATTCCGCCGGTCTTTTTGTTGTAAACGACCGCTTCGACGTTGACTATGTCTGTGCTGATGCTGATTGAGGAGGGGGGAACTGATTTATCAACCTTCGTCTCCTCCTTCTGTTTTTGCGGGTTATCGGGATCGCCGGTGGCGTTGGGGTTCTTCTTCTGTTTTTCGGAAGATTTGCGCCCGGCCTGCGCGAACGTTTGATCGGTTGCGAGGAAGCTGTTGGCGATGAAAGCAGTCACGATCACCGCCGCAATGGCGAATGCCAGTTTCAGTTTCCAACTCGGTTTCGTCTGGGATTGTTTGTTCATACCAGTAACCTCTACTCCCTGCGTCTCTCACTTCGCGCCGCTCGCCCGCTTGAAGGACAAGTGACGGCAGCGGGGTTGAAGCTATCAATTTAACTGACTTGGGCGATTGACTCGGGCAACGACCCTCATTGGCGCGGTCAGTCTAGCAAATGACATGCCTCATGAAAAGTTGCCGAGCTTACGGAGCCGAAGGAATCCGAAGTGTGACTACCCAGCGGGGAAGACGGAGGGACAGAGAGACAGAGGGACAGAGGGACGGAGAGACGGAGGGGTCAGAACCTTTCTCTCCGTCCCTCTGTCCCTCTGTCTCTCCGTCCCTCCGTCTCCCTGTCTGTTCCGTAATTCTCTTCTGACTAACTCTAATGAAAGTTTAACTCAAAGTATTTCAGCGCTTAGCTTAGCTGAGGCCGGCGCCGGCGATAGCTTAGGTTGAAATAATCACGGGGGAGTGCTAGCCTTCGCGACTGTTGACGCGCTTGCCGCTGGTTTTCAAATCCCTAAACTGTCCTGGCGGCGATCCAAGTCGTAACTAACACACATAGCCCGCTGAACCCCTTGCCCTGACGCAGTGTGGCTTCCCCATGCTCGCAACCCAAATTTTTCGGGCTTGCAGAGTCAGGAGTTATGCAAAATGAATGAAGATAAACGGTTTTACACGTTTGTTTTTGCCCCAACCGCTAGCTCCCCCCTACGAAAGTTCAATGTCCACCACAAGGTCC
>Ga0187894_10003556_pt1 | contig 17374 bp, 16 predicted proteins | sample GBC1701081metaG_FD_136650 | JGI IMG/M metagenome (GOLD analysis project Ga0187894, IMG submission 136650) | White microbial mat communities from a lava cave in the Kipuka Kanohina Cave System on the Island of Hawaii, USA - GBC170108-1 metaG ...
AAGAACCGGACGCCATAGGCAGAGTGCAACAATGCAATTATTCCCAGGTCATTGCTTCCAGAACTCGGAATATTCAGGATCTTGTCTTTTTCCTTCCGACATGCGTCGAAGGGTCGAAGGGCGTGCCGTCACAACTCTTTCTTCCTCATCCACGGCAGCTCCGGCACGACGAACGACTTCCTCACAGGTTTGAACCCCTTCCCCTCGAGCGCCCGCGCCTTGTCCTCCCTCACCACGTCCCTCTTCCCGCCGTCCGATTCCATTTCCACAAGCCCGATTTCCTTATTCGCGGCCTCGTTCTTCTCATTCGTCAGGACCGCCGCTTCCTTGAGCAACCCCCGCAGCTCGTGAACGTCCTTTCCTGTCGCCCTGACTTCCCACTCCGGCTTTTTTCCTTTTTTCCTTATCGTCCTCTCGTATATAGCCACTGCGCGCCACCCCCGGCGTGTTATCGGGGTACGGCATCCTCACGCCGTCCACCTTCATCTTGTAGGTCTTGAGCTGCGTCCCCTTCTTCACGTCCGACGGGTCGAGCGCAACGCTCTCCCTGCACTCCATCCACTCGTCGTCTACGGGCCTGTAGCCGAGTCCCTGCTTGAACTGGAGTTTGTACATCCAGTTCCTGCAGTGAGTCGCCGTCTTCCTGCCGCTCGGGTTCACGAACATCACGGTGTAGGGCCCTTCCCCCTTGGTCGCGCATTTGTTCCACGCATCGCACCCCCTGTTCGTCTTCGTCGGCTCCGAGCACGTCGGATACCCTACCGCATAGCCCGGATAACCGGAGTCAGGCAGGCTCGGATGCCCCGTAATCCCCGTGCCCCCGATATCCCCTCCGTCCTCTATCACCACATCCTTTATTTCCGCCATATTTAATCCTTTATATACTTTTTAGTATGTCGCGCAGCGGCTTGTCCTGCGCAGCTCGTTGTCTAAGCCGGGAAACCATAAGCCCCTCGAAGTGTGTCATTCCCGAAAGCCTTAATCGGGAATCCCCTTCTTTAATCACCCGTAGGAGCGGATTCCAGCCGCGATCCTACTCCGCTCCTTCTTTCTCGTCCCAACCTACTGTGTCTTTGCAACAATTGCGAGCAAGCGAGCAATTGGTCGCCCCCGGCTGAATGCTAGAAAGTAACTGTGTCATGGGATGAACCTGTAAAATAAGAGCTCTGCAGCGCGGCAATCTCGTCCTTTCAATCTCATTCCTCCCTTTGGCAAAGAACGGTTCTGAGCTTGCGCAAGAACCGGTCGTACCTACAACGAAACTGATGTGCCCAATCAACTTCTGGCTCAGGGTCGCCTAATCCAAAATAAATTAGGAGGGATTTATATTTGTCATTCCCGAAAGCCTTCATCGGGAATCCACTTCTTCAATCACCCGTAGGAGCGGCTTCCAGCCGCGACCCTACCTTGTCATTTCGAACAACGGTTCTGAGTTAGCGCAAGAACCGGTCGCACCCGCTTATGAAATACGCGGCCAATTAACATCGTCAATATAGTCTAATCAAATTCTAATAGTGAGAAATCTATTGTAGTCTTCGCGAGCGGAGCGAAGCAATCTCATCTTTGTCTTTTCCCGACATTACAGAATTTGCGTTAAGAAAAGCGGGCAAGCGCCCGCGTGCGTACGATCTCTAACCACCACCTCCGCTAAATTTGTACTGTGAGTGACTTAAGCCCCTGCCGTCAATTAGCAACCATAAAACGGACACTATGTGTCCAGCGTAAAAATCTTTCAGCAGTCCATTTGAAAGATTTTAGCTTCAACATAAGATTTTTAGCAAATTATGTTTAGTCTTTTCATAGAACACACTACGTGTGTGATTTTTGCTTCTTTCCAGGCTACGGCAGGCTCCGCCCTGACGAGTCATCAAGGAAAAGAAGGATAGAAAAATAGCTTTTCACCTTTCCTGGTCTTTCCATAAGCCACATTACGTGTATGATCTTAGCTTCATTTCACCAAGGAAAAGAAGAGAATCGTATTTTTTCTTTGTCATTCACATACGCATATCCGTAATAAAAAAGGGCATGCGCCCTCAAGACACATGCCCTTCCGATCCAATTCCCCTGTCACAACTTATGAAGCGTTCGTCTGGTATTCGACTTTCAATTGATCGTTCATTTCGGCCACACCGAAATCCTGTGATGCTACTATTTTAGTAGATAGAGTGTCCGCGTCGAACTCGACATCTATTGTCGGGGTCTGCTTCCTTGCAATAGCGAAAGCCCTGCTCGTATAGATCATGTTCCTTGCCGTGGTGGAGACCTGTACGCTCGAGCTGAAACTTATGTTCACGCCGTATGCGAGGTCGATCGATCCCGTCTTGGCGGGCCCGTTCATTTCACCCCTCACCAGCGCCGAATTTATATTCGATACCACGAGCACGTGATCCCACTGCACCGGATGGAACACGCCCCATATGGGCGTCATCCCCATCATGACCTTGTTCTTTCCAAACTGTATCAGGTTCCTTATCGCGAGGAGGTAATTCGCCTCGGAGAAATCAGAGGAGCCCCCCACGCTGTTGGAAAGCCCCGCGTAAAGCCCGGCTATCTGCTCGTCCTCGTACTGAGCGAGCGACTGTCCCAGCTCCACCTGGTACACGTTCCCGAGACTCGTCACCGACCTCACGTCGGCTTTCCTGTCTATCTGCACGGCTGCGTATGACACGTCGGGCGTAATATCGACCGATGTCTCCGTGTTGGCCGTGTACGAGACCGTCCCCGAAAAAGCGGCCGCGCTTATCGCGCCTATCTTCGGGATATGCAGCACGTCCCCCGGTCCCGTGAATTGAAATTCCATTATGCGCCCGCTGAAACCCCTGTGGTTATAGGCGGCGAATTCCACCTCCGCCTCCCATATCTCAGGCAGTATAGCCGCGGCTGTAGTCGTTGTTACATTTGCCATCTAAAACCCCCTGAATCCGGTCACGTTCTCCGCAACCGCATGAATTTTTATTCTTGTATTCTTCTCTTCCCCACATTACAGAATTGGCGGCAGGTGAATATCCGCGGCACACTTTTCTAGCACACCACACTGCTCAATCCGACCCGTTCGCCCTGAGCCTGTCGAAGGACGGAGCCTTTGCCCGACATTCACAGAATCGGCGTGACTTTATTTTCCCCTCTCCCTTGAGGGAACAGTTGTAAGCGAGCGAGCAACTGGTCATATCTTCCTACGAAGCAAAGGAGCTCATTAACTCATGGCTCAATGCTGCATAACCCTATAGAGGGATAGGGTGAGGGTGTCACCTTTCACTAACATTTCTCAAAAAGCCCGTTCGCCTTGAACCTGGCGTAGGGTCGGCAGGATAACATGTGTCATTGCGAAGGAGCGAAGCGACTGCGGCAATCTCGTCTCTTCTTCTTTAATTCCCTCCTTAGAAAAAGGAGGGGTAGGGAGGATTTATCTTTTAATTCCTTCCCATAAATATTAAGAGCTGCAACCGCCCTACCTCTTTTCCGCCAGGTGCTTCTCGTAAAGCGCCTGAACGACCCCTTCGCTCTTGAGCTCAGCGTACTTCTTCGGATCGCTCCTCGCTATCTCCCTGATCTCGTCGAGCGTGTATTTCCCCGGCCTCGCGCCAAGCGCCCCGGTCCCCGCGCCTTTCGTAGAAGCGGGCCTGACGAGTCCGGGCCTTTCGGACAGGAATCTCTTCATGAATTTTTCGACCGTCGTCTCTGCCCCGGTTTCGGGATCGAGCGCCGGGCGTCCGTCAATCTCGACGACCCGGAAGCCCCCGTCCGCGACTCTCACGTTCCCTTCCGTGAAAGTCACGATCATATCCACGTTCGCCGGATCGGCTCCCGCTTTAAGAGCAGCCTGCGTCAGCTCGGCGCGCTTGAGCTGCGACTCGTACTTCAGCCGCCATTCCCTTTTTTCGGCCTCGTGCTGTCTTGATTGCTCGCCGTATCTGCTCTCGCGCTCGGCGATTTCATGCCGCATCTGCTCCTTCTCGCGCGCCGCCCTCTCGAGAAGTTCCTCTTTTTCACGCCGCCACTCTTTGGAAGCCGCAGCGTCCTCGGCGCTCTCTATTCCGAGCTCCATGAGCCTGCTCTCGACTTCCTTTTCCACCCTGAGGCGGTCTTTTTCGAGCCTCAACTGAACTATCTTGTTTACCTGCGACTCGGTAAAGAGCTTCCCATTCCCGTCCTGACTTTCTTCTGAATCTATTTCCTCCATTTTACCCCCGGAGTTAGGGTCGGAACCCGTTGCGTCGGATTCAGCACGACGCATACGGTCAGTTTCACAAATCAGCATTCACTTCCCCAATTTTCTTGTCATTCCCGACACCAACGGTTCTGAGCGTGTGCAAGAACCGGTCGCCCTCCGCTGATTGCAAGTGAGTTTCTCTATTAATACACATCGTCAGCACAAGCCAAAATTAACCGGGAATCCAGTATTTGTAGGAGCGGCTTCCAGCCGCGACATCAGTAGTCTCCCGTTCAATAACCGCTTGGAATCATTAGAAATATAATAGGAGGGAACAAAAAGGGCAAAAAAAAACGGAGAAGATGTTCTCAGTCTCCGTTCCTTTGTGCTTTACGCTTTAGGGCGTTGTTCGCCCGTTAAAATATAAACTATACGCTTTTCGTCGCCCTGTCAATAACCTTTTTTAATGTCCTCTTAAAAAGTTTCATCGCCCCCGTGGTGGTCATGCCCATGAGCTCACCCATCTCGGCATACGAGCGCTCTACTCCGTCTTCAAAGCCGTATCGCAGCCCGAGCGCGGCCCTCTCTTTCGGTTTCAACCCGGAGAATATCTCCTCTACCCGTCCGCGGCTCACCCTCTCCCGCACCTCACCCGGCAGCAGATGGAGAATATTAATTATCCCGTCGTTGTATTTCAGCTTTCCTTTCTTCATCGAAATAAACCAAAAACATGTCATGCTGAACTACGGTTCTGAATAACAATTCCGAGCAAGCAAGGAATTGGTCACTCATGGTTGAGTGCGCGAAAGTGAATACCTCTCCGCCCAGTTATTTCAGTAGCCAAATTAGCAAGAACCGGACGCCAGCGACTGAATCCAATGGTTAACTATTCTCTGCTCATTTGTTTATCAAACCAAAATATTCAGGATCTCGTATTCGAAATTTGTTGGAATCCATCACAAGTTTGCCAGCTTCTCCTCTAGGTTATCCACCACCCTGAAAAACCATGCTCTCTTGTACTTGCTGCTTTCCAAAAGACCTAGTCTTTCAAGTCCAAGGAGGTCCGTCATTGTAGTTTGATAAGCCACCATATGGTGAGACTTTTACAAGTCATAAGCCCACAGATTAGAATATTCCGAGTCATTACAGTGTGTTGCTAATACTAATCATATACTAATATTCTTAATATTAGTAAATAGCTGCAAATAAATCCCAGCATTGCCTAGCCACCCTCTCCCCTCTCCCCTCTCAAATCCACGAACTCCCCCTCGTTCCCGACCGCTCGCTCGACGCTGTACCCGAACAGCTCCTTCTGCTTCGCGAGCTCCCCGGCAGTCGCCTTCAGCATCCTTTGCTCCGACGTGAGCTTCGCGTCCTCGATCTGCTCTATCTGCGCGTCCACGTTCCTCACGAGCGCCGCCGAATCCCTGCCCGTGAGCATAGCCGCCTCCTTCAGCCATTCGAGACGCTTCGTGTCCCTCCTCTCGACCGCGTCGTTGAACACGCGCGCCATATCCTCGTTCGAGAGCCTCGATACGGAGCTCACGAATGTGCTCTTGCTGAGATCTTCCCGCAATTCATCGATAGAGCCGAGAAGCGCGTAGAACAGGCTCTCCTGCCCCATAAACCTCTCCCCTTCGGCGAGCTTCTGCTTAATGGTCCTCACCCGCGCCCTCTCGGCATCGGGAGGCCTTAGCGCATCGCCGATATTCGCGAGCCTCCCGGACACGTCCTCGTCGAACCTGAGCCTCAGGTCCCTCACCTTTTCCATGAGCTCCCCTTTGAGCATCTCGGCATGTCTCTCCTTCCCGAACGCGCTCAGTCCCTTGTCGGTCTTCGTATTGTGGATGTCTGCCCTGTACTTCCTCGCGAGCGCATCCAGCTCCTCATAATACTTATCCAAACTCCTCTTCAATTCCGTCTTCATTTTCTCCTTTCTCCTTTACTCAATCCTCAGATCCGTAGGAGCGGCTTCCAGCCGCGATAACAAATCCCGTTCGCCCCCTGTCCGTCGAAGTCCGAAGGGCGAAGTCGGATGCTCGTCACGGCACAGCAATGCGAAGCCGGAAGCCTGTCGAGGGACGTGTTACATTTTCTTTCATTGCGAGTGCAGCGAAGCGCAGCGCGGCAATTTCGCCTCTTCCTTTTTTGTCATTCCCGAAGAACGATTGTAAGCGTGCGCACAATCGGTAGCCACTGGCTGATTGCAAATAAACCTCTTCATCGTGGCATTTCAGCAACTCAAGCCAAAAAGAATCGGGAATCCATTCCTTATCCCGTCATTTCGAACGCATGTGAGAAATCCATCTTTTGTCTTTTCTTTCCGACATTACAGAATTTGCGTTAAGAAAATCGCGTGTTTAAACGTAAAAATCTTTCAGCTGTCCATTTGAAAGATTTTTGCTTAAACGGAAGATTTTTAGCAAATTATGTTCAGTCGGATGATTTTTGCTTCTTTTCATCAAGGAAAAGAAGGATAAAAAAACAGCTTTTCACCTTTCTTTGTCTTTTCAGAATCCACACCATCTCAACCTCACCTACCCCGCTCACTCCCTCCTAATCTCCGCCAATATCCTCTCCATATCCTCCCTCGTCAGCCTTGGCGTCATCCGCTTGACGATCCTCTCCTTCATTATCTGCTCGAACCTGTCGGATATCTGAAGCGTCCTCGCCCTGAGCACATTCTCCATCTCCTCCCCGAGTGTGCTCACCTCGAACTCGCTCGGGTACTCGATCACGTGCCCGGGCTCGTCTATCCCCTGCCACTTCGCCCAGAACCGGAGCGCCTTCGTCTCGGCCTCCTCCATGTTGAGCGCCTTGTTCGAGAGCGTATTGTTCGTGATCATGAAATCGTACGAGCGCGCGACCCCGCTCGACTCCTCCTTCACTCCGATCGCGCCCCTGAGCGTGGCGAGCCTGTATATCTCCTCGACGCCCCTCTCTATCTGGTCCATGAGCGCGCGAGCCTGCGACGCGTCCGGGCTTATGAAATGAGGCGCGTGCTTCGAATCCGGCGGAAAACCGAGCCCCCTCGCCGTCCCCAGGGCCTTGTCGTTGATCGGGCTCTTCGGGTCTTCCGGCATCACGAGCTGCGAGAACGTCTGCCGGTACAGGATCTCGTCCAGCAGCGAGCACCAGTTGAATAGCGCCCTGTTCACGTACGCGATGTCGTTCAACAGCGAGAACCCCGTCATAGGCTCCTCCGCGAAATGACAGACGGGCACGAGCGGCACGTCCCCAACGGGGTGCTCGCCTTCCTCTGTCTTATATGCCTTCCTGTCGCCGCCCGTCCTCTCGACTTCGTATAGCTCCCACCTGTCCCTGTACCACACCCTGAACCTCTCCGCTGGCGCGCCCTCGATTCCGAACTCCCCCTCGTCCCCCTGCGACTCGAGTATCTTCACCCAGAGCAGGTTCCCCCACCTGTCGAGCCCCCAGTCCCACACGTTCATCGGCGACACGCGCACGAAGTACGGGTGTATCCCACGCTCCATCTCCTCCTTCATCGACCCTGCCTCTTCAGACGGCTTGTCCACGAGAATAAAATGTATCCCCGTCACGGACGACCACTTCGAAGCGTTCCTTATGAAGTCCTCGTAGGAGTTCCCCTGCCTGTCGCAGTTCCCGAGGAACTGTCTGAAGAGCCCGTTCCCATCGAGCTCCCCGTAGTCCCTCGTCACCTTCTGCCTGTAAATAAAGGAGTTATACGCGTTCACTATCGGCGCGCAGTAGTTGTAGTAATACGCTCTCTCCTTCCTCTCCCTGAAACCCTCCCCGTCCTCAAACGTATGTATGTACAAGTTATCGGAATCTATGTAGTCCGCGCCGCCCTTGTACGATTCCTCGAAGAACCTGTACCCCTTCTCGGCCTTCCTGTATCCGGCCCGCTTCCTGAGCACGGCCTGCGTGAGTCTGTCTTCAGCCATTTCTCTTCTCCCTCTCCATTTCGAATATCGATTTCCTCCCGCCGCCGCGGGCGTACGCACCGCCGTGGTACGAATACCTGAAGCTCCTCCCGTGCCTCATGTACTCGATCGCCTGCGTCACGCTGTCGATTACGTCCGTGTTCTTCGTCCTCGGGAACCTCGCCGCGTGCTCTATCACCTCGTCCGCCCAGAGTTCCCCCTCCGGTATGTACACGTTCCCCGATTCGAACACGGGTGTCACTGCGTGCGCTCTCGCCACCTTGTCCGCGGTCGGCTTCACCGGCTTTATCGGGATCTTCGTCGTCTCGGATAATTCCTGCAGGAGACTCTGCCCCGACGCCTTGTCCTCAATCAGCACCTCGTCCGGCATAAACCTCTCGTAGAGCTCGACGGCAGACCGCTTGAGAACGGGGAACGTCACCCTGTCCCACCACGCGTGGACGAGGTAATACCCCCTCTCCGTCTCGACCCACGTCGTGCACGCCGAGTAGCTGTTCTCCTCCCCGGTCTTGAACCCCGTGTCCCACGACTGCACGACGCGCTTCTTCCCCGCCGGCAGCGCGGAAAATCTCTTCCAGTCAGCGCGCCTGAAAATATTCCCCGTCCTCTCCTCGGGCTCCTGCTGGTATATCGAGCTGAAATGGCTCCCCAGCACCCCCTTCGTCTCGAGCACGGTTTCAATCGGGAATTTCCCGGGCCAGAGCGTCTCCCCTTCGCGGTACGTGTGATCGCCGTATGCGTGATCGGCGTCCGCTATAGCCGGGAGCTTCAGCACCGCCCACTTCCCGCCCTCTTCGTTAAGCAGCCGCCCGACGAGGTCGTCCGTGTGCCACCTCGTGTTCACGATGACTATCGCAGCCCCGTCCTCGATCCTCGTGTAGAGCGTCGTCTTGTACCAGTCCCACACGGTGTCCCTCACGTTCTCGGAATACGCCTCCTGCACGTTCTTTATGAGGTCGTCGAGAATCAGCAGGTGCGCCCCGTGCCCCGTGACCGAGCCCCCGCGCCCCACCGCGACGAACTTCCCGCCTTCCTTCAGCTCCCAGAGGGAGCCTGAAGACGGGTCCCTCCTCACGCGCGATTCCGGGAACACGCACCCGTGCATGTCCGATTGGCAGACGTTCCGTGCGTGCTTCCCGAAGTGGAGAGCGAACCTGTCGTTGTAAGACGCGAGTATCACCTTCTTCTCGGGGTTCTTCCCCAGGAACCACGCGGGGAAGCGCACGGACGACAGCTCCGATTTTCCGTACCTGGGCTGCACGAGTATCATGAGCCTCGCTATATCCCCCGCCGACACGCTTTCGAGGTGATCTATGATGACCCTGTGGTGCCAGTTCGCCCTGTACCTCGGGAACGTAAGCTCCGTGTACGTGAGCAGGTTATCCCTCGCCCTTCCCGCGAGGAACCTGCTTACCGCTTCCGTCGTTCCGAGCGCGCTTCTTCGTGTTTCTGACAATTCTCAACAGCTCCTCGTCCGGGAGCGATTCGATGTACTCGTTCACGATCTTTATGTCGTGGCTGACGTTGTGCCCGATCGTCCCTTCCTTCTTTATCGTCTGCGTGGGAAGCCCGTAGAGGAGCCGCTCCATTTTAATTACGTCGAGCGCGAGCTTTACATACGGCCTCGCTATGGAGAGCAGCTTTTCGGTAGGAATACCCTCGACCTCCGCAACCGCCCCCGGGCCCTCTTCCCTGACCTTCTCTATCCTCCGGAGGAGCGCCCGCAGAGGGACCATCACCGATTCCCTTGCGCTCCTAACCATGTCGAGGTGTGCGGCGTTTAACTCCCCGAGCTTCGTCTCGTACACGCCCTGCCGTTTCTTCTCTATGTATGCGTCGTATGCGAGAGCGCGGCTCGGCCATGCGTGGTTAGTCGACCATTGCTTGAGGTGCCTTACGGACTTCCCCAGCTTTTCCGCGGCCATGCTCAGGCTCCGCGACGCTCCCAGGTCCCTGTATTCCCTGAACGCGTCGTACGCCTTCGCCGTCTCCCCCTCCCCCCTCTCCCACTCCATCCTCCCGACATTGATTTCTTTTTTATCTGTCATTCTGAACTCGTTTCAGAATCTAGTCTGTTAGACCCGTTCGTGCTGAGGCGCAGAACTTGTGCTCGTATACGATCCTTCCGTACTTCCTCTGCTCAAACCGGCAACGAAACCCAACCCGTTCGTGCTGCTTGTCCGGCGTAGCTTTAGCGAAGACGGAAGCCTGTCGAAGCATGTCATTTCGAGCTGCGCGAGAAATCTATCTTTTGCCTTTCTCCCCCCGACATTACGGAATTTACGTTAAGAAAATCGATTGTTTACGCGTCAAAAACATTTTTGGGCTGTGGTGGAATAAAAATGTTTTAGCGTAAATATGAGATTTTTAGTAAATTCTGTTCTGTCGGTTGATTTTTGCTTCTTTTCATCAAGGAAAAGAAGGATAAAAGCAATTACCTTTTTCCTCTCCTTGCCTATTCAAAACCCATCCCACTCCGCTTCACCCGTCCATCTCCTCCATCATCTCCTTCTCCCACATCTCCCTGTGCGGGCAAATCGACCCGTGCAGCTTTTCCCTGTATCCCGAGTCCCCGTACCTCCTCTGGTCGTGGCAGAACGGGCAGAAGCTCGCCTTCTTCATGAACACCCCGAACATCGTATTCACGAGCCCGAACTGCTCCCTGTTCCCGTATATCCATATCCTGATATCGTTCGTCGAGATCCCCTTCCGCCTGAATATCTCGCTACCGCGTATCGCCTCGATCCGCTTACCGTCGAGATACATCGACACCGCCTTGTGCTCGAAAAGCCTTAGCCCGAGGACGTAGTTCTCGATCGCGCGCTCCTCTTCGAGCGTCTCGAGATACGCCCTGAACAGGTGCGGCACTCCCTCCCCGCGCTTGTAGCGGGAGAAGTAAAGGAGCGCCTCCTGCAGGTGAGCGTGAATGAGCTGCCTCCCCGCCCCCTTTATCAATGCCTCTCTCCGCCCCTCGATTTGGAGTTATCAATGAGGTCCCTTAGCGACTGTAGGTTATACAGGATGTTCGACTTCAGGTGCTTCTTCTGCGCCGACTGCCCCGCCGTCACTATCACGCCGATCATCGTCATAACTATGAGCGGCGTCATGACCCAGACCCAGGACCACTCTATCCGCCCCCACAGCTTCGCCGCGACGAATATCAGATTGAGATATACCGCAAACGCTATATAAAAATTATTCATATCACCTACCCCTCCTTTATCTCTCTCCTCATCCTTATTTTCATGATTTCCCTCTTAGAAAAAGGGGGATTAAGGGGGATTTATCATTTTTCAGTCATCCTGAACTACGTTTCTGAGCGTGCAACAGATTCGAACGAGTGAGAATCTGGTCTCTTCCGGCTGAATGGTCGGACGTTTATGTGCTTGAGATGCTCTATTGAAATCAAAACGAAACGGACGCCAATTGCTGTATTCAAAGATGTAACTATTCTCCGCTTATTCGTTTACGAAACCAAAATATTCAGAATCTCATCTTTTCTCTTTTAATTCCCTCCTCGCCTTTCATCCCCTCTCCCTTGAGGGGAGAGGGCTAGGGTGAGGGTGATTAATTTGTCATTTCGACCAACGGGAGAAATCTATTTTTTCTTGTCATCCTGAACTAGATTCAGGATCTCATCCTTCAACACCGTTCGTCCTGAGCTTGTCGAAGGATTGAACGGTTGGATGTCGTCATTGCTATGCATCTCAGGAATCTCATCCCTCCCCCCTCTCATATCCCATCCGCATATACCCTATCGCAATATTCTATCAAGCTATTGTATATAGTATATCCCTCAGAATATAAACTATCTCAAGAATGGATTTTGCACAAGGGACTATTTTTACTCCGAATAAATTTGTCATTAATTCCCTCCCCCCTTATCAAGGGGTGGAGGGTATGGGTGGGGGGTTTACCTTAAAATGAAATTGTCATCCTGAACTTGTTTCAGGATCTAAGTTGTTTGTCATTCCCGAACGCCTTCATCGGGAATCCATATTTTATTGAAAAATTTGTAAAGGTGTCATTTCAGTCCAGCTAATATCTTGGATCTTCTGTGGCTTAAGAAAATCTTTAAAATGTGAACCAAATCCACTAGAAGAATCTCTTAATCTTGTGACAATATTTTCTGCTTTCTTATCAATAATCTTTATTTCCCGCAGTTTGGGATTATCCGACAAACTCTTCGCTAGAAAATATTTCATTTCTATGTCAGATGAAGGAAAGCTATAGCCTATAAATACTATAACTTCCGCACTTTTTAAAGCCTTCGCTGCTCCTGCCCAACTATCTTTTAAAGCATCTGGCAAATCAGGTTTTAAGAATGTTGGCGGTACTATCAATGTAGTATCCGGGGCGATATGATTATTTTTAACAGATATTGGCAACATTGCACTATTACCCTGACCAAGATTTACATTAACAATACGATCATCCACAATTATATTTGCCTGCCCCTCTGCAGTGTGCCAATTTAATGACCCATGTAATTTAAATAAAGGTATCTCATTTTCTGCATATATAGCGTTGGGATGTGACGATGAAGCCGATAAACTGGTATATTCGAAAGGTAGACTTGCTTGAGCTTTTTCCAACAAGACAGCAAATTCTGCCAATAAGTCGTAGTTTGTGGTTATGATCGACAAATACTCTTTTATTTCATTTAAATCTTTCCCCAAGAACTTTCTTAAATGTCTTAGTTTTGCCCAATCACTCTCAGCATTTTTTGGATAAGAATAAATGTTATGTAAGATTTTTATTACCCTGGGACTCTTTGGATCAGAATTTTCTTGAATCCCTAACCGATCCCCCATTACAGCAAATGATAAAATATCCTCTAAGTTTGTCGGTGAACTTTCCAATATACTGTTAGCCCTTCGCGCTTCTAATACCAATTCCCCAATAAATTCTTTATCTTCAGGGGTGATCCTATCACTCCTCGCAACCTCCCCTAAAAACTGGTCCATTGTTGGAAGACCAAAAGGTGCCGAAAACCCCGCTCCTAAAAATAAAACTACATTCATAATCCACCCCAAATAATGTATTTAAGCGTAATTGTCACTCGATTATAACCAGTGGAAATTCACATAATTTCTGACAACTCTATCCTTTGGAAACTCACCATAAGCCAGCAGATAATTACGTATCGCTCTATCTATCAAGTCCTGAGCCTCAAATTCATAATCTGCTGAGATATATTCATTTTCACCACTATCGTTGTGCTTTAATTGGTTTTTGAATCGATTGAATTTTTCTATTACTTGTTTTCTATTTGGAGGTGGTTTCCCATGCATTTCAGCCAGCTGCTTGAAATAGTATTCATCACCTTCTAAAGCATTTGTACCAGATCTTTTTTTAGCGATTTTCCCAAGTATTTCTTCTGCCGCTCCCGCAAGCGTCGCAGAACAAATAAAATCACTTTTGTTAAATAATTGGACGGATGTTCGAAGTTGAACTAAAGCAATATCTTTCTTTTCTTTACCTTTCATATTATGTTGAATTGATATTGTCACAATATTCTACAGTTTATAAGTCAAATAAACAATTAACTAATGCTGAAATATCTATCCCCCCTCCCCCCTCACTTCCCCGTCACCGCAAACGACTCCGCGATCACGTTCACAATCGGCCCGTATGTCTCCTTCTTCGCCTCCGGATACTCGATCTCTAGCGTGTAATACACGTTATTCCTGAGCATCTTCTTTATGTAATACACCTCGCTGTTCCTCACCCCCGATATCTCGAACCACTGCTGCCCCTCGTATATCACCTTGGACTTATCCTCCGGGCTTTGCAGGTTCTCGTACTCGTATTTCAGCGTCGTGCTGAACGAATTCTCCTCCGCCTTCACACTCATGTCAGCATCCTTGTTTTTGGAAATGAGCGTGATCCCCGACCTGTCGTCGAGCTCCTTCACTATCTCGAATACGTCCTTCGGGTACCTCACCGTGTACCCGTACCCGATGTTCAGGTACCTCTCGTACCCCTCGTCCGCGAACGCCCCGATCCCCGCCGCGAGCATGAATACAAGCGCGCCTACGAATTTCCTCATTTTGATTTCTCCCCGCAATGATTTCTATTGGTCTTCAAACGTGCCCCACATTAGCTCGAGTTTATCCATCCCTTCCCTCATCATCACCACGTCCGTATTCTTCCCCGAAGCCTTATCATATTCCTTGATAATATTATCTATTACCCGAAGCGTATTTTCGCTCTGGAGGAGCGAATTCCTGGTTATCAGCACGTTCAGCTCTTTCGTCACGATCCTGAGCGTGTAGCTGTTTTTGTCGTCCGCGTCCTCTCCGTTCCCGTGCTCATACACCGCGAGAAAGTATAGATCGTCGAACTCGACAGTCTCCGCATCCGGGCTGTACGGGCTGCTGTAAACGAGCCCCTTGTCCGATACGCCGATATAGATATTATAAATCCATAAATTGACGGCCGTGCACAGTATGCCGGCGGCGAGCGCCACGGGCTTGTATCTCGGTATCTCCTTATATAGCGGCCAGCCGTCGTAGGTTCTGAGGAGAAATTTCCTCACGTCGTCCTCCCCTCGCCTCGCATACAGGTACGAGAACACGAACAGCATCAGCAGCACCGCCATCAGCGCCGAAGGAAAGACCGGGAACAGGAAGTAATCCGTCACCCTGTACACTAGCCTGAACCCCTTGTCGGACGCTAGGTCCCACAGCAGATACGCCTGTACCAGGCTCAGGAAAACAGCCGAGAGGGTGTAGATTACGAATATATATATGTAATGCCTGACCCTGAATTTGTACGGCGTAAGCCCGTGCCCGAGCTTCTGTATCTCTCCCTCGACGAAATAGTCTTTGAGTCTGATCGGAAAGAACGCGGCCAGCACCGCGCCCGTAACGAGCGGAAACCCGACTGCGAGGTACTCGGTCAAGCCCATATTCATCCGACTAATATTCCGTCATTAGCCCCCGTTGTCAAAGCTGTAATATTCTTGTCATTCCCGCTCCGATCGGAAATCCAGTCTTTTATCTTGTCATTGCGAAGGAGCGCAGTGTGCGACTACGGCAATCTCATCTCAATCTGTCATTCTGAACCATGTCCTGAGCTCGTTTCAGGATCATTTCAGGATCTCATCCTTCAACCCCTTTCACCATGCTTGTCACGGCGTAGCTATGCGAAGCCGGACTGTCACAGCGAAGTCTTGGGTCGGAGACGGGAGGCTCGTGCCGAAGCCGGGAGGCCAGAGCCGTCGTGCTACGGCTGGAGCCTACGCCCAGACGAGTAGCCGGGAAGGGTCGAAGGTCGGATTTTTTCTGTCGTTGCGAGGAGCGAAGCGACGCGGCAATCTCGCTTTTCCTTTTCTATCATTCCTGATTTTATTCTGCCATTCCCGAATGACTTTATCGGGAATCCCGTATTTGCTTTTCCCACAACTTGCATGGAACCTTAGGCGGGCAAGGACCTCAACATTATTTCCCTCCCCTTTTTCGTAAGGGGGAGGGTCAGGGAGGGGGTTTACTTTAACAACATAACATCAAATTCTTTGACGATGCTCCACTGGAGGATCTTGGCAATACGATTTTTATGGTCCTATAATACGTTTCTGAAAAATAATAAAAATATATTATGCAATAGCGGCATTAGTATGCCCCGCAATCCAACCACCTGATTCCCGATCGTACCCGATATCCCCACCCCATTATGCAATAGCGGCAATAGAAAAACCCCTTAAAAACCATTGCCTCATACTTCTTCCAAAACAACATTGCAATAGCGGTATTAGAAAGTCGGCAATGAACCCTGCAATCTACCGTCCCCGCACACAAATACTACGCAATAGCGGTATTAAGATTCCATCACTGGCTGGCGCCCAGGAATTCGATCACCTGCGCAGGGATCACATCCAGCGTATCCGCGTCGTGCTCCCCGCCTTGGGTGATCGATATCTCGTTCGTCACCCCGGCCGCTTCGAGCGCGTCCTCGAGATCGAGCGCCTGCATCCACGGTACGAAACAGTCCTCCGTCCCCGCAGCGATAAATACGGGCGGGTCCCCGGCGTCGACGTGCGTCACCGGGCTCGCCTCGTCGAGGTCGGACTGGTCGCACCCGCTCAGAGGGTCTTGTATATTGTCCGGCACCGGGCATTCGAGGAGTGCCCATATCGGGAGCGGGTTCAGCTCAACCCCGCAGCTCCCCGTGAGCAGAATTTCCAGCGCCTGTTCCACTATCGTATTAAAATCGTACGGCCCGTAAAAGAGCACGGCCGCTGCAACATCGCTCGTGGCGCCTGGGTTTACCGTGCCCTCGAGGTTTCCCACGCCCGCAGAGAGCGCGGCCATTGCAGCCAGATGCGCGCCAGCCGACTCCCCCGTCACAATGATCGCGTCAGGGTCGATGCCTAGCATAGCCGAATTCAATTTAATCCACCTCACGGCGGATTTCACCTCGCGTACTATCCCCGGCCAGTCTTCCGCCCCCTGCCCCGCGAGCCTGTACCCGACCGACACGAGGTGGAACCCTCCGGCCTCCGCGATGTCAAACGCGATCCCCTCAATGTTCTCTTTCGAATTTATAACCCATCCCCCGCCGTGAAACCACACGAGCGCGGGCCTCGTCGATGACACGCCCTCAATCCTGTAGAGGTCGAGTGTCTGTCTCTCGGTGCCTCCCTCGACGTAGAAAAATGTCTCCGGCTCGGCCGGGAGCGTCCCGCCCGTCTCTATGTTTATCCCCGCGCCGCCTCCGCCCCCGCCGCCCCCGCCGGGTCCGCCGCCAGTCCCCCCGCTGCTACACCCCCCCGTCGCCCCAAATGCAACAGAGCTAACCGTCAGAAGCATCAGTCCTATCCGCAGCCAGCCGGCCAACCGTTTCTCTCCTGCGATCTTCGGCATATTATCCCCCCTCACGTCAGATGCATATCGTTACTGTTACATTATACCGGCTCTCAGCCGTGTCGGGCGTAATATGCCCTTCAACGAATTTGGGGCATGATAATCGGGAGCGATCTGTCATTCCCGAGTGTCTTTATCGGGAATCCAGTCTTATTTCTCTGTTATTTCCCTCCCTCTTCCAAAGGGGGAGGGTACGGGTGGGGGTTTCCCTTACTACCCCATCAATCCAGAAAGTTTTTTTCCTTCCCCCGACATTACAGAACAATTTCGAACGAGTAACGAATTCGAGCAAGCAACAATTGCGAGCAAGTAAGCAATTGGTCGCTATTGATTGAGTGCTAGACTGCTCATTCCCTAGGGACAATCCGGTGAAGTCAAATTAATTCGGTCGACACTGGTTGAATACGCGAATGCTCATGCTCCAGGGAATG
>Ga0187894_10003557_pt1 | contig 17370 bp, 13 predicted proteins | sample GBC1701081metaG_FD_136650 | JGI IMG/M metagenome (GOLD analysis project Ga0187894, IMG submission 136650) | White microbial mat communities from a lava cave in the Kipuka Kanohina Cave System on the Island of Hawaii, USA - GBC170108-1 metaG ...
AGAAAAATCAGCAGCATCTTCTGCATTCAATGAGACTCAGCCCGGGAACCTACCTTCGAACGCCCACTCCGTCACCGGCTTGCGCCCGGATGGAGCCTCGATCGAGCGCAGGTTCTCCGGCAGTTCCTCGGTGCGCCCCGGCTTGCCGATAGCGGCCATCGCGCACACAGTGAAATCCTCCGGCACGCCCAGTTTCTTTCGAGCGCGGTCCGCGTCGAAGCCGGCCATGCCGTGGATGACGAGGCCCATCTGCGCGCCCTGAAGCGCCAGGTTCTCCCACGCACTGCCGCAGTCGAAGACGTGCACCGGGTTGGGCTTGTTGTTCTTCGCAAACGTCTTCTTCGACACAAAGAGGAGCAGGACCGCGGCGTTCTTGCACCAGACCTGGTTCGCCTCCATGAGCAGGCCCAGGTGGCGGGCCCACGCCGGCGTGTCACGCTTCGCGTACATCACGCGCCACGGCTGCTCGTTGTATGAAGAGGGCGCCCAGCGGGCCGCCTCCAGCAGCGTCATCAATTGCTCATTCGAGATCGGCTCGCCCGACATGGCTCGCGGCGACCAGCGGTGCACGAACACGGGATCGACGGGGTGATCGGGTTTGCGATGGTCGCTGACAATCGTCGCCATGATGAACGCCTCCGGGTCGACATGCGAGCGATTGCAGCCCGCAAGCGCGTCGATCGTACACTCTGCCGATGAAGGCCCGCAGCCCGCATGTGCTCATGGCCAGCGCCGGGATGTTCGGCGTGATGCTGGCGTGCCGGGCAACGTTCGCTCAGACCCCGGATGCACCTCCGGCGAACGCGCCCGCGGCCGCGCGCCCGCTTCCCCCGCAGGTCGTGCTCGGGCGGCGCGTCGAGGCGTTGCGCCGCGCGATCCCCGTCGCGCCCATGGTCGTGATCGTGACGAGCGGCCCGGACTACGCCGCGGCCATCGCGCGATGGACGCCGCAGGCCCGCTTCCCCATCCTCATCGACGACGGAACCGCGCGCTGCCGCGAAGACATCGCTCGCTTCGTGCGCGCGTTCGAGCCGCTGGCCGTCGTGCGCTGGGCGCCGCCCGAAGATGATCGCCCGGCGTGGCCCGCCGATCGCGCGGGTCGGGCCAGAGTCGTCGAGGCCGCCGCGTGGAAGGCCTGGGGATGCACGAGCGTCGAGGAATCGCTCGGTGCCTGGGCTCGCGCGGGATTCGTGCCTTTCGGCGTGGTCGTCGCCTCGGGCGATGACCCGGCGTGGACCGCGGCGCTCGCGCTGGCCGCGGGACGGGCGCAGCCGTTCGTTTGGCTGCCGCACTCGCCCGGGCGAGTCCGCGATCCGCTGGCCGACAACGACTTCGCCGCATTCGATCAGCGCATCCAGCAGACCCTGGAGTCCCTGAGCATCCCCGGCGGCTGGAAACGCACCGGCGACAGCATCGAGGCGGTCACGCTGTGCCTCAACATCGGCGGGCGGCTCGGCTCGGCCAACGGCCCGCTCGCGCTGACCGACCGGCTGGGGCGCAACAGCGACCTCTCTCGTTTCGCATGGAGCGGCCTGATCTTCGGGAACGAGGCGCAGGCCGCCTATCGCGCCATGTGCCCGCTTTTTCTCCAGTCGCGCAGCGCGTGGCTCTTCGACGGTTACCGCTCCGGCTTCGCCCCGCCCTTTGCGCTCAAGGAAGGCGCGGATGTGCTGACACAATTGGGCTTTACCGTCGCGGCGGACCTCCCTCCCGCCGGCGGCCTTGAGCACTGGCGCCAGCGCTGCCGATTCGGCGTCAGCGCCGACTTCATCGAGGTCAACACGAGCGGGCACCCGGAGTGGTTCGACCTCTCGCCGGGGCGTGCGGCGTGGAACGATGTGCCGCCGCTTCACCGCCCGGCGCTGGTCTACTTCGTGCATTCCTTTTCCGCGCAGCGGCCCGACGATGAAGAGACCATCGCGGGCGCGTTTCTCGCACGCGGCGCCTACGCGTACTACGGCTCGATCGATGAGCCGATGCTGGGCGCCTTCACGCCGGGGCCCGCCGCGGCGGGGCGGACGCTGGCCGGCGCGCCCTTCGCCCCCTCGGTGCGCCACGAGGACAAGAAAGCCTGGAAACTCCAGATGCTCGGCGATCCGCTGATCACGATCGGCGACGCGGCTCGCCGGCTCGATGCGCCGATCGACCCGCCGGGCGCCCGGCCGCTGGATGAGTCGATGCGCCGGTCGCTCCAGGCGCGCGACCTTGAAGCCGCGGCAATCGACCTGATTCTCCTGGGGCGCGACGAGGACGCGGCGCGGCTGGCGGCGGCCGCGCTCGATGAGGATGAAAGCACCGTCACCGGGCCGATGGCGCGGGCCTGCCTTGGGGCGGTGTTCCGGCGCGGCGATGCGGCGCTCTTCGTGCGAGTCTTCGCCCGGCTCGACGAGGGGGACCGCCGCGACTGGGAAGTGCGCGACATGCTCTGGAGTGTGGCCCGCCCAATTCTGTTCGCCACGAGCGATGAGCGGCTTGTCGCATGGCTTCGACTTTCGATCCGCCCGGCGAACGCAGCGGACGATGTGCAGGCCCTGGCCCCGGCCGTGCGCCGTGTTTTCGGCGATGGGGCGGTGCGCTCGATGGCCGCCTCGATCATCGACCAGGTCCACGACGATGGGCAGAAGAAGATCATCCGCCAGATGATGGGCGGTCGGTGATACCGCGGAGTGCGCGGCGGCGTGCATTCGGCGCGGACCAGTCGTAAGGCGTCAGCGGCACACTTTCGTTTCGAACACCGAAGCCTTCCAGGCCGGCATGTCGAGATAAAGGCCGCGCGAGCGCATCTCGGCCCCGTCGCGCTCGTAGGCGTCTGACGCCATCAGGTCGTTCAGCCGCCACTTCGCGCTGCCGAGCCAGTCGAGGGGCAGTTTCACGTAGCACTGACTCTGGTTGGGCGCGTAGTTCACCGCCACGAGCAGCCGCTCATCGCCCGCGCCCTCCCAGAGAAAAGTGAGGAAGCAATCCCACGTCCAGTTGCCCTCCCAGGCGGGTGCGCATTCGAGCAGCCGCCACCGGCCCTCGCGGACCGCGGGACGGCGCACCACCTCGAGCAGCCTGTCGTAGAACCTCTTGAGCGCCGCGTCGATCGGTTCATCGGGCCCGCGCACCAGGTGCGGCGAGATGCGCCTCTTCCGTCCTTCGAACTGGCCCTGGTGAAAGAAGCGAAGGCCCGGCGTGAGGAACGTGATCACCGCCGCGGCCTCGTGTTTGCCCGGAGGGAATGCTGTCGCCGCCCGCGCTTCGTCGTGGTTCTCCATGAAGCGGGCCATGCGGTCCTGGTAATCCGGCGCGGCCCACAGGTGGTCGCGAACGGGGCGCGCGGCGCCGGAGTGCAGGCGGTCGTAGAGCCGCTTGTCGTAGGTCCAGTCAAAGCCCTGCTGCTGGAGCGTCCATTCGAGGTCCCAGTACACCTCGGCCATGAACGTGAAGCCAGGCGACCGCTGGCGGACGCGCTCCGTGGCGCGCGGCCAGAAGGGCTCGGGCCGCTGGCCCCACGTTCGCTCGAACACATCCGGCAAGACGAGCATCGCCATGTCGCAGCGCACGCCGTCGCATTGCCCGGCGATCTTCGTCAGTTCCCCGATCATCGCTTCCTGCGCTTTGGGGTTCGCGTAGTTCAGTTGCAGCGTGTCCGGCCAGCCGGGAAAGAATGGGTCGCGCCCGTGGGCGAGCAGCAGGTTGTCGCGCTTCCGCTTCAACCGGATGTAGTTCTGCGGCGCGCGGGCCAGGTCCTGCTCGGAGCCGGCGACGAAGTAATCGGGGTGCTCCTCGACCCAGGGGTGATCGAGAGCCATGTGGTTGGGCACGAAATCAAGCATCAGGCGCAGGCCGCGTTTGCCAAGGCGCTCGCGCAGGCGCCCCAGCGCGGCATCGCCTCCCAGCGACTTGTGCACCGTGTAGCCCGTGATCGCGAAGCCCGATCCCGCGATGTCCTCTTCGCGCAGGTCCGGCAGGGTGTGCTCGAACTCGCGGCGCCACTCCGCGTTCGTTCGTGAGACTTTCTGGGCCGCGGCCCCGGTCTGCCACACGCTCAGGAGCCAGACCCAATCAACGCCCAGGGCAGCGATGCGGTCCAGTTCCGCATCCGGGACGTCGTCGAGCGTCGCGGCCTTCCCGGTCTTGCGCGAGAGTCCCGTCAGCCACACGCGCGTGTTGACCTGGTACAGCGAGGGGTACCGTGGACCCGCCTTCACCGTCATCGTGGAAACTCCATGCGCTTCACCAGCGGAGCGAGGCGTGCCCGCGCGACTCATCCGGTGGGCACGGTGATGAGAGGCGCCGTCCCCTGCTGTTGACTCGCCTGCATCTGGTACAGGTACGTCAGCAGTCCGAAGGCCTGCTTGCTGTTGTGATCGGCATTCGGCACAAAGAACCAGAGTCCCGCGTAGGGCACGGCCACGAACGCATCGCTCGGGCGGTTCTTGTGCCATTGCACGTGCAGCGGCGCGCCGCGGCCGTCCTGCATCGTGAACGGCGCGGCCTGCGGCGCACGACCCTGCTCGATGTGGTCCGGCGGGACATCGACGCCCGCCGAGAGGAATCCCATCATCTCGAGCACCGATCGGACCCGGATGGTCACTTCACCGGGATCGCGCCCCACGATCCTCGTCGTGATCAGGAAGCGGGAACGCGCGCGCTCCAGCCCGGTCAGATCCTTGAATTCATCGACCAGCGTCTGCGTCGCCGCGTCGCGCCCGTCGGCGAAGACGAGCCACGATGCCTCCTGTCCCGCCGAACCCGCGTTCCGCTGAACCTCGATCGCCTGATGGTTCGCCAGGGCTATGACCAGGTCCACCATGCGCTCGAACCGCGCGCCTTTTTCCCCGCCGTCGCTGGCACCAATGCCGGGCGCACGGCTCGCAACTTCGTTGACGCGCTGCAGCGTCATGCGCAGGAGTTGGTCCGGCGGCCAGCCGGAACTGACCAGCGAGAAGACGTTGTCCTTGTTGACCGGCGCGATCAGTTGCGCCGCGAACTCCGCGCCGCTGAGGGGCGTGTATGTCATCGTCGGGCGCTCGATGTACCGGAAATCGGCGGAGCCGCCGACGGTCCAGGCCGGAAAGCCCATCGCTTCGCCGCTCGTGCCGGCCACCGCGGCGCCGCCGCTCCAGACATACTGCGTCAGCACCGAGTTCAGTGCGAGGAAAACGGGAACCTCGCTGTAGCGAAGGCGGACGAGGTTCAGGAGCATCTGCTCGTTGGCCGATCGGGCGATGGCGGCGTTGTAATCGAAGCGATCCTGCGTGACCTTGCGCACGCCCTGGGCGCTGCAGGCGCCGAGCATTGAGCACGCCGCCAACGCGAACGAGGCGGCCGCGCGACGCGGTGCTCGCCCCGCACTTCCTGTCACGGGAGTCACGGCGATACTACGACGGAGCGATTGGCACATGGCAAGTCTTTTCCGCGGGCGGATCCGCCGCCGGGCACAGTCCATGGCGAGCCGCAGAAACGCCGGCGGGACGACGATGCTCACGGCCCTACGCCCGACGGCCTCGCGCCGGTGTTCTGTTCGCTTGCGCCGCTCTTGGCGGACTTGACGCTCTCGGACATGTGGCTCGCCGCCAGCGAGTACGCGGTTTCCTTGTCGCCGCCCTTGGATGGGAGCGTTCGCGCATAAACCTCGATGCCCAGCGCGGGGCGGACGTTCGTGTCCACCGAAAGATCGACGAGAGCCTGAGTGACCGATCGCGTCGGGTCCGGGGTGCGCAGCGTCACAAAGACGCGCGCCGCCTCGAACCGCGGCTCGACCTTCTCGAGATCGGCGCTCCAGCCGCCCGTGGGCGCGGTGAAGACGGCAATCCAGGCCCGATCGCCGGCGCGCAAGCGCGCCTGTGGGCCGGTCCAAGGCGTCGTTTCGATGGTCGGCGCCGATGAGCAGCCGGCCAGCGATGAAGCCACCACCATTGTTGTCACGAGTGCTCTGACGGTTGCCCCGCGAGTCATCGATGCCCCGCTGTCTGGCCCGGAGCGCCCTCCCGCGCGAGCCGGCGTGCTCTCTGTGCTTACTTATACCCCAGCCGGCGCGGACGCACCCCGCGCCTTCATCTGACGCCCAGCGCCGACGCGATCGCGCGCCCCATCTCCGCCGGCGTGGCGGCGATCGCCGCGCCGGCCTGCTGAAGCGCCGTGATCTTGCTCTCGGCCGTGCCCTCGCCGCCGCTGATGATCGCTCCGGCGTGGCCCATGCGCTTGCCCGGCGGCGCGGTGCGCCCGGCGATGAACGCCGCCACCGGCTTGGTCACGTGGTCCTTGATGAACGCCGCGGCCTGCTCCTCGTCGCTCCCTCCGATCTCGCCGATGAGGAGGATGCCGTGCGTGGCGGGGTCATCCTGAAAGAGCCGCAGGCAATCGACATGCGAGAGGCCGCGAACCGGGTCGCCCCCGATGCCGATGCACGTGCTCTGGGCCAGCCCCAGCGTCGAGGTCTGCCACACGGCCTCGTAGGTCAGCGTGCCCGACCGGGAGACGATGCCCACGGCCTTCTTCGCGGGCGCTTCGCTGATGTGCTTGTGGATGTAGCCGGGCATGATCCCGATCTTGCAGCCTGCATTCGTGTAGGCATCGCGCGCCGATTCGCCCGTGCCGGTCTTGGGCCCCGGTGTGATGATGCCGGGGCAATTCGGGCCAATCAGTACAGGGCAGGCACTCGACACCAGGCACTGGGCACTAGACGGACTCGCGGACGTGCGCTTGTCCTTTCCTGATGCCTGTTCCCCGCTCCCCGGTCCCTGCTCGTCAAGCAGAGCACGACAGCGAATCATGTCCTGCACCGGGATGCCCTCGGTCACCGCGACAATCACACGGATGCCCGCATCGGCCGCTTCGAGGATCGCATCGGCGGCCATCGCCGGCGGCACAAAGATCATGCTCGCCGTCGCGCCGGTGGCCTCGACAGCTTGCTTCACGGTGTCAAAGACGGGCAAGCCGTTGTCGTCCTTCGTGCCGCCGCGCCCGGGCGTGACGCCGCCGACCATCTTCGTGCCGTAGTGGAGGCAGCCGCGCGTGTGCATCGCGCCGAACGAGCCGGTGATGCCCTGGCAGATGACCTTCGTGGATGCATCGACGAGCACGGACATGGGGCGTCGAGGATAGCGGGCGACATGCTGCGCCACCGATTCCCGGCCGCAGGAATCGGCGCCGTGCAAAAAAGCACCGATCACGGCGGACCGTGATCGGCGGCATTCCGGAGTTTCATCTCGGCCGCTTCGCTCACGGCTTCTGGCAGGAGACTCCGAAGTTGGCCAGCACCGCGAGCACGTCGTTGAAGTTCACCTTCTCGTCGAAGTTGGCATCGCCGAGCGGCCCGCCCGAGCCCCAGTTCGCCAGGGTCGCGACGATGTCGCTGAAGTCAACGTCGAAGTCCCCGTCCGAGTCGCCGAAGCACGCCGGTGGGGCGGAAGGCGCGAACTCGAGGGCCCCGATGTCGAGCATCGGCGTGCCGCCGGAGGTGCCGGCCTGAACCCGCGCGTTGCCGGCGAAGTCCGTCGCGGTTCCCGCGGGCAGGTGCGAGAGGTCGCCGGTGTCGATCATGGGCGAGCCCGCGGCGAGCCGGAGGTCGTCGTCGCTCGAGCCCGGCATGTTGTCCGGCCCGTCTTCGTCCATGAACATGGGATCGATCACGATGCCCGCGGTGAGATTGGAGGATGCGACGATCACACCGCCGACGATCGAGTTCGGGTTCGCGCCGCCCGCCGTGTTGTCCCAGAAGATCGAGTTGCGCACGGCCGGCGTGTGCCCGCTGACGCCGCTGACCGCGCCGCCGTCGCGCGAGTAGTTGTTCACCATGGTGCAGTTGACGATGGTGGCATTCGATCCCGACGGGCCGCCGTCGAAGAGCGCGCCGCCGTTGCCCTCGGCGTGGTTGGCGTTGAAAACGCAGTTGACGAAGACGGAGTCGGTGCACCAGTTCCGCACCGCGCCGCCGTTCCACTGCGTCTGGTATGCGCCGCGCCAGCCGGTCTGGTTCTTCAGGAACAGGCAGGCGCGGAAGGTGCTGGCGCTGAAGCCCGCGAGCGAAACGGCGCCGCCGTTCACCGCGAAGTTGTCGTAGAACCCGCATCGCTCGATCGTGCAACCGCTGCTGCTCTCGTTGAGATACAGGGCCCCGCCGTACGCGCCCGAGTTGCTCTCGAACCAGCAGTCGCGCACGATGGAGTTGGGCGAGCCGGTGAATTCGACGGCGCCGGGGCGCACCGCGCCGTAGTTGTTGAGGAACCTGCAATTCGTGATCGTCGGGCTGCTGCTGTAGGACGCGATGGCCGGTCCCCCGCGACCCCAGCACTCCTGGAACACGCACTGATTAATCACGACCTGCGAGCCGGCGTAGATGTAGACGCCGCCGCCGACATAGGTGTCAGGCGTCGTGACGCCATCGGCGATGCCCTTGGAGAGTGTGAAGCCATCGAGCACGGCAAGATTGTTCACGCCGGGCGCCTCGACGATGTTGTAGGAGTTGTCGCCTGTTGTGCCCGGGACGCCGATGTCGCCCGAGAGCACCGTGACATACAGAGCCGGCGTTCGTTGGCTGGCGGCGGACTCGTTGCCCACGAAGCCGCCGAGGATCTTGACGCCGCTCTCCATCATGAAGGACGTCGCGCGGTCGCCGGTACCGGCCGGGTTGGCGTTCGAGCGATCCGGGTAATAGGTGCCCTGCTTGACCCAGATCTCGTTGCCGGGCTGCGCGATGGCGAGCGCGTCTTGAAGATGCTTGAACGCGTCGGCCCACGACGAGCCGCCGCCCGACACCGCGATGCCCGCGTCGACGTGGTACACGACGACCGCCGAGGCATTCGCCGTCACCACCAGCCCCGCCGCCACGGCGAGAGCCGCCGCACGAATCCGCGAGGCCAGGTTGTTCTGCTGAGTCTTCATGGCTGGTCTCCTTCTCCCTCGCGTGGAGGGGTTGTTGGCTTGGCCGGTCGGTCCCCACCGGGCCGCCGTCACAGAGCCATCCGGGAAACCCGCGTCCCGCCCATCACACCATTGGCGGCTTTTTGCGAGCCAGACCTAAACTGACCGGGTAACCCCGGTTCGGGGTTGGCTGGGGGCGGCTGGAATGCCGGAAGGTGCGCCGGGCGATGTCACGCTGGTCTTGAAGGCCGCGGCCGGTGGCGACCGAGTCGCCGCCGAGCGCCTGCTGCCGCTCGTCTATGACGAGTTGCGCCGGCTGGCCAAAGCGCGGCTGGCCAGAACGCCCCCGGGGAACACGCTGCAGCCCACGGCGCTCGTGCACGAGGCCTACATCAAGGCCGTGGGCGAGGCCGACCCGGGCTGGGACGGGCGCGGGCACTTCTTCGCCGCCGCGGCCCGCGCGATGCGCAACATCCTCGTCGATCAAGCGCGGCGCAAGGCGGCCGTCAAGCACGGGGGCGGGGGCCGGCGCGAGCAACTGGACTCCGATGATCTGGCCATCGAGTCGCCGACCGGCGGCGATGTGCTGGCCCTCGATGAGGCGCTGACGCGCCTCGAGCAGGACGACGCGCGCAAGGCACAGGTCGTCATGCTGCGCTTCTTCGGCGGCCTGTCGAACGAGCAGATCGCCCAGGCGCTGGGAATCTCGCTCCCCACCGTCGAGCGCGACTGGCGCTTTGCGCGCTCCTGGCTCCAGCAGCAGCTCGGCGCGAGCGTGGAACCATGAACGATGTCGCCGCCAAGACCGATCCGCGCCGCGCCCTCGTGGAAACGATCTTCAACGCGGCGGCGGATGCGCCACGCGACCAGCGCGGCGCGATCATCGAGGCGCGATGCGCCGGCGATGCGGGGATCCGCCGCGAGGTCGAGGCCCTGCTCCGACAGTTCGACGCCGGCACGATGAGCCTGCTCGACCCGGCGCGATCGCGCGCGCTGGACCTGCCCGCCGAGAAACCCGGCGACCGCATCGGGAACTACGTCATCGTCGAATCGCTTGGCGAGGGCGGCTTCGGCGCGGTCTATCTCGCCGAGCAGACCGAGCCGGTGAAGCGCCGCGTCGCGCTCAAGGTGCTCAAGGCGGGCATGGACACGCGGGCGGTGCTGGCCCGCTTCGACGCCGAGCGCCAGACGCTGGCGCGCATGGATCACCCCGGCGTCGCGCGCGTCCTCGACGCCGGCTCGACGCCCATGGGGCGGCCCTTCTTCGTGATGGAGCTGGTGCGCGGACGCCCCCTGGTCGCGTTCTGCGATGAGCGGCGCATGCCCGTGCGCGAGCGGCTGACCCTCATGGTCGAGATCTGCCGCGCCGTCCAGCACGCGCACCAGCGCGGCATCATCCACCGCGACCTCAAGCCCTCCAACATTTTGGTCCAGGATCAGGACGGGCGGCCCGAGCCCAAGGTGATCGACTTCGGGATCGCCAAGGCGGTGAGCCCGGACGCCAGCGCGATCGAGGCCTCGCTCGCCACCCAGCAGGGGCAACTCATCGGCACGCCCGAGTACATGAGCCCCGAGCAGGCGGGCGACGGCGCGGACATCGACACGCGCACCGACGTCTATTCGCTGGGCGTGATCCTTTATGAACTCGCCAGCGGAGCGCTCCCGTTCGATCCCGCCTCGCTGCGCACTTCGCTGGCGGCGATGCAGCGCATCATCCGTGAGACCGATCCGCCGCGGCCCACGGCGCGCCTGGCCGCCCTCGATGCGCAGGCGGCCGCCGCGTGCGCCGCGCGGCGCGCGACGGACCTGCGCTCGCTGGCCCGCGCCGTCCGCGGCGACCTTGAATGGATCATCCTCAAAGCCATCGAGAAGGACCGCGTTCGGCGATACCAGACCGTCGCCGACCTCGCGGCGGACATCGAGCGGCACCTGCGTGATGAGCCGGTGCTCGCCGGGCCGCCCGGCGCGGCATACCGGGCGCGCAAGTTTGTGCGCCGGCACCGCGTAGGCGTTGTCGCGGGCGCGGCCGTGGTTCTGGCGCTGGTCGCGGGGGCCGTCGCCGCGAGCATCGGGTTTGTGCGCGCCAGCACGCAGCGCGACCGAGCCCTGGCCGCTGAGCAGCAGGCCATCCAGCGCGGGCGCGAGGCGGAGGCGGCGCGCGATGAGGCGCGATCCGAGGCCGCCAAGGCCGTCGCGGTCACAGGATTCCTGCAGCGCATGCTCTCGTCGGTGCGACCTAACCAAGCGAAAGGACAGGAGGTGACCGTCAAGGCCGTGCTCGATCAGGCGTCGCGCACCGTCCATGACGAATTCGCGGCGCAGCCGGATGTACTGGCGGAACTGGCGCTGACGATCGGCTCGACCTATCGCAGCCTCGAGCGCTACGACGATGCCGAGCCGCACATCCGCGCCTCGATGGAAGGGCGCGAGTCGCGCCTCGGTCGCGATGACCCGGCCTCGCTCAACAGCCGCATCGAGTGGGCCCACTGGCTCGTGGACAAGGGGCGCTTCGACGAGGCCGAGGCCGAGATGCGGGCGTTGACGGAGGCGGCGGAGCGGACGAGCGCCGAGCCGAAGTTCCGCGCCCGGTGCATGGCGGGGCTGGCGCGCGTGCTCATGCAACGCTCGCGGTTCAAGGATGCCGAGCCGGTGCTGCGTGAGGTGCTCGAGATCAGGCGCGGCCTGCACGAGCCCGATGAGGGCGATATCGCGGAAACGCTCGACGGCCTGGCCCGCTCGCTCGACGCCACCGGGCGCGACCCCGAAGCGCTGGCCCTCTTCCAGGAGTCGCTCGAGATCCGGCGCAGGCTCAACGGCGAAACGAGCCTGAACTACGCGACCACGCTCAACAACATCGGCTCCGTCTACCACGACATGGCGAAGTACGACGACGCCGAGAAGATGTACCGGGCGTCGATGGAAGTGCACGAGAAGGTGCTGGGGCGCGAGTCCTCTTCGTACGCCCAGCCGTTGAACAACCTCGCCATCCTCACGCAGGACCGCGGCGACCTTGAGCGCGCCGAGCCGCTGTTCCGCGAGAGTCTGGAAATCCGGCGCAGCGTCTTCGGGCCGGATCACCCGATGGTGACCAACGCGATGAGCAACCTTGGCGGGCTGCTGCTGACCCGGCGCAAGTTTGATGAAGCGCTGCCGCTGCTCGAAGAGACACTGGAGCGCCAGCGCCGGCGCCTGGGAGACCGGCACAACCAGACCATCACGTGCATGGGAAACGTCGGCTCCTGCCTCTTCCGCATGGGGAGCAACGAGGAGGCGGAGGCCGCGCTGCTCGAGGCGAGCAGCCTCGCGGCCGTCGTCCTGGGCCCGGACCATCGGCTGTCCACGGTCACGATGCTCAATCTCGGCAACGCGTGCTCGAATCTCGGCCAGAATCTCCGCGCCGAAGGGCTCTACCGCCAGGTGTGCGCGACGCGCGAGCGCGTGAACGGGTCCGACCATCCCGATACGAGGCTGGCCCGGCGCACGCTCGCGGGGCTGCTGCTGCGCGAGGGGCGGCTGAACGAGGCGGAAGCGCTCATCGAGCAGGTATGTGATTCGATCTCGCGCGCGGCGAACGTCTCGGCGCCGGAGCGGCGCGCGGTGGCGGAGCAGATGGGGCTGCTGTGCGAGAAGCGCGGGGCCGCCGCGGCGGCGGAGATGTGGAAAGAGCGGGCGACGCCGTGAAGGCGCGTCACGTCGGCGCGCGGGGGAAGAAATTCATCTCGCGCAAAGGCGCAGGGATCGCGGAGAGGGCTTGGGTCTCGGGACTTGGGTCTTGAGTTCCGGATTGCACCGCGGATCGCGCGGAGACCGCGGAGGAATCGCTTGTGGATGGGGAAGGAAACTCGGAGGGCAAGCCACTATCGCGGCGCGCCTGGACGTCGGCGAGGTCCATGCTCGGACTATCGAAGGAATCCGGCGGGAGTTCTTCCGGGGTGTGAGGGGGCGCAGCCCCTGCAGCGCGAGTCTCGTTCGGATCGGCATCCTTGCGACGTGTGCGATCGCGCCGGCGGTCGTCCCTCACGTTGCCGTCTTGATCGATGCACAGGAACTGAGTTCGCAGAACCTGGGACGCCGCGAGGCGACGCTCGCGGTCGCGGGGCAGGCTCGGCGACTCGGCTCCGGCGACGTAGTCGCGCAGGATGGCGAGGGCATCGAGTTTCGCGGCGGCGAGCGATTCATTGAACTCGGAGACGAAACGGTGTGTGGCTTCGGAGTTGTCATGGATGAGTGCGGCCATGGGCGGATTGTTCCGCCGCCGGCGCGGAATGCAAGGTCGCGCGAGCGAAATCCGACCGGGTTTTCCTTGGTTTTTCGCGCATCGACGTGATTGTGCGCACAGGGAAGGTAGATGCGCGCATGGACGCGCGAGAGAGCGTGCGCCGCTAATCTAGGAACGTGGACAAAGGACGGACCAAAGCGCTCAGCGAGTTCGTCGCGTGGACGAAAGCCCACATCACCGGCGATGAGAAGGGCGAAGCGCAGCTCTTTCTCGACCGACTCTTTCGCGCATTCGGGCAGCCGGGCCTTCTGGAAATCGGCGGGAAAACGGAATTTCGCATCAAGCGCGCGGATCAGGATGCGGGCGGGACGCGGTTCGCCGACTACGTGTGGAAACCGGTCGTCCTTATCGAAATGAAGAAGCGCGGCGCCGACCTTGCGAAGCACGTGGCGCAGGCCTTCGCGTACTGGACAGACCTTGCGCCGGGGCGGCCGCGCTACGTCGTGCTGTGCAATTTCGATGAGTTGTGGATCTACGACCCGGAAGAATCCACATACGAGCCGGCGGACAAGGTTCGGACAGAGGAACTACCGGCGCATTACGAGGCGCTGGCGTTCCTCTTCCCGACGCGCGAGGCGCCCCGGTTCCGCTACAACCGCGTGGCGGTCACGCGCACCGCGGCGGGGCTGCTGGCGACATGCTTCGGCAAGCTCGCGATGCGTCGGGACGTGGGGCGAGAGCGGGCGCAGCGGTTCATACTCCAGATGCTCATCGCGCTCTTCTCCGAGGACATCGATCTGCTGCCCAAAGGCTTTGTGAGCGATCTCCTCGATGAATGCACGGATCCCCCGAAGGCATTTGATCTGCTGGGCGGGCTGTTCCGCGCGATGGCGACGCGCGAAGGGGCGCGCGGCGGGCGCTTCAGAGAAGTGCCCTACTTCAACGGCGGCATCTTCAGCGAGCCCGCCCCGGTTGAACTGGCGGAGGATGAGGTCGCTCAATTGCGATCGGCCGCCAAAGAGAACTGGGCACTCGTCAACCCGGACATCTTCGGGACGCTCTTTCAACGGTCGATGGATGCCGGCGAGCGGCATCGGTTCGGCGGGCACTACACATCGGCCATTGACATCATGAAGATCGTCAGGCCCACGATCGTCGAACCGTGGCTGCACTTCATCGAGAACGCGAGCACGCTCGAAGAGCTCGGGCAACTCCGCGCGCGGCTTCACACTTTTCGCGTTCTTGATCCCGCGTGCGGCTCGGGGAACTTCCTCTACATCGCGTACCGCGAGTTGAAGCGCATCGAGGCGCGGCTGCTGGAGCGCATCCGGGAGAAATCGCGAAAAGGCGCCGGTCAGGCCGAGATCGGCTTTGTGACGACCAAGCAGTTCTTTGGGATGGACATCATCCCGTTCGCGGTCGAACTGGCGAAGGTGACGCTGACGATCGGGCACAAACTGGCGATCGACGAGTTTCACTCGGAAGAGAAGCCTCTGCCGCTGGACAATCTGGATGCGAACATCACGTGCACCGATGCGCTGATCAGGCTCGAGGATTCGGAGGCGGGCTTCCGTGCGGACAATGCGGAGCGCACGCCGTGGCCGAAGGCAGATGTGATCATTGGCAACCCGCCGTTTCTTGGGGCGAAGAAGCTCAAGCCTGAACGTGGCGCGGACTATGTGAACGCGTTGCGCAAGATGTACCCCGAGGTGCCCGGGATGGCGGACTACTGCGTGTACTGGTTCCGGCGCGCCCACGATCATCTGGAAGAGGCGACGGCGGAGGAACCGCTGCGCGGACGGGCGGGGCTCGTCGGCACACAGAACATCCGCAACAACCAATCGCGCGTCGGCGGGCTGGATCACATTGTCAAATCGGGGACGATCGTGGAGGCCGTGGACAATCAGCCGTGGTCAGGTGAGGCAAATGTGCACGTCTCGATCGCGAATTGGGTCAAGCATGCGCCTCCCGCAAAGTCGGGAGGGCGGATTTCGATCGCACTGGAGGGGACGCTGGGGCTTCCGCCGAAGCGACGCCTGTGGTTCAAGGTCGAGCCTGAACCGGAACTGTTTGTCAATCCATCCTCACGCAAACCTTCTCAGCCGATCGTGCTGACTCGCGGAAAGCGCGGAGGGATGCGACGAGACAAGTCGTACGAGTTAGGGTTCCGCGACTGCGACATTTTGAACTCGGCGCTATCGGACCAAGCGCCGGTGGGTCTGGCGCGGGTACTTCGCTGCAATGCGAAGCCCCAGCGCGTCTTTCAGGGAGTCACACCTGGACACAAGGGCTTTGTGCTCTCTCCAAGCGAAGCGAAGAGGCTGTTGCAGCGAGACCCGACTTCGAAACTGGTTTTAGTGCCGTACTTGGTGGGGCGCGAACTGGTTACCGGAGAATCCAAGCCGCGTCGATTCCTGATTGACTTTGCAGACCGTGATCTGCATTCCGCGAGCCAATACGCAGGGGCGTTCCATCACGTCGAGGAGAAAGTCCTGCCCACGATGCGAGAGAAGGCCGAGAAAGAAGGCGATTCAGAGAGCGTGCGCAAGGACCATCTCCAGCGATGGTGGAAGCACTGGCGAGGGCGTGGCGAAATGCGGGATGGCTTCGCGCGGCTTCGGAAGCGATACATTGCCTGCTCGCGGGTAACGAAGCGACCGGTGTTCGTGTTCGTTGGCAAGGACGTGCGTCCTGGCGATGCGCTGTTCACGTTCGCGTTCGACGATGATTATTCGTTTGGGATTCTGCAAGCCGACCAGCATTGGCGGTGGTTCGCCGCCAAATGCTCGAAGCTCAAGAGCGACTTCAGATATACGCCGGAATCGGTGTTCGACACGTTTCCATGGCCCCAGAGTCCCACACGCGTTCAAGTCCGCACGATCGCGGACAAGGCTCGCGCGGTGCGCGCGGCGCGTGCGGAGTTGCTGGCGAAGACGAAGGGCGGGCTGAGGGCGATGTATCGAACACTGGAATTGGAGGGAGACAGCCCGCTCCGCGACGCACATGCCTGGCTGGATGCGGCGGTGCTGGACGCCTACGGGTTCAACCCGAAGCGCGATCTGCTGGCCCAACTGCTGGCGCTGAATCTGGAAGTGGCGGCGCGGGAGGACAAGGGCGAGGCGGTGACCGGGCCGGGAGTGCCCAAGTCCTACGGCGATCCGGCGGACCTGATCACGGAGGATTGCATCAAACCGTGAGACTGCGCGATCAGCCTGCCGCGCGCGGCAAGGCTGTGGTATCCCTTCCACCAGCGACTCGCCAGCCTTGGTCTGAGAGTTGCCAGCGCTCCCTTCCGGTGGGGCGAACGTAGTCGCGTTGAATCAGCGTCTCGAATGCAGCGCGCCACGCCGCACAATCTTCGGCATCACCATCTCGCCCGAATGTCTGGTCGATGAGCACCGAACCTGCGGGATCGGAATCCGTCGGAATCAAGTAGGCGGCGCCCGGTTCAGATGCGTTGTGCTTCATCGCCATGAGTAGTTTGTGGGCGCGCGGCGGCAATGATGACCGGACCTCGCTGCCTCCTGGAGCATTGGACTGTGGGGAGACGCGGTCGACCAAGTCGTATCCGGGACCAGTCACTTCAAAGACGTCGCGATGGCGTTGGCGAGCGTACCCAGCGTTGACCAGCTCGTTCATCGCTGACAAAATTCGCGCCTGCTTGGCGTCATCCTCAGGATCTCCAAAGACCTCCCCGTCGATTTGGAAGACGTATCGACTGCCTCGCGGCGGGGCGATGTATAGGGCCACGCCCGGCTCGTGAGTCTGTCGAACCATGGCGATCAGGAGCTCTCGCGCACGCGAGGAGAGGTCGAGCCCGCGATCCCTGAGTCTCGCCGCCATTCGAACGCGCCAAAGATTCCACAGCCCGAATATGATCGCAGTCGCGATTGCCCCGATGACCCCGCTAAGAACATTGCTCCACATCGCAGACCGAGTGTAGTCCACAATAGATGCCGCAAGCTCACAATCGACAAACCACGATCTCTCGGCGCGTCGTCGCCGCCCTCACCGACATCCCCAACATCGGGCCCTCGATCGCGGGCGACCTGCGCCGCATCGGCGTGCGCGAGCCCGTCGATCTCGTCGGCAAGGATCCGGTTCGTCTCTACAAGCGGCTGTGCGCGCACGACGGCGTGCGGCATGACCCGTGCGTGCTCGACGCCTTCATGGCGGCGGTCGATTACATGGGCGGTGCGCCGGCGCGCCCGTGGTGGAAGTACACGGCGAGGCGAAAGAAACTGGGCTTGGGGCTTGGGGCCTGAGGCTTGAGGCTTGGGGTCGCTCCGCCACGGCGAATA
>Ga0187894_10003558_pt1 | contig 17367 bp, 2 predicted proteins | sample GBC1701081metaG_FD_136650 | JGI IMG/M metagenome (GOLD analysis project Ga0187894, IMG submission 136650) | White microbial mat communities from a lava cave in the Kipuka Kanohina Cave System on the Island of Hawaii, USA - GBC170108-1 metaG ...
AGGCCATACTGGGGATCTTGAAATGCGGTTGCGCGTTTATGCCCATCATGCCGGATTTGCCGGATCAGCGTATCGCGGCGCTGCTCGAGAGTGTGACGCCGCGCCACGTAATTATGGAGCCAGAGTTCGCCGAGCGTTTTCAAGAGGTTGTCGTTAGCGGCAAGCATGAACCGCAGCACGTGCGGGTTGAGTGGAACGCGGAGTTCACGGAAAACGGCTGGCATGGAGAATCTGAGCCGGACGACCTCTGCTATATCTTCTTCACTTCGGGTTCAACGGGTCAGCCCAAGGGCATCGCGGGACGGCTCAAGTCAATCGGTCATTTCATTCGCTGGGAGATAAAGCAGTTCGGCTTCGGGCCGGGTGTGCGCGTCAGTCAACTGACGGCTCCCTCTTTCGACGCAATTCTGCGTGACATCTTCGTACCACTTTGTGCGGGCGGCACTATCTGCCTGCCTCCCGAACACGACATCATGCTGGATCCCGTGCGCCTGGTCCAATGGATGGACCAGAAGGCTGTCAACGTCCTGCATACGGTCCCTTCTGTCTTCCGCACGTTGCTTGATCAGGTGGGCGGGCGGTTGCCGCAGCTCACGCACGTTTTGCTGTCGGGTGAGCGTCTGCCGTCTGCCGATGTCAAACGCTGGTTCGAGACGGTCGGGCAAAGAGTGACGTTGGTCAACCTCTATGGTCCTTCCGAAACGACCATGACCAAGTTCTTTCATCTGGTGACGCCGGACGATCTGGAGCGAGGTTTCATTCCGATTGGAAAACCCATCGACGGCGCGAAGGCCATCTTGCTCGATGAAAAGGGCCGCGTCTGCGCCGAAGGTTCCGTTGGCGAAATCATCATCAGGACGCCGTACCGGTCGCTCGGTTATTACGGCGACCCTGAGTTGACCAGCCGGGTCTTCATACCGAATCCATTCAACACAAATACTGACGACATCGTTTACAAGACGGGGGACCTCGGGCGCGTCTTACCGAACGGAGCCTTCGAGTTCATTGGCAGGAGAGATCATCAGGTAAAGATTCGCGGCGTGCGCGTCGAGCCAGGTGAAGTCGAGAATGCCCTGCGGGCGACGGGCATGGTGAAAGATGCCCTGGTCCTGGATCGTGAGGACGCAGCGAGCAACGTCATGCTGCTGGCCTACCTGATTCTCACCGAGGGCGCGACCGCGGCGGAGGTCCGCAGGCAGCTTCAACGTCTCTTGCCGGATTACATTATCCCTTCGGCCTTCATCACTCTGGAGAGCTTTCCTCTCACGCCGCACGGCAAGGTGGATAGAAAAGCACTGCTCAACATGGATTACGCGGATTCAGCGGCCGGATCTGCTGAATTCTATACGCCTGTCGAAGAGATACTGGCCGGCATCTTTTCAGAGGTCTTGAAGCAGGAGCGGATTAGCCTTTACGGCAACTTCTTCGAACTGGGCGGTCACTCTCTCTTGGCGACGCAGGTTATGTCGCGCGTGAAAGAAGCGTTTGGAGTCGAGTTGCATTTGCGGAGTCTGTTTGACGCGCCAACTGTGCGCGGCCTGGCCGAAGTGCTCGAGCAGGAGATGAAAAAGACCCAGACAGCTTCCGCGCCACCGATCACAAGTATCCCGCGCACTGAGGTCTTGCCGCTTTCCTTTGCACAGCAACGCCTGTGGTTCATAGACCAGTTAGACCCGATGAGCGCTACCTACAACATCCCCGCGGTAGTTCAGCTCAAAGGTCAGCTCAACCTTTCTTCGTTGGAGCAAACACTGACGGAGATCATCAGACGGCACGAAGCATTGCGGACAAGATTTGTGCTGGTGGATGGCGAAGCTGTTCAGGTGATTGAGCCGGCTGAGCAGATCAAACTAGCCGTGACGGATTTAACCGGGATGGCTGAGTCCGCACGCGAAGCGGCCGCTTTACGCCTTGCCGTTGAAGAAGCAAACCGACCCTTTGATCTTTCACAAGCGCCTATGTTGCGCGCCTCTCTCCTGCGTCTCGGAGAAGCGGAGCACATGTTGCTCGTCACGATGCACCACATTGCGAGCGATGCCTGGTCTCTCGGCGTCCTGGTTCAGGAAGTCGTGACACTTTACAAAGCTTTTGACGCAGACCAGCCTTCGCCGCTGCCCGAACTGAGCGTGCAATATGCAGACTACGCCCACTGGCAGAGAACCTGGTTTCAGGGCGATGTTCTCGAACAGCAACTCTCCTACTGGCGCGCACAACTCTCCGGCGCTCCCGCCCTCCTCGAGTTGCCCACAGACCGGCCGCGGCCTGCGGTCCAGAGTTTTCGCGGAGCACGTCACAACTTCACCCTGGGAGTGGAGCTGAGCGAGAGGTTGCAGGAGTTGAGCCGGCGCGAGGGAGTGACGCTGTTCATGACCTTGATGGCGGCCTTCCAGACCTTGTTGTGGAGATACAGTGCTCAAGAAGAGATCGTCACCGGCACAGCCATCGCGGGGCGCAAACTCCGCGAGACGGAGCAGTTGATCGGGTTCTTCGTCAACACGCTGGTGTTGCGCACCAGATTCAATCAGCAACAAAGCTTCGCCGACCTCCTGGGCCAGGTCAGAGAAGTAGCGCTCAAAGCCTACGCGCATCAGGACCTTCCATTTGAAAAACTGGTCGAAGAGCTGGAGCCGGAGCGAAGCCTGAGCCACACGCCTTTATTCCAGGTGATGTTTATATTGCAGAACGCGCCGCTGGGAGAATTGGAGTTGCCGCAGTTGCAGTTGAATAGCGTGCAGGTGAATAACCCCATTGCCCACTTCGACCTGACGCTCATCATGCAGGAGGATGAAGACGCCATCGGCGGCACGTTCGAATACGCCACGGATCTGTTCGATGCGGCGACCATTGAGCGAATGGCAGGTCATCTTCGGACCCTGATCGACATCGTTGTTTCTGAGTCGCATCAGTCGCTCTCGCAGGTTCTGTTGCTCAACGAGGCCGAACGTCATCTGCTGCTCACCGAATACAACGAGACGACCACTAACTACCCGCAACATACTTCTGTCGCCAAGCTTTTCGAGCAGCAGGTCAGTCGCACTCCGAATGCCGTTGCTCTCATCTTCGAGCGCGAACAGATCAGCTATGCGGAGTTGAACCGGCGAGCCAATCAACTGGCGCATCACCTGAGAGATTTACAGGTGGGACCGGAGGTCATCGTCGGCGTCCTGATGGAACGCTCAGTCGAGATGATCGTGGCTCTGCTCGGCATCCTCAAAGCAGGGGGAGCTTATCTGCCGCTCGACCCGGCGTATCCTCAGGAGCGTCTGTGCTTGATTCTCGATAAAGCCGGCGTTCCTGTGCTATTAACACAGGAGCACCTGCGCGACAACGTTTCCACCTTCCACGGACAGACAATCTCTCTCGATGGTCAATTTGAGATTATCCAAACACAGAGCGTAGAGAACCCGGCTGCTTTCTTCGATTCCGAACAACTTTGTTATGTGATGTACACCTCCGGCTCGACTGGCCAGCCGAAAGGGATCGCCGTCCCTCACCACGCCGTCGTACGTCTGGTTCGCGACACTCATTGGTTAGATTTCTCCCCCACCGATGTCTTCCTCCAACTCGCTCCGCTCAGCTTCGACGCGGCGACTTTCGAGATCTGGGGCAGCCTGCTCAACGGAGCTTGCCTCGTCATCATGCCGCCCGAGCAGCCGACGCTCGAAGAATTGGCTGGTGTCCTGCGCGCGCAAGAGGTGACGGCTCTCTGGCTCACGGCAGGACTCTTTCACCTGATGGTTGACGAGCAATTAGAGGCGCTGCGCGAAGTGCGGCAAGTGGTGGCGGGCGGCGATGTGCTCTCGGTGCGCCACGTCCAGAAGTTGCTGGAAACGAGCGACGAGGAATCTGAACGCTTTGTCATCAACGGATACGGGCCAACGGAGAACACGACCTTCACCTGCTGCCACCGGATGCGAGCCGGCGAAGTGGTCCAGGGACACAGCGTGGCGATCGGAGTGCCGATCTCGAACACGCAGGTCTATGTGCTGGATGAGCGGATGGAGATAGTCCCGGTCGGAGTGGTGGGAGAGTTGTACATGGGAGGCGCGGGATTGGCCCGGGGGTATCTGGGCGAGGCGGAGCTGACAGCGGAGAATTTCGTACCGCACCCGTATAGCGAGCAGTGGGGGCAGCGCTTGTATCGGAGCGGGGACCTGGTGAGATATCGAGCGGGAGGAGAGTTGGAGTTTGTACGGCGGCGCGATGAGCAGGTGAAGGTGCGAGGGTATCGGATTGAGTTGGGAGAGGTGGAGACAGTACTCGCGAGCCACAGCGGAGTGAAAGAGGCTGCGGTGATAGTGAGAGCGGATGGGGCAGGAGGGAAGCGGCTCGTGGCCTACATCGTCGGAGAGGAGCCGCAGGATGGGGCAATTGCGGTCGGAGAGTTGCGAGACTATTTAAAGGAGCGATTGCCGGAGTACATGATCCCTTCAGCCTTCGTCCAACTCGAAGCGATGCCGCTGACAACCAACGGCAAACTCGACCGTCGCGCTCTGCCTGCCCCTGACTTCGCAAGCTCGCAGCCCGAGCAGGGCACCGTCCACGCGTCGCCAGTCGAGGAACTGCTGCGCGGATTGTGGCGCGATGTCTTAGGCCTGCCTCAGATCGGTTTAAATGATGACTTCTTCCAACTTGGCGGCCACTCCTTGCTGGCTACACAACTGATCTCCAGAGTCAGACAGAGCTTCGCTCTCGAGCTCCCTTTGCGCGTCTTGTTTGAGGCTCCCACAATCGCTGAACTGGCGCTCCAGATCGAACGGGGCTTGACCAGCGACACTGATCTGGTGGCTCCGCCGATGCTACCCGTACCCAGAGACCTGCACTTGCCGCTCTCCTTCGCACAGCAGCGACTCTGGTTCATTGACCAACTGGAAACCGGGAGTGCTTTCTACAACATTCCGGCAGCCGTGCGTCTCATTGGAGAACTTGACATCGCGGCCCTCGAAAAGACTCTCACCGAAGTGGTCAGGCGACACGAGTCGTTGCGCACGAGCTTCGAGTCGGTAGATGGAGAGGCGGTGCAAGTCGTCAATGCGCCCAGGGCGGTGAGGATGAAGGTAACAGATTTAAGTGGGTTGCAGGAAGAGGAAAGAGAAGCGACAGCGCGGAAGATGGCGGAGGAGGAAGGGCAGAGGGAATTCGATTTAAGAGACGGGCTGCTGCTGCGAGGGCAGATATTGAGGATGAGCGAGAGGGAGCATGTGGTGTTGTTCACGATGCATCACATCGCGAGCGACGGGTGGTCGAGGGGAGTTCTCGTGAAAGAGGTGGCGGTGTTATACGAAGCCTACTCAGAGGGCCTGCCTTCCCCGTTGCCGGAGTTACCCATCCAGTACGCAGACTTCGCCCACTGGCAAAGAAACTGGCTTCAGGGCGATGTCCTCGAACAGCAACTTTCCTACTGGCGCGCACAACTCTCCGGCGCTCCCGCCTTGCTCGAGTTGCCTACGGACCGCCCGCGTCCCGCGATCCAGAGTTTTCGTGGAGCACATCACACCTTCACTCTCAGCGTGGAGTTGAGCGAGAGGTTGCAAGAGTTGAGCCGGCGCGAGGGAGTGACCCTGTTCATGACCTTGCTCGCGGGTTTCCAGACTTTGTTGTGGAGATACAGCGGAGAGGCGGACATCGTCGTCGGTGTAGACGTAGCAAATCGTAACCGGCAGGAGACGGAACAGTTGATCGGGTTCTTCGTCAACTCGCTGGCGTTGCGCACGAGATTCAATGAGCAACAGAGTTTTGTCGAGCTGCTGGGCCAGGTCAGAGAAGTTGCGCTAAAAGCCTACGCGCATCAGGACACGCCATTTGAGAAGCTGGTCGAAGAGTTGCAGCCAGAGCGGAGTCTGAGCCACACACCGTTATTCCAGGTGATGTTCACGGTGCAAAACGCCCCGCTCGGAGAATTGAAGTTGGCGCAGTTGCAGTTGAGCTGGCTGGAGATGGAAAGCGCGATGGCGAAGTTCGATATGACGCTGTCGATGGAGGAGACAAACGGACACATCAGCGGCACGTTCGAATACAACACGGATCTGTTCGATGCGGCGACCATTGAGCGCATGGGCGGTCATTTAACGAAGCTGCTCGAAGGAGTAACTGCGAATCCGGCACAGCGAACTTCGGAGTTTGCTCTATTAACGGACGGCGAGCAGCAACAGTTGCGGCTGGAGTTCAACAACACGGCGACAGAGGTTGCGCTGGATAGATGCGTCCATCGGCTGTTTGAAGAACAGGTTGAGAAGACCCCGGTGGCTGTGGCAGTGGAGTTTGAGGGTAAGCGTCTGACGTATCATCAATTGAACGAGCGTGCCAACCAGTTGGCGCGAAATCTGGTGCAGCTCGGAGTGGGACCAGAGATTCTGGTTGCACTCATCGCCCGGCGCGGCATTGACTTCCTCACAGCGGTCCTCGCCATTTTCAAGGCCGGCGGAGCTTACGTGCCGCTCGACCCGCTGCATCCGTCGCGTCGTTTGGCGCAGGTGCTATCGCAGAGCCAGAGCTCTCTGGTGTTGTCTGCCGATGAGTTTATGGACGTTGTCTCGCGTGCGCTTGAAGACAGTGATTCAGCGGCCCAACCTGCCCAGGTCGTCTCACTGGACGATTTACTGGCACGCGAATGTGAAACGGGAAACCTCCCGGCACGTAGCGCACCTGGCAATCTGGCTTACGTCATCTACACCTCTGGTTCCACCGGTACGCCGAAAGGCGCGATGTTGGAGCAAAGAGGCATGTGCAATCACCTGTGGTCCAAGGTCTCGACGTTGCAGTTGACCGGAGCCGACATCGTTGCGCAGACAGCGTCGCAAAGTTTCGACGTGTCCGTCTGGCAAATGCTCGCCGTGTTGTTGGTTGGCGGAAAAGTGTGGATTGCCGGAGAAGATCTGGCGCGCGATTCGGTAGGCCAGTTGAAGATGGTGGCGGAGGAAGGAATCACGATACTCGAGATTGTGCCGTCGCAGTTGCGGGCCATGGTCGAGGAAATGGAGACGGTCGCGCTGCCGCTGCGTCCAGATTTATCATCGCTGAAGTGGCTGATCGTGAATGGCGAGGCGTTAGTGCCTGAGCTTTGCCGTCGCTGGTTCAGTATCTATCCGGCGAACGCTCTGATCAACGCCTACGGTCCGACAGAATGCTCCGACGATGTAACGCAGTACGTCATTGAGCAAAGTCCGTCTTCGACAACCACGCGAATACCGATTGGCGAGCCGCTGGCGAATATGCGCATGTACGTCCTGGATAAAAAATTGTCGCCAGTGGCGGTAGGAGTGACGGGTGAACTCTACATTGGCGGTATCGGCGTCGGACGCGGTTATCTGAGGGAACCCGCACGCACCGCAGAGATTTACATACCCGACTGTTTTGGTAATCAACCTGGAGCAAGACTCTACAAAACTGGCGACCGGGTGCGTTGGTTGCCCGACGGCAATCTTGATTTCATCGAGCGCATCGATCACCAGGTCAAGGTCAGAGGTTATCGCATCGAGTTGGGTGAGATCGAAGCCGCGCTGGATCAGCACGCTGGCGTAAAAGACAGTGCAGTTATTGTCAGGGAGGATACGCCCGGTTTGAAGCGGCTGGTTGCCTATGTCGTTGCGGAGGAGGAATTGGCGCCCGTCACGAACAGTGAGCTGAGTGGTTATTTGAGGGAGCGAGTGCCGGAGTACATGGTTCCGTCGGCCTTCGTGTACCTCGAAGAGATGCCGCTCACGAGCAACGGCAAACTCGATCGGCGCGCTCTGCCTGCGCCTGACTTTTCACGCGCAGAGATGGACCAGAACTATGTGGCCGCACGCACGCCGGTTGAAGAGCTGCTGTTGGGAGTGTGGCGCGAGATTTTAGGTGTTGAGCAGATAGGAATAGAAGATGACTTCTTCGAGCTGGGCGGACACTCACTGCTGGCGACACAGTTGATGTCCAGAGTGAGAAATGCCTTCGGCGTGGAAGTTCCGCTCCGGCAATTGTTCGAAGGACCAACTATGGCGGAGTTGGCCCAGTACATCGAAGTGGCTCTTAAAACCGAGGCTCATCTCCAGGCGCCGCCAATTGTGCCCGTCTCCAGAGAGATCGCGCTGCCGCTCTCATTTGCCCAGCAGCGACTCTGGTTTCTCGACCAACTTGAACCGAACAGCGCCTTCTATAACGTTCCGGTGGTAGTGCGCTTGAGCGGACAACTGAATGTTGAGGCCCTCCAACGGACGTTGAATGAAGTGGTGCGACGACACGAATCGTTGCGCACGACTTTTGTGTTGGCGGATGGCGCGCCGGTGCAGGTGATTAAAGAAGCAGCGGTGCTGGAATTATCCATTATCGACCTGAGCGGCGAGGAACAAGATGCGCGAGAGGTACAAGCACGGCGGCTGGCGGAAGAGGAAGCGCACCGGCCTTTTGACTTGAGTCGTGGGCCGTTGCTGCGGACACAGTTGTTGCGTTTGGCGGAGACCGAACATGTGGTGCTGTTTACGATGCATCACATCGCCAGTGATGGCTGGTCAATGGGAGTGCTGATTAAGGAGATCGCGGCGCTTTATGAAGCGTTCTCGCAGGACCTGCCTTCGCCGCTGCCGGAGTTGTCGATTCAATACGCGGATTTTGCCCACTGGCAACGCAACTGGTTGCAAGGCGAAGTGATGGAGACGCTGCTGGGCTACTGGCGGCGACGGCTGGGCGGAACGCTGCCGGAGCTGAACCTGCCGACAGACCACGAACGACCGCCAGTGCCAACATTTCGGGGCCGGACCGATTCCTACATGATACCGGCGACGCTGAGCGAATCGTTGCAACAACTCAGTCAGCAGCAGGGAGCGACTCTGTTCATGACGCTGCTCGCGACTTTCAAAATCCTGTTGATGCGCTACACGCAGCAGGAGGATCTCATTGTTGGGACGGCTATCGCTAATCGCAACCACGGCGAAACGGAAAGCTTGATTGGCTTCTTCATTAATATGCTGCCGCTACGCACGGACCTCTCTGGTGATCCGAGTTTCAGCGACTTGTTGAAACAGGTGCGCGAGGTAGCGCTGGGTGCCTATGCGCATCAGGACATGCCGTTTGAGAAATTAGTGGAAGTATTTGTGCCGGAGCGGACAATCACGCAGACGCCGTTGGTCCAGATTGCATTCGGATTCAACAACGCGCCGCGACAGGAACTAGAGCTGCCGGGGCTGACGCTAAGTGCGCTGCCCTTCGAAAATGAGACGGGAAGATTCGATTTGACGCTTTGGATAGACAAGCCAACAGACGAATTGAGAACGACGTGGTACTACAACACGGACCTGTTCGAACCCACCACCATCGAGCGGATGCAAGGACACTTCGAAACCCTTCTCCGAGACATCACAGCACAGCCGGATGCACGCCTGAGTGCTCTGGAGATGCTGACCGAAGCGGAGAAGCAGGCGCAGGCGGCAGAACAAAGACAGCGGGCAGAGGCAAACGTCAAGAAGTTGAGATCCGTCAGGCGTAAGGCTTTTGAGCCGTCACTGGCGATGACGACCGTTGAGCCTAATGTGACAAGTAGCGCCTCGAGCAGTGATTAAGTGGCGTATTCAAACTGACCCAACCAGAAAGAGAGTTTCACTTGGCTTTAGATTTTCAGAGATTCAAAACAGCGCAGCGCAAGTCGGTGAGTCTGTCGCCGGAGTCGCTGGTCAGAATCACCTCACGATGGCCTGACGACACCTTTCCTTTGCTTATCGAGCCGGAAATAGACAATCTCAACCTCGCCGTCTGGGCCGGACACAACCGCGAGTTCGTCGAGACGCTTTTGCTCAGGCAGGGGGCGATCCTGTTTCGTGGATTTAACCTGGAGACGGTGGCGCAGTTTGAGGAATTTGTAAAAGCCATCTCGACAGAACTGCTCGAGTATCGCGAACGCTCGTCGCCGCGCTCGGAAATTAGCAAGGGAGTCTATACCTCGACAGATCATCCCGCCGATCAGTTCATTCACTTTCACAACGAACAGTCGTACACCCAGAGTTGGCCCATGAAACTATGGTTCTTCTGTATGCAGGCGGCCAGAGAAGGAGGGGCAACGCCGTTTGCCGACGGGCGGCGCGTTCTCAAACTGCTTGATGCGCAGACCAGGGAACGATTCTCACGAAAGCGGGTCATGTACGTACGCAACTACGGTGAAGGACTGGGTCTCTCCTGGCAAACCGCTTTTCAAACTTCGAACAAACTGGAAGTAGAAAACTATTGCCGGAAGGCTTTGATGGATTTCGCCTGGAAAGAGGGCGATGGACTGCGAACGCGACAGGTTTTTGACCCTATCGTGGTCCATCCACGCACGCATGAGGAGGTCTGGTTTGAGCATACGGCCTTCTTCCACGTATCGAGTTTGGAGCCTGTCGTGCGCGAAGCGATTTTGGAAGAGTTCGCGGATGAAGACCTGCCTTTCAATACCTATTATGGCGATGGCTCGCCGCTTGAAGCTTGTGCGTTAGAAGAGATTCGTGAGGCGTACCGGCAGACTGCGGTCAGATTTTCGTGGCAGGAGCAGGACGTACTCTTGATCGATAACGTGCTGACCTCGCATGGACGCGAGCCGTTTGTCGGGCCGCGAAAAATCGTCGTCGCCATGACAGAGCTTTTTCAAAAAAGAGAGAGCGTTGAGGCAATAATAGATGCAAGCTAGTTTCAGCAAATTCAAAGCAGAACGGCGCAAGCCGGTAAGCCTGACGCCGCAGTCGCTGGTTAGGACCACTTCGCCAGGCCCGGGCGAAACCTTTCCCCTGGTTATCGAGCCGGAGGTGGGCAATCTCAATCTCGTTGTTTGGGCAGCGCACAACCGGGAGTTTGTCGAGACAGAGCTACTAAAACATGGGGCGATTCTGTTTCGTGACTTCGAAGTAGAGACGGTGGCGCGGTTTGAGGAGTTTGCCAGGACTATCTCTGGTGACTTGCTCGACTACAAGGAGCGCGCCGCGCCGCGCCGGGAAGTCGGTAGAAACGTTTACACTTCTACAGACTACCCCGCTGATCAGCCCATCCCGCTACATCACGAGATGTCGTACTCGCACAATTGGCCGACAAAAATCTGGTTTCATTGTGTGCAGGCGCCACGAGAGAGAGGCGCGACCCCGATTGCCGATGATCGCAAAGTTTTTCAACGCCTCGATCCCGCCATCAAAGAACTGTTCATGCGCAAGAAGGTGATGTACACGCGCAATTACGGAGAGGGAGTGGATCTGTCCTGGCAGGATGCTTTTCAAACCGAAGACAGAGCGCAAGTCGAAGAGTACTGCCGCCGAGTGCACACGGACTTCGAGTGGAAGGATGGCAACCGTCTGCGTACCCGCCAGGTTCGTCAGGCTGTCGCCGTGCACCCGAAAGTAGGAGAGATGGTGTGGTTCAACCACGCCCACATGTTCCACATCTCGAATATGGAACCGGCAGTGCGTGAATCTCTTCTGTCCGAGTTCAAAGAGGAAGACCTTCCGCGCAACGCCTACTATGGCGATGGCTCGCCGATTGAGACCTCGGTGCTCGATGAGATTCGCGGAGTCTACAACGAGACCGCGATCACCTTTCCGTGGCAGGAAGGCGACATCCTGATGCTGGATAATTTCCTCGTCTCACACGGGCGCGAGCCGTTCGTTGGACCCCGCAAAATTGTCGTCGCAATGGCAGAGCTCTACACCAACCAAGACATCTAAAGCCATCCACAGATTACACAGAAATCAGCGTAATCTGTGGACGGATTTCTCAAAAAAAGGTTTTCATAAAATGTCGCAGGAAATCATCGAAGGATACCGGCTTTCACCTCAACAGCAGCAACACTGGCTATTACACCAGAATTCCACTGCCTACACTTCCCAATGCGTAGCCTTATTCCGCGGTCCACTCCAATTGGACTCGCTGAAGCGTGCCCTCGCGAGGGTCATTGATCGACACGAGATTCTGCGCACGGCGTTCCGTTTCTTACCGGGAATGGACGTGCCGTTGCAGGTGATTGTCGAGCGTCGCGATCAGGAGTTGAGCGAAATAGATCTGAGCAGGCTGGAGGAACCTGAGCAACGCATCCGCCTTGAAGAGTTGGTGGACGAACAACGCCGACTCGATTTCGATTACGAGCAAGGCCAGTTGATGCATACCTGTTTGCTCAAATTGTCGACGAACGAGCATGGGCTGGTAATCACCATGCCGGCGATCTGCGCTGACGCCCCGACGCTCGAGCACTTACTGCACGAGATTGGCGACAGCTACGCGGCGCAGACGAACGACAGCAACACCACGAACGGGCATGTCCAATACGTCGACTTTTCTCAATGGCAGAACGAACTGCTGGAGTCAGAAGATGGAAGCGCAGGGCGAGAGTATTGGCGAAAGCAAGGCGCAAGCGTGCTTGCGAGTGTACGATTGCCAGGCGAAAAAGAACCAGATGTGACGGCGGAGTACCAGCCGGAATACATAAGGGTGATCGTCGAGCAAGGTGTCCAGGCACAAGCGACGGCATTAGCGCATGAATTGGAAACTGACTTGTCGGGCCTCCTGCTGGCTTGCTGGCTGTGTTTACTCCGGCGGCTGACAGGTGAAGCCGAGATTGTCATCCAGACCTGCTTTAACGGAAGAAAATATGAAGACCTCCACGGGGCGTTAGGTCTCTTCAGTAAACACCTGCCGACGCGCTGTCATTTTGAGAACGACTTTACATTCCGCGACATCGTCAGGCACGTCGAACAATCGAGACAGGAGGCGCTCGCATGGATGGAATGCTTCACGCCGGAGCAAATGAACGGCCGGCGGGCAAACGGATCTGCGATTGGTTTTGAATATCAGGAACCGGCATCGCGCCGGAGCTTTGGCGACCTCACCCTTGATGTGACGCACCTGCACACTTACACCGATCGCTTCAAGCTCAAACTGTTCGCGGTGATGATCGCTGACGAGCTGCGTTTGGAAGTGCAATACGACAGCGCCTTCTACCAGCGGCAGGACGTGTGGCGCATCGCAGGAGAATTGTCAGCCCTGGTCCGGAGTGCCGTTGGCAACGCCGGCGCTGCGGTGAACCGGCTTGAAATATTGGACGACGTCGAGCGACAGCAGTTGCTGGTTGAGTGGAACGAAACTACGGCCGCTTATCCGGTTGACGAATGCATTCACGTAATGTTCGAAGCGCAGGCGAAGCGAACCCCCAACAACCTCGCCGTGATCTACGAAGACGAACAGCTCAACTACGGTGAGTTGAATGCGAAAGCTAACCGGATCGCTCACCTGTTACGCAGCAAGGGCATCGGGCCGGAAACAACAGTCGGACTTTTGCTGGAACGCTCGGTCGACATGATCGCCGCCCTGCTGGGCATTCTCAAAGCAGGAGGTGCTTATGTGCCTCTCGATCCGTATTCACCGGCTGATCGTTTGGAGTTCATGATCGCAGACGGCGGGCTTAGCGGGCTAGTGACCACGCAATCTCTATTGGCACTCTTGCCGGGGCTCGACAAGGTGTGGGCGGTCTGTCTCGATACTGATGCAGAGTCGCTTGCCAGCCAGAGCGATGAGAATCCGGTGAATGAGACCGTGCCCCAAAATCTCGCCTATGTGATCTACACCTCAGGATCAACGGGCAAGCCGAAGGGCGTGATGATTGAGCATCGCTCAGTACTCAACCTCTACGCAGCGCTGCAGCGCGCCGTCTACGCACCTCAGAGTTCTCCGCTGCGAGTAACCGTCAACGCTCCGCTCGCTTTCGATGCTTCGGTCAAGCAAGTGATCCAATTACTCGCCGGACATAGTCTGAGCCTGGTGCCGGAGGAATTGCGCCGGGATGGCGTGGTGCTGAATGCCTATCTCGAACGGCACGCCATCGATGTCTTTGATTGCACGCCGTCGCAATTGCGTCTGCTGGTGGATGCGGGATTACTGAAGAACCCGGTCTACGCACCGCGAATAGTCTTGACGGGTGGTGAAAGTCTCGATGAATCGCTCTGGCAGGAGCTATGCGAAAGCGGGACAGCTTATTACAACGTCTATGGTCCAACCGAGTGTACGGTCGATGCGACCGTGTGTCGTGTGGTGGCGGAGCATGCCAACCAGCCAACCATCGGACGACCACTGATCAACACTCGCCTCTATGTGCTCGACAGACAGCAACAGCCTGTGCCGCTCGGTGTCGCAGGGGAGTTGTGCATTGGCGGCGTGGGCGTGGCGAGAGGCTATCTCAATCGACCTGATCTGACAGCCGAGAAGTTCATAACCGATCCTTTCACTGCTGCTGCGGACGCGCGACTCTATCGCACCGGCGATCTCGTCCGCTATCTGCCGGATGGCAATGTCGAGTTTCTAGGGCGCATCGATCACCAGGTAAAAGTCCGAGGTCTGCGCATCGAGCTTGGCGAGATTGAAGCTACGCTCTCTGGACATCCGGGTGTTCGCGAAGCCGTGGTGCTCGCACGCGAAGATGTGCCGGGCGACCAGCGTCTGGTCGGCTACGTAGTGCCGAAGCAGCAGCAGGCTGCGATGATCGAAGGCCGTCCTCGACACCGCCTGCCGAACGGCATGTTCATCGTGCAGCAAAATCGCACCGAGACTGACTATCTTTACGAAGAGATCTTTAACGAGCAGACATACTTCAGGCATGGTGTGCGTTTGAAACCGGGAGCATGCGTCTTCGATGTCGGCGCCAATATCGGGATGTTCACGCTCTACGTGGGCCAGCAGGTACCGGATGCTCGTGTCTACGCCTTCGAACCCATCAGGCCCATCTTCGACACGCTGCGCATCAACGCCGGGCTCTATGGCTCCAATGTCAAGCTGTTTCCGTTTGGGCTCTCCAACGAGGAGAAGACGGACAGCTTCGCCTATTATCCGCAGTTTTCCGCGCGCTCGGGTTTAAGCGCTTACGCCAATCCGGAAGATGAAGTGGCTGTGATTAAGAAGTTTCTGCGCAATAAAGAGCAGAGCGGAGTGGCGGGAATGGGCAGTCTCCTCGAAGCGGCTGACGATCTGCTGGAAGGGGTCTTCGTCAGCGAGACGCACGACTGCGCCTTGAAGAGGCTTTCGGATGTAATACGTGAAGAAGGAGTAACGCGGATTGACCTGCTGAAAATCGATGTGCAGCAAGCCGAGCTGGATGTTTTGTTAGGCGTCGACGAAGCGGACTGGGCCATGATCGAGCAGGTCTCGATGGAGATTCACGACGCACCGGGACAGCCAAGCGAAGGCCGCGTGGCAAAGATTACAGCGATGATCGAACGGCAAGGCTTCACCGTCGTCGTAGAACAAGACGATTCGCTGCGCGGAACAGACCGTTATAGTCTTTACGCTACGCGACCTCAACCAGGGAACTTAAGCGAACCACAGCAGACGATCCACCTACACACGTCGAAATTCGAATCGCCGGCTCCAGTCCTCAGCGGACAGGCGCTCTACCAGTTGCCGAATAAACTGGAAGTGTTCCACCAGAACCGTAACGAGACAGAGTTTATCTATCACCAGATATTCGAAGACCAGCTCTACCTCAAACACGGAATCTCACTTGAGCCGGGCAACTGCGTTTTCGACGTGGGCGCGAATATCGGCCTCTTCACTCTCTTCGTCTATCACCAGGTGCGTAACGCCTCGGTTTATTCTTTTGAGCCAATCCCCTCCAATTTTGAGAAGCTGCGCAATAATGTCGCTCTTTACGGTCTGGATGCGAACCTCTTCAATTGCGGCTTGTCGGATCGCAAAGGAGCGGCAACCTTCACTTTTTATCCCAACTGGTCTGCCAGTTCGGGCGCGTACGCGAGTGTCGAAGAAGAAGAAGAGGCACTAAAAACCTTCCTCATTAATCAAGGCGAGGTGGTGGCCGAATACGCCGACGAGTTGATTGAAGGAAGGTATAAGGGCGAGCAAGTTGTCTGCCAGTTACGCACGATCTCCGAAATAATTCGACAACACAATATCGAGCAGATTGATCTTCTCAAACTGGACGTGGAGAAGAGCGAACTCGATGTGCTCAATGGTATCGAGAATGATGATTGGGAGAAGGTGAAGCAGATTGTCATCGAAGTACACGACATCCGGGGACGCCTTAACCTGATCACCTCGATGCTGGAAAGCAAAGGCTTTGAGATCGTGACCGAACAGGATAGTTCGCTCAAGGGCACAGGCATCTACACGCTCTATGCACGAAAACATGAGGCAGAGAAGAAGGTACTGGCCACAACCCATACCAGGTTACCTGAAGCAGCGTCGTCATTTTTGGACCACACGATACTTTCCACCAGCGAACTCCGTCAGTATCTCAAAGAGAAACTGCCTGACTACATGGTGCCTTCGGCCTTTGTGCTCCTCGATGAGTTGCCTCTGACGAACAATGGCAAAGTGAATCGCAGAGCGTTGCCCGCGCCGGAAGAAGTAGAGTCGTCGGACGATCATGTCGTTACGGCTCCACGCACACCGGTCGAAGAGATGTTGGCGGGTATCTGGTCGGAAGTGCTCAAAGTCAAGCACATCAGCATTGATGAGAACTTCTTCGAGCTGGGCGGGCATTCGTTGTTGGCGACGCAATTGATGTCGCGCGTACGTACTGCGTTTCAGACCGAGATACCTTTGCGTACGCTGTTCGCGGCCCCGACCGTAGCCGAATTGGCGCAACACATTGAAGCGGCGATCCGCAGCGGAGCCGGAGAAGAGGCGCCCCCAATCGTCCCGGTCAGCAGAGAGGAAATCCTGCCGCTCTCGTTTGCGCAGCAGCGGCTTTGGTTTATCGACCAACTGGCGCAAGGAAGCTCTTCATACAACAATACCGTGGCCGTGCGCCTCGATGGCAATCTCGACCTGCGAGCACTGGAAGAGACGTTTTCAGAGATCGTCAGGCGGCACGAGCCTCTCCGCACGACGTTTGATACCGTTAATGGTCAACCGCGACAGATCATCCACCCACCGCAGCCCTTCAGCTTACCTTTAACTGACCTCAGCGACTTGACGGCCGCGGAACGTGAGTCGAAGACACGACAGTTAGCAGAAGAGGAATCGCAACACCTGTTTGATCTCAGTAGCGGTCCATTGCTGCGCGTCAGATTACTTCGCTTGAGCGAGACAGAGCATGTCCTTCTATTTACAGCACATCACATCGTGACGGATGGCTGGTCGACGGGAGTGCTGGTCAAAGAAGTGGCGACGCTCTACAGCGCCTACGTTCAGGACCTGCCGTCGCCGCTGCCGGAGCTGAACATTCAATACGCAGACTTTGCGCACTGGCAACGAAGCTGGCTGCAAGGCGAAGTGCTCGATGAGCAACTGGCTTACTGGCGCGAGCGACTGGCCGGAGCACCGGCGCTGTTGGAACTGCCGACGGATCGTCCGCGACCGGCGGTGCAGAGTTTTCACGGCGCTCAGCACAGCTTCCGTGTCAGTGCGGAGTTGACCGAGCAGTTACAGCAGTTGAGCCGG
>Ga0187894_10003559_pt1 | contig 17366 bp, 13 predicted proteins | sample GBC1701081metaG_FD_136650 | JGI IMG/M metagenome (GOLD analysis project Ga0187894, IMG submission 136650) | White microbial mat communities from a lava cave in the Kipuka Kanohina Cave System on the Island of Hawaii, USA - GBC170108-1 metaG ...
ATTAGGGCGTTCCGCGTATTTTCTCATATTCAAAGATAAGTGAGGGTGAAGATGGAGTTTTGTCGGCGTGATTTTGTGAAGGCGGCGGGAGTGGCGTTTGGGAGCGTGGCGGTGCTGCCTTCGTGGGTGAGGGACGCGCAGGGCGCGACGGCGTTTTATTTGGAGGTGAATAAGGATGCGCTGGCGGATGCGGCTTTGGCGACGGCGAAGAAGCTCGGAGCGAGTTACGCGGACATTCGCATCAACCGTTACCGGCTGGAGGCGGTGAGCACGCGAGAGCGGCAGATACAGAATTTGTCGAGCGGGCAGAATTTTGGTTTCGGCGTGCGCGTGCTGGTGAACGGGACATGGGGTTTCGCGGCCAGCCCGATCATGACGGCGGACGAGGTTGTGCGGATCACGACCGAGGCGGCGGCGATAGCGAAGGCGAATTCGGCGATCACGCGCAAGAAGATCGAGCTCGTGCCGACGCCGAAGGTCGTTGCGAAATGGAAAAGCTCGTTCGAGCGCGATCCGTTCGACGTGCCGATAGAGGAACGCGTCGCGATGCTGATGAAAATTAACGAAGCGGCGCTCGGCGTGAAGGGCATCAACTTTGTCAATTCGTCGATCGGCGCGGTCAACGAGCAAAAATATCTTGCCAACAGCGAAGGCTCGCGCATCGAACAATACATTATCCGCACGATGCCGAGCTTTACGGCGACGGCCGTGGCGCCGGGCGATTTCCAATCGGTCAATTCCCTGCGCGAGGCGCAGCAGATCGGTTACGAATACATGACGAAGCATGACTGGCCGGCGGAAGCGAAAACGGCGGCCGAGCACGCCGTGATGAAGCTCAAGGCGCCGAGCGTGACACCGGGCAAATACGATCTCGTTTTGCATCCTTCGCATCTTTTTCTGACGATCCACGAATCGGTCGGCCACCCGACCGAGCTCGACCGCGCGCTGCTGTGGGAAGCGAATTACGCCGGCACGAGCTTTCTGACGCCGGACAAAACCGGCAAGCTGCAGTTTGGCTCGAAAATGGTGAATTTCGTCGCCGACCGCACGCAGCCGCAGGGAATGGCGACCGTCGAGTGGGACGACGAGGCCGTTCCCGGACAAAGCTGGCACATCGTGAAGGACGGCGTGTTCGTCGATTGGCAGACGACGCGCGACACGGCGAAGCTGATCGGCAAATCAAAATCCTACGGCTGCCTGCACGCCGACAGTTGGAACAGCGTCCCGTTCCCGCGCATGCCAAATCTCTCGCTGCAGCCTGCGAAGGAAAACGTCTCGCAAGACGATCTGATTGCCGGCGTCGATAAAGGAATCGTGATCTACGGGCGTGGAAGTTATTCGATCGACCAGCAGCGTTACAACTTTCAGTTCGGCGGGCAGACGTTTTGGGAGATCAAGGGCGGCCAAGTTACGGGCATGTTGCGCGACGTGGCGTACCAATCGCGCACAACAGATTTCTGGAACTCGCTCGACGGGCTCGGCGGGCAAAGCACATACGAAATTCCAGGCTCGCCAAACGACGGCAAAGGCGAACCCGGCCAGTCAAACGCCGTCTCGCACGGCTGCCCGCCCGCGAGATTTAGAAATATCAACGTTCTGAATACGGCGTCACCCGCGAATGCCGGGTAAAACGTTTTGAGATTCTTCGGGCTATGTCCGTCGATTGGCGGAAAAGCTATGCTTTTCCGATGAAACGCCAACTAATGTCAGGCGGCTATGCCGCCGATGACGTACGGAAACCGGCGGCAGAGCCGCAAGAAATATTTGAATGGCAGAAGGAAAAGCATAGCTTTTCCGCACATCGAGCGGCAAAGCCGCAAAACATATGCTCTTAACAGAAAAGGAAACGAAAACACTTACCGACAAGATTCTTTCGATGGTGAAGGCCGACGATGCGTCGGTCGGCGTTGGCAGCAACAAGCAGTCGCACCTGCGGTTTGCGGCGAACAACGTGCTGACGAGCGGCAGCCGCGAGGGGCGGACTGCGAACGTGACGGTCTGGATCGGCGGCAAGCGCGGCGCATCTTCGACAAACGATCTGGACGACGCGAGCCTGAAAGAAATGGTCGAGCGTGCCGAGGCGATTGCGAAAACCGCGCCGGTCGATCGCGAATACCTGCCGACGCTCGGAAAGCAGACGTACAAGCCGGTAACGAACAGCTATGTCGAAGCGACGGCGAATCTTTCGCTTGCCGAGCGCGCGAAACAGATCGGCGCGATCCTTTCTGAATTTGAAAAGAACAAAGTTATCGGCGCCGGATTTCACAACGCCACGGCGCAGGCCGGCGGCAGCGCGACGAAGAACGGCAATTTCGAATTCGAGCGTTCAACAGGCGTTGGCCTCTCGGTGACCGCGCGAACGCCGGACGGCACGAGCTCCGGTTATTTCCTTCGCAGTCACAATGACATTGCCAAGCTCGACACAATGCGGATCGCTAAGGAGTCGATCGGGAAAGCGCTCGAAGGGCGAAATGCACGCGTTATCGATCCGGGCATTTACACCGTAATCCTCGAACCGCAGGCAGTGGCAGACCTGATCGGCAACTTCGGCTTTGGGTTCAACGCACGCACGGCTGACGAAGGCCGCAGCCCGTTTTCCGCCGGTGCCGGCAGGACGAAACTCGGCGAAAAGGTTTTCGACGAACAGGTGACGATCTACAGCGACCCGTGGCACACCGATCTGCCCGCTTCGCAATCGGCGCAGGGCGGCATTCCCGCTGAGCGGATCGTGATGATCGAAAACGGCGTGGTGAAAAATCTGACGTATAACCGCTATTGGGCCAAGCAAAAAGACAAGACGCCGACGCCGGGGCCGGTAAATATGATCTTCGAAACAAGCGGCAAGACGAACTCGCTCGAAGAGATGATCAAATCGACAGACAAGGGCATTCTCGTCACGCGGTTCTGGTACATCCGCCAGACCGATCCCCGACGCGCAAGCACCACAGGCCTTACACGCGACGGCGTATGGTGGATCGAAAAGGGCAAGATAGCGTATCCGCTGAAAAATTTTCGCTTTAACCAGTCAACCATAGAAACGCTCGGCCCAGGCAACGTGCTGATGGTCGGGAAACCGGAACGCGTCGGCAACTCGGAAGGCGGCGGCGGCTCGCTGCTGCCGGCTCTGAAGCTGAAGGAATTTAATTTCACTTCGCAGTCTGAGGCGGTTTAGTTAGATTAGAACCGCGAAAGAGGCGAAAAAGAAAATTTTCCTTTCCTTTTTGTTTCGTACTGTTTATGATTTTGAAGGGCTCCTCGCCCTTCTTTTCTTTTTCGCGTCCAAAAATCTTCTCGTTCATCCTGATGAATTACTTCCTCGCCTCATTTGAGTCCATTACAGGTTTGCCGGAGATCGTCGGTTACGTTTTCGTTTTTATTATCGGCGCGGTCATTGGCAGTTTTCTGAATGTAGTGATTCATCGCGTGCCGAATGAGGAGTCGATCGTGTTTCCGAATTCGGCGTGTCCGAAATGTGGGGCGGCGATAAGGTCGCATGACAATATTCCGATATTGAGCTGGCTGATGCTCGGCGGCAAGTGCCGGACGTGCAAGGCGCCGATTGCGGTTCGTTATCCGGCAGTTGAGCTGCTGACGGCTTTGTCATTTGTTTTGGTTTACTGGCGCGTAGGGCTGGAAGTGATGCTGCCGGTCGGGTTGATTTTTGTCGCGGTAATGATCGCGCTGATGTTTATCGACGCCGAGCATATGATTCTGCCGAATGTGATCACGTATCCGTTTCTCGTTTTCGCGTTGCTTGTTCGAATTGTTTACCCGCTCGCGTTCGGGACGGTGTTCAGCGACGCGATGAACGCGCCTTTAAATGCGATAACGGGACAGCCGGCGTGGCTGGTTTCGCTCGTCGGAGCAGTTCTAGGCGCAATTGCGGGCGGCGGCTCGTTGTGGCTGGTAGGCGCGATCTGGAAAAAATTGCGCGGCGTTGAAGCGATGGGATTGGGCGACGTGAAGATGATGCTCGGCGTCGGCGCTTTGCTTGGCTGGCGGCTGGCGTTGCTGTCGATATTTCTCGCGGCGTTCGCCGGGGCTCTCATCGGCATCGTCGTGATAATGAAACAGAAAGATAGAGATTTTCAGGCTCAGATCCCGTTCGGCGTTTTTCTGGGAATCGGTTCCGTCGCTGCTTTTTTATTTGGCGAGCAGATGGTCAATTGGTATTTGGGAACGTTCACTTTCTAGCGCGGTTAATCAAAACGTAATCACGTCGGTCAGCACCGTCAGGTTAGTACCCCTGCGGTAGTTATACAAAGCGGAAGCCCCGCGTAAACAAGGGCGAAACACGCAAGTTCCGGGTCACGCCCTCCCTGGCAGTCAGGCTTCTGTATTTCAACCACCCGCTACCGCAGGTGGTAGCGACAAGACAAGTTTCTACGCGGCCGTGGCGGTTTTTTCGACGCATTCTGCGGAGCAGTAAAATATTCGGGCACCGAGCTTGATCGCATTCGATTCCGGAATCCAGATTCCGCATTTTGCGCAGTTTACCAATGGGCCTTTGGTCGATTCGTCCGCGGTGTTTATTTCGTTCGCGTTAGTTCCCTGCAATCGAATGTCCCGCAGCACCTTCCAGAAACGATAAACGGACGCGATCTGAGCGCGGTAGCGATATGCCGTCAGCACGAGGATGACGGCGATCACCAGCAGAACGAAAAAGACTTCTCTCATTTCTGTGCGGCGGCGGAATTTACAATCGACGCCAGTTCCGGCAATGCCGGATTTTGCGGATTGGCTTTTCGAAGGCGCTCGATCAACTCGCTTGCTTTCGCGGCGTTGTTTTGTTTCGCGAGCGTTTGAATATAGAACTGCAAAGTTTTTTCGTGCTCCGGGTTTATCGCGAGCGCGCGGTCAAATTCGGACGACGCTTTTTCAAGATCAGATGGCTGCTGCAGAAAATACGTCAGGCCGAGATCGGTGCGCAGCTCAACATCCTGCGGACGAATTTTCACTGCCGCGTCGTAATAGCTTCGCGCCTTTTCGAGCGAATTGTTTACCTTATTGAAATATCCGATGTCGAAATGAGCATTTCCGAGCGCGATCAGTATATCGACATCGTTCGGATTGAGTTTGTTCGCACGCTCAAGCAGCTTTATCGCTTTTTCGATCGTGCCGACATCCTGCTTCATCGCACCGTAGCGGTAAAGGGCGATGCCGAGATTTTTTTGGAACAGGAGATCCTGCGGTCTGGCGTCGGCCTCGGCGACCTTGCTGTCGATTTCGGTTTCCGTAAGTTCCAGATCGCCCTGCGAGGCTGTTTTCTGCGCGGATTTCTCAATCTCGGAACGCATCCGCTCGGTTTCGGCGCGGTTCAGGCTGTTGGCAAGCAAAAAGCCGCCAACGAAAGTCAGCAGAGCTACGAGAGCCGTTGCGAGATAATGCTTTGCCTGCATCGATAATTACGGTATGAATCTGTTTCTTTTTACTTTGCGCTCGATGTGTTAAAAGAAGGTATTAGCACAAGGAACACAAAGTTACTCACAAAAGCTCACCAAGGTGATCGAAAATCAGAGAGTTATTCGGTATCTCCAAATATTTCTATTCTCAATTTGAGTCTAACAAATCGACGGCGAAAAAAATAAAAAGCGCGGCCTGCACGAAATGCAAACCGCGCTTTCCAGGCTTCAGGCCACCTTACTTTTTCCCCGGCGGCGCGATATACGGCAGATCTTCGGCACGGCGGCGGACCGGCGGATCGCTCGAGCGGCGTCGCGGCACGGCGCTGGTGTTTCGCCGGTCAACGCTGCCCGCGGGCAGGCCTTTGCCGTGGACGGCTTCGACCAGGATTCGCGTTATCTCCTGTGAAAGCGTTCTGTGTTCCGCCGCCGCGCGCCGGCGCAACGATTCTTTTAATTCGTTCGGCACGTATGCGCCGATAAATACACCTTTACGGTTTGCCATATGCGACTCGATTTTAAAAAATTCGGTGAAACGCCGTTAGCAGTCGTGCGAACCTGTAAGCCGAATTTTGTTCCCCGAACAAATCGGGACGACGATCATTCATCTGGGCCGTTCGTCGCCGAACGGCTCTAGCGGCCTACCCGGAAACGCCGTCCCGACGAATCGGAACATTGAGCGGGCCGCCCAACAACGTTTCCCTATTTGGCCTTGCACCGCGAGGAGTTTACCTGGCCGCGCCTGTTGCCAGACGCGCCGGTGAGCTCTTACCTCACCGTTTCACCCGTTACCTCGTTCGGAGTTCCAGCTTTAGCTGGCCTTGCCACCTAAAGGTGGAACTCCAAACAGGCCGGTTTGTTTTCTGTTGCACTTGTCGTCACTTTAAGTTTCAAATCTCAAATTTGAAATTTGCGATCTCAAAATGCCCGGACGTTATCCGGCTCGCTGCCCTGTGGTGTTCGGACTTTCCTCTCTCGCGCAAATGCGACGAGCGACCGCCCGGAACGCACGACTGCCTGGCTGAAAGATTATAGCAAAAAAATGTTGAACAACAAATGGATTTGATGGTTTAGTAGTGGGTGAGTTCCAAGCTTCTTTGTAAACTTTGTGGTCTGCCTTTGTGTACTTTGTGTTGAAAGACGTTTATAAACACAAAGAACACTGAGATCTAAACAAAGGTCAAGAAGGAATTCGCACGCGGACAAATGGTGCTAATTTCAAAACAAACCATTATCAAGGGTTTTGTAACCTGCTACATGCACGTACTCCTCACACCGCCGAATGCCTTAGTGTTTGTTCGTGCGGTTTCGCGGTTCGCTCTTAAAAAGTTTAACCACGAAATCACACAAAAATAGACAAAAGAAATCATGGATATTCAAGCGGCCGATTTGCTAATGGGCTTGTGTATTCAGAAATCCCGGAGCAAACAAATGCGACCACTTCTCTCTGGCGGTTGTCTCGACGATGTTCTCTATCTCGTCGGCCGTGGTAAACTTTTCGATCTCGGAAATGAGTTCGGCAGTTTCTTCATATGAGACACCGGCGATCACGCGTGATACCGATTCAATCGAGTCTGGATTTATACTAAGATCAGTCGCACCCAGACCGATCAGGACAAGCACGTAAAAGGGCGAGCCTGCCATTTCGCCGCAAACGGTCAGCGGTTTGCCCGCTTTCGAGCAAGCATCGATGACTTGCCCGACAGCGCGAATCATTGCAGGATGCAGCGTTCGAAACCAACGCGAAACCGATTCGTTGTCACGGTCGGCGGCGAGAAGATATTGGGCGAGGTCGTTTGTGCCGAGACACAGAAAATCAGCTTCACCCGCGACCTGCTCTACAATCAAAACAGCAGATGGAATTTCGATCATCGCGCCGATCAGGGGGCTGGCGCACGGAACTCCTTCTGATTGAAGCTCGTTGGCTTCCGAACGCATCAGCTGCCGCACCGCTCGCATTTCAGACACGCCCGTGACCATCGGCACGATCAGACTTATGTTTGCCGAATGCGATGCACGCAGGATTGCGCGAAGCTGCGGCCGCAACATCTCGCGGTGTGTTAGGCCGAGACGCACGGCTCGGAGACCTAAAGCCGGATTCTTTTGTCGTCCAGTCGGTCTGTCTTGAATTTGATCGGCATCGATATCAAAAGTGCGTATTCGCACGCCGTGTTTGCCGCAGATATTCGCAATTTTTAAATAGGCTTCATATTGAGTCGTCTCGTCGGGAATTTGATTTGGGATCGTGATCAGTGACTCGGAACGAAATAATCCTATTCCTTTCGCACCGTTCGCCTCGGCCGCCGCATAGGAACCGGCCGATGTTGTATTCGTCCTTAAAATAATTTCACGTTCGTCCAATGTTCTCAGACCGTTTTCGGGTTTGACGACATATGCCGATCGTTCGATTGTCGGTTTCGAGCTCGGGCGGAAAAACGCGCTCGTTGACTCGGACGGATTCAAAATTATTTCGCCCTTGTTACCGTCAACCACGATCGAATGGCCGTTCTGCAAAACCGAGAAGATCTGAGCTAAACCTGAGACTGCCGGAATTTTGGATTCGCGGGCCAGTATGGAAGTGTGCGAGGTCCAGCCGCCTGATTCCGTTACGACCCCGATGACGCCGCGCGCGATAAGCTGAAGAAGCATCGAGGGACGGATTTCCTTCGCGGCGACGATGGCTTGCCGCGGAAGTTCGATCGACTGCGAGACGGCGCCGAGAGCCGTCAGCACGCGGTCGCCGATGTCTTCGACGTCAAGATATCTTTCCTGTAAGTTATTGTCGAAAATATTGCGGAGGCGAGAAGAAAATTCGTCAACCGCCGCTTGCACGGCCCATTCGGCGTTTACTTTTTCTCTGCGGATCAAATCGAAAAGCTTTTCGAGTAAACTTTGATCCTGGAGCAATAGATGGTGCGTCTCGAGAATTTCGGCGATCGTGCTTCTACCGCCTTTCGATGCCGCTGCGATGTCCGATTTAATCGCATCGTTCGCCGATGCGACAGCAGCAGTAAGCCGTTGCACTTCAGCGTCGACGTCCTGATCGGGAATTCTTGCCCGGAAAAATTGGCGGCGGTCGCCGTAGAGACACACGATGCGGCCCGTGGCGGTTCCGCGTGACACGGCCGTGCCGTAAATCCGAATTTCTTTCTCTACCGGCGTTGTAGAATTAACTGCCAACACTGAAGCCGCCTCCGCTTTGCGACGGGAAAAAAGGTTTCAGGAGACCCGCGAAAGCCGCGAGGTTGCGTGTCTGTATGAGGATCTCGCCGGGGCCGTTGAATTCCGCGACCATGCCTTCACCGCTCATCATGCTGCGAAAAAAGCCGCTCTTCGCCGCACGCCGCAGGTCGTATTGCATGTGGCCTTCCCACGCGACGAGATGGCCGGTATCGACAACGTACTGCTCGCCGGGCCGCAGCGTTTTTCGATGAATCGCGCCGAATGAAGAAACGAGAAGCAGACCTGTTCCGCTGACCTGCAAAACGAACACGCCTTCGCCGCCGAAGAAAGATTTTGCTCCGCCGAATTTGGTTTCGACCGCGAGGCTCGTGTCGCCCGCAAGGTACGAGCTTGCCTGAACCTTGAACGACTGGTTCTGCATTTCGATCCCAGCGACGTCGCCAGGAGCGCCAGGAGCGAAAGTTACTTCGCCCGGAAAACCTCTTGCCGTGTAGGTAGAAACGAATGCCGATTCGCCGCCGACCGCGCGCTTTAGAGCTCCGAAAACGCCGCCCTTCATTTCCGAGTAAAGCTCGACATTCGAAGACATCGAAACCATCGCCCCGGCTTCGGCCGCGATCGACTGCTCCGCCTGAAGCTGTACGACAGCTAGTGCAAACGCGCCCTGATACTCGACCGCCCACGTATAACCGCGGCCCTGCCCTCGGCCATCCTGATCGAAATGAAACGCGCCGCCGACCGGATAGTTTGGGCCGAAATTCTGTCCGGCCGTCGCGTTAGCCGGCTGCCGTTCTTGCGGCGACGGCGGCGGAGAAGGTGGCGGTTGGAAATAAGGAGCGGCCTCGATGGTTGCGCCGCAGGAACCGCAAAAGCGCGCATTGGGAAGAAGCTCGACTGAGCATTTTGGACAATTCATATAACAACCCCTTGAGATCTTTCGACAATCAGATTACGAGCTTCTTCGGCATCGTGCGCAAACGACAACAAAGACACATCAGCATCGGAAACGACGAGATTTTCCTGCCATGCAGCAATAACGCCTTTCCAGCAATCGCCGATCAAAACGATAGGCCGCCGCTCCAGAACCTTCGTCTGCAGCTTGTTCCACACCAGCGAAACCTCGGTTACGGTTCCCATGCCGCCTCTGAACGCGACGAAGCCGACCGAACGCGTGATCAGATTTTGCAGCCGGTCGTAGAAATGGTCTGATGCGACCTTGTCGGTGAGATACCGATTCGGCTCTGATTTGAACTGATTCATCACGATACCAAAAACGCGCCCGCCGGCATCACGTGCTCCGCGCGAAGCGGCTTCCATAATGCCGAGATAGCCGCCGGTGCAGATCGTGAATCCTGCCTCTGCAAGCAATCGGCCAAGTTTGCGCGCCTCAAGATATTCCTGCGTGTCATGCCCGCACTTCGAGCCGCCGAATATCGTTACGATCCTGCCTTCCGAGTTTTGTGACACGAGAGCATTATATGTCAGAACTGCGTACGCGCCGAATGAAGCTTGAAGCACGAAAACGGGTTTCGCGTCAAACTCCGTTTTCGTTCGCGTCTCGGTTCTGACTTTCTTCCGGCGTGAGATTCCCTGCTTCGTGGATTGCCTTTGTCACGTCGGTAAAAAGGAGAATAATACTCCCGACAACGAAAAATACGATCAAACCAAGAATCGCCTGGCGAAACGAACCGGTTGCGCCGACGATGATCGTGAATAAGAGTTGGCCCATCCACGATGTTCCTTTTTCGGAAATTTCGTACAAACCAAAAAATGAAGACTCGCGGCCGGCGGGGATCATCTGCGAATATAACGAGCGTGACAGAGCCTGTGCGGCTCCGAGCACCATGCCGATGCACGAGCCCATCACGTAGGCTTGTGTCTGCGTTTCGAAAAACGCGTAAGCATAAATCACGATTCCGCACCAAATGCCCAAGGAGAGCAAGATGGTCGGCTTTGCGCCGATTAACCGCGCGATCCGTTCGAAAATCAAAGCACCCGCGAAGGCAGAAATCTGAGCGATGCAGAAGATGGTGATAAGAAAGGCGTTGTCGGCTTCGAGGCCTTTCGAAGTAAATAATTCGTAGGAGATAAAAACGGATGACTGGAGAATCACTGTCTGGATGCCATCGTTGTAAAAAAGATAAGCGATGAGGAAAAACATCGTGTACCGCAGTCGGCGAAGCTCTTTTAACGTTTTCCACAATTCGCTGAAACCAACGGTGACGATATTTTCGTCTTTCGGAACACTCTTAACCCTTTCGCGTGTTTTTAGAAGATAAAACGTGATGATCGCAAAAGCTCCCCACCAGATTGCCGCCGCGAGAAAACATATCCGCACGGCCAGTCCCATTGAGATGCCAATTCGTTCGGCATTTAAAATGAAGATAAGATCCAGAACGAGCATTATAAAACCGCTCAGATATCCCAATCCGTACCCGTAGCTCGATACCTTGTCTCGTTGATCTTCGCTTGCAATGTCGATAAGAAATGCGTTGTAAAAAACGTTTGCCGCTGCAAAGCTCATTGTGCCGGTTATAAAAAGAATGCTGCACGCAATATAAGATTCGGTTACAAAAAAGAGCAAAGCTCCCGAGACGACGCCGGCGTAACAAAACGCCGCCATCATCATCTTCTTAAGTCGCGTGTAATCGGCTAACGCTCCGAGAACAGGCAGGAAGATGACCATCGCCAAAACGGAGACCGCCGTGCAGAACGCCGGCAAACCCTTCGGCGTCACCTTAAAAATAATTAGATCGAGAATTACGCCGTCTTCGCCGACGGCATTCTGCGCGAGTTCCAAGAGATACGGCCCGATCAGAACCCCGACGGTCGTCGTGAAAAAGGCCGAGTTCGCCCAGTCATACATCATCCAGCCGAAGATCTCTTTGCGGTTGTTTTTGTCCATTTTTTATTTGTTGCGAACAATACAATGCGCGGCAGGTTTATGCAAATCTACAGCCGGAATGTGGCGTAAAATTCGCTAACGTCCAGCTAATGCTTGACTTTACGGCCAAAACAGTTTAATCTTCCGCCACTGTTCGTTTAGCGTTAGTCAAAAAGATTCCTAAAGACAAAGACCTTCTGCAACCGGCAGAATCCCGTCAGGTTTTTGTATCTATTTCGCAGGAGGGAGAGTTAAATATGTTTTCCAGGCGGTTTTCCAGGTCCACCCAATCTCTTGTGTATTTTGCATCAGTTTTCTTTGTTGCGGTCGCAATTGTATCCGTGATCGGTAAAAACTACGGATCTGCCGTAGTTTTGGCGCAGGATGACACGGTTCCGGTGCTCGAATCACCAAATGCAGCATTTCCAGGAACCGGAACGGGCGCGATACCCGATGACGACTGCGACGGTCCGGGATTAGTTATTTCGTTCGCCGTAACAGGCATTACGCCCCCGATCACCGACGTTCAAATCAGTTTTACTGGAACCCATACATGGGTCGGCGATATCGATATGCTGTTGCGCGGGCCCGGCACAATGCCGGTTCATGAGGTCTTCACCTTTGTAAACCCTGGAGCAACGGCTGCCGGTGACAGCTCAAATCTCAATGGCACGTACAACTTTCTGGATACGGCGCCGAATAACTGGTGGGCCGCCGCGGCTGCCGGAGGCGATACTTTTATCATTCCTGGAGGAAACTATAGAACTGCCAGCTCGACCGGAACGAACACCTCAATTCTTCCCACCTTTGCCGGCGTTGCAAATCCGAACGGAACCTGGACGCTTAAGGTTAACGACTGTGCACCTGCCGACACGGGATCGATCACGGCCGCCACTTTGACCGTCACCGGCAGCGCGGGACCTGCGGTGACCGACGCTCTCGGAGATTTTGACGGCGACGGAAGAACTGATTTTACCGTTATTCGCGACACTGGAATCGCAAGCGTTTCGACGTGGCACATCAATCTCAATCAGTCGGGCAATTTCTACACGCGTGATTGGGGTCTTGGAGGCGATTCCTTTATTCCAGCGGATTTCGACGCCGACGGAAAAGACGATGTCGCCGTGTGGCGGCCGGGTCTGCAATCGACGTTCTACATCATCCAGAGCCAGACGAATACGATCAGAATCGTTGACTTCGGAATTACGGGCGACGATCCGAGCGTTGTGGGCGATTACAACGCCGACGGCAAGGATGATTTTGCAGTATGGCGACAAGGGCTGACGCCGGGTTCGCAGAGCACTTTTTACTGGATGACTGAAGGCAGCTACAATATAATTCCTTGGGGCATTAACGGCGATTTCGTTGCTCCGGGCGATTACGACGGAGATAACAGACTGGATTTCGGCGTTCAGAGAACGGTCGGATCGAATTCGCAGTTTTTTATCCGTTACTCCAGCGGAATTGCGGACACCTCAACTACATTTGGTCTCGCAAACGATGTTAATGTGCCGGGCGACTACGACGGTGACGGTGAAACTGATCTGTGTGTAATGACGCCTGACGGGTTGCTTTGGCGCTGGACCTATCGTCCGAGCGGCGGCGGTCCCGATGTTACCGATACCTGGGGTTTGGTCGCAACCGACTTCCCTGCGCCGGGCGATTACACCGGAGACGGAAGAGCAGATTACGGCGTATGGCGAGACGAGGCTCCGGCGACCTTCTGGGCTATGACGCCGGTGACGCGCCTGATTCAGGCGAGGCAGTGGGGAATACCCGGCGATAGGCCGGCTACTCAGATCTATTCGCATTGATCGGTCTGAAGTTTTCACATCGAGGAGGTCGGAGATTTTTCCGGCCTCTTTTTTCTTGTGGTAATATTGGTTCCTGATTTAGGCCGACTCCTTTTAGGAGTACGGCTTCGGATTGCCCATACATAAAAGCTATTATACGACCAAGATTTCGTCCATTCGTTTTCGATGAAGGCAATGATTCTGGCCGCAGGCTTCGGTACGCGGCTCTTTCCATTAACGATTGACCGAACGAAACCGGCGATTCCATTTTTAGGAAAGCCGCTCGTCGGTTACGTCGCGGAATACGTCGCGCGATTCGGCTTTCGCGAAATTGTCGTTAATCTTCATCACCAGCCGGATTCGGTCCGGGCTGCGTTGGGTAACGGTTCGGAATATGGCGTCAATATCGAGTACACCGTTGAACATCCGAAAATTCTCGGCACCGCCGGCGCTCTCGATAACGCCCGCGAACATTTGACGGACGAAACTTTCCTGATCGTCAACGGCAAAATCATTACCGATATTGATATTTCAGCGGCTCTCGAAACACACCGTTCGTGCGGCGCTCTCGCGACGATGGTGTTGAAACCGAATGTTAAACGAGAGCGGTTTACGACCGTCGAAACGATCGACGGCTACGTCACCGGCTTTGGCAACTACGCACATCCGTTTACCGAGGATGAAATTCGCGATACGGATCACGAGATTCCGATTCCGCTGATGTTTACGGGAATTCATATTCTCGAGCCGGAAGTTTTCGATTACATTCCACGCGGCGTTTATTCGGATATCGTCCCGACCTTTTACTCGCCCGCTCTGGTGCAAGGCCGGAAAATCGCCGCTCATGTCACCGAGGCGGATTGGCACGAGCTTTCGACCATTCCGCGATATTTGGACATCAGTCTGGCGATGATGAACGACGGCCGGCATGTTTTCATCGGGTCGGATTGCTCGATAGACGGTTCGGCCTCGGTTCGTGATTCTGTTTTTTGGGATGACATCACTATCGAAAGCGACGTAAACTTGTATCGAACGATCATCGCAGACGGCGTAACCGTTACCTCGGGAAGCCATTTTGAAAATGCCGCCATCGTTCGAGCCGAGATGGTGCGGCATTGCAAAGACATACCTGAAAAAGCTCTGAAGGGTTACATCCAGGACGAGAATTATATAGTTCCGCTGAATTAAGCAGCAGACGCCTGACCTTCGGAAAGGGCTGACACGATGATGCCGCAACTCCGCGAAAAACTTGATCTGTATTTGACTGAGAATGCTATCGACTCAACGGTTGAACAACTCACGCCGGACGCTTCGACGCGCAGATATTTTCGTTTTTCTCAGAAAGGCCGCTCGGTCGTCGCGTGCGTTTACCCCGACGAGATCAAACATCTGGCAAGATCGTACATAGACGTCACCCAATTGTTTCTGAAAAATGATTTGCCGGTTGCCGAGATCTATGATTTCGATGAGGTAAATGGCGTAGTAATCATCGAAGACCTCGGCGACAAGATAATGCGTGCCGAAATGGAAGGCGGTGACGCCGGGCGAAAAGACGATCTTATCCGCAACGCGATCGACCTGATCCCGCGAATCCAGAAGGCCACGGAAGCAGCCACCGAATCGAATTCAATCGCCTCCAGATTGCGGTTTGACGTCGAGAAGCTGATGTGGGAATTGAATTATTTCAGAATTCATTATTTCACGACGTATAAAAAAGAACCGCTTCCCGCAGAGACCGACAATGCTTTGGACGCCGAGTTTATGGAGCTGTGCGCCGAGCTCGACTCGACCGCTACCGTCGTCTGCCATCGCGATTTTCACGCCGCCAATCTTATGATTGACAGCTCCGGAAGCCTGCGAATCATCGACCATCAGGATGCGCGCATCGGCTCGCCGACCTACGACCTGGTTTCCCTTCTCCTCGACCGCGTCACCGAAATACCGTCGGAAGAATGGCTGACCGAAATGCAGGAGCATTTTTTCAGACGATGCGACGCGGTTGGACTTGAAACGCCAAACCGTGAATCTTTCCTCCGCGAATTTCAGCTGCAGACGGTGCAGCGTTGTTTGAAAGCGGCCGGAACATTTTCGTTCCAATCATCATCCCGCGGAAAAACTTATTTCATTCCGTTTATTAAGCCGATGTTTCGGATAGTATTCGAGACAGCGCGAGATTTAAACAGATTCGGCGTGTTACGGGAAACTCTCGAAAACGAGCTTAGCAATTAAGTCTCCGATTCACAGTTTCGTCTGTGCCATCGTGATCGGCGTATTTGTAGTGAAGTCTTCGCCCGGATTTACAAAGAGATTCTGTTCGAATCTGTACTGCTTGTCATAAAGCTGTTTGTAGCGGCCATTGACCGCGATTAGCTGATCGTGGCTGCCGCGCTCTATGATCTCGCCGGATTCGACTACGAGAATCTGATCGGCGCTTCGGATCGTGGAAAGGCGATGAGCGATAACGAATGTCGTGCGGCCTTTTCGGAGGTTATTTAGTCCTTCCTGAATAAGCGCTTCGCTTTCCGAGTCGAGACTCGACGTAGCTTCGTCCAAAATTAAAATTCGCGGATCGGCCAATAGCGCGCGTGCTATGGCGATCCGCTGTCGCTGGCCGCCGGAAAGCTTTACGCCGCGCTCGCCCACGACGGTTTCGTAACCGTTCGGAAACTTTTCAATGAACTCGTCGGCGTTTGCGACGCTGCAAACTTTTTTGATGGCTTTGAGATCGGCTTCGGGATTGGCAAAGCGAATGTTGTCCAAAATCGTTCCGTCGAAAAGAAAATTGTCCTGCAGCACGACGCCAAGATGCCGCCTATAATCGCGTAGTCGAACGCTTTGCAGGTCTTTGCCGTCGATGGTGACGACGCCGGCACTTTCTTCATCTCCGGCATCGCCGCTCGCCGAGCGGAAAAGCTCCGCTTTTCCGTCAGACTCTGGTAATGTCGCCGCGGCTCCGCCGCCGATTTCTGAAAGCCCGGCGGCAGAGCCGCCGGCATTCTCAATGGATTCTTCCGGCGAAGCAGAGCTTCGCCGCTCGGCGACAAGAACAGATGAAACTCTGCTACGGCTCGGCTGTATGAAGTTCAGCACCAAGCTCAAAATCGTCGATTTACCCGAGCCCGACGACCCGACAAGCGCCGTCGTCGTTCCTGCTTCGGCGTGAAAGGAAACGCCTTTCAAAACGGGTACGCCAACGTCGTATTCAAAGTAAACATTTTCAAAATCTATGGTTCCCCTGATCGTATGTAACGGTTGCTTCTGCTTGTCTTCGTCGATCTCGGTAGTCAACGCCAGCACTTCTCGAATGCGGTCGAGGCCGGCCAGCGCCTCTGTTATTTGGGTACCGATCGAGGTCAGCTCTATCACCGGCATCGCCAGCAGAAAGGTGAACGAAATATACATCAGCAGATCGCCGAGCGTCATCGTGCCGCCCTGAACCGCGTTGCCGCCGATGACGATCATCACGACCGCGATCGAGCCGATCACCACCGACGAAAATGAAGAGATCGCCGAAACGCCGGTCACGGACTTTGCAATGTTGCGAAACAGCTTGTGCGCGCCGCGCGTGAAGATAAGCTCTTCGCGTTTCTCGGCCGTGTATGCTTTTACAATTCGGATGCCGCCAAGCGATTCGCCGAGACGGCCGGTGACTTCGGCCGTGATCTCGCCGCGTTCGCGAAAGATCGGTCGTAAAATTTTGAACGCATAAAACAGCGCCGCGCCAAACGTAACAAGCACGATCATCGTCGCCGTCGTGAGCTGCCAATTTAGATAAAAAAGCACGCTGATCGAGATCGTCGCCGTCACGACACTGCCAAGTATCTGTCCCAAACCCGTGCCGACGAGATTGCGAATTCCCTCGGCGTCGTTCATGATGCGCGAGATCAGCTGTCCGCTCTGCGTCGAATCAAAATACGAGATCGGCAACCGCTCGATGTGTTGCTGAACGCGCATGCGCATGTTCGCGATCGCAAGCTGCGCCGCCACGCCCAAGATCTGTGACAACACAAACGATGTTACGCCCTGCACAAGCGTCGAAATGCCGATAGCAAGCGCTATCCATTTGATAAGTTCGTAACGCTGCTTTGCAAAAACCTCGTCGCC
>Ga0187894_10003560_pt1 | contig 17361 bp, 17 predicted proteins | sample GBC1701081metaG_FD_136650 | JGI IMG/M metagenome (GOLD analysis project Ga0187894, IMG submission 136650) | White microbial mat communities from a lava cave in the Kipuka Kanohina Cave System on the Island of Hawaii, USA - GBC170108-1 metaG ...
GAGAAGTCGGCGTTCTTCCCTCTCTGTTCGGAAACGTCGTTATTCCGCAAGCTGTGTTTGGCGAGCTTCAGGGCTCAAGAACGCCGCTGCAAGTGAAGGAATGGATGCAGTCCGTGCCTGCCTGGCTAGAAACAAGGCAAGCTGATCCTTCTCTTTTCCCGCGGATAGGAAAGCTTGGAAAGGAAGAACCTGCTTGACCTTCCTCTGACAATTGCCCGATTGTCAGTGACCAGTTTCCGCGCCACTCCCGCATTGTTACAAGAAGTGCTGAAGCGGGATCAACAACGCAAACAGGCTTTACAAGAGCAACCTGACTCGGAACAGAAATAGCATTGATGAAGAGCCCTCTCACCACTGATCGCCTTCGATCAACTCGACCTCGAACTCGTCCGACAACTGGCTTTCGCGCCAAACACACACGCTGGTTTTGCCAACATCCAACCCAAGCGGCAATGGGGCGTTGATCTGCGTCAATCCGGCATGGTCAGGGTTGCCCGAAGGTCCGACGTAAATCGGATGAGCGCCGAACCCGCCGATCTCGACCCGCAATTCCCAACGGCGCGCGATCGGGGGCAGCCCCTCGACCAGAATTGCTATGAAAGCGTGGCGTCCTCGGCGCGGAAAACGGCGCTCAATCGTCACCGCGTTGAAGACATCGCGGATGCGAACCCCAGGGGACGTTTGCGCCGGTTTGTCGTTCCAGCGGCGGAAAGCCTTGATCGTCGCGCGTGTCTGTTCGCGCCTCAACAGTTCGACACGGGCGAAACCGGCTGAGCGCGCCATCTGCGTCAAACATTCTATGTTCGGCCCCCACCAGTTATCGTACTGCCCTCCGAGCTGATCGAATTCATAAAACTCCATCAGTGGATGCTCCGTCGGAAATATGTTGTCAATCACGTGCGATTCGATGACGGCGAAATCGCGCGTGACCTCGCAAACTTGTTCGAGCGCCAGCAATGGATGCCGCAGGTGGTAAAGCACGCCGAGGAAGAAGACGACGTCGAACGAACCTAGTCTCTCTTTCGTGACTTCGTAAACGCTCAGCTCGTGAAATTCCGCCTGCGAACGCAACGCCTCGCGCGCCCTGAAAAAATTTTCGGGCCGCACACAATCAAGCGAGGTGACGCGCGCGCCGTGGCGCTCGGCTTCAAAACTGTAAAATCCGTCCCAGCAGCCGATGTCCAGGAGGTTCTTGCCGCTCAGGTCGTCGGGCAAACTAAATAGGGCGTAATTGCCGCGCAGCTCTTCAAGCGAATGCACGCCGGGGGTAATGGCGCCATTACCCAGGTCAATGCTGTGCCACCAACCGCCCGCCGCCATCTCGGCGTTCGCCGTGACGGCGTCGTCTTTGAGTTTTTTGCGTAATCCGTCGCTGTTCATCTTGAAAGAAAGGCACAGTACTGGGAGCGGTAGCGACCAGGTGTTTGATCTCGTCAGGCGCCCGGTCGCTACCGCTCCCGGTACTGTTTGAAATTGCTCTCCCCTGCGGTTAATCTTTCTGACCTATGCGAATCGCGCTTGACGCTATCCCATTGGCCGCAGCTAAAACGGGGATCGGACATTATACGGACGCGCTTGCGGGCTGGCTAGCGCGGGTCTATTCCGATCATCAATATGATTTGCTTTCTCCGTTCGATTTCGATTTTGATTATAACGGCGCCAGGCCGAAGAACCTGAACAAGCAATTCATCCCGGTCCGCTCGATATTTCGCAAATGGTGGCTAGTGGGATTGCCGGCGCTGCTGAGAATTTACAAGGTAGACCTTTTTCACGGCACGAACTATTGCGTTCCGGTCTTTGCGCCCTGTCCGACGGTCGTCACGATTCACGACCTGTCGCTCTTCACGCAATCGCACACGCACGAGGAGGAGAACGTCAAACGCGGCAAACGCCGGATGCCGATCATGGCCCGCCGCGCGAGCCGGATTATCGCTCCGAGCGAATGGACGAAGCGCGAGATCGTCGAACAGTTGCGCGTCAGCCCTGAAAAGATTCGAGTGATTTACGAAGCGGCGCGTGAAGGAATGAAGCCTTTGCCGCCTCATCTATGTCAGAGCGTTCTCGACAAACATCAGATACGCCGTCCGTATCTACTCTACGTCGGGACAATCGAGCCTCGGAAAAACCTGCTGACGCTCATTCGCGCTTATGACGAGTTGTTGCGAACGACGCCGCGACGCCCGCAACTGGTCTTGTGCGGCGGGCGCGGGTGGCTGTGCGACGAGGTCTTCAACCTGGTCGGAGATTTAAGGTTGCAGGATCAGGTCCGCTTCACCGGCTACGTTGAAGACGCCGACCTGCCCGCGCTCTACTCCGCCGCCGAAGCGTTCGTCTACCCGTCCCTTTACGAAGGCTTCGGACTGCCACCGCTGGAAGCGATGGCTTGCGGCGCGCCGGTGATCACCAGCGACGTTTCAAGCCTGCCTGAAGTCGTTGGCAAGGCGGGATTGACGCACGCCCCGAATGACGCCCACGCGTTGACTGAGGCGATGGCGAAATTGCTCGGAGACGAAACAACGCGCGAATATTTCAGACGCGCGGGATTGAAACAAGCCGCGAACTTTTCGTGGGAGCGCGCCGCGCGCGAAACACAATCTGTTTATGATGAAGTATTGAGATGAGTCGAATTACATCCATTGCGCACAATTTGCGCCTTATCTTCTCACGTAAGATCACCGATCAGATGGGCGAAATCGAACGCCGTCTGAGCGAACGCTCTGACAGATACGAAAGAGCCGTTGACGTTCGGATCGCGGAGCGCTCTTCCGCGCTGGACGCGCGACTCGAAGAGCGGCTCGCGGATGTTCAGGATAAAATCGGCGCCCGGCTGGACGAGCGGTTCGACGAACGCGCGCGCTCAATGGATCTTCGACTCGACGAACGGTTCGAGAAGCTGGAGAGTCACGCCGATGATCGGTTCGAGGCCGTCGAACACCGGCTCGATGAGCGCATGGAGGCGCACGAACGACGCACTGACAAATATCTCTTGCAGAGCCGCGTTGAGATCGTTGACCGCACCGACGTGATGTTACAGCTCTTCGAACAGCGACTGGATCAACAGCGGCGTGAAATCCGGGCGATGCGCGAAGCGCTCGCCGGCGCCGCCGACGCCGCAAAAAACGGCGGTCAGTCCAACGGCTCATCGAACTCGGCGCTCAATTCCACACTCGACACCCCCGAGGGTTCCGCGCCAAATGACAAACAGACCCCGGCGGAGCAGATTCTCTCTTTCCGCAAGCTGGCTGAAAACGCCGGCTGGCCGGCGAAACAGAAGCTCCAATCCAATAGTCCGGGCGACTCCACGCTCTATCAACGAATCCTCGATTGGAAAAAGAAGGCGCACGATGGATTGAATAACTTCTCGGCCGACGAGCAGGACGTTGTTGATTACATCCTCAGCTTCATCAGCGACCCGGCCGAGCGCGAATACACGATGCAGCACATGCGCCGTTTCATCGGCACGCTGCAACGAATCCCGCCGCCGCAGAGTTCGGCGGACCGGCTGCTAGAACTCGGCTCTCTGCTACACCTGGCGCCCGCAATCAAAAAGTTCTGCGGCTACAATGAAGTCAGTGGCGCCGATTTCTGGGAATCGGACAAGAAGATAGTCTACGAGACGGTGATGCAAAAGGACGGCTCCGAGGTCCACACCTTCGAGCTTCATAACTTCAATGTCGAACGCGATCCGTTTCCCTGGCCAGACAACCATTTCCGCGTTGCGCTCTGCTGCGAGTTGCTGGAACATTTGCAGAGCGATCCGATGCACATGCTCTGGGAATGCAACCGGACGCTCGCGCCAGGAGGCTTCCTGCTGCTGACAACACCGAACATCGTCAGCGCCCGCTCAATCGAAGGCGTATTGATCGGATGCGCGCCTTACCTGCTCTCGCAATACAATCGCAAGACGCCCGTAGATCAACACAACCGCGAATACGCGCCTTATGAGGTCGGACTGGCGCTGGCAGCCGCGGGCTTCACCGTCGTGGAGCTTGAAACCGAGGACGTGTGGATGCGCTCGAACCCGGCGATCATCGAGTTGCTTAAAGAGGTAAACCTGCCAACCGAAAATCGAGGCGACAACATTTTTGCGCTGGCCCGCAAAACGAGCGCGCCGATTGAGCGTTACCCGAAGGAACTCTACACTGATTGAGCGATGACAACCGGGAAAGACAAGGAGAGGGGGAGACAAGGAGAAGGGGAGACAGGGAGAGGGGAAGACAAGGAGAGGGGGAATAATGAGCAACCTCTTCCCATTGAGTGGGAGGACGATGAGGTTGTAAGCAGTGACTTTATTTCACCCCTTCACCCCTTCACCCCTTCACCCCTTCACCCCCTCACCCCGGCGCCCGCTCTCAAAATCACAGTTCCTGTCGAGGCCGAAAACCAACGCCTCGATCTGTTTCTCACCTCGAGGTTCAGCGAAACGAGCCGTTCAGCGATCCAGCGCGCGATCAGCGGCGGCGACATCACGGCCAACGGCAAAACAGTCAAACCAAGTCACCGCATCAAGGCGGGCGAAGAGATCGTTGGCGAGGTTCCCGTCACGCCGGTCATTGACGCGGTCCCCGAAGACATTCCGCTCGACATCGTTTACGAAGATGGAGAGATCATTGTCGTCAACAAACCCGCCGGAATGGTCACGCACCCTGGCGCGGGCGCGACGTCGGGGACGCTGGCGAACGGGCTGGTCTATTACCTCAACCGGATTGGGCGCCAGCCGCCGCGGCGCGGAGGCGCGTCACGCCCCGGCATAGTGCATCGCCTGGACGTGGGCACTTCGGGATTGATCGTCGTGGCCAAGACAGACCGCGCGCATCTGAACCTGGCTGAGCAGTTCGAATCGCGCAAGGTCATGAAAAGTTATACCGCGCTGGTTTACGGAGTGGTCAAGGAGGATTCGGGAAAGATTGAAGCGCCGATTGGCCGCGACCCGCGCAACCGCGTGAAGATGGCCGTTACGCCCAATGGACGGCAGGCGTTGACTCTCTATCGCGTGGCCGAACGTTTTGACGAATTCACGCTGCTCGACCTGGAGATCAAGACCGGGCGCACTCATCAAATCCGCGTGCATCTGGCCCATATCAAACATCCCATCGTGGCCGATTCGACTTATGAGGCCGGGCGCGTAAATTCAATCAAAAACGCGAAGCTGCGCGCGGCGGTGGCCAGGCTGCATCGGCCTTTTCTGCACGCGGCGCGACTCGGCTTCGCGCATCCGGTAAGCGGAGAGAAGATGGAATTCGCCGCTCCGCCCCCCAGTGAGTTACGCGCTTTTCTGAAACAGGTTTCGGCGGCCCGATGAGATGATGAGATAAAGTCACACCGTGTTGATCTCAGCCACCTTCAAGCCTCGCTGCTTCGCCTCTTCCAGGAAATGGCCGGTGATATCCTCTTCGCCACGCGCCTGGCCATTCCACACGACCAGCGCGGCAAGTTGCTGCCCCATCTCTTCGGCCAACTCTTCGGCCTGATCCAGAATGTCGTGGTTTGCGGCAAAGTACGATTCTTCATCCTCATCGTAATCATCCACGGTCAGGTCGCCCTTGCTATCCACTTCGGCCAGGATGCGGTCGTAACGTTCGCCCCAATCGCCGGGACGGTCAATAACCGACGACTGTTTGAACGTCACTTTGTCGTAAGGCAAAACGACACGGCGGCGGATGCCCAACTCTCCCGCCACTTCCAAAGCCAAAATGTCCGCGCCGCAAGCCGCCGCGGAGACCAGCGCAGTCGCGTTTTCGGCTTTCAGAAAATCGCGTATCTCTCGTCGAACCCGTTCGACATTTTCTGGGGAAAACCTTTTTTCAATCGCGTCCGGCGCGTCCACGCGCCGGCCCGCCAGAGCTATAACCATCGTTAGTCCTCGATTCGTCTGTTGTCACTTATATGATCGGTCAATAAAACGGCGATACAAAACATCGCAATAAATCTCTACCGTTCCATTGCCAGTATACATCAACGACGCGACGCCTCTCTCCTTTTTCTCACGTCGTCAATATCCTCTACCCGTTCGATTGGGTCGGTCGAAGCGGGAGATGACAGCAACCCGCCTTTGACCTGGGGCGCAATCTCGACACGGCCCAGCAGAATCCGCTGAATTCTTGCCGGCAAGACGTAACGCGCGGCTCTTTCGATTCGGCTGACTAACGCTGACAGATCGCCTCCACCATCCCAATGTTCCCGCAAAATCTCGCCGTTCGTCCGGCCGAGCAGACGCAGGACGACTAACGCGATCAGATAAAGGTCATCCACCTGACCGATGAACGGAATTACGTCTGGGATGAAATCGAGCGGAGAGATGACATAGACGATTGTTGCAACGAGCAAAACTTTTTCGGCCAGCGGCGCGCGCGGGTCTTTAAACAGCCGGTAAAGCAGCTTGAGAAAATTGGGGATGAGCATCAACGTTTCCTTCAAGACGCCCCGCGCCTGTTTACGCTCGTCCCGCCATTCGTTCTTGTGGATTGTCATTCGTGTTTTTTGATCCTCCTCTGGAACAGTTTGTAGGGCCGCTCTCAGGCCGATGGCGAAGAGAGAATACGGAAAAGACAGAAATAACAGAACAGACGGAAAACACCTTTTGGAAAATTTCCGTCTGTTCCGTTATTTCCGTTTGTTCCGTATTCTCCTCTTCTCTTAATTCAACATCATTGGCCTGAAAGCGACGCCGCCTACCATCTGTTTGCCGCAAACCGCTTTCGATGTTTAAATGTCCCGCAATGATGTAGGGCATTTAAACATTCATCGTAAATTGATTCAATCAAGTTATGGCTCAAGAACACGGTTCCATAGAAGCTTTTCCAGAATCTTTAGAGCTGACCGACGACGATTCGGTGTTGCAGATCGTTTGGGATGACGGCCATACCAGCCGGCACCGGCTCGACATGTTACGCGCCGGCTGTTCGTGCGCCGTCTGCCAGGGACATCATCCGTCACAGAGTCTGAATTTAAAACCTGAGCAGTTTCCGGGCATTCGCATCACGGACATCGCTCCCGTGGGCCGTTACGCTTATCACATCGTCTGGAGCGACGGCCACGACACCGGCATCTATACGCTCAAGAGGTTGCGCGAGATGGAAAATAGCGCATGAAACTTGGCGCTGGGCAAACACTCCTCAGAGAATCCCTGGGTACGCATCGCTTCCAGCGTGCGAGGCTTCTTCAGTTGTAACCGTGCGGCAGGGATGGCGCAACACATATCGTTGTACGCATCGCTTCCAGCGTGCGAGGCTTCTTCAGTTGGCCTTTGATCGAAGCAAAGCGCGCTGGAAGCGACGCGTACCCAGGGACAATTTTCATTCTTTCTGAGAGTCGCTCATCGCGACATGAAGGCCCCTCAGAAAATAGACAGGATTTATATGAATCCGATTAACCGCAGACAACTACTCTCCAGGCTCACCGCCGCGGCCTTGGGCGTTCCGGCGTTCGCCCGTTCATCCCGAATCACCGCGAACGCGCAGGACCCGAACAGAGCGCCACTGCCGTTGAAAGATTACGAGCCGCGCAGCATGCTCCGCGTGTCGGAGACAAGGGTCGAGCGCGCGCGTTTTCCGGTCATTGATTTTCACACGCACCTGTCGTTCACAGACCGCAACGCGAAGCCGGAGAAGACTACATTCCGCGCGAAACGCGAAGAGATTCTGCCTGTGATGGATCGCAAGAACGTGCGCGCCATGGTCAACCTGACCGGCGGTTACGGAGCGGCGCTCGAAGAAAACGTCCGCTACTGGCAGGCGCCGTCGCCCGACCGCTTCATAATCTTTACCGAACCCTGGTTCAACAGAATCCCCGAGGCGAACTACCCGCAATTTCAGGCCGATCAGATCGAGAACGCGTCAAAGATTGGCGCGCGCGGGCTGAAGGTTTTGAAAACGCTGGGGCTGTATCTTCGCGAAAACGTCAATTCAGGGCCGTTGGTCAAAGTTGACGACAAACGGTTCGACCGGATGTGGGAGGCCTGCGGCGCGTTGAAGATGCCCGTAGCGATTCACACTTCCGACCCTGAAGCGTTCTTCCTGACGACCGACCGATTTAATGAGCGATACGAAGAGTTGAGCGCGCACCCAGACTGGTCTTTTCACGGAAAGGATTTTCCGAGCAACCGCGAGCTGCACGAAGCGCGCTTGCGCGTCGTCGCCCGTCATCCGAAGACTCATTTCGTCGCGCTGCACGTCGGCGACGCCGAGGATCTGGGCTGGATCAGCGAATGGCTGGATCGCTATCCGAACCTGAGCGTCGAGATCGGCGCGCGTATCGGCGAACTGGGCCGGCAGCCGCGCGCGGCCCGGAAACTCTTCGACCGGTATCAAGATCGAATCCTGTTCGGCACTGACGCCGTTCCATACGGCAAGGAGACGCCGCAGCAAATCTTCGGCGAGTTGCTTTACGAAATCTATTTCCGCTTCCTCGAAACCGAAGATGAGTACTTTGATTACGCCCCCGCGCCGATCCCGCCGCAAGGGCGATGGAAGATTTACGGGCTTGGATTACCGGAAAATATTTTGAAGAAGGTTTATTACGAAAATGCGGCGAGGCTGTTGGGGCTGAGTAGCTAAACCACTTTCCATTTTCCAATTGATAACGGTTATTCTCTGGATCTCACCTGCGTTCGATAACGCGCCAGCAACTCCTCCAGAAAGCCTTCGTAGTTAAAATTCGCGGGATCGTAATGAGGCCGTATCTTTTCGAGCAGCGGCATCGCGACGCGCCACGCCAGCCACAGGCGCGGATGTTCGGGAATGTCGTAACGGCGACGCAGGAAGCTTTCAACGGCCAGGATTTCGGAAGGGGTCACGGAGCGCACGTCGCCCTGGAAAGGCGTGTGCGGCGCGACACGTCGCATCGCCGTGTCAATCACTTCACTCTCGAACACTTCGTCGAATTTCGGCGCTTCGGCCGCGCGCTCTTTGACGACGACAGTGTTCGCCACGTAATCGCCCAGCCGTTTCGCGCGCGCGCTGGCGAAGACCGAGAGGATTCCCACCGAATAGAACGGCGGAATGACCATGTCGGCGAACCGGATCAGATTGCGCGTCAATGCGGCGAAAAAATTAATCGGGCGTCCGTCTTCCTGAATCACGCGCAGTTTCAGCCATCGTTTGCCCGGCGTCTGACCGCTCCAGATCGTCTCGAAAAAGATGAAATATCCGAAGAAGATCACGAAGCCGGCAATGATCATCCCGGCCACGACCCAGAGGCTGATCCCTTGCGCGTCGCCGAAGATTATGCTCTCCGCAGCGCGCAGGCCGGCGCTCAGATTCCGGGCGATGACATAGATGAGGATGAACGAAGACAGCTGAATGGCATGATCAATCGCGCAGGCGAGGAAGCGGTTGCCAATCGTGGCGAGCGCGAAATTGAGTTCGACGTGTTCGGGTGTTTCAATGACTAAGATTTCGTCGGCCATACCCGCATTCTAAATGACGAACGCGGATTGCGGAACACAGGGATTGAAAAAGGATATTTTCCCGCCCCTCATTTTCCTGTCTTGGGCAGATTGAGTTTGGGGATGCCAAGCTGGCCTTCAAGCTGGCGGACTTTGTCTAGGTCAATCGGGCCGATGATGTTAACAAACGTGAGTTGCGTCCGGTCGGCGGCGATGATGGCCAGCCCGACGATTTGTTCCCCCTGATGTTTCACGTGAACGTCAACATTGTCTCCGCCGCGACGGTTGATCACACCGACGATCTTTTCCCATCCCGGCTGGCGCAGTTGCGAACGGATGGATTCAAGGTCGCTCGATGAATATTCGCCGGGCCTGTCGAACTCGAAGACCCGCACGTAAACGCCTTTCAAGCTGGAGATGATCTCTTTGACCTTCGCCTCGGTCGGATCGTTCGGGGAAAGAAACTTCGCCGCGGCCTTCAAGAGTTTCTCGTCGAGCGTGACCTCGACGACCTCCGTCGCTTTGTCCGCGAGTTTGTTGAGGTGATCTATTTGCAGCTTTGCGCTCTGAGCGTCCTGCGCCTGCGCCGTTAGGACGCAAAACGCCGCCAGCAGGATCAAAACAATCATCCTGTTCGCAGACGTCAAAAATGGCTTCACAAAAATTCTTTTCATCTCTCCTGACTCAATCACCGAGTATTTCTCCTCCGCCGTCCAACGTTCGATCCGCCGCAGCGCGTAAGATGAAACTCTCTTTCCAGCAGGGTCATTTCATCCATGTCCATCGGGCCGACGATGTTGATGACGCAAATTTTTCTCGGCTCGGTTGAGATGGCCGCGAACCCGGCGATCTCATCGTTGCGCGGCATGAAGAAGACCTCGTCATTGCCTCTGTTCCGATTGCGCACTTCGACAATCCGTTGCCAGCCCGGCGAGCGCAATTGCGCGCGGATCGCTTCAATATCCGCGTCGGAGTATTCGCCGTCCTGTTCAAATTCAAAACCCCGGACATAAACGCCTTTCAACTTGGACAGCAATCCTTTGATCTTCGATTGGTCGGATTGGCTGAGCGAGACAATCTTCCGCAGGAACTGTACCTGCACGTCGTTCAACGTGATTTCGACACTCTCGCTCGCTCTGGCCGCGAGTTTGTCCAGATGGTTGATTTGCAATCGCGCGTCTTGAGCGGACGTCGTGAGCGCCGCGCAGAAAAGCAGGAGCGCCAGTAGCGCGGACGACCCGACTGTTGCGACCGATTTTGTATTCATCTTTTCTCCCCCCCCCCAAAAATCAATCACGAAGAAACGTTACGGCATCGGTTTTTTTCTGGTCTTTCTTCGTTTCCTTCGTTTCTTCGTGGTTGATTTTCATTCTTTCAGGACGTCGCTCACTGCGACATGAACGATCCCTCTGAATCGGTACCGCGAGCGGTACTGACACGATCATTTGTCGTAATAGCCCCGGCGCGTCTTCGCCACCGCCCCCTCGCGCCCGATTTTCACATTGATCTTCCGGAATTCGCCGTTGTGTTTCAGCTTGTCCGGCGAATAGGCCAAACTGTAAAGCGTGTGCAATTCGCTCGCGACGCGCTTGTAAGCGCCCTCAAGCTCTTCTTCGCGGTGCGCGCTGAAGACCTCGCCGCCCGTCTGCTCGGCCAGCGAGTCGAGCTGTTTGCGGGCGATCCTGCGGTTGTCATTGCCGCCCATCAACCCGCCGCCGCCGCCGAACAGCAGGCCGATCTTGTTGTAATGATTTTGGCCGCTGAAATAGATTGGATAGATCGTCACGTCCTCTTCGGAAGCGCGATACAACAGTTCGTCAAACGTGTGCGCGGTCTCTTTATCGCCGACCAGCGCTTCGTCTTCGCCGTCCGTCAGCACGACAATGGCCTTGCGCGCGTCGCTGATCTTGTCCAGATCGTCCAACGCCTGCCATACCGAATCGTAAAAGGCCGTCCCGCCGCCGATCTTCTTGATCTGCTCCACCTCTTTCTTCAGCGCGATCTTGTCCGTGGTGAAATCGGTGAGCGGGCGGTATTTGCGTGTGAACGCGACCAGCGAAATCTTATCCTGTGGCGGAAGCGTATCAATGAACTTGCGCGCGGCTTCCATCATCGCGCCGCGTTTCTTTTGCGTGCTGCCGCTCAAATCGAGCAGCATTAGGACATTGACCGGGGCGTTGACCGGTTTGAAATGCGAGACATCTTGTTTGACGGTGTCTTCGTAAACGACGAAGTCATCAAGTTTCAGGTCAGTCAACGGCTGCCCCGCCTTGTCCACCGCTTTGACGTTCAGATTGACCAGACGCGTCTCGATGCGAATGGTGTCGGGTCCGGGCAGTTTCGGTTTTACTTCGGTTAGGGCGGGCGCAGTCGCGGCGGAAGAGTTTTCCTCTTTTACCTCGGCTGGCAGAGGCGGATTGTTTTCGTCATTGGACGCGGCGTTCAACGCCGGCCTGGGCTTGGCGTCGGCGCCCATGGCGTCCGCCGTCTGAGCCGCCACAGTCCGCGATAAATCAACGCCCGAAGGATTGCTTGAAGGATTGCCCGAAGGATTAGATGTTGCGCGGCGTGACGGGCGGTTCATCGCGACGGCGCCCGGGTTATTGCCGCGGATTGATTTGCCGAGCGAGATGCCCATTATTTTCGGATTTTCGAGAAACCTGGCCGCCGCGTCAGGATTGAATTTGACTTCGAGCACGACAGCTTCACGGTTCTCCAACACCGCCAGCGCGAACTGAACGTCTTTGCCTGAGCTTTTGACGTAGACGAAAGTATGGCTATTGCCGTCGCGTTTCGAGTTGATCTGAACCAGCGGCTGCCAATCTTTGTTGTAAGATTCGCGCATCACCGTGTCGAAAGAGGCCGCGCCCGGCCGGGCCGAAAAATCCTGATCTTCGAAGACGGCCAGTTTGAATCCCTTCACGCCAGCGGGGCGAATCAGTTTGACCGCGAAATTGGCAAAACCGAGCATCGGAATGCGAGTCTTCTTCGCGCGGTAATTGGTTTCGATGTGTTTGACCACGTCCTTGAAGCCTTTGCCTTTCGCCTGAGCGATGAAGGAAGACGAAACGAGCAACGCGATCATTATTGCGAACAGAGAGGCTCTTCTGAGAAATCTAGCTAACCGGGTCATGGTGTTACCTCCTTTTGGGAGACAGAGGGACAGAGAGATGGAGAGACGGAGGGACAGAGAGACAGAGAGACGGAGAGACGGAGAGACGGAGGGACGGAGGGACAGGATGAACAATCCGCTTCCTGTTTCTCTGTCTCTCCATCTCTCCATTTCTCTGTCCCTCCGTCTCTCCATCTCTCTGTCCTTCCGTCTTCCTCAATTGGCTCCTTTACGGGTCTTCTTCACTCCGCCGAAATCGAGGGCGAAATCCTTCGGGATTCCGAACTGGCCGCGCAAATTGTTGATCTTTTCCGGATCGAGCGGGCCAACGACGTTGACGACCATGATCTGTTTCGGATCGGAGATCAGCACGCCGACGCCTTCGATCACGGCGTCGTTGTTGATCATCAGGAAGACTTCGACGTTTTCGCCGTCGCGTCTGCTGCGCACCCCGACGATGCGGTCCCAGCCGGGAGCGGCGAGTTGTTGGCGAATCGCTTCCACATCGGCCTCGCCGTATTCGCCGTCTTTGTCGAACTCCACGCCTTTGACGTAAACGCCCTTGAGCGCCAGGATGATTTCTTTGACCGCGGCCTCATCCACTCTGTCGCTTCTCAGAAACTTGGACGCCACTTGCAGCAATGAGCCTTCGACCCTGACGTCAATCGTCTCGACGGCTTTGGGGAAAAGCCTGTCCAGATGATCAATCTGCAAACGGGCGTTCTGCGCGTAAGCCGGCGTCGCGATACAGACGGCCGCGAGCAGCGCGGTTGAGATAAGTCTGAGCATAATCGGTTTCATCAGTTTCCCTCCGTGGTTAATTGAACATTATTATTTCGATTCGCCTTCGTGGCTGGCGGTCTCGTAAACCTTCTTCTGGGCGACGCTGAGTTTGGCGCTGGCGATGCGCATCGCCAGCATGACCTGTTCTTTCGCCCGTTCGCCTTCGGCGATTTCAGCCAGGCGCCGCCGCTCATTTTCGACGCTTCGGCGCCAACCGAAACCTGCGATGAGCAACGCGACAACCATTGCGCCCGCCATCGCCCATTTCATCTGTGGCGGCTGAAAAAACTCCATGAGCTTTCGCAGCCAGTCTGTTTTCTCCCTCGGCTTCTCCTGCTTTTGTAATTCGGCGATGCGCGCCATCACGCGATCGGTGAAATCGGGCGATGGTTCTTCGCGGCGAAACGCCAGTCTCAATTCGTCATCAAAACGGTTCATACTTTGATCTCTCCCAAAATGCGAGTGACTTTCTCTCTCAAAATCGTCAGCGAACGCCGCAGATGGCTTTTGACCGTGTTGAGCGGCATCTCCAAAAGCTCGGCGATCTCGGTCGGATCGAGGTCTTCCTGATAACGCAGTGTGACGACCAGGCGCGGCTTTTCGGGCAGCGTGGCCACGATCCGGCGCAGCGTCGCGGTCATCAACGAATCCTGGAAACAGGGGGGCGCGACGGGTTCGGGAGCGTCGTCAACGCTGACAGTCTTCATCTTGTGCTTCTTGCGCGCGTGGTCAATGCAGCGATGGCTCGTCACGCGGCGCAGCCAAAATTTCAAATGCGCGGGCGATTCGATCGCCCCCAGATTCTGGTAGAGGTGGATGAACACCTCTTGCGCCAGGTCTTCGGCCGTAGCCCGGTCGCGCGAAAAATAATGAGCGAGAGAAAAAACCATCGCCTGATGCTCGCGCACCAAGTCGGCGAAGGCCGTCTGATCACCATCTTTCGCGCGCGACAGGGTGTCGTCCGCTCGCTGCATTCCGACCTCTTTCCTCTCGATCAATTGATCTGTTCGCTTTTCACTTGCCATTACGCACGGTTAGTGGCTGACGAGTGCAAAAATATTCAGCTTTAATCAAGAATGGTACCGCTACCGCGCGTGTAAGCAAGCGGCGCCTCGGACGGTCAGCCGCTTGCTTACGCGCGCGGTACTGTACCAATCCGCAATAGGCGTCATGTTGACGAATTTGTAAACCGTGTGTTAGGTTTGCCGTCCTGTTGACCTCCCCGCCAATATTGGCTTTTCCGCATGGGGACAGAAGCTTTTCCAGAGGTTCGATGAACTTTGTCAGACACTCAAATGAGCCAGTTGAAGAATACCTCACTCAACGATGCGCATCGGCGGTTGGGCGGACGGATGATTGATTTCGGCGGATGGGATATGCCCGTCCAGTACGCGGCCGGAACAATCGAAGAGCACTTGGCCGTGCGCGCGGCGGCCGGCCTTTTCGATGTCAGCCACATGGGCGAGATCGAAATTCGCGGGCCGCAGTCACTGGATCTCATCCAGCGACTGGCCACCAACGACGCCGGCAAACTTAACGACGGACAGGCGCAATATACCGCGCTCACTTATCCCGAAGGCACATTCGTTGACGACATCCTGGTTCATCGTTTCGCACCGGATCATTACTTCCTATGCGTCAACGCTTCAAACACCGACAAAGATTTCGATTGGATCAACAGCCACGCCGCCGATTTTGACGCTCAAGTAGCGAATGTCAGCGCCAATTACACGCAGTTGGCGATCCAAGGGCCGAAGGCTCTGGAAATCCTGCAACCGTTGACTGGCGTTGACCTCGTCGCGATCAAATATTACTGGTTCACGCGCGACAGTGTTGACGGCGTTCCAGCGATCATCGCGCGAACCGGTTACACTGGCGAAGACGGGTTTGAGATTTACTTCGATCCGAATGAATCGGAGCGTATCTGGAATAAGGTTCTTGAATCGGGCAAACCACGTGGCATTCTGCCCTGCGGCCTGGCGGCGCGCAACACGCTTCGGCTCGAAGCCAAGATGGCGCTTTACGGCAATGACATTGATAGCACGACGACCGTGCTCGAAGCCGACCTGGGCTGGATTTGCAAATTGAACAAGGGCGACTTCATCGGGCGTGATCGCCTCGTCCAGCAGAAAGAGAAAGGCGTGACGCGCAAGCTCATCGGTTTTGAAGTGACCGATAAAGGCATCGCCCGCGATCACTATCCTATATTCATCAACGGGCAGGAAGCCGGCGTGGTCACATCGGGCAGCCACGCGCCGTATCTGAAAAAGAGCATCGGCCTTGGTTATCTGCCGATCGAACATACCGGCATAGGAACAGAGTTTGAAGTTGATGTGCGCGGGCGGAGACTCGCGGCGCAAGTTGCGCAAACACCGTTTTATAAGAGAAGCGGGTAGTTGGCGCCTGGTGGTTGGCGCCTGGTGGTTGATAACTAACCACCAGGCGCCAACCACCAGGCGCCAACCACCAACGAAGGAGAACCGGAATGGCTGCTTACCCTGATAACCTTCATTACACCAAAGATCACGAATGGGTCCACATCGCCGGCGACATCGGAGCGGTCGGCATTACAGACTTCGCGCAGGAGCAGTTGGGTGACATCGTTCACGTCCAGTTGCCACGCGTGGGAGAAAAGTTCGACGCGCATGCCACTTTCGGCGAAGTCGAATCGGTGAAGACTTTCAGCGAACTCTATACTCCCGTCTCCGGCGAGGTCACGGAGATCAACGAAGCTCTGGCCGACGCGCCGGAATTGGTCAATAGCTCGCCATACGGCGACGGATGGATGATCAAAATCAAGATCAGCAAGCCGAGCGAAGTTGACAGCCTGCTGTCGTCCACCGAGTACGAAGATTTCGTAGAATCACAGAAAGAGGAGTAGGTAGAGTGGGGAGTGGGGAAGTGGGGAGTGGGGAATAGGGAGTAGGGAATGGGGAATGGGAGTCTTAATTTGCAGACTCCCCACTCCCTACTCCCTATTCCCCACTCCCCACTTCCCCACCCCCTACTCCCTGTTCCCGGAAACACGATGCGCTACATTCCGAATTCGGCCGAAGAGCGTGATGCGATGCTGCGCGAAATGGGCCGCAAATCCGTCGCCGATCTTTTTCGTGGAATCCCCGACCAGCTTAAGCTCAAACGCCCTCTCAACCTGCCCGCAGCGCTTTCCGAAACCGAAACGCTCAATTTCTTCCGCAGCCTGGCCGAGCGTAACACGGGCGAGAGGATGACCTCGTTTCTGGGCGCGGGCGCTTACGATCATTTCATCCCGACCATCATTGACACGCTGATTTCGCGCTCGGAGTTTTACACTTCTTACACGCCCTACCAACCGGAGATCAGCCAGGGCACGTTGCTGGCGATCTTCGAGTTCCAAACGATGATCTGTGAGCTGACAGGCATGGAGGTTTCGAACGCCTCGCTCTACGACGGTTCGACCGCGACCGCCGAAGCCGTGCTGATGGCCGAGCGCGTGATGCGCCGCCCGAAAGTCGCGCTTGCGGGCAACCTCCATCCCGAATACCGCCAAGTCGTTGACACCTACATCCGCAACGCGGGCATTGACGAGATCACGTTGCCGTACGATGAAAAAACGGGCGCGTTGAATTCCGACGCGCTGAACTCATTGGACTCTGATGTCGCCGCCGTCATCGTGCAATCGCCGAACTTTTTCGGCGGCGTTGAGGATTTGCAGAAGCTATCCGAAGCGACGCATCGCGCCGGCGCGTTGTTCGTCGTCGTGGTCGCCGAAGGATTGAGTCTGGGATTGTTGCAGGCTCCCGGCAGGGCCGGAGCCGACATCGTCTGCGGCGAGGCGCAATCGTTCGGGATCCCGCTGTCGTTCGGCGGATCGTATTGCGGATTCTTCGCCACGACCGAGAAATTGATGCGGCAGATTCCGGGGCGGCTGGTCGGTCAGGCGTCCGACGCCGAAGGCCGCAGTGGGTTCGTGCTGACACTGGCGACGCGCGAACAACACATCCGCCGCGAGAAGGCGACGTCCAACATCTGCACCAACCAGGGGCTGTACGCGTTGATGGCCACGATCTACCTTTCGACGATGGGCCGCCGCGGCGTGCGC
>Ga0187894_10003561_pt1 | contig 17357 bp, 10 predicted proteins | sample GBC1701081metaG_FD_136650 | JGI IMG/M metagenome (GOLD analysis project Ga0187894, IMG submission 136650) | White microbial mat communities from a lava cave in the Kipuka Kanohina Cave System on the Island of Hawaii, USA - GBC170108-1 metaG ...
CCTCGACGGCAGCCCCCGTGCCCGTGCCGAGCGCGATGCCGACACGGGCCGCCGCGAGGGCGGGCGCGTCGTTGACCCCGTCGCCGACCATCGCGACCTTCCCGGGCATCGCGCGCAACGCCCCTAGCTTCTCCTCGGGCAGGAGCGCCGCGCGCACGTCCGGGATCCCGGCGTCCGCGGCGACTTCGCGGGCGACCTTCTCGCTGTCGCCGGTGAGCATCACGGCCTTGACCCCAAGCGCGCGCAGCGCATCGACCGCGGCGCGCGCGGTCGGTCGGAGCGCGTCCGCGATCTCGAACCAGCCGAGCAGTCGCCCCCCGCGGGCCACGCCGACCGCAGTGCCCGAGGGCTGCTCCCCCACCGGCACCCCCTCCTCCTCGAGGAAGCGGGCGCTCCCCGCGAGCAGCTCTTTCCCCATGGCCCGCGCGCGCACGCCACGGCCGGGAACCGCCCGGAAGAGATCCACGGAGCCGGGCGCCGTGCCGCGCTCCTTCGCGTAGGCGACGACGGCCTGCGCGAGCGGGTGCTCGGAGAGCTCGAGCGCGGTCGCGGCGGCCGGGAGCAGATCGTCAGAGAGCACGCGCACGGCGCGGACCGCGGGCTTGCCGGCCGTCAGCGTCCCCGTCTTGTCGAACGCGACCGTGTCCACGCCCGCGATCGCCTCGAGCGCACCTGCGTCGCGGAAGAGGATCCCCTTCTGGGCCGCGCGCCCGACGCCCACGACGATCGCGGTCGGCGTCGCGAGCCCCATCGCGCACGGGCAGGCGATCACGAGGACCGCCACCGCGCGCATGAGGCCCTCGGCCGAGAACCCCCACGCGAAGAGCGTCGCGAGCGCGATCGCGACGACCGCGGGAACGAACACGGCCGCCACGCGATCCACGAGCCGCTGCACGGGCGGCCGCGACGCCTGCGCCTCGCGCACGGCCGCGACGATCCGCGCGAACGCGGTCGCGGAGCCGACGGCGGTCGCGCGCATCCGGAAGGCCCCGGTGCGGTTGACCGTCGCGCCGCGCACGCCCTCCCCGACGGCCCTCTCGACCGGCATGCTCTCGCCCGTGAGCATCGACTCGTCGATCGACGCGTGCCCCGACACCACGACCCCGTCCACGGGCACCCGCTCGCCCGGCCGCACGACGCACGTGTCCCCGATCCGCACGTCCGCGACCGCCACAAGGGCCTCGGCCCCGTCGCGCTCGACCCGCGCGTGCTCGGGCGCGAGCTCGAGCAGCCGCCGGATCGCCGCGCTCGCGCGCCGCTTGGCGCGCGCCTCGAGCCACCGCCCCACGAGCACGAGCGCCGTGATCGTCGCCGCCGCGTGGAGCCACTCGTGGTTCCAGGAGAGAAGCGCCGTCCACGTCCCAAGCGCGACCAGCGTGTTCATGTCGGCCGCGCCGTGACGCAGGAGCTTGAGCGCGGGCAAGGTGAACCGCCGCCCACACCAGACGACCGAGGGCACGGCCGCCCACGGGAACCAGAACGACGCCACGGCGAGCCCGAGCGCCAGCGCGGTGTCCAGGTCCCACCGCTCCTCGCGTGCCTGCCGCGCGAGCGCGAACCCGGCCACGTCGCGCACCGACTCCTCGCGGAACCGCGCGGGGTCCACGACGAGCAGCGCCTCCTCGGTCGCCAAGTCCACGCGCGCCTCGCGCACGCCTTCCACCTTGGAGAGCGCGGTCTCGAGCCGCGCGACGCAGGAGGCGCAGTGCATGCCGCGGACGGAAAAGACTTCCCTGTTCATGGGAGGAGAGGGGGCACGGGGGAGGGGACTCATTATCCCCGCGACCGGTTGCCGACGAAGGAGCGTGCGGTTCCTCCCCCTCGTGCTCCCCCTCCTCCTCATGACCGCGGCGCGCGGCGAGGGAGAGGACGTGAAGCGCCACGTGATCGCGTTCGTCGAGGGCAAGGCGCCCGATCCCCTGCTCATGGACGCCGTCCACGAGGTGATCGACCTGCCGCTCAACCACCTGGGCATGGTCGTCCTCCACCACCACATCCGGACGGGGCCGCCGCCCACGGAGTGGCTCGCGGACGCGCGGGCGGTCCTCCTCTTCCTGCCGCACGCCGGGGATCCGCCCGACTGGCTCTGGCCGTGGCTCGAGACCGAGGTCCCGCGGCACGGCCTCCGCGTGCTCCTGCTGAACGAGCTCGGGCAGCTGCTTCGGCCGGACGCCACGCGGTTCGGGAAGTGGATCGAGGCGTTCGGCCTCAGGTTCGAGTCCCACTTCGCGAAGGGGCCGCTCGAGGTCGTGTCGGAGTTCCGTGACGAGCGGCTCTGCTCGTACGAGGCGGACCCGAGGCCGTACGCGATCCACCACGGGCCGCGCAGCACGGGCCCCGCGAACCGGGTCTGGGTGACCACGCGCTCGCGGACCGACCGCGAGGAGGTCTGCCACCCGGTCGTGACGGGCCCGTGGGGCGGGATGGCGCTGGACCCGTGGGGCGTGCGCCTCGGCACGCTCGACCAGGACCGGCGCTGGCACGTCGATCCGTTCGCTTTCTTCCGGGAGGCGCTCGGCCTCGACGGCGTCCCCGCGCCGGACCCGTCGGTCTTGAACGGCCGCCGGATGTGGTTCATGCAGGTGGACGGCGACGGCTTCGAGAGCCTCTCGTCGGTGCGGCCGAACGCGTTCGCCGCGCAGGTGATGCTCGACGAGGTCTTCCGGAAGTACGCGCTGCCGTTCACGGTGAGCATCATCGTGCGCAGCCTCACCGAGGACTACGACGTCAAGGAGCCGACGGCGAAGATGCTCCTCGCGCGGGAGATCCTGAACCTGCCGAACGTCGAGCCCGCGAGCCACGGCGTCCTCCACACGCTCGTGTGGCAGGAGGAGGCGCCGCCGGAGGGCGCGAAGACGGGCGCGGGCGGCCTCATGTGGTACCCCTCGCTCGCGAACTACCGGTACACGCGGGCGAACGAGGTCAAGGAGTCGATCCGGTTCATCAACGAGCGGCTGCTCGTGCCGCCGCGGCGGTGCGAGCTGATGCTCTGGACCGGCAACGCGATGCCACCGGAGGAGGCGATCCTCGCCGCGGGCGAGATGGGCGCGAAGAACCTCAACGGCGGCGTCTTCCGCTGGGACCCGTGGTACGACTCGGTCGGCTTCGTCTCGCCCTGGTCGCGCCGGGTGGGCAAGGCGCTCCAGGTCTACGCGGGCGCGGGGAACGAGAACTGGTTCGAGGGCTTCTTCGACACGATGCCGGGGTCGTTCGCGCACATCGCCGAGACGATCGCGCGGACCGGCGCGCCGCGGATCCTCAAGCCGGCCGACATCTACGTCCACTTCTACAGCGCGGAGACGCCGGTGCGCCTCGCGGCGCTCCAGGGCCTCATCCGGCGCTTCGCGGTCGAGGGGGAGACGGCGCCGGTCTTCGCGTCCACGTACGTGAAGGCGGTCGAGGCCGCGGTCCTCGGCTCGCACGTCCGGCGGGCGCCGAACGGCTGGTTCCTCCAGGACTTCGGCGACTGCCGCACGGCGCGGATCGACGGCGAGCCGCGTGACGTGGACTTCGAGAAGAGCCGCGGCCTCGTCGGCGCCCGCCGGCTCAACGGCTCGCTCTACCTCCATCTCGCCGGCTCGGACGCGCACGTCGTCCTCGCCGAGAAGCCCGCGCCGCGGCCGCACGTGGAGCAGGCGAACTGCGTGCTCGACGGGGCGCGCCTCGTCCCCGCGGGCGTCACGGTGACCGCGACGGCGCACAGCGAACGGATCTTGGTCCTCGCGGGGTTCCCGCCGAACGCCCCCCTCCTCCTCTCGCTCGGCAACGAGCAGTCCGAGACGCGAGCGGACGCCTCGGGCCGGCTCGAGGTCCGCCTCCCCGGCGCGGGCGAGACGACCGTGACCGCGCTGCAGCGCTAGTCTAGCGCGACAGAGCCCGTCCTCCTGGGGTCCCGACCTACGGCAGCCGGTCGAGCGGGGTGCGCGACACGAACGGGACGTAGCCCTTCGCGACGCTCGCGGCGCGGGCGCCGCGGGCGTGCTCCTCCCGCACCGCGTAGTCGAGCGTGAACACCGGGCAGTCGAGAGACGCGAGCGCCTTCAGGAGCTCCGGTGCCGGCGTCTGGAGGGCCCCGCCCGCGTCCGCGTCGTCCCACGACGCCCCCGCGCGGCCGCCGAACCAGAGGCTCTCCTGCACGACGCCGTCGATCGCGCGGCGCACCTCCTTCGACCGCGCGGCGAGCGGCGCGCCGTTGTTCAGCACCACGAACGCGCCCGGCCGTTTCCGCCGCGCATAGGCCGCGAGGTCGCACACGAGCCGCGCCATCGCGCGCTCCGGGTCCCCGCCGCGCGCCGCGACCGCGGGCTCGCGATACGCGAGCACCCAGTCGAGGAACACGCCGTCGAATCCCGCCGCGAGCGCCTCGTCCACCAAGGCCCCCGCGCCCCCCCAAAGCAAAGCCTGCCAGCGCGCGTCCCCGTACGCGACCAGGTAGTTCCCCTCCCAGCCGTCCGGGTCCGCGGCGAGCAGGTAGTCCGGCGTCCCCGGTCCCGATTCCGGCGCGCGCCAGAACGTCTTCCAGTACGGCCGGTACTCCTCCGCCTCGCCGACGTTCACGTACGCGAGGCAGATCCTCCCCGGAACGGGCCGCATCGACGGGTCGAGGATGAGCATCTCGTACGGCGACGGGTCACCGGGAGCGCCATGGAGCTGGATCGCCCACGTGCGGACGCGGTCGAGCGACGGCGCCTCGGGCAGCGTCGCGCAGGCGAGGAGGAGGAGGGGCGCGGGGAGGAGGAGGCGACGCACGGCCTACGAGGGCTTCGGCTCGCTGTTCCCGGACTCCTGCTTCGCCTGGAGCATCGCCACGCGGAGCATGTACGTGCCGATCTGGCGGGCCTGGGGCACGACGGCCTTGTCCCACTTGAGATCCGTGGGCTCGAAGCGGAACTCGCCGTCCCTCCACGAGAGCACGTCGAGGAGCACCTGCGTGATCTGCGCCTCGATGCCGAGCTCGGCCGCCTCCTGCGAGACGAGGCCCAGATCCATGAGGATCGTGCCCACGAGCTGCGAGACCTTCTTGCGCCGCTGGAGCTTGAGCACCGCCTCAAGGTCCTTCGCCTCGATGATCCCCTTCTCGACGAGGAACTCGCCGAGGCGCGGCGTGCCGTGGGAGCTTGCGAACAGCACGCCCCCCTCGACCATCGCGATCGTGGCGACGCCCTTCTCGCCCGTGATGGTGAGGATGCCCGTGCTGCGCGCACGGCTCAGCAGCTCGAGCGCCGTAGGCAGCTCGTACTTGAATAGTGTTCCCGATACGCTCATGCCGCTCGGCTCCCGGCCGAGACGTCGCCCCGGTTTCCCCGCAGGGGCGGACTCCCACAGGAGGATATCCCGCCCGGACGCGGAGGAAAGCCGCGGGCGGCGCCCGGCGGGCGTCGCACGCTGGATGTATCGGCCCTTGCGCGGGCGGTCCTGAGCCCGCACGGCGTTGTCCCGGAACGAGACGGTCCATCTCCCCCGGTGGATGGGACGCGTGCGAGTCCAACGCTGAGACGACCGAAAATCGATATGAGGCATCAGAGTTGGGAAACGAAGCGGAGAAGGGCCGCGGCGTCGGTGAACCGTTGGCGGGCGAACCGCCTCGAACGGTGCGCCGCCCGCCGGGCGCCCTCCACGAGGAGATTGAAGGCGTGCTGCGCGGCCTGCTGGTCGCGGCGCGCATGCTCCTCCTTTATCCCGCGGGCCACACCCGCGTCGCGCGCAAGCTCGGCGAGATCCGCTCGGACTTCGCGAACCTCTTCGCGCAGCGCGCGGACCCGCTCGAGCTGACCGTCGCGGGCCACCGCCTCCTCGTCGGCGACGCGAAGTTCGACCAGTTCTCCGAGATCGGCGAGAGCTTCGCGGGCTACCTGCGCCACCGGCACATCCGCGCGGTCGTGATCGCGCCCGGGGTCGACCTCGACGAGGTGCGGCTGCTCGTGGATCTCCTGGGCATCGACCACCGCGCGCTCTTCCGCGTGGGCGGGACGAAGCCGTTCCTCGACGCGCGTCCGCACCCGCACGTCCAGTTCCTCCTGTTCGAGGCCGGCACCGTGCCCGCGCTTCCCGCCGCCGGGACGGGCGCGGAGGACGCGCCGCTCGACCCGGTGCTCCGGTCGATCGCGGCGGAGGCCGAGGCCGGAGATGCCGGCCCGCCCGCGGGCGCGGAGGGCGACGCGCGGGTGCAGGGCTCGGACCAGGAGCGTTTCGAGCAGCAGCTCGAGGAGTTCGCCCTGCGCGATCTCCTCGAGAAGGCAAAGAAGGAGGGCGAGGAGGCCGTCGCCTTCGCCGTCGAGCCCCGGCTGCTCGCGGACGCGGAGGTCCAGGCCTGCCTCGCCGACGACGGGTCGGCGATGCGGGAGCGCCTCCGGCGCCACAGCTCCGAGGACACGGCGCTGCGCATCCTCTTCCGGATGCTCGCCGAGGCGCCGGACGAGGAGCAGTACAAGCAGCGGCGCCGTCTGCTCCTCCAGGCCGTGCGCGACCCGCGCTTCTTCACGGGCGAGCTGATCCACGTCATCCGCGGCCTGCTCGACAAGTCCGACTGGGGGTTCGAGCGCGGCGCGGAGCTGGCCCAGAGCGTGATCGCCTACGTCAACGACGCGGCGGCCGTCACGCAGCTCCTCGCCTCGATCCCGCTGCTGCCCGAGACCGCGAAGGGCGTGCTGCAGAGCCTTGCCGCGCGCGAGGACGCGCTCCCGCTCCTCGGGCGGCTGCTGACGTCGCAGCTCCCCTCGACGGTCGCGGATGACCTGCCGCGCGTCTTCGTCGCGCTGTGCGAAGCCGATCCGCGCCGTTTCGCGCAGTGGGCGCTCCAGGACCGGGCCACGTTCCTGCGGCCGAGCGTCCTGCGCATCCTCATCGACAGCTCGTCGGGGCTGCTCGCGCCCGTGTGCGAGCGCCTCCTGCTCGAGCGGCAGGCGCACGACCGGAAGAAGCTCCTCCACCTGCTCGGCTCGAACGGCGGCGAGCCGGCCCTGCGGCTGCTCGCGCGCGCAGTCCGGGCGTGCGGGCCGGGCGTGGCGCCCGATGCGCTCCAGGCGCTCGGCCGCTTCCCCCACCCGCTCGCGCTCGAGGTCCTCCGCGAGGTGGTCGAGCGGAACAACCGCGACGACCTCGACCTCGAGGAGGTGGAGGCCGCGCTCCACAGCATCCACGCGCTCGGCATCAAGGAGGCGCACGCCTTCCTCTGGGAGGTGGTCCAGTCGCGCCGGTCGCTCTTCTCGTACGCCTACGTGCGGCCGGTGCGGGTGACCGCCGAGACCGTGCTCCAGGGCGGGGTGCGGCGGTGAAGGACCTCGACATGCGGGTCCGCGACGTGGAGCGGGCGGAGGAGCTCGTCCGCTGCCTCGCGAGCGCGCTCTCCGCGCGCCGCATCTACTCGCAGGAGCACCCGCGGGTCAAGAAGGCGGTGCGCGCGTTCGTCGCGGCGCTCCGCGCGCCCGTCGCGGGCCAGCCGCAGATCTGCGTCACCGTGACCGGGCACACGCTCGAGTACGAGGGCATGCCGATCACCGACAACACGGCGACGCTGCGGCTCGCGATGTGCCTCGAGGAGATCAAGTGCTCGGGGATCGAGTTCGGGACCGGGCTCACGCCCGAGTCCGCGGCGGACTTCCTCGAGGTGTTGCTGCGCGGCGAGCCCATCCCCGCCGAGGGGATGCGGCTGCCGGGCGTCCAGCTCTTCCCGTGGACGAAGGAGGAGAAGGAGGAGGACGACGAATTCCCGCCGCTCCCGGAATTCGACGTCCCGCTGCTCGTCTACCGGGCCGCGCTCGACGTCCTCGACCAGACGATGGAGAAGGCAGGCGCGCGGAGCGACCTCGCGATGGACGACATCGAGGAGGTCGCGCTCTGGACGGCGGAGGAGTCCTTCTCCAAGGGCGCGCAGATGATCGCGCCCACGCAGATCGTCCGGCAGGACAAGCACACGTGGCAGCACTCGGTCAACGTCTTCCTCATCTCGACCGCGGTGCTCCAGCCCTTCGCCCGCGACCCGCGCGAGCTGGCCCGCTTCGGGCAGGCGGCCTTCCTCCACGACATCGGGAAGAGCCGGATCCCGCGCGAGATCCTCCAGAAGCGCGACCGCCTCACCGACGAGGAGTTCGCGCTGATGCAGCGCCACACGGAGTTCGGCGTCGAGATCCTCGCGTCGTGCCCGGACGTGGACCCGCTCGCGCTCGAGGTCGCCTACTGCCACCACATGCGCGAAGGGGGCCACGGCTACCCGAAGCCCTTCGAGGGGATCAAGCCGGGCCCGATCTCGGACGTCGTCCAGGTGGTGGACATGTTCGAGGCGCTCACCGCGCCGCGCCCCTACAAGGGAGGCCTCGACGTGGCCGAGGCGCTGGCGACGATTCTCAAGACCCCGGGCATGGACAAGAAACGCGCCGCGATGGGCCTCCTCGTGCGCCGCCTGACGCTTGCCCCGCCGGGCTCGGAGGTCGTCCTCGAGACCGGCGAGCACGCCATCGTCCTCAACACGCATGAGGCCGCGCCGCTGCGCCCGCTCGTCCGGTTCATCACCGACGTGAAGGGCGTCCCGCTCGAGAAGCCCTTCGACGCCGACCTCCGCCAGTACGGAGCCGAGGGCGGGCGGAGCCCGATCCGCAAGGTGCTCCTCAAGCCCGCCTACAAGGCGTTGTAGTAGCTGTATCCTTTACGCCATCGGACGCGCGTAAACCCATGCCCAGGCTTAGGTTACGCACGCCGGATGCGGCATGAGGGTGAGGGTCCGCACTTTGGCGGCCCCCCCTCCCCCCCGCCCCCTCCCTTCCCACGGGCGTTACCTTTGACCCCCATGGAGCGCAACGAGGCCCACGAGGCCCTCGCGCTGCTGCGCAAGGTGCTTGACCGGGCGCGCGACGATTCCGCGCTCCAGAACTGGGGCGTCATCTGGATGCTCCACGCGTTCACGAACGGCGGCGGCTTCATCGCGACGAACGTCATGCTCGCGCGGGGGATCGAGGACTGGCGACCCTTCTGCGTGATGTGGACGTGCATCGTCGGGCTCGATCTCGGGCTCGTCTTCGCGCTCCGGCGCAGGGCGGGGACGCGCAGCTTCGTCGATCGCGCGATCTGGGCGACGTGGTCCACGTTCATCGCCGCCGTCATCCTGCTCGCGATCCTCAACCAGATGCTCGGCCTCGCGGTGGGGTTCCTCGCGCCCGTCGTCGCGGTGATGGCCGCGATGGGGTTCTGCACGATGGGCGCGGTGATCTCGAGGGTGTGGTACTTCCCCGCGGCGGTCTTCGCGGCGGCGAGCATCGTGATGGCGCTCCCGGCCGCGAGGCACTGCCAGTTCCTGATCCTCGGCGTGCTCTGGGGCTCGTGCCAGTTCGCGGCGGGCGTCGCGCTTGAGCGGGCGAAGCGGCGCGCGCTCGCGGCGAACCAGCCGAGGCTCGTGTGAACCGCGGCGAGCTCGCGGTGCTCGGCGCGCTGGCGGCGTGCGCGGACGGGCTCCCGAAGGAGGCACTGCTTTCCATCGCGGAAGCGGAGGGGGCATCGGGGGCCGGCGCTGCCTTCGACGCGCTGCACGGACGCGGCTGCCTCCGCGCGCACGGGAGCGTGTTCCGACTCACGCCGTCGGGGATCGAGCGCCTGCTCGAGATGCACGCCGAGCTCGAACGCGCCGTGGACCCGAGCGCGAAGGGTCCCGACCACGAGGACGCGCAGTCGATCCCGTGGCTCACGACGGTCCGGACCTGCTGGATCGACGCGCTGTCGTTCAACTGGGCGGTTCCGCCGGACGCGCTCCTGAAGCTGCTGCCGCGGCCGCTCGAGCCCGAGGTCCACAAGGGGAGCGCCTGGATCCAGGTGCTCGTCTCGTCGCTCCGCGACCTGCGGCCGCGCGGGATGCCCGCGCTCTTCGGCGCAAACTTCTGCCAAGTGAGCTACCGCGCGGCGGTGCGCTACCGCGGCGCGGACGGGAGCTGGCGCCGCGGCGGCTTCTTCACGCGCTCGGACACCAACGACGCCGTGATGCGCGCGGTGGGCAACCGCCTCGCGGAGTTCCGGTTCCACGACTTCGGCGCCGTGACCATGACGATGCTCCGCGACGGCGAGAAGCTGATCGTGGGCGTCGAGCCCGCGCGCCTCCATGGCGCGCTCGTCGCGGTCGTCCCGACCGTCCCCCTCCCGGGACCGCCACGGGGCTCCGTGTGGGACTCGCTTCCGGACCTCCACGAGCCTCTCGTCGAGTGCTACGACGCGTTCGGCGTGGACCAGCGTTCGGGCCACGTCTACATCCTTACGATCGACCGCGACCCGTGGAGCCCGGTCTTCGTGCAGCCGACCGAGGTCTACGTCGAGTACTTCGACACGGGACCGCTCGGCGGCGCCGACGCCCGGCTCGACTCCGTGCTCCACATCCGTCAGTGCGAATACCGCTGGCGCCCGCTGCGGCGGGAGCGGCTCCCGCCAGCGAGGCGGTGATCCCCCGGAAGAATGCCGCTCGTCTCGACTTGCCCGGACCAGTCCCTCGACATGGGTCGGGACGCCTGCTCAATCGACGGCGAAGGCGTCCTGAAGCGGACCCACCGAGAACTCGAGCCCCATTCTCTGCACCGCCTGACCTACCCGGTCGAGGAGGCGGCGGGCAGGATCATCCGGTTCATAGAGCGTGTCGAGACGGACGGTCACCTTGTATCCGCGGGTTCCGGGATAGTGCCTGTGCAGCTGATGCAACCCAAATGACACGTAGGCGCTTACCCGCTTCACCAGCTCCCTCATACGCGAGATCGTGCCGCTCCATCGGCGGGTCTCGACCATCACCAGCAGGTATTCCCGCGCCGCGTCGTCTCGGAAGACGAGGTCGATCGTGTCGACAGCAGGCTCTCTTGACATGGCTGACATCGGTTGTCGCTCCTCTCGCTAGGTCCACTGGATCGAGCGAAGCCCCTCTGTTCCCGCGGCCGCGATCACATAGTCTCCGATCGCCGGCAGTGGCTGAGACGAGCGGGCACGGAACGGATCCCTGTGGCCCACCTGTCCGCGGAACTCGTAGTCCCCTGGCGTCACCGCCTCGTATACGCGGACCGCCGAGTCCGCGCCCACCACGAGGATCCCGTCCTTGGCGGCCACGGCAATCGTGTTCCGACCCGTTTCGCCGATCGCCGTCAGCGGCGCGGGGACCGCTGGGTTTGAGACTTCGAACAGCGCGACCTGGTCGTCCCCGCTGACGGCGAGGACGTTCCCGTCGAGGGCAAGATCAAGCGCGTAGTTGCCGGGACCGGCGATGAGGTCCGCGTCGTAGCGACCGAAGTCGCCCGAGACCGCGACGACACCGGTCGTGAGCACGCTGATCGTGGGCACGTGCTGCAGTGAGATGATTCCGTAGTCCGACCCGGACTTGACCGAGGCGTAGGCGTGCGTGGCCGTCGCGACGACATCGAGGAAGTTGCCGATACTCGGACTTGAAGGAGAGAAGGGGCTCTCCGCGGACCAGCTTCCGGGCGTACCGGACGTGATGTTCGCGGCCACTAGGGTGGTGCCTCCCGTGGCAGCCAGGAAGCGGCCGTTGGCGCCGGCTACGCCGCCACCACGGTGCACTCCGTTGCCCGGGAGCGCGATGACATTCGTACCGGTTCTGGCGAGGAGAGCACTCGAGAAATCGTAGGGCGGCGAGCCCCCTAGAATGGACCGCAGGGTGGGGATGTGAAACACTGTGACGCCGTTCCCGGAGGAATCGACCGCACCAGACCCTATGGCACCGCAGACAAGGTAGGCGCACCCATCGATGACTGCGAGGGTGTCGACACGACGGCCCGCGAGTTCGGCGGGCGCCGTAAGTGACTGATTGTTGATCGTTCCGAGGACGGAAGGTGAGGTGGGATCGGTAACGTCCACGATGTGGACGCCGCCAGTGCCCGCGGTGACAAACGCTAGAGTCTGGCTCGCGCACGTTGCCACGGCGACACTGCGGACCTCGCCGGGGAGGCCGTCGGCGTCGTCCAGAGCCGCGACCTCGGACGCGTTGATCGTCTCCTCCGACTGGTCATCGACCTGTGGACGGAGCAGGAGGTAACCGAAGGCGTAGCAGGTGACCACCGGCGAGCCGCCCGCCAGCGCGACGCGGAGGCGGAAGTACCGCTGCGAGAATCGCGGCCGATACAGAGCCTCCAGATTCGCGCCCGGATCCGTGTCCGGCTCGACACCATCGCACGCCTGCCACGTCCGCAAGTCCGTGGACTCCTCGAATGAGATGCCGAAGGTGCCGCCACCGACAATGGGTCCGCGCCAGGCGAAGATCTCGGCTCCCTGGAACGCGGCCACGTTCATGGCGATCGTTTCGAAGTCGCCGGCGCCTGAGTAGGTCGTGAAGCGTCGCGCCAGAATCAGGGGGACTTTGCGGTTCAGCATCTCGGTTTTCTCCGAGGGGGAGGAGGAAGAGGGGCATCACGAAGCCCCGCGAAACAGGGCGTTCACCCAAGTTAGTCGTAACGAGCGGCGGATTTCTTTCCGGACTTCTCCGACTCTCCCTCCCACGGGGCGGGAAGCTGACACACACCACGGCGCAGTACGCCGCGAGGGCGTGGATCAGGGCGAGGAGCCCGGGGGACTTGCCATCGAAGGAGGATCGCCCGGCACCGCGGCGGCCGCACCTGTGCCCGAGTAGACTCGAGCGCGATTCACGTCGGCCGCGTTTCGAACATCTCCCGCACCTTCTGGCAGAACACCGGGTACGAACTGTATGGGTCCACGCCAGTATAGCGCCTCATCACGTCCTCCGCGGCCGCACGATCGCCGAGCAGATAGTAGGCAATCGGAAGGAGTCGATCCTCCGCGATCGGAAACCGATGACTCGCGACGGTCGCGGCGATCGCACGCAACGAGGAGTTCTCCGACCAGAACCGCGGCGCCACATCCTCCGCGCAGTGGATGATCCAGCGCACGACCGTGTCCGGGTTCTCGCCAGCGTGGACCGCGTAGTCCTGCTCTCGCCTCTCATCCACAATCTCCGGAGCGATGTTGGCGACCGCAACCGTCACGCTGGGATACCACTTCCCGCCCGTCTGCCGCGCGAGTATATCAACCAGTCTCTCCAGCTCCTCGTGGCGCACACCGACGATGGGATTGACCTCCAGTCGCTCAATGTCGGCGAACTCCCGCACGTTGATCCCGATCGCTCCCTCAAGTTCCCCGATCTGCTTGCCAAACCAACGGTCGCTGCGCCGAGAAAGCCCGACATGCGCCAAGCCCTCCGCGATGCGATCGAGCACCTCCTTCCCCAGCTTCTTCAGCGCCCGACTCATTCTTCTACTCATAGTACCAAGGGTCCACGACGTAGCGAGAGCCCTCCGGGACGGCCACGCCCGGTGTCAGGCCAGGTATCTCGACGTCCTCGCCGGGCACGGCGCTGTCGCCAATCAGCCCGCCCCGCTTCGATGCCTCGGCATACAAAGCGCGCTGACCCGGCCGTCGTCGCACGCTCCCGAGCTTCCGCGCCTCCCGGCCTGCCTCCGTCAAGGGCTCAAGTCCCTTGATAACCTTCCTCTCCAAGAACAGGAATTCGGCCCTGCCGCCCACATCACGCCTGAACACCAAGTCCACAACCGTTTTCTCGCCACTACGCAGCATCAGCGTCACCTGCTCGCCGGCAAGGTTCCATCCTTCGCGCACGCGCTTCTCAATGGACATGAGGACGCCGATCTCACTGTTGACGTTGTTGAGGAGGCCTTGGGCGTGACGCGCCCCCCGCGCCGTGCGCACACGGCTCAGCCTCACTGCTATTCGACGCTCGACATCCGTCCAGATCCTGAGCTCGTCCACGGTGAGTCTGGCCGGCCTCGTCGGCTGCTTCAGGATGCGCAGGATGTCGCCGGTCTCCGTGACGAAGTTCTCCGCGCGGGAGGCGTGGCGAGCCCCTCGCACCGCGTCCTGCAGCCAGCGGCCGGCCCGGCCCATGCGCGCCAGCACGCGGCCAGACCTCAGGGCCTCGGCCGCTCGCCGCAGCCTGTTCGCCACCCCTACCGCCACGGCCCCGCCAGCCGTGATGTACGCGAGGAGCGCCTCGAAGACGTACTCCTTCAGTAAACCGATGATCTGTTCCCGGCCCCTCTCCGCCCAGGCCTCGTTCATCTTCTCTGCCAAGGTCGTGAGCCCTCTCTGGATGTAGCTCAGATGCCGGCTCATCTTCCGGATGTCCGCGTGGACTTCCTCGAGCGCAGACACCGCGTCGCCGTCTCCCCGTCCGCCGGCGTTCCGTCTGAGCCCCTTCTCGACGAGCTCGTTGAAGAACTCGAGGGCCTCGTCGGCGGCGTCCGGGTATTCGTCCGCGACGCGCTCGACGATCTCAAGCAACCACGCCGCCTGCCGCGTCTGGTACGCTAGCGAGTCGACGTATCGAACGCCGAGCTGAATGTCGCCCAACTCTATGCGGATGCGCATCGGCGACCAGTCGTCGCTGATCGCCTCTAGGCGCTCGCGGAGATTACTGTCCAGACTGCGTACGCGCCGATTCAAATTCTCGGCCACTCTCTCTCGCGCCGCGAGGGACTCGTACTCGCGAAGCGCACGGCGCCCGTTCTCGATCATCTCCGCGAGCTCGGCCATCTCGTCTGCCCCGCCGAGCTCGTCGGGCCAGAGGCGATGGCGCCGGTCCTCCCAGTACTCTATGAGCCGCCTTATCTGGTCCTGGGTTAGCAGGCGGCCGTTGTCATCCAGCGCGACGCGGGCGACGCCTTCGCGCACGCTCTCGTAGAGCGCGCGTATGCTCGCGTCCACGTTCCCGATCACCTCGTCGATCTTGTCGTTCAGCGCGTCTCTGGCCGCGTCGAGCTCGCGCGGGGTGATGGCGTAGTCCTTGAGGTAATCCAATAGCGACGGAGTTAGCATCAAGCCCAGGTCAACGTGCCACGGAACACCCATGCGCCCGGCTCCGGCCGTCGTATCCGGCCCGACGCCAATGCGGGGATCGCCGGGGACGACTCGCGGGTCGTCCAGCGGGTGACCAAGCTCCGGGTCCTCGGGGAACTCCTGGTTCATGAAGTTGGGGTTCTCGGGCAGGATGTCACTGTAGTCCGGCTCCTCCGCGACCAGTCCCTGCTCGGTTCCGTCGGGCCGCCTCGCGCGCTTCGGCTCGCCCGGCTGCTCGGGCAGCTCGGAGGGCTGTTTCGGAGCGCCGCCGGCACCGTCCTCGTGGGGCTGCGCGACATCCTCCTCCGTGCCGTTCCCCGTGGGCGCGGGGGGCGGCTTCTCGTGGTCGGTACCACCCGGCTTCGCGGGGCCGGGCTGGGGACCATTCCCTCCGCCCCGTGGGGCAGCTGCAGGCCCGCCGAGCACCGGCGGCGGCGCGGGTATCGCGCCTTGCGCCCCCTGCGGAATCAGGCCGCCGCCGGCCGGCCAACCGACGCCGATCGGCGGAGGCCGGGGCGTGATCGGGGCGTCAACAAGCCCGGGCGCCTCGGGGTCGCCCCGCCTTCCCTCCGGCACCTTGTCCCCGGCGCCGCTGCCCGGCGGCTCTTTGGGCACGTTGCCGCCGGCTGACCCACCCTCCTTGCCAAGGTTCCCGCGCTTGTCCTCCGCCTCCCCGTCGGCACCCTTGTCCCCGTCCTTGCCATTGTCGCCACCCTTGTCCTTCTCTTTGTCGCCCCCCTTGTCCTTCTCGGCGCCCTCGTCTCCCTGGCCGTCCGGCTTCTGCGGAGGAGGAGGCGGCGGCGTGCATGTGCACTTCGAGCCGGGGGGGCACGGCGGCTTGCACTCGCAACCCGGGCACCCGGTGATGGCCGCGGCCGCTGCCTCCGCCGCAGCCTGGCCACGGGCTGCGGCTTGGCTCGCCGTTTCGTTGCCCGCCTCCTCCGCGGCCGCCTGGGAGTCCTCCGCCGCCTGCTGGGCCTGCTTGGCTTTCTCCTCGGCCTCCTTCCTCGCCTCCTCCCGTTGCTCCGGCGTGGCATTGGGGTCATTCGCCTTCTTCGCCGCCTCTTTCGCCTCCTTCGCGAGTTTCTCCGCCTCGTTGGCGTTCGTGATCGCGCTGAGCGTCGCGCGTGTTTGCTGGACCTTGCCCTTGGCCGCCTGGTACGCCTTGTTCTTCTCCGCCTTCTCGCGCTCTTTTGCCGCTTTCTGATCAAGCTTCGTCTGCTGTGCGGCCAGCTTGTCGTTCTTGTTGTCGAGGCGTTTCGCTTGGTTCTCATACGAGTTCGCCTTCCCGTCTTTCCCCTCCGCCCGCGCCTGTTCGGCCTTCTCTCGAAGAGAATCCGCCTTCTTCCCGTTCTCCTTGATCTGCTGTCCCAGATCGTCGGCCTTGCCTTGGAGCTGCGTCGCCTTCGCGAACGTCTTCGCCTCCACGTCCTTGAACGCACGGAACGCCTTGTCCGCCTCCCGCTCGGCGTGCTGCTGGTACAGGTCCGCACGTCGCTTCGCAGCGTCCCGTGTCGATTGCGGGAGTCGGTCGTTCTTGGCCTTCGCCCTCTCCTTCTCCGCCTTGGCCATGTACGCGTTGGAGTTGTCGGACGACCGGATCGCGCGCGCCACCTGCTTCCCGGTGAAGCCCGGTCGATTCCGCTGGCTCTCCGCGCGCCGCTCGAGCTTCTTGTAGTAGGCGTCGATCCGCTCGTACTCGCGCCTGATCAACTTGCGTCGCTCGTCCTGCGAGAGTCCAGGTCGTTCTTTCTCAAGCTTCTCCATGAAGCGCCGCGCATCGGCCAACGCCCGGTCGGCGTTGCGTTTCTGCTCGCGCGCCGCTCGTTCGAACGTCTTCTGGTTCTCCTTTTCGATGCGCTCCGCCTCCTTGGCGTGGACGCGGGCTTCCTCACCCTTCTCGATGTTGTCCTTGACCTTCTCGGGGGTGTTTTCCTTGAGCCACGCCTCCGCTTCCTTCTTCTGCTGCTTTGACTCCTCGATTCCTATCTTGTCCGCCTCGATCTCGGCCTCCAATCTCCCGGCGTCGGCATCGTTGCTCGCCTCGGCCATCATCTGCAGGTGCATCTTCTTCCGACTCTCGTGCACCTCCTGGTTGTGCTTTGCGATCTCGATGTTCTTCTTCGCCTTCTCCGTCTCCCCGGGAAGGTCATCCTGGAACTTGATGCCTGCCTCCACATACGTTTGCGCTTCCACCGCGTCCGCCCCGGCGTCCTCAGCCTTGCCCTTGTGGTACTCGGCCGCCTGCCCGTGCTCGATATAGTTGTCGCTGGCTTCGTTTGATACGTACAGGCTGTGGGCAATGCCCTGCAAGGTGCCCTGAGGCTTGCCCCTTCCCCCTCGTTCGCCGATGGACACGCCGGGCGCACCAGGCGTGCCGGCAATCGGCAGTCCAGCGCCGTCGGGCATCCCGCGGCGCGCGTAGTCGCCCTCCGACGCCAGTCCCACGCCATGCTCAGGTGCGAACAGAGCATGGGAGCCACCCCGCCGTGCTCTGCGTGCATCGATAGCAAGCGACG
>Ga0187894_10003562_pt1 | contig 17356 bp, 12 predicted proteins | sample GBC1701081metaG_FD_136650 | JGI IMG/M metagenome (GOLD analysis project Ga0187894, IMG submission 136650) | White microbial mat communities from a lava cave in the Kipuka Kanohina Cave System on the Island of Hawaii, USA - GBC170108-1 metaG ...
AGGTGCCCGAGCTTGTCCTTCTTGGTCTTCAGGTACTTCTCGTTCGCCGGGTTGGGCTCCACCTGGATGGGCACCCTCTCGACGATCGACAGGCCGTAGCCGTCGAGGCCCCGGAACTTGCGCGGGTTGTTCGTGAGGATGCGCATCTGCCGGACGCCCAGGTGGCGGAGGATCTGGGCGCCGATGCCGTAGTCGCGCTGGTCGGCGCGGAAGCCGAGGGCCTGGTTCGCCTCGACCGTGTCGAGCCCCTCGTCCTGGAGCTTGTAGGCCTTGATCTTGTTCTGGATGCCGATCCCGCGGCCTTCCTGCCGCATGTAGAGGATGACGCCCTTCTTCGCCTGTTGAACCATGCTCATGGCGCGGTCGAGCTGCGCGCCGCAGTCGCAGCGCAGCGAGTGGAAGACGTCGCCCGTGAGGCACTCGGAGTGCGGGCGGACGAGCAGCGGCTCCTCGATCGGGTCGTTGCCGAGGATCTTGTCCGGCGCCGGGATCCCGACGGTGAGCGCGAAGTGCGGGCGCTCGTCCACGACGCTCCGGAACATGTGGAGGTCGAAGTCGCCGTAGGCGGTCGGCAGCTTGACCGTCTCGTCGTGGGCGATGAGCCGCTCGTGGAGGCGCCGGTGCTCGATGATCTGCGTCACCGAGAGGATCTTCAGGCCGTGCTGCTGCGCGAAGACCTCGAGCTGCGGCATCCGCGCCATCGTGCCGTCGGGGTTCATGACCTCGCAGATGACGGCGGCGGGGCGGAGGCCCGCGAGGCGCGCGAGGTCCACCGAGCCCTCCGTCTGGCCGGTGCGGACGAGGACGCCGCCCTTCTGGGCGCGAATCGGCTGGATGTGGCCGGGCCGGACGAGGTCCGCGGGCTTGCTGCCGGGCCGCACGGCCACCTGGATCGTGCGCGCGCGGTCGGCGGCGCTGATGCCGGTCGTGACGCCCGTCGCCGCCTCGACGGTCACGGTGAAGTTCGTGCGGAACCGGCTGTTGTTGTTCGCGACCATCACGGGCAGGTCGAGCGCGTCCGCGATCTCCGCTTCGAGCGTCAGGCAGATCCAGCCGCGCGCGTGCGTGGCCATGAAGTTGATGACCTCGGGGGTCACGAACTCGGCCGCGATGGTCAGGTCGCCCTCGTTCTCGCGGTCGGGCTCGTCCACGAGGACGATCATCTTCCCGGCCTTGATGTCGCTGAGCGCGTCCTGGACGGTTGAGATCGGCATGCGTTCTCCTGCGGGGGGCCCGGGGGGGCCCAAGGCTCCCACCAGTATAGGAGGTGGCGCGTGATGCCTGAATGACGCCTTCCGGCGGGCCTTGGAGGCGGGGGGCTTCAAGGGGCACGGTTTCCTAGGCCTGCTAGAATCCGCCGCGGAAGCGCGCGGAGCCTCGTCGGCATGAGCGAAACCGTAACGTCCCTCGACGCCGTCGTTGCCGGCGTGATCGCCGAGCGGTGGCAGATCGAGAGCAGCGTCGTTGCCCGGGCGCTCGATCTCATCCGCGCGAATCATCCGATCCCCTACCTCGCCCGGTACCGGCGGGACGACGTGGGGGGGCTCGACGAGGGGGCGCTCCGCGACCTTCGCGACGAGGCCGAGGCCGTGCGCGAACTCGAACAACGACGGGAGTTCATCGTCCGGGGGCTGCGGGGGCGCGGCGACGTGCCCGAGAAGCTGCTGCGCAGGATCGAGAAGGCGCGCTCGCGCGTCGAGATGGAGTACCTCTACGAGCCCTTCCGGCCGCCGCGCAAGACCCCGGGCGCCGTCGCCCGCGAGCGCGGGCTCGAACCGCTGGCGGAAGCGTTCCTCAAGAACGAGACGCCCGACCCGCAGCCGTTCGTGACCCCCGAACTCACGGCCGAGGACGCGCTCGCGGGCGCGCGGGAGATCCTCGCCGAGCGATTCGCCGTCGATCCCGAGGTTCGGGGCGCCATGTTCCGCGCGGCCGAGAAGGAGGGCGTCGTCAGCGCCGCCCCCGCGCCGGGAAAGGCCGAGATCCCCGAACGTTTCGCGAACCTGCGCACGTACGAGGAGAAGCTCTCGCGCGTCCCGAGCCACCGGTTCCTCGCGCTCCGCCGGGCCGAGAAGGAGGGCGCGATCACGATCAGGGTCGCGATTCCGGAAGAGAGAGTCATCGCGGCGATCGCCCAGCGGTTCTACAAGAAGCAGCCTGCGGCGCAGCCGAAGGACCCCGCGGAGCGACCGGAGCAGGCGGCGGGCGAAACGGAGAAGGCGGCGCAGCAACAGGCGCAGCAACAGGTGCAGCAGCCGGCGCAGGAGGCCGCGCAGGAGGCCGCGCAGGAGGCCGCGCCCCAGGCAGCGGAGCAGGCGGCGCCGCATGCCGTGCCGCCGCCGGCCGCGGAGGCGCCCAAGGCGGAGCCCAAGGACCCGCCCAAGTCCTTCCTCGACCAGGCGGCCATGGAGGCGATCCGCCTCATGCGGCCCGCGATCCTCGAGGACGCGCTCCGCGAGGCAAAGGAGCGCGCCGACCGCGAGGCGATCACCGTCTTCCAGCGAAACCTCCGCGACCTCCTCCTCTACCCGCCCGCGGGGCCCGCCCGCGTCCTCGGCGTCGATCCCGCGCCGCGGGGCGCGATCCCGCTTGCCGCCGTGGACGAGCGCGGCCAGCCCCTCGACCACGCGCGGCTCAAATTCCACGACAAGGACGAGGCGAAGGTCCAGGCCTCGCGCGAGAAGATCCTCGACCTCGTGAGGACGCACCAGATCCGCTTCGTCGCGATCGGAAACGGGCAGGGGCGACGCGAGTGCGAAGCCTTCCTTGCGGCGACCCTCGCGACGCTCGGCGACAAGGCGCCGGCGATCGCGGTCGTCAACGAGGTCGGCGTGGGCGCCTACGCGAGCGGCCCCGCCGGCCGCGCCGAGCTGCCGAGCCTTCCGGTCCCCTTGCGCGCCGCGGTCTCGCTCGCGCGCCGGCTCATGGACCCGCTCCCCGAGCTCGTGAAGGTCGAGCCGCGCCACATCGGCGTCGGCCAGTACCAGAACGACGTGGACGAGAAGCAGCTCGACGCGGCGCTCCGGGAGGTCGTGACGAGCTGCGTCAACCAGGTCGGCACCGACGTCAACCGCGCACCCGCGCAGCAGCTCGCCTGCGTCTGCGGCCTCTCGACCTACGTCGCGCGCTCGATCGTCCAGCACCGCGAGAAGCACGGGCGCTTCCCGAGCCGCGTCGCGCTGAAACAGCTCCCGTTCCTCACGCCGCACGCGTTCGAGCTCGCGGGCGGCTTCCTCCGCGTCAAGGGCGGCGACGACCCGCTCGACGCAACCGGCGTCCACCCGGACCACGCGCTCCTCGTCGCCCGGATCGCGGAGCGCTCGAAGCGCCCCGTGGCCGAGCTCATCGGCAACGCGGACGCGGTCAGCGGGATCGACGTGGACGAGCTCGCCGACGACCGCTTCAGCCCGGCGACCGTCGCGGGCGTCCTCGTCGAGCTGATCCAGGGCGACACCGACCCGCGCCCGCCGCTCGAGATCGCGCGGCGCAGCCCGATCCGCGAGGCGAGCGAGCTCAAGGCGGGCATGCGGCTCGAGGGCCGCGTCACCAACGTCACCAACTTCGGCGCGTTCGTGGACGTGGGCGTGGACCAGGACGGCCTCGTCCACGTCTCCGAGCTCGCCGACCACTTCGTGAAGGACCCGACCACGGTCGTGCGCGTCGGCCAGGTCGTCCAGGTGCGTGTGCTCGGCGTGGACGCGGGCCGCATCTCGCTCTCGATGAAGTCCCTCGCGGAGCCGCCGCGCCGGGAGCGCCGCGAGGAGCGCGGCGAGCGCCGCGATCGCGGCAGCCGCCGCCCGCGTCGCGAGGAGCGGGAGCGCGCCCCGGCCCCCGAACCCCCTCCGCCTCCTCGCGAGGAGGAGAAGGCGCCCGCGCCGGCCGCCGACGAGGACCCGGTCCCCGCCGACATGACGGCCGAGGAGTTCATGAAGCGGAAGCTCGAGGAGCTGCGCCGGCGCTTCTCGTAGCCCGAGGTGAGGGGGGCTCGGGGGCCTACCGGACGTCCTTCGGGAACGCGTGGATCCACGGCTTGTCCGTGACCACGATGATCCGGTCCTGGCCCGCGATCACGTGCACGGGGGACTCGTCTTCGAACGGCCGGTCCCACCAGAGGCCGCCCTTGCCGTCGAACGCCTTCACGCGGTTGCTCCCGAGGAAGTAGAGGAAGTCGCCCGCGATTGCCGCGCGCGACTTCACCGCGTAGCCCATGTCGAGCTTCTCCGTGGGCCGGCCCTCCGACGAGAGGACGTAGACGTAGCCGTCGCGCTCGGGAAGGTAGATGCGCTCGCCGTCGCTCGCGGCGGGCGCGGCGAGCGGACCGCCGGTCGCGTGCGCCCAGGCCTGCTTCCCGGTCCGCGAGTCGAAGGCGTAGAGCTTGCCGTCCTCGCCGCCTGCGAGGAGCAGGTGGCGGTGGGGGGTGAGCCCGCCCCAGAAGGACGTGCCCGACGTCGCGCGGAAGCCGGGCTTCACGGCGCCGGTCTTCTCGTCGTGGGCGAGGATCGAGCCCTTCGTCGTGCCGACGTAGATCGTGCCGTCGAGGCAGACGACCGGCGTGGACGGGCTCTCCCCGAGCGGCTGCTCCCAGAGGATCTTCACGCCGCGCAGGGCGAGGAGGCTCGGCTTCCGGGTCGCGACGAAGATCGTGTCGCCGTGGACGGCGGGGTCGTGCTCGACCTGCGCGGCCAGGTCGAGGCGATCGACGATCTTCCCGTCGGCGAGGCGGACCTGGTGGAGAAGGCCGTCGAGCGTGATCAGGTAGACCGACCGGCCGGCGACCGTCGGGCGCGCCTTGATCCGCTGGAGGAGGCCCGTCTCGGCCTCCCACGCGCGGTCGCCGGTCGCGAGGTCGAGCGCGAGGAGCGTCGCGTCCGTCGTGGCGAGGAGGAGCCTGCCGTCCGCGAGGGCGGGGTAGGCCTCGACGCCGCCGCCGCCGATCTCCTTCTCCCACGCGAGGTCCTTCGCGAGATCCACGCGGAGGGTGCCGTCGAGCGCCGGGTCGGTCGGGACGATCCGCGCGTCCGTGTCGCGGAAGCCCGCCCGGCGGAGCTTGACGAGCATCGCGCGCTGCCCGATGTCGAGCTCGATCTCGCACGGCGCGCGGCCGTAGGACTCCCCGTTCACCTCGACCTCGGCGCCCGCGGGGACCGAGACCACGTGGTAGGGGAGCTTGTGCTTCTTCTCGAACTGGATGAGGCGGTTCTCCGACACGAGGTCGCGCATCACCCGGTAGGCCGCCGCGTAGTTCCGCTGCTGCCGCAGGTCCGCCACGTCCTTGAGCGTCTTCGCGACCGCGTCGATGCGTTCGAGCTGCGTCGTCGTCTGCGCCCGGATGTTGCGCAGGTCGAGCCAGGCGAGCAGCTCGCGGAACTGCTCGCGCGGCTCGAGGTCGGTGACCTCGTCGGCCTTGCGGCGGACCGCCTCGAACAGCTCCCGCGCCCGTTCGAGCTCGCAGTCCGTGAGGAGGTCCTGTCCGCGCGTCGTCGCCACCTTGTGGAGGTCGAGGATCTCCGCGCGGTACCGCTCGCGCCGCACCGCGTAGAGGAGCGCGTCGAGGCTCGTGAAGTTGGCGGGCCCGGCGGCGAGGCGCTGGCTGAGCTCGGTCGCCGCGTCCGCGGCCTTGCCGACGGACGGCGCGGCCGCGATCGCGAGGAGGCTCTGCGTGAGGTCGGGCGCGAGCTGGGGCCAGTCGCGCTGCTGCACCTGCCGGAGCTTCGTCTCGAGCTCGAGAAGTTCCGTCGCCTTGCCGTCGAACGAGCGGAGCTGCACTTCGCCGGCCGCCACCTGCTTCCGATCCGCCTCGAACTGGTCGCGCACGCGCTCGAAGAAGTTGAGGAGCATCCACTCGATCTGCACGCCGGTCGTCTTCCGCAGGAACGTCATCTCCGGCTTGCTGAGGTCCGCGACCAGCGCCCTCGCGGCATGCATCGCCTCGCCGTACGGGCGGTCCGAGACGGCGCCGCGCACCTCCTCGAGGTCGGCCTCGAGCGCGGCCCGGAGCGCTTGCTCGCGCTCGCGCTTCGCCGTGTCGGTCTCGGTCGGCTCGGCCGACAGCGACGCCTTGAGCTCGAGCGCCCACGTGGCCTCGGGGCTGTCCGGGTACTTCTCGACCAGCTCGTCCACCAGCTCGACCACGCGCTGCGTGTTCTTCTTCTGTTTGGCCTTGCGGATCTCGGAGGCGAACTCATCGGCGCTCAGGCCGCTGGTCGCGAGGCCGATGCCCATGAGCACGAGCAGCAGCGCCGCCGCCGCGCCGCCGCGCGTGACGATCTTCTTCCGGCGCATCACGAGCATGCGCCGGCGGTCGATGTCCTTGAGTCCCTGTTCCGCCTCCGCGTCCGAGGGGTCGATCTTCAGCAGCAGCCGGTAGCAGCTCGCGAGCAGCTCGTACGCCTTGTCGCTCGTCGCCGCCTTCGCCGCCTCGGTCGCGCGGATGACCGTGTGCATCTCCTCGCGCGCCTCCTCGAGGCGGCCGGCCCGCGCGAGGACCTGCGCGTGGAAGAAGCGGAGGGCGACGGCCTGCGGCGCCTGCTCGATCCCGGAGCGGCAGGTCGCGATCGCGTCGTCGATCTCGGCCCGGTCGGCCTGGGCGCGGGCGAGGCGCAGGCTCACCTCGCCCACGCGCTCCGTGTCGCCCAGCTGCGCGTAGGCGTCGCGCAGCGTGGAGAGCGCGGCGTCGTGGGAGGGGTCGCTCCGGAGCGCCTCCTCGAGGTGCTCGATCGCCGTCTCCGTCTCGCCCGCGATGAAGCACAGCTTGCCGAGCATCGCGAGGTAGTTGGCGATCTCGCGCGGCCGGTCCAGCCGCCCCAGCACCTCGACGCACTTCTCGAGGATCGCGCGGTCGGCGGGCGCCTGCGCCTGCGCCTTCTCGAGGAGCCGCGCCGCCCGGTCGAGATCGCCCGCCTCCTGCGCCTCGGCGGCGACGGCGAGCAGCTCGTCCATCGTGAGCGTGCGGGCAAGCTCGCGATCGAGGAGCGTCTGGACCCCCTTCAGCGTGTCGTGGAGGGAGAGCCCGGCGAGATCGCGCAGCTCGTCGACGCTGTTCGGTCGCGCGAGCGCCTCGAACACCGCGCGCGCCGCGTCTCCGACCTCCGCCGCGTCCGGCGGCTCGCCCTGCGCCACGTAGTACTCGGCGTTGGTCGGGATCGCCTCGCGGAGCCGCTCCAGCTCGTCGAGCCGCCGCGCCGCCTCGAGGCAGAGCCCCGCGGGGTCCATGAGGATGTCGCTGAGCGGCGTCGTCGGGTCGCCCGCGTCCTGCCCGTCGTAGAACGAGAACTGCCCGCTGTTCCAGCCGAAGACCTCGAAGATCTCGTCCTCGGCGTGGTAGCGGAGGACGTCCGCGACCTCCTCCTCCGTGACCTTCCCGCTTTCGACGAGAAGCTCGCCGGTCGGCCGGTACTGCTTCTTCTGTTCGAGGAGCAGGATCTCGACGTCCTGCGGCGTGATCCGTCCGCGCCGCACGAAAATCTCGCCGAGCCGGAGCGGGCGGAACGACCGCGTGAAGAAGATGCGCACCCCCTCGGGGGAAATGTGGATCTTCTTCGTCGCGCCTTCCTTGGTGAGGACAAGGACCCCCGTCTGCTTGTTCTGGCTCAACGTCTGGAAGACGTCGAACAAGCTGATGTTCGTGAGGTCGCCCTTGAAGGCCATATCTAGGGAGCGCCCGCGGGGGCGGGACGCCGGTGACCTATCGACTGTCCCCTTGTGGGACTGAACTGACCGCCCGTTCGCCAGGCCTTCGGCCGCCGCCGATCGGCCTAGGGGGCCCCGCGGGCGATGGTCTCCGGGCTCACCGGGCGGATCACCCCCGTCTCGGTCACAATCGCGGTGACCAGCGCCGCGGGGGTCACGTCGAACGCGGGCGCGTAGACGGAAACCCCTTCCGGCGCAGTACTTACGCCGAATCCGCGCGTCAGCTCCACCGCCGCCCGCTCCTCGATCGGGATGCGCGCCCCGTCCGGGCACGAAAGGTCGAACGTGGACCGGGGGGCCGCCACATAGAAGGGCACGCCGTGCGTCCTCGCGAGGACTGCGAGCGGGTAGGTTCCGATCTTGTTCGCCACGTCCCCGTTGGCCGCGATCCGGTCCGCCCCCACGATCACGGCGTCGATCCGTCCTGCCCGAAGGAGCGCCCCGGCCGCCGCGTCGGCGAGGAGGGTCACGTCGATCCCGGCGCGCCTCAGCTCCCACGCGGTGAGCCGCGCGCCCTGGAGAAGCGGCCGCGTCTCGTCCGCGAAGACGGCCACCTTCTTCCCCATCTCGACCGCCGCATAGACGATCCCGAGCGCGGTGCCGTAGCCCGCGGTCGCGAGCGCCCCCGCGTTGCAGTGGGTCAGGACCGTCGCGCGCTCCTTGAGGAGAGCCGCCCCGTGCCGTCCGATGGCCCGGCACGCCCGCTCGTCCTCGTCGCGGATCGCGTCCGCCTCCTCGCGCAGCGCATCCCGGGGGGCCGAGGCTCCGGCGGGCAAGGCCGTGGCGAGCCGGCGGAGCATCCGGTCGACCGCCCACTGGAGGTTCACGGCCGTCGGCCGGGCGGCCGCGACCGACGGCGCCGCCGCGCGCACGGCCGCGGCCCCCCCGGCCCCCCCCGCGGCAAGGACGAGGGCGTACGCCCCCGCGACACCGATCAACGGCGCCCCGCGCACGCGCAGGCTCTGGATCGCCTCGACCACCTGCGCGGGCGTCGTCAGCCGGAGCCAGACTTCCTCGCCCGGGAGCCGCGTCTGGTCGAGGATCTCGAGCGCGTCGCCCGCGAACCGGAGGGGCCGGATGGGCTCGATCACCTGTCCTGCACCCGCTTTTTCCAGAACGCCTCCCAGCGCGGGTCCTTGCGGGCGTCCTCGAGCTCTTTTTCCTTCGAGAGCCGCGCCTTCGTGACGACGAGCCCCTCCGCGAACGCCCGGTCGAGCGCCTCGAACGCGACGTCGAGCCGCCCCGCGGCCGTCGCCGCGCGGGCGAGCTGGTAGGCGGCTTCGCGCGCGGCCTCGCCCTCGGCAGCCTTCTCGGCGTCCTGAAGCCACGGGACCGCGTCGGCCGCGGCACCCGCGTCGAGCATCGCGAGCCCTCCGGCCCGCAGGAGCGCGGCCTCGTCCTCCTTCTTGAGCGCGCCGGGTTTCGCGACCGCCCGCGCGCGCTTCAAGAGCGCGGCGGCGAGAGCGGGGTTCGACTCCGCGAGGTACTGCTTTCCCGCCTCGAGGAGCACCTCTGGATCGAGCGGCTCGCGGCCGTGCAGGGCCGCGACCTTCCGCGCTCGGATGCCGCAACCCGGATCCTCGCCGAGCGTGAGCGCGTCGAGGGACGAGCGGATGTCCCTCTCTGCCGTCGGCGTCCGGTCGTTGACCCACGCGTGCACCTCGAACCAGTGGGGACCGCGGGCGTAGAAGGCGTGGCCGTGCACCTCCTCGAAGACCTTGTGCTTCCTCACGGCGTAGAAGAGCCACGGCCGGGGCTCCTCCCCCTCCCGCGCGCCCTCCCCCTTCGCCCTCTCGAGGACGCCCCGGCGGATCGCCGCGACGTCCGCCGTACCCTCGCGGACGCGCAACTCCACGTGGACGTCGCCCCCCGCGCGCCCCTTGAAGATCAGGTCGATATCGCTCGGCGCGATCAGCTTGCGGAGCCCCGGCGGCGCGAACGCGAGGTTCCAGAACGGATCCTCAAACCGGTACGGCTCTTCCGCCGCGAGCGCGGCGGAGGCGAGAAGCATGAGCAGGCCGCGAATGCGCGCATCTTAGCCGCCCGCGCGGTCGGCGCGCCGGATCAGGTCCTTCCACAGCGGCGTGTCCTCGAGTTTCATGCCCTCGAGCGCGCTGCGCATGATGGCGAGGGCGGGCCTGATCGCCTCTCCTTCGTCGGCGAGGCGCGAGGCTTCGCGGTAGGCGGCGAGGAGCAGGCCCTGCTTCAGCAGGTGCCTCGCGCGGAGGAAGGAGGCGACCGCAGGATCCTGATCTGCGAGCTCGCGCTCCATCTTCTCGTCCCTGGCATCGGCGACGAGCTCGCACGTCGCGACCGTCGGCGTACCCTTCTCGGGGTAGAACCCCCACTCGAACGTGTCGCCGGGCCTGAGCGCAGCCTTGGCCGCGTCGGGCACGGCCGCGACCGTCGAGAGGTTGGATGGCGTGAAGTCGCCCGAGTAGAGCACCTTGCCGCCCACGCGCACCTCGAGCTTGCCCTTCGCGTTCCACTCGGGGCCGATGTCGATCCGGAGCTCCGCGAGGTCGCTCTCGCGCACCTTGCCGCGCGGGTAGAGAGGCTCGATCCGGTCCTCCGGTCCGTTCCCTCGCATGCGGGCGATCGGGCCGAGCGACAACGTCTGGAGGTCGTACCGTCGCGCGAGGACCTCCTGCGCGTACGGGTCGCTGGCGTCCGCGATGAGGATGCGCTCGACGCTCCACGTGCCGCCCGGCTTGAGGTTCAGGTCCTCCTTCACCCAGTCCTTGAACCCTTTCGACTTCAGGACGAGCTTGTGGCGGCCCGGGCGCACGCTTGCTTCGAGCGGCGTCGTCCCAAGGCTCTCGTCGTCGAGGAAGACCTCCGCGACCGGGTACGTCTGGATCGAGAGGTTCGCCGGGAAGAAGCTGACGAAGAGGTAGCCCGCGGCGAGGAGCAGCGCCGCCGCGATCGCGAGCGGCTTCCAGCGGCGGCGGAGGCGGCGCAGCCGGCGGCGGGTCGCCGAGACGGGCCGGCCGGTCACGACACGCCCGTCCGCGAACGCGACGAGGTCGTCGCGCATCGCCGCGGCGCTCCCGTACCGGTCCTCGGGCTGCTTCTCGAGGGCCTTCATCACGATTCGGGAGAGTTCCGGCGACACGGCGGGCGCCACCTCGTGGAGCGGCTTCGGCCGTTCGTCGAGGATCGCGCGCACGAGCTCCGGCCAGTCGGTCGCGGCGAAGAGCGGGCGCCCTGCGAGCAGCTCGTAGAGCGTTGCGCCGAGTCCGTACACGTCGGCGCGCCCGTCGATCCTCCCGCGGTCGCCGAGGAGCTGCTCGGGGCTCATGAAGAGGGGGGTTCCAAGGGCCTCCCCCGTCTTCGTCAGCGTGGCGGCGTCCATGCTCCGGGCGAGCCCGAAGTCCGCGAGGACCATCCGGCCCGTGGAGTCGGCCATGATGTTGCCCGGTTTCACGTCGCGGTGGACGACGCCTTTCCCGTGGATCTCGTGGAGCGCGTCGGCGACCCTCGCGACCCGGCGCGCGAGCTCCCGCGGCGACGGGAGCCCGCCCGTGCGCGCGATCGCGGAGAGCGAGCGGCCGTCGAGGAACGTCATCGCGTAGAAGGGCCGCCCCTCCGCCTCGCCCGCCTCGTACACCTCGACGACGTGGTCGTGGCGGATGCGCGCGCACGCCTCCGCCTCGCGCCGGAACCGGGTGATCGCCGCGGGCGAGGTGTCGAAGCCCTGCCGCACCACCTTCAGCGCGACGGTCCGGCCGCCGCGGCGCGCCTCGTAGACGATGCCCGCCGCGCCCCGGCCCAGCTCGCGCACGAGCGTGTACGACCCGAACGGGCGGGGAAGGTCGCCCTCCTCCTCCTGGAGCGCCGTGTCGAACGACGACTCCGCCTCGATGAGCCGCGCGAACTCGCCCCACACGTCGCCGGCGGAGACGCGGTACTCCTCCGACGACGGCTGCTCGCCGCGCTGCCGCCGCGCGACGTAGTCGTCGAGGAGCCGGGCGAGGGTCTCTTCCATGCCCTCCTAAGCGGATTCCCGCCCCTCCCGTTTCATGCCGTCCCGGAGCGCCGCGATCGCCCTGCAGTAGAGGATCCGGACCGCGTTCTCCGACCGGTCGAGGCGGCGGGCGATCTCGCTGACCTCCATCTCCTCGAACCGCCGCATCCGGATCACCTCGCGGTGGGGCTCGTCGAGCCGCGCGACCGCCTCCGCGAGGCTGCGCGCGAGCTCCGCGCGCGCAGCCGCCTGCGACGGCGACGTCTGCTCGCGGCGCGGCAGCTCGGCCCGTTGCCGCTTCTGCGCGCCCGCCCGGTCCGCGAGGTCGCGGATCCGGTTCTCCGCGACCGTGAAGATCCAGCCGAGGAACGCGCGCCGGTCGTCGCCCCGGAACTCGTCGAGGCGCTTGTGCACCGCGACGAGCACCTCCTGCGCGATATCCTCCGGATCCGCCTCCACGCGCAGCTCCGGGCCGAGCCGCGCCGACGCCCAGAGCACGATCCGCGGACGCAACCGCTCGAGCAGCGCCTCCCGCGCTGCCGCGTCGCCCTCGCGCGCCCGCACCAAGAGCCGCGCCGTCTCCAAGCGGCGCGGATTCTACCGCGGCTCGGGCTCGTAGTCGCTCGCCATCGGCACCTTCGTGGGGTCGTCGATGAACTCGAGCTGGCGGATCTCGACCTCCTCGGGCGGGCACTCGAGCGCCACGTACGTCCCGTTCTTGAGCCGCACGTGCTCCTTCGTCACCAGATCGCGGAACGTCAGGAAGCCGCCCGCCTCGGTGTGGAACGAGATCTCCATGCGGGTGTAGTAGACGCGCCCGTCGTCGGCCGTCACCCGCGCGAAGGGCGAGCGCTGCCCGCCGGTGCACGCCGCCGCGAGCAGCAGGAAGAGGAGGGGGCTCGGGGGCCGAGGGCTCAAAGAACAAATCCCCGCTGCCTTCGGCCGGCCTCGGGCCGACGCCCGGGTTTCTTCACAAGCTCTCATGCGAAGGGGATGTGGACGGCCTTCGCATCCACCACGAGCGCCTGCGGCGCGTCCGCGCGGAAGTCGCACGCGCGATCCGCGCGGTAGAGGAAGACGAAGCCGTCGTACGAGGTCAGGTACGTGTGCTTCTTGAACCAGAGGACGCCGGACCTTCCCGCGACGATCGTCGGCTTCTCGTGCGACCGGAGGAGGAGCCGGAACGTTGCCTCGTCCACCTCGACGAGGCTCGCGATCGCCTTCAGCGCCTGGATCTGCTGCTGCTGGTGGGCCGCCGCCCCGGCTGCGTGCATGGGCCGGGCATTCTACGCGAACGGTCAGTCCTCGACCGGCGTCCAGCCGCCGGCCGTCCGGCGCAGCAGCCTCTTCGAGATCGTCCGGCCGCCCTTCGCGTACGCTTCCTCGACCGCCTTGCGCAGCGCCGTGACGCTCGCCGGGTCCGCCTCGTCCGCGAAAAGCAGCACGTCGCGCGTCGGGCAGCCGGCGATGATATCGCCCTTCACCTGCCCTTTGAGCTTCGTCCAGAGCTTGTCCGCGACGAGAAGGGACGCCTCGTACGTCCCCCCGCACGTCAGCACCCACATGGGACCGACGGTGTGCAGCTCCACCTGGTCGCCGATGACGGCGGAGAGGTTCTCGACCGCGCGGCGGTGCAGCTCCTCCGCGTCGAGCGCGAGCTCCTCGACGTCCCTCTCCGGCATCATCGTGACGCTCCCGTCGCCGTCGTACCCGTAGACGACGTGCAGGTCGGCGACGAGAGGGCGAGAGGCTGGTGGCGACATCTGTCGCATCTCCTCGAGGTGCGCCTCGCCGCGCACGAGGGGAACAAGCGCCTTGAGCTTCGTCTCCCGGTCCCCTTCCGCGGCAGGTGGGGGGCTCGAGGTCACCATCCTCACGAACTGGTCGATCATCGCCTGGCGGTCGGCGGGCGCCGCCCCCTCGATGTCCAACCAGAGGTTGTCGAGGCGGATCTCGAGGTCCGTGCCGTCGGCCCGCTTGACCGCGAGCGTGAGATCGTCCTTCGCCACGAACTTGGCGCCGGGGAACGCCGCCTCGACGCCGCGCCGGACGTCATCGCGCAGTCGCGCCTGCGCGGACACCACCTGCTTCTCGCCCGGTGCCCCTGTCTCGTTGCCGCACGCCCCGCAGACGAGGACCACCGCCGCCCATCGCCTCATGCGTTGCCAATGTATCGCCGCGGGGGTACCCGGCTGCGGGCTACCGGAGGATCTCCAGCGCGCGCTCGAGCGCCGCGTCCTTCCCCTCCTCCCCGCGCCCCACCTCCTCATCCGGCGGGATGCCGCGGCCCTCGATGACCGTGCCGTCGAGCATGAGCCCGCGCTGCGTCGGCACCCACACGTTCCATCCGGGGAAGAGGGCGAAGGGCTGCGGGTTGCCCGTGGCCCCGCGCGACGGGAGCCCGACCGTCGTCACCTGGTCGAGCGCGCCCATCATCAGGAGGAACCACTCGGTCGAGCTGACGCAGTAGGGGCCCTGGAGGACGACGACCTCGCGCGGGTCGTGCGCGCCGGCCGGATCGAACCGCTTCTCGAGGGGTTCGAGGAAGCCCTCTCCCGGGAGCGTCGGGTCGCGCGGCTGCGCGAGGCCGTAGGTGACCGGCCCCGTCGCGAACCGGCCCGCGATCCGTCGCGCGAGGAGCTCGTCGCCGCCGCCGTTCGCGCGGACGTCGAGGATGAGCGCGCGGGCGTCCGCGATCTTCTCGATCGCCGCCTCGAGGTCCCCGAACCCCTCCTTCTTCCACGCGCCGATGGCGACGTAGCCGATCTCCCCGATGCGCCCGACGAGGTGCGTCTCGCTCTCGAAGAGGACCTCCGTGAACCGCGCGCGGAGCGCCCTCGCGTTCCAGTTGGGCGCGTTCGGGTTCCCCTCGGCCGTGTACACGGGGCCCTTGGGCGTCTCGATCCAGACGTGCAGGTCCTTGAGCGGCGCGAGCATCTCCTTGAACGCGCTGCCGATCTCGCCGTCGCCGAGCGCCCCGGGCGCGCCGTGCAGCTCGAGGTAGGGGTAGGTGCGGTCGAAGTGGCGCCGGAGCGCCTCGGCCGCGGCGGCGCGGTCGTCCGCGGGCCCGATCTCGAGCCGGGCGTCGTCGAACCACGCGGTCCCCGACATCGACGAGAAGACGCCGACCTTCGCGCGCGCCGTGCCCGGAGGCGCGAACGCGTGGATGTGGAGGTCGACGCGGTCGCGGTCGCCGCGCAGCACGGGACTCCCGACGATCCCGAGCCGGCGCCCGCCCGCGTCGAGGAAGATCACGACCGCGTTCGCGTTCTCGAATTGCTTGCCCTCGCGCCCGAGCCCTCGGCACCGACCCGCGACCGCGAACCGGACGCGCGAGCCCGCGGGGCAGTCGACCGTCTGCGCGGGCATCGGCCACCGCCGCGCCGCCGCGTCCGACGTGAACCGGAGCTCGCCATCCACCACCTCGACGGCCGCCGCGGGCCCGTCGCCCGTCTGCGCGCCGCTTTCCATCTGCCAGCCGGCGAGCCCCTCCTCGAACGACGGGTTCGCGAGCTGCCCGAGAAGCAGGAAGAGGAGTCGCATCGCGTAGCATGGTAGCGCGCATGCGCCTCTGGCACGTCGACGCGTTCACGGCCGACCCCTTCGGCGGCAACCCCGCCGCGGTCTGCCTCCTCGACCGCCCGCGCGAGGACCGCTGGATGCAGGCCGTCGCCGCGGAGATGAACCTCTCGGAGACCGCGTTCCTGCTCCCGGAGGGCGCGGCGTATCGGCTCCGATGGTTCACCCCCAAGGCGGAGGTGGATCTCTGCGGCCACGCGACGCTCGCGTGCGCGCACGTCCTCTACGGGATGAGAGGGGGCCTCGGGGGCCTGAGCTTCCTCACGAGAAGCGGCGAGCTCAAGGTCGTGCGCCGCGGCGATCTCATCGAGCTGGACTTCCCGGCGCTCCCGGCCGCCGAGGAGCCCCCGCCGCCCGGGCTCCTCGACGCGCTCGGGGTCGAGCCGCGCTCCACCCACCGGAGCCGGTTCGACCGGCTGGTCGAGGTCGCGTCCGAGGACGCGGTGCGCGCGGTGAAGCCGGACTTCCGCGCGCTCCGCGACGTGGACACGCGCGGCGTGATCGTCACCGCGCGCGGGAACCGGCACGACTTCGTCTCGCGCTTCTTCGCTCCCGCCGTCGGCGTGGACGAGGATCCGGTGACCGGCTCCGCCCACTGCGTGCTCGCGCCCTACTGGAGCAGGCGCCTCGGCAGGAACGAGATGGTCGGATTCCAGGCCTCCGCCCGGGGCGGAGAGGTGCGCGTCCGGGTCGAGGGCGAGCGGGTCATCCTCGGCGGCCGCGCGGTGATCGTGGTCGAGGGGGAGCTCGCGTCGTGAGCCCGGAACGGGCGCGCGACGGCGGGTCCGGGGCGTGACCGTGGACCGGAGCTTGGACCCGGACCTCGCCCGCTACCTCGACTGGCTGCGCGGTCACGGCGTCCCCTTCGCGGTCGCGGAGGATCTCGTCCGCGACGACGACCACGACGGTCCGCTCGTCGAGGGCGACGAGGAGATGCGCCCGATCGAGCTCCAGGGGATCGCCCCCTTCGTTGAGCACCGCGACCCGGCGAGGGGCCTCGCGGCGGACCACGCGACCCTCTCGCTCGCAAGCGCGCTCCTCCGGCTCCTCGACCTCGGCGCGCGCGTCTGGGATATCGGGTGCGGGACGGGCGTCCTTGCCGTGGCCGCGGGGCTCAAGGGGGCGAGCGCGATCGTCGCGACCGACGTGGACGAGCGCGCGCTGACCCTCGCGCGCCGGACCGCGGCCGACGCGAACGTGAGCGTCCGCTTCGGCCACGGCGTCCTCCTCGAGGCCGTGCCCGCGCGGCTCGAGGCCGACCTCGTCGCGGCGAACCTCCCCCACAAGCCGTGCCTGCCCGGCGCGAACCTCCCGCTCTCGCAGCGCGCGGGCGAGGACGGCGCCGACATCCACGCGATGTTCGCGAAGCAGGCCGCGGCGCGGCTCGCGCCTGGCGCGGTCGTCGCCTTCTGGCTCCACTCCCTCCCGGACCCGCGCCTCCTCAAGGCCTACGAGGCGTTCGATCTGACGCTCGTGTCCTGGAAGCGGCGCTTCCTCCAGCCGGACGAGTACCAGGATGTGCTCCCGCACTTCCTCGAACGCGCGAGCCGGGGCGCGAGCTACGTCGAGGAGGCCCGAGGACAGCGGTTCCTCGTGGGCGGCGTCTGGATCGCGAAGCGGCGATGATCCTGCTGGTCGTGAACGCCGACGACGCGGGGTTCGACCGCGCGACCGACGACGCGATCCTCCGCTGCGGCCGGATCGTGAAGAGCGCGAGCGTCGCCGTGAACGGCGCGACGGCCGCGGAGTTCGTGGCCCGGGGGCGGGACCTGGACCTCGGCATCCACGTGAACCTGACCGAGGGGATGTCGCTCAAGGGCCCGCACCGGACGCTCACCGACGGGGAGGGCCGTTTCGCCCATCGCAAGGAGGAGTTCTGGGACCGCGCGCGTCGCGGCGAGATCGACCCCCACGAGATCCGGAGGGAGGTGAGGGCGCAGTGGGAGCGGGCGGAGGCGCTCGGCATCCGCCCATCCCACGTGGACGGCCACAACCACGTCCACGTGATCCCGGCCGTGCGCGAGGCGCTGCCGCGGGACGTGTACGTGCGCGTGCCGCTCGACCGCGCCCCCCCGCCCCCCTTTCTTCACCTGCCGTGGGCCGCCGATGCCCGCGGACGGC
>Ga0187894_10003563_pt1 | contig 17345 bp, 17 predicted proteins | sample GBC1701081metaG_FD_136650 | JGI IMG/M metagenome (GOLD analysis project Ga0187894, IMG submission 136650) | White microbial mat communities from a lava cave in the Kipuka Kanohina Cave System on the Island of Hawaii, USA - GBC170108-1 metaG ...
CAGGCCCGGTGCGATTCTGTATATATCATTTCTCGCTATGCTCGAAATGACATACTCTTGTTCTCTAAATATTCCCCGATACCACATCCCCAGTTCATTATGTATTCTTGTATATCCCGGCGTCACAGCCGGACAAAAACCGGAGGTCTCAAATGTTCGAAGGCTCGCCGCTTGAATACTACATAAAGAAATTCTCCGAGTACGACCCCGTGATCTCGGCTCACGTCATAGAGACCATGGACGTGGAGGAGAGCGGGGAGGTTTTCAAGTCCCTCCCCCCGCATGTATCGAAGACGATTTTCGAGAACCTCCAGAACGAATACGCGGCCCTGCTCCTCGGACGTCTCCCCGACGACATGGCCGGGGAGATCATCCGCAGCATAGAGCCCCTCAAGGTCTCTCTCATCGTGGGCGTATGCCCGACGTCGTTAAAGGACAAGATAGCGCAGAACCTCACAGAGAAGCAAAAGCGCGAAATAGGCGAGCTTCTGGAGTACCCGAAAGACAGCGTGGGCCACATGATGAGCCCCATATTCCTCGCCCTCCGGGACGACCTCAGGATATCGGATGCGGTGAACAAGATTAAGCAAATGGCCGGGCAGGAGAATATGCCGCTGTCATACGTCTACGTCGTCGACGCGGACTTCAGGCTCGCCGGGGTGCTCAGCATGAGGGACCTTCTCATAAGAGATCCCCTGAAGAAGCTCTCCGAGGTAATGATAAAAAACGTCTTTTATCTTAACGCGTTCATGGACGTGGAGGACGCGGCCAGCATCGTGTCCAAGCAGAAGTTCTTCGCCGTGCCCGTCGTCGACAGCAGCCAGAAGCTCGTGGGCATAGTGAACACGAGCCAGTTACTCAGCGACATGCAGGAGGAATACTCGACCGACATACAGACGATATTCGGCGTCTCAAGCGACGAGAGGCCGTTCTCGGATACTTTTTTTTCGCTCAAGAAGAGGCTCCCGTGGCTCAACATAAACCTCGCAACGGCATTCCTCGCGGGCGCGGTCGTCGCGGTCTTCGAGAGCGCGATAGCGAAGATCACGGTCCTCGCCGTCTTCCTCCCCATCGTCGCGAGCCAGGGAGGGAACGGCGGCGCGCAGTCCCTCGCGGTCGTGATGCGCGGGCTCGTCATGCGGGAGATATCGAAGAACGATTTTCCGAAGCTCATTTGGAAGGAGATCAAGCTCGGGCTCCTGAACGGGGTAATCACCGGCCTCATAACCGCCGTCATCGCATACCTCTGGCAGGGGGACGCGACGCTCGGGGTCGTCATCGGGCTCGCCATGATTATAAACCTGATAATAGCGGGCCTTTCGGGGGCCGTAATACCTATAGGGCTCAAGTCCCTGGGCCTGGACCCGGCGCAGTCCTCGATGATCATACTCACGACAGTCACCGACGTCATAGGGTTTGCGGCTTTCCTCGGATTGGCTACAATCTTCTTCGGGCTGAGTCTATAGGCGGGACAGGACCGGATGGCAAAGGAACGGGTAAAACTGCTGATCGGAAGGAAGGAAAAGGTCGATTTCCCCAAGCTCAGGCTCTACGGCATTGACGCCAAGGTAGACACCGGGGCGTACACCTCCGCGATACACTGCGACAGGATCAGGGCCGTGAGGAAAGGCGGCGAGAGGTTCGTAAGGTTCAGGCTGCTCGACCCCTCCCACCCCGCATACGACGGGAAGGAGATAAGGAAGCCGCTCCTCGGAAGGAGGAAGGTAAAGAGCTCCTTCGGCCAGACAGAATTCAGGTACATCATTAGGACGTTCGTGGAGATCTTCGGAAAGAGCTACGAGATCGAACTCTCGCTTTGCGACAGGTCCAAAATGGAGCACCCGATACTGCTCGGGAGGAAATTCATACAGGACAAGTTCGTGGTGGACGTTTCGAAGTTCGACATGTCTCAGAAAAAGAAGGTCGTCGAGATCAAGGGCGGATAGCATCCGCGGGCAAACGGGGCGGCGGGGAGAGAGGGGCAAGTGAGAGCCCAACCCGTTAGTCCTGCTTGTCTAAGGATATAATTTCAACCAAAGGAAGAAATCCGTCTGTTGTCACCCTGAACTTGTTTCAGGGTCTCATCATTGTTTCTTGTTTTCTGAAATAAAAAAATTGAAGACGAGATGCTGAAACAAGTTCAGCATGACTGAAAAAAAATACCACTGCAGTGCCACATTGTGTGGCCCTTCAGCCAATTACGTCGATTGCCTGATTCATGAGCGCTTCGGGGAACCTCGCCACCCTGCCGTCGACGAACTGGACCCTGTAGGACTTCCCGTGGGGGAGGTCGAAGGACTCGACGATCGTCCCCTTTAACCCCTGCTCGAACCTGTCCTTTTTCCCTTCTATAGGCTGATTCAGAACCACGGTGGAACCTTTCTTGTACATCCCGCACCTCTTGCGAATATATGTAAACGAAAGAGAAAATATACAAATCCCGCGAGGTTTTGCAAATCGAATAGTTGTCATTGCGAGCGTAGCGTGGCAATCTCGCCCCTACCTGTCATTGCGAGGGAACGCTTTTTGTGACCGCGGCAATCTCCTGAAAAAGCGAGATCGCCACGACCATAAAACGGTCTCGCGATGACAGGTAAGGTGCCCCTCCCCCCTCAACTGACAACTGACAGACCTGCAGTGGTATATACCCCGGAGATGTGTCAGTTTGTCAGTTGGTCCAATACCCCTCCCCGTAACACCTTTACATCGATTCCCCAATCGTTATATAATGTGATGGCGGAGGTGACGCCGATGGCAGAGTTCCTCGATAAGCTCAAGGTCAGAATAGACAAGGGCCTGACGACGGTCAACACGAAATCCAAGGAAATTATAGAGAGGCAGAAGATAAGGCTCCATCTGTCTGAAATTGAAGCGGAAAGGAAGATAGTGTTCCAGGAGCTGGGGAAGCTCGTCTACAGGCAGTATCAGGTCTCGGGGGGTGCGCCCGATTTCGCCCTCGGGCAGGCCTCCGGCAGGGCGGGCTCGCCGGGCCTCGACAGGTGGGAGGAGTCCGTCCTCGACGTGCTCGGGAGGATATCAGGCGGCGAGCTGCCCGGCATCCTCTTCGAGGATACCCCAAAGCAGTTCAAGGTAACCGCGAAGACCCTCTGCGAAGAGGTCGAGAAACAACTCCCCGATTCCGAGAAAAAGGGCCAGAACCTCCAGTGGCTCGGGCGCGTGCTCGGGAAATTCAAGCTCGCGGCGAAGAAAGTCTCGAAGAGAATAGACGGCGAGCGGGAGACCGTCTACGTGTTCGACAAGCAAAAGACCCGCTCGATCCTTGAAGGCATTAAATCGGAAGGCGGGAAGCCCGAAAAGACGGGTAAAGACACAGGCGGCTCTCCCGTAAAGGACCCCGTGCTCGCCGCGTGCGCGAAGCTTGCGGATATCGATTCAAAGATTGAAAAGCTTAAGAAACAGATGAAGGAAATCGGAGAAAAGATTTAGGTGTAAGCCTTTTTTAAAGGATCCGCTCAGAGGGTCTTTCCGACGACCCTCTCTATCTCGCCCTTGGGCACGGCTCCTATGATCTGCTCGACGGCCTGTCCCCCCTTGAAGACGATGAGCGTGGGGATGCTTCTGATTCCGAATTTCATCGTGGTCTGCTGGTTTTCGTCGACGTTGAGCTTACCTACCTTGATCTTCCCCTGATACGAAGAGGAAATCTCCTCCACGGCCGGGGCTATAGCCCGGCAGGGGCCGCACCAGGGGGCCCAGAAATCCACAAGCACCGGCAGGTCGCTCTTCAAGACCTCGGCATCGAAGTTAGAATCGCTCAATACGATTATTCCGTTGGCAGCCATTAAAATCTCCTTTTGCGTAAGCTGAAAATTAGTATAGCAGAAATCCCGGCCGTGTCACATCCTAGGGCCGCTCGATTGCGGGCGCGCCGCGCCCGGGTCCGAACTCCTCGATGCGGACGTCGTTTTTCTCGAGTATCGTCCCCTTGGCGAATTCGAGCTCGGCCAAGGCTATGTTGTAGCTCGTTACGGCCGTTATTTCCCTCGTGCCGGCGTCTATCAGGTCCCTCTGCGCTTCGAGCACCTCGCGCGTCGTGCCTATCCCCACGTTGAGCCTCTCCTGCTCGTTGCGCACCACCTCTTCGGCGAGGTCAATCGACACCCTGGCGGCCTCAACCGCCCGGAGGCTGTTCTCTATCTGCCTTATCGCGCTCCTCACGTCAAGCGCGACGTCGTCTTTCGTCCGGCTGAGCACAATAGAGCTCCTGTCGAGCTCAGCCGTAGCCTTTATGTAATTCCCCCTCGCGGTCCTGTTGAAGAGCGGGAAGCTGAATATGCCGAGCACCTGCCACGTGGCGAAGTCCCCGTCCCATATCTGCCTGAACGCGTCCCCCGGGCTGTCGAACTGGGGAGGGATGGGCTCGGGCTCCTCGTCGAAGCTGAGCCTGTCGGGGTTCTCGTCACCGCCCAGGCCCTGGAGCTGGAGGCTCCCCTCGACTGCGAGCCTCGGGAGCTTCTGGTTCGAATAGTAGTTCTTGAGCGTCTTCTTGTTCTCGATGTCGAGCTCCACCTGCTCTATCTCCGGGCGCTCCGCGTACGCCTGGGCGAGCGAGTCTTCCTCGCTGAACGTGTAGACCTCCGTGGTGGGCTCGTCCACGGCGGCTATAGTCCGGGAAAGGTCCATCGCGAGGAGGTTCTTGAGGTTATCCTGCGCGGCCTGGAGATCGTTCTCGGCGCGGATGACGATTACCTCCCTCGCCGCGACTTCCGATTCCGCCTGCGTCACCGCGACCGGCGGCAGGACTCCGACGTCCACCTGAATCTGGTTCCGGTTCCTGAGGTCTACGGCGAGCTCAAGCGCAGTACGCTCGAGCTCGAGGTTCTTCCTCGCGGCGACGACGAGCCAGTACCGCCTCTCCACTTCCAGAAGCACTTCGGAAATCCTTTTTTCGAGCTCTTTCCCGGATATCACGCTCGTCCTCGTGGCCGTGATGATGAAAGCGCGGTTCACGTCCACGCCGAAATTCCTGAGCAGCTCCTGCCCCAGGCCGAAGCTCACGCTGTTAAACCAGCTCGGGCTCAGGTCTTCGAGCGGGTTGTTCGTGTCGGTCCACGTGGTGGAGAAGTCGATCAGGTTGTAAAAAGTACCGGTCGGAAGGAGACCCTCCACCCCGGCCTCGGCGTTGAACTGCTTCTGCGAGATCGTGCCTGTAGGCACGAAAGTGCTGAGCGTGGGCGCATCGCCGTCGTTATAGAACGAAACGATATTGAAGAGGGGGTCGAACACCCCTTGCTGGGTCTTGATCTCCCCTTCCGAGACCTCCACGTTCTTCTCTTCTATCTGGATGTCCCTGTTATTCTCGAGCGCAAGCCTGACGGCGTCCTTGAGCGTGAGGTCGAGCGCCCCTCCGGAGCCGGCCGCCGTGATCAAAATCAATAAAAACGTTTTGGTCATCCTTATCTCCTCGAAAGGCACGCGCTCCGGGTCTATATAATTATTAATCCTGGCAACAATATATAATTGATAAATTCAGGTTTTCAATGGGTCATTTAATCGTTCGGCCTGTTTTCCTGACACTCCGTCGGCTTTCTTGACACTCCGTACCAACACTGGTAATTTGTAAGTAATTACTTACTTACAGCCTACAGGGATAAAACGAAATGTCAACAGATAAAGTGCTCGAAAAAGCGGACACCGCGGCCAGGGAAACGGCTAAGGAGAAGGGCAGCACGCACGACAGGATAATCGAGGCCGCGATCAAGCTGTTCTCGGAAAAGGGGTTCAACGGCACGACCACGAAAGAGATAGCCGAGACGGCCGAGGTCAACGAAGCCCTTATTTTCAGACACTTCTCGACGAAGAGGGACCTCTACGGGGCCATCATCGAGAAGAAAATCAGCGAAGAGCCCGGCGTAGAGCTCTCGCTCGAGACCCACAGGGACTCGAAGGACGACAGGCTCGTATTCACGGCGATCGCCACGCGCATGTTCGAAAAATGCGGCCGTGACCCTTCGTTCATGAGGCTTCTGCATTTCAGCGCGCTCGAAGGGCACGACCTCTCCGATATGTTCTTCGACACGTACGTCGAATATATAAACATGCTGATATCCGACTACATCGACACCAGGATAAAGGACGGCGAGTTCAAGAAGCTGAACCCCCTCTACTCGTCCAAAGCCTTTATCGGCATGGTCGTAAACCAGATAATTGTGCAGGAGCTGTTCGGGGAAAAGAAGAAAAACAAAACGGACTACAAAGAATTGACAGAGACTTTCGTCGAAATATTCCTGGAAGGGATAAAATCCAAAAAATCTTGAATCGTACTCAAAAGATTATTCGAAACGAGCCCAGAGCCGACAGAACTTAAACAGCCAGAGAGAACAATGAGACTTATTAGATCCTGTATATATATTACGTTCTCGTCCGCTTTGATTTTCTTATTTTCGCCCCCGCGGACGCTCGCCCAGGCCCCGCCGCCCGCGCCCGTCGAGGTCGACCGGGTGGTGGTGGAAACGCTCCAGAGGCCCGTAAGCCTCGTAGGATGGGTCGAGCCCAACAAGAGGAGCGTCATAGCGAGCGAGGTGGAAGGCATCATCGAGAGCTTCCCCGCGAAAGAAGGCCGGTACTTAAACAAGGGCGACGTGATCGCCGTGCTCAATACGCGCACCATAGAGATCGCGCTCGACGAAGCGAGGGCCGGCAAGAGGGAAGCCCAGGCCCGGTACCAGATGGCGCAAAAGAACCTCGCCAGGTTCGAGGAGCTGCAGAAAAAAGGTGTGGCGTCGCTCCAGCAGTACCAGGACGCGCTCACCGAGAAAGAAGCGTGGGGGGCGCGCATCGGCCAGCAGCAAGCCCAGATAGACTCGAACGAATACAGCCTCGCGAAGTCGAGAATAGCGGCGCCGTTCGGCGGATACGTGATCGAAGAGCACACGGAAATCGGCGAGTGGGTTGAAAAGGGAGGGCCTGTCGTCGAAATGATAGACACCGGGACGATAGACGTCAACATCGACATGCCCGAGCGTTATATTAGCAAGATAAAGAGCGGAGAGAGCGCATCGGTCGACTTCGACGCGCTCCCCGGCATGAAGATCGGCGGAGTGATAACGTCGGTCGTGCCCCAGGCCGAGAGCTCAACGAGGACCTTCCCCGTCAAGGTCACGGTTGAAAACAAGGAAGGGAATATAAAGAGCGGCATGGTCGCCCGCGTATCTTTTCCCATAGGCGACCCCTCGGCCGTAAAGCTCGTGCCCAAGGACGCGATAGTATCCCAGAACAACGCAAAGTTCGTATATGTCGTAAACGACGGGGCCGCGCAGCCGCTGCCCGTCAGCACGGGCATGGCGTATGAAGACCGCATAGAGGTCATAGGGCCAGTGGAAAATGGCATGACGGTGGTGGTAAAGGGGAACGAGAGGCTCATGCCCAACCAGCAGGTGCAGATAATCAACGGAAAAGAGGCAAAGGACGGGAAGATCAACTGACCGTCCCCGGCGGTACGGACTGCATGCGGCGGCCCTGAAAGACGGGCGCGCCCGTCAAAAAATTCTCACTGACTCAGAACCGATATGAAGCTCGTAGAGACATCGATAAACAAGCCCGTAAGCGTAGCGGTAGCCGTAATTTTCGTCGTCCTTTTCGGCCTGATATCGCTTTACAGGATTCCCGTGCAGCTCACCCCCGACGTGGACGAGCCCAGGATTACGGTGAGCACGTTCTGGCAGGGGGCGAGCCCTTACGAGGTCGAGAGCGAAATAATCCGCGACCAGGAGGACGAGCTCAAGGCCGTAGACAGCCTCACCGAGATGACGAGCGAGAGCCAGGACTCCACGGGCACTATAGTGCTCGAATTCGAGATAGGGACGGATATAGACTCGGCCGTAGTCGACGTCTCGAACAAGCTCAACCAGGTCCCCGACTATCCGGACGACGTCGAGCAGCCCGTTATAAGCACGACCGACGTGGGCGCAAGCGCGATGGCGTGGTTCATGCTGAAGCCCTTAAAGGGCAAGGACCTCGACATTTACTCCTTTCACGACTTCGCAGAGGACTACGTGAAGCCCGCTTTCGAGCGCATACCCGGGGTCGGCTCGTCGAACGTCTTCGGAGGCTACGAGAGGGAGATGCAGGTGATGGTCGATCCGAACGCGCTTGCCGCGAGAGGCATCACGCTCCTCGACATGGCCGGGGCGCTGAGGAGGGAGAACGACAACTACAGCGCGGGGGATTTCGACGAGGGCAAGAGGCGGTACGTCGTGAGGACGGTCGGCGAGTACAAATCCCCCGAGGACATCTCGAACGTCATCATAACGAGGTTAGACGGGGCCCCCGTTTACGTGAGGGACGTCGCCGAGGTAAGGCTCGGATACAAGGACGCCCAGTTCGCGGTGCGTCAGAACGGAGAGCCCGGGATTGCCATCAACGCGATCAAGGAAGCCGGGGCGAATTCCATACAGGTCATGGAAGGCCTCTTGAAGACCATGGAGGAGCTCAACAAGGGAGAGCTCGCGAAAATGGGACTCGAGCTCGAGAACGTCTACGAAGAGACAGGCTACATCATCGACGCCATAGCGCTCGTGAAAAACAACCTCATCGGCGGCGGATTCCTCGCAGTGATTATTCTGCTGATGTTCCTACGGAGCTGGAGCAGCACGCTCATCATAGCTACTGCGATCCCGATCAGCGTAATAGGCACTTTCGTCGTCATGGCGTTCCTCGGACGCACGATTAACGTCATAAGCCTGGCCGGCATGGCGTTCGCCGTCGGCATGGTAGTCGACAACTCGATCGTCGTGCTCGAGAACATTTACAGGCACATGCAGTTGGGCAAGGCCCGCCTCCGCGCGTCCTACGACGGGACCGTCGAGGTATGGGGGGCGGTGCTCGCGAGCACCCTCACGACGGCCGCGGTATTCATACCCGTGATATTCGTCGAGGACGAAGCCGGACAGCTTTTCAGGGACATCGCTATCGCGATAAGCGTATCCGTGATCCTGAGCCTCATCGTCTCGATCACCGTAATACCCGCGGTTGCCGCAAGGATACTGGAGGTCGTGAAGGAAAGACCCGGGTCGAACTTTTCAAACCTCTGGGGGCTGGCCGATACCGCCGGGCGCTTCTCGGGATGGATATCAGGGCTCGTCCGCCGAATCATCTCGAGCAGGCGGGCAAGCGCTGCCGTCGTGTGCGGGTTTACGCTCGGGGCTCTCCTCCTGAGCTGGATAATGGTGCCCAAGACCGAGTACCTTCCCCAGGGCAACCGGAACCTCGTGTTCGGCATACTCATACCGCCTCCCGGATACAACATCACCGAATTCACGGACATAGGGAAGAAGATAGAAAGCGACATGAGGCCTTACTGGGAGGCCAGTCCCGGGTCGAAAGAGGCGGAAAAGCTCGCGGGTCCGCCCATAGAGAACTTCTTTTACGTGGCGACGGGGCGCCAGGCCTTCATGGGCGCGAGCGTTAAGGAAAAGGAGAAGATCAGGGAGATAATACCCGCTCTCCAGGCATCGCTCAGCAAAATACCGGGCATGATCGCTATCGTAACGCAGTCGAGCATATTCGAGAGGGGTATAGGAGAAGGCAGGTCGATCAACATTCAGCTGACGGGTCCCGATATGGAGAAGCTCGTGGACCTCGGCCAGCAGGTTTTCTTCACGGCCATGGAGAAGATGCCCGACGCGCAGATGCGCCCGATACCGAGCCTCGACCTCGGGAGCCCCGAAGTCCAGATCGTGCTCGACAGGGAGCGCGCCTCGGACGCGGGCATATCCAACGAGGAGCTCGGCTTCATGATAAACGCGCTCGTCGACGGGGCCGTCGTGAGCGACTACCAGATCAACGGCGACGAGATCGACCTCTCGCTCAGGGGCAGGGACGAATACGCGAGCAGGACGCAGGCCATAGAAGACCTCATGATAAACTCCGCGAGCGGAAAGATGGTGACCGTGGGCTCGCTGGCTCAGGTAAACCTCACGACCGGCCCAGAGCAGATAAACCACTACGAGCGCCAGAGGTCTATCGCGATCTCCATCGTGCCCAGCGAAAAAATGCCCCTCGAAAGGGCGATCGAAATTATCAGGGACGAAATCCTCCGCCCCCTTCAGGAGAGCGGTCAGCTTAGCGGCTCCTATAACGCCGTGCTCACGGGCACGGCGGACGACCTGACCGTAACGAGGAACGCGCTCCAGTGGAATTTCCTCCTCGCCGCGGTGATATGCTTCCTCCTTATGGCGTCCCTGTTCGAAAGCTTCCTGTTCCCCTTCGTGATTATGTTCAGCGTGCCCCTCGCCTCGTTCGGCGGGTTCCTGGGGCTCTTCATACTGAACCTCTTCACCTACATGCCGTTAAACGTGCTCACCATGCTCGGGTTCATTATCCTCATCGGCACCGTCGTGAACAACGCGATACTGATCGTCCATCAGGCGCTCAATAACATGCGCGACGAAGGTATGGAAACCACGGAGGCGATAGTGGATTCGGTCAGGACGCGAGTAAGGCCGATATTCATGAGCACGACGACGAGCGTATTCGGGATGCTCCCGCTCGTCCTCTCCCCGGGGTCGGGCTCCGAGTTCTACAGGGGCCTCGGGAGCGTCGTCGTAGGCGGGCTCAGCGTTTCGACGGTTTTTACGCTGATACTCGTCCCCACCGTGTTCCACCTCGTGCTCGGGTGGAAGGAAAGCTTCTCCAGGTGGGCCTCGAAGACAAGGGACGGTATCATCGGAACACTCCAGCCCAAGTAATTCCCCGGACACGGTTTATATCCCGCATCCGAAGCAAATAAATAATCAATCCGAACCCGGGAAACATCCGTATTAATCAGGCGTAATGAAAATCACCCTCTCCGACTGGATTCCCGTATTCGCACTCCCGGCGCTCGCGATATTGATCGGGCGTCCCGCGCTGCCGGCGTGGGGACTCCTGTTCGCCGTCGCCTTCTCGATCTTCTACGGGTTCAAGCGGCTCACGTACAGGAGGGCCGTAGTCATGGGCGCGAGGCCGGGGATGAAGAGCACTATCGGGTATATCTTCTGCTGGGTCGGTATGGACGCCGCTGCGTTTTTCGACAGGAGAGCCGATGTTCCCAAACCGTCCGGCGCAGAATGGCTGCTCGCTTTCTTAAAGACCGCGCTCGGCCTCGTCCTTTTCTTTTTCATTGCACGCCTCTTTTATCCACAGCACGCCCTGACTGCGGGCTACATAGGTCTCGCGGGCTTCCTGCTGTTCTCGTTCTTCGGCACGTTCCACATCTTGTCCCTTTACTGGAGGCGCCGCGGCGTGAACGCTGTCCCGATGATGAGCTCGCCATTACTCACGACTTCGCTATCGGATTTCTGGAGCAGCAGGTGGAACCTCGCGTTCAGGGACATAGCCCGGGTATTTGTATTCAGGCCGGTCCTGAGGAGATGGGGAGTCGTATACGCCGTGCTGGCGGCGTTCGTATTTTCGGGCATACTGCACGAACTTCTCATATCGCTCCCGGCGGACGCGTGGTACGGCCTCCCCACCCTCTTCTTTCTCATACAGGCAGGCGGTGTATTTATCGAGAAATCCGGAGCGGGGGTGAGGTACGGAATTAACCGCGGATTGAGGGGACGGATATTCGCCGCGGCTTTCATCCTCGTTCCGCTCGTCCTCCTCTTTCACCCGCCCTCGATAGAGAACTGCATGCTCCCGTTCATGAAGGCGCTCGGCGCTGTCCGTTGACGGAATAGACTTGCGCTTCCCCCGCCGTTAAACTGAGACGGGGTACAGGAAAGAAGAGCCATGCTGTTCTCTGTAAAGAATAAAACCGTCCACTCCCTTATACTGACTCTCGTATTCGCGTCGGTCTCACTCCTCCTCAAAAATCACCTGGGTCTCGACTGGAATTTTTATATCGGGGAAGGGACTCCCGGGCAAATCATTCTAAGTCTCGGCATTTTACTCGCGTCGGACCTCGTACTCGTCTTCTTGCTCGTAATCATATTCCACACCGGATTCGTCCGCCTGTGGATGGAGCTGGCCGGATATTTCAGCGGTCAGAGCAGGTATGCGATTCTGGCGGGAGGACTCCTCGCCTCAAGCGAGGAGCTGTTCTTCCGGGGCTTACTGCTTGAGTACATGATCGGGACGCTTGACGCCGGGGTCTATTACGCTGTCATCGTATCGGCAGCCGCGTTCGCCATCTTCCACATAATATGGAGCAAGCGCCTCGCGCTCTTCTCGCTCTGGGCGTTCTGGGAAGGGGTCGTGCTCGGAGCGATATATCTCTACACGGATTCCCTTCCCGTCACGATGGCCGTGCACGCGGCCCACGATATAGCGGGGTTCGCCCTCTTCTCCCTCCAGAGGAGGAGGGGGTTCCTCCTCCTGAAAAAACACCCGGGGTTTTGAGCGGCGATATAGATGGTACAATGTTACTCCTTAGAATTTTTGCACCCGGGAGTGATATATGAATTACGAATCCGAGCTTAAAGTTGCTGTAGAAGCCGTCAGGAAGGCCTGCGGGCTCTGCATGAGGGTGCAGTCCTCGCTCGTCACGGAGGACGAGGTAACGAAGAAGGACGACACCCCCGTCACCGTCGCAGACTTTGGCGCGCAGGCCGTAATATGTCACGAGATCAGGAAATCGTTCCCGGATATCCCGATCGCGGCCGAAGAGGACTCCTCCGAATTGAGATCGAAGGGAGGGGAAGCCCTCGTCGCCCGCGTGCTCGAATACGCGGCCGAAATATTCCCGGGAATGGACGAAAGGGGACTCGTCTCCGCTATAGACGCGGGGGACTACGGCGGGGGAAATGAAGGCAGGTTCTGGACGCTCGACCCTATCGACGGGACGAAGGGGTTTTTAAGGGGCGAGCAGTATGCCGTGGCCCTCGCGCTGATCGAAGACGGCCGCGTCGTGCTTGGCGTCGTCGGCTGCCCCGACCTGCCGCTCGACCTCGAGCACCCCGACAGCGGCAGGGGCTGCATTCTCACGGCGGTGAGAGGAGGCGGCTCGTCGATGCGCCCTCTCGAGCACAATACGCCGAAACTGATAGCGGTCTCGGACATAAACGACACGAAGCACGCCCCTTTCTGCGAGTCGGTCGAATCCGCCCATTCCTCTCACGGGGATTCCGCGCGCATAGCGGAGCTGCTCGGCGTAAAGGCGCCCCCGATCAGGATAGACAGCCAGTGCAAGTACGCAGTGCTCGCGAGGGGGGACGCCTCGATATACCTGAGGCTCCCGACGAAGAAAGGCTACGTCGAGAAGATATGGGACCACGCGGCGGGCTCGATAATAGTCGAGGAAGCGGGCGGGCTCGTAACCGACGTAAACGGTAAAGAGCTCGATTTCTCTCTCGGCAGGACCCTTTCGGGCAACAAAGGCATAGTCGGAACGAACGGACTCATACATGAGGCCGTTCTCTCGGCTGTCTCGGAAGTGCTCGGCCCGGGCGAAGAGACCTGACACGCAGGTCTTCAATCCCTGTATCTGAATTTAGACGAGACCTCGTCGAGATGAGCGAGGTCGTCCCCTGAGAGCTTGAAATCCATCGCCCCCGCGTTGTCACCCGCCTGTTCCGGGCTCGTTGCGCCGGGAATGACGACTACGCTCTCGCCGTGGAAATTCATGAGCCAGTTGAGCGCCGCCTGAGAAGGCGTGGCATCGTACTTAGCCGCGACTGATTTGAGAGCCTCCGCGACGGGCCTCGATCTCTCGAGATTCTCTTTGTTCAAAGAGCCGTAGAACCTCCTGAAGAAATTCCTCTCACGGAGCGCCTCGGGGCGGTCGTGGAACTTCCCCGTGAGCATCCCCCGCGCAAGCGGCGAGTACGCGATGATAGTCACGCCAAGGTCCTTTGCGGCATCGAGCACCCCGTTTGATTCTATCTCCCTCCTGAGCAGGCTGTAATTCACCTGGTTCGATACAAGGGCGAAGCCGAGGCGGGAAAGCTCGAGATGCGCCTTCCTCATCCTGTCTGTGGAGAAGTTGCTGACACCGACGTACCTGACCCTGCCGCTCCCGGCGAGCTTCGCCATCTCCCTCATCTGCGAGCCGACCGGGGAGACGGAAAAAGGGTTATGTATCTGATGGAGGTCTATGTAGTCCGTATCGAGGTGGCGGAGCCTGTCGTCAATAGTCTTCCCTATGGAACCCGCTCTTCTCAGCATAGGCCACCATTTGGTGGCGATAGCCACGCTCTCCCTCGGGACGTTCAATTCCCCGAGCGCGCGGGAAAGGGCTTTTTCCGATTCCCCCCACCCGTAGAGCTCGGCGGTGTCGAACCAGTTTATCCCTCCCTCGACAGACGCCCTCACTATTTCCCTGATTTCGTGTGCGCTCAGGGGCGGCCAGAGGAGTCCCGATAAACTTTTCCGCCCGCTGAACTGGACGCACCCGAGACCCACCGGAGAGACGAATATGTCCGACGTGCCGAGCCTCCTCTTATCGCGCGTGTGCTCCCGCTTCATGCGTCTCTCCCTCTCTTTTATTCGACGGGGAATTTAAATATAATAGCCGTATGGCCCCCAGAAGACGAATTATAGACCTCGGCATTACGGTCGAGCCCGCGCCTGGACCCGAGCACCAGAGGCTCGATATAACATATGAAAGGCACGAGGACACGGCGGAATACATGATGATGCGTTTCGAGTGCGCACGCACCGACCTGCCGGGGGGACTCGGCTGGGCGAACGAGTACGTGACGCTCGGCACTCACGTAGGCACGCACATGGACGCGCCCTGGCACTATCATCCAATTTCGGAAGGAAAGAAGGCGAAGACCATAGACGAGCTGCCGGTGGAATGGTTCTACGGGGACGGGGTGGTGATAGACATGACGCACAAGAAGCCGGGAGAGCTCATTTCGACCGACGACCTGAAAAAGTCGCTCGGCGAAACGGGATATGAGCTGAAACCGTTCGATATAGTGCTCGTCATGACGGGGGCTGATAAACTCTGGGGGACGAAGGAATACTGGTCGGAGTTCCCGGGACTCGGGAAGGAGTCCACACTCTGGCTCGCCTCTCGGGGCGTGAAGGTGATGGGGACGGATTCCGCGGGGTGGGATAGGCCTTTTAAGGCGATGGTGGAGGAATTCAAGAGCACGGGGGACAAGAGCGTAATCTGGGGGGCTCATTTCGCCGGCATCGAGAGGGAATACTGCCAGATCGAGAAGCTCGCCAACCTCGACCTCCTCCCGCCTTACGGGTTTACGGTCGTATGCCCGCCGATCAAGATTCTAAACGCGAGCGCCGGTTGGGTCAGGCCTATTGCAATTCTCGACGATTAGCCCTCTTTAGCGCCCCTTCGTCGGGAGAGGCGAAAACCACGGTCCAGTAAGTTTTGTTTTTGGTGTCCTTATTGTGAAAGCACGCGCCGCCTATCTCCGTAAAGCTCGCCCTCATTACATTCTCACAGTGCTCGGGGCTGATGAGCCACGCTGCGACAACCTCTTCCGAGTTCTCCCTCCCGGCCGATATGTTCTCGCCGACGCTCGTCCACCTGTAGTCAAGCTCCTCTACCCTCTCGTCCACGTGACTCCCGTCCGAGCCCGAGTGGCTTACGAAATCCCCTGTCGCCATATCGACGGAATGGTCGAGGGCCGCCCTCGCGAGAGTCGGGTTCCACGTGACTTCCCCGGCGGGCGTGTAAATCTTGTAGCCGCAGTTCCTGCTCTGCGCCCTCGCCCTGTTAATGAGCACTACCATCTTTTCCTTGATCACTTCGAAATCCTCGCATCGGTAGGAGTCGTTCGCGAGGACGTAAACGATTTCGTTATTTTTTCCGCAGCCGCAGAGAAACATAACGACTGCCGTTATGGTGAGCAGTCTCGTCAACGCTTATATTATACTCGGCGGGAGAGAAAATATATACAGTTGTGTCGTCACTGTACGTGTCAAGTAATTCGGGGATAAAGATGATGCAGAGGACGGGATTAAAAGTTGTGACCGGCCTGGATCGTTGGCTGTCCCGAGCTTTCTTACAAACTTTTGAATAGATGAAGTAAAATTCTTTTCCTTGATCATACGAAGTGTAGTTTATGGAAAGACTAGGAATGCTGAAAATATAATTGTTTTCATTCTACTTTTCCTTGATGAAAAGTAGCAAAAATCAACCGACAAACAGAATTTACTAAAAATCTCATGTTTACGCTAAAACATTTTTATTCCACCGCATCCCAAAAATGTTTTTTGACGCGTAAACAATCGATATTTTTTAACGTAAATTCTGTAATGTCGGGAAAACAACCCCCCTTTATTACATATCATCCAGGACAATCTAGCCCCGAAATACTTAATATCTAAAATCACGCGTGGTGTGATCAGTGGCTGAGCGCGGCCTCGCCCCAGTATTTCTCGATGAACTGGTCCCTGCCGGAGCCCCACCTGTAGGTTTTATACCTGACGGGGCTCTTCTGGTAGAATTTCTGGTGGTAGTCCTCGGCGGGGTAGAACTCGGTCGCCTCTACTATCTCGACTATGACCGGCTTATCGAACCTGCCGGATTTATCGAGCTTGTCCTTCGACGCCTCGGCAGCCTTTTTCTGGGCTTCCCCGTGATAGAAGATACCGGGCCTGTACTGCTTTCCCCTGTCGACGAACTGCCCGCCCGAGTCGGTGGGGTTTATGTTCATCCAGAATACTTCGAGGAGCTCTTCGTAAGTGACCTTTTTCGGGTCGTAGGTTATCTCTATCGACTCCGTGTGCCCTGTCTTCCCGTAAGAGACCTGCTCGTAGGTAGGGTCCTTTTCCTTCCCGCCTGTGTAGCCGACGGTCGTGCTGACTACGCCTTCGAGCTTGTCGAAGGGCGGCTGAATACACCAGAAACACCCCCCGGCGAAAGTAGCGGTCTCATAGTTGGCATCCTGAGCCTTGGCCGTGCCGCCGTTTTCCCCGGCGCGGAGCGCTCCTGTGAGCGATATCACGAGCAGCGCGGCAATTACGAACGAAAATTTATTCATCTATTTCTCCTCTTGTGACTCTTCGACCCCCGGAACAAAGCAATCCCCGTCGGGCTTATAATATATATACGCACTTTCCGGCGAAAGGGTTTCAAGGTTTATTTGATTTCGATGATTAATGTGCTTTTACGATTCTGGTACGGTTCCTGTGCCCGACCTACCCTGTCATTGCTGTAGATGTCAAGTAATTCAGGGACAAAAGATGATGCGGTGGACGGGATTAAAAGTTGATACAGCCCCGGTTCATCTCTCCAAGTTTGTCCTGAGTTCGCTTAAGGACTCGAAACACATGATAAAGGCAAAATATGTTTTCTTCTTTTCCTTCTTGGAGTCAGACATTTAGCGCAACGAATGTATACCATACATTCGTATGCACAACACACCATATCGGCGCCTCACCAACCGCGAGCGTGAGGAAATCAGCCGGGGACTCGCGGCGGGTATGAC
>Ga0187894_10003564_pt1 | contig 17338 bp, 17 predicted proteins | sample GBC1701081metaG_FD_136650 | JGI IMG/M metagenome (GOLD analysis project Ga0187894, IMG submission 136650) | White microbial mat communities from a lava cave in the Kipuka Kanohina Cave System on the Island of Hawaii, USA - GBC170108-1 metaG ...
ATGTCCATAAACGGCGTCCATTTCGGACTGTTCTTGCCAGAAATGATGCGTGCAACCTCGGTCGCAAGCCGCCCGACGGTTTTACCCTTCGCATCGACAACGAACCATTTACGGTCGCCCGCCAAATCTTTTCCACTCGGAAAGTACGTACTCATAAATCTAGTCACACAGTTGCGAAATCCCGCAAAAATGCGAACGCTTAGAATATCCAAATAAAGGCTTTATGGTCAAGTGCGGCGGGCATTTAGATCGAATGGCCGTATCGGGCAGTGGCGAACATCAGTCCAACGATCGTCTTGGCATCCTCGATCTCGCCGCTCCGGATCTTGTCGAGAGCTTGCTCAAATGTGAGCCGCTCGATCTCGATCAGCTCGTCTTCTTCCAGATTTTGCCGGGTTTTGGTGAGGCCGGTGGCCAAAAATACAGACATCTTCTCAGTCAAAAAGCCGGGCGAGACATAGAATTCGGCGATCTTTTCGATGTTTTCCGGCGTAACGCCGATCTCTTCCTCAAGCTCGCGACGCGCTCCAGTGATCGGATCTTCGCCTTCATCGAGCGAGCCGGCGGGAACTTCGAGCAGATATTTGCCCGCCGCATGTCGATACTGCCGCACAAGCGCGACCGTCCTATCATCAAATACCGGAACGATCACGGCACTGCCACGATGAACGACGATCTCGCGTTTGTATTCAACGTCGCCTTCGCGGATCGTATCGACACGAACATCAAAAATCCGGCCTTCGTAGATAGTCTCAGTTGAAATCAGTTGTGGTTTCATAAGATGAATAATGCATTTTGCCATGTTTGCGTTAAAATAGCCGCATGGCGAAATATCGCATCGGTTTAGGCGTCACGGGCGGCATCGCGGCTTATAAGGCAGTCGAGGTGATGCGGCTGCTGCAAAAGTCGGGTTGTGAAGTCAGTGTTGCGATGACGCGGCATGCGACGGAGTTTGTGAAGCCGTTGACTTTCCGCGCGCTGACTGACAAGCACGTGATAGTTGACGATTACGATCCTGAAAATCCCGATCCGATCGCGCACATAAATTTTTCACAAGAGATCGACTTGCTGCTGATCGTCCCGGCAACGGCGAATATCATCGGCAAATTTGCAAACGGCGTCGCCGACGACTTTCTGTCATCGACTTATCTAGCGACAACGGCTCCGGTGATGATCGCGCCGGCGATGAACACGACGATGTGGGAGCAGCCGGCGACACAGCGCAACGTCGCGCAGTTAAAAAAGGACGGCGTGCATTTTGTTGAGCCGATCGCGGGTGAATTAGCGTGCAAAACCGTTGGCACCGGCAAGCTCGAAGATGTTGAAAATATCGTCTCGCAAGCACTAAGATTGTTAACCGCAGAGACGCCGAGACGCAGAGAAGAAAAAAAAAATCATCAAGATCACGCTCCGCGTCTCGGCGTCTCTGCGGTGGACCTTTCTGAAGAGCGAATCCTTGTAACAGTGGGCGGCACTCGCGAGGCTATCGACCCTGTGCGGTTTATTTCAAATCATTCGTCGGGGAAAATGGGCTTTGCGGTTGCCGAGGCCGCTGCGGCTAGAGGTGCGAATGTGACGGTTGTCGCTGGTGCGACGACGGTTGAGCCGCCCAAAAATGTAAATGTGATTCGAGCCGTTTCGGCCGAAGAAATGTACTCGGCTGTAAAAAAAGAATTGCCAAGTGCCACGATCTTTGTCGGTGCGGCGGCGGTGGCGGATTATGCGCCGGCAAATGCTGCGGACGCGAAGATCAAGAAAGACGGTCGCGATGTGATGACGCTGGAACTCAAAAAGACACCGGACATTTTGGCTGAGGTTTCGAAAAATCGTCACAACGGTCTTTTAGTTGTTGGTTTTGCCGCCGAGACGAATGACGTTGTCAGCTATGCGCGTTCGAAGATGGAAAAGAAAGGTCTCGACATTGTTGTCGCAAACGACATTACAAAAGACGGGGCAGGATTTAATGCCGACACGAATATCGCGACGATCTTGACTCAAGATAACGGCGAGATCGAGCTGCCGCTGATGTCGAAGCGCGAGTTGGCGGATAAAATTTTGGATGAGGTTATAAAGTTACGGACTAAATAGTGGCGACAGAGAATACAGATATCAGAGAGTTAGCCGCCGATGTTCGCGAGCGTGTGCGATACATGCGCGAACTTGGCGTCGATTCGCTGAACGTGAAACTTCTTAATACAGAAGTCGATCCGAAGAATGTTGAAAAGCCCTCGTCGCAAACGACATCGCAGATTTCAAATTTGAAATCTGAAATTTCAAATTTAAAACCAGCCGGTTCGCGGCTGGCGTCTTTGCCGTCGCTGCAAAACCGTAAATCTATGCCGTTTTTTGATAAGTACAATCCGCAGGAAGAAGCGACAAAAAAGGTAGTAAGTTCAGTGACGAAAACCGGTGACGACGATCTTTTTGACATTTCACCGACTTTGCCGGAACCGACGGAAACAGTTGAGCAGATTCGCGCAGAGATCGGCAAAGACTGCACGCGGTGCAAACTTAGCACGCTCGGACGCTCTCAGGTCGTTAACAGTGTTGGTGATTTTAACGCCGATCTGATGTTTGTCGGCGAGGCTCCGGGTGCTGATGAGGATAGGCTTGGCGAACCGTTTGTCGGGCGTGCGGGACAGCTGTTGACTGACATTATTAAGGCAATCGGCATGACGCGCGAGCAATGTTTTATCGGTAATATCAATCGCTGTCGCCCGCCGGGAAATCGCGCGCCTGAGCAAGACGAGTCGGTCGTTTGCAAGCCGTTTTTATTGCGCGAAATCGCAGTCGTTCGGCCAAAGGTTATCGTCGTTCTCGGTGCGACGGCGGCGCAAAACCTGCTCGAAACAAAAGTGCCGATCGGCAAACTTCGCGGACATTTTCACGACTATCTCGGCGTCAAAATAATGCCGACGTTTCACCCGGCTTATCTGCTTCGCGACCCGCACAAAAAGCGCGAGGTTTGGGAAGATATGAAAATGGTTCGCGATTATTTGAATATGGGAACCACGAAATGACACGAAGGAACACTAAAAATATGAAAAGAATTTCGACGCTAATCATCACGTTAATGCTGTTGTTGTCGCCTGCGACGTATGCCCAGAAGGGCGGGTTCGGAACGATCCAGCAGCTTCAATCGCCGCAGAACCCGCGGCTCGGATTTATCATTCACGGCGGTGCGGGCGTGATCAGAAAAGGCTCGCTTTCGCCGGAGAAAGAAAAACAATATAAAGACAAACTCGAGGAAGCCGTGCTCGCCGGTTACAAAGCGCTTCAGGCCGGCAAGTCGAGTCTCGACGCCGTCGAGATCGCGATCCGCATACTCGAAGATTCGCCGCTATTTAACGCGGGCAAAGGCGCGGTTTTTACAAGCGACGGGCGTAATGAACTCGATGCTTCGATCATGAATGGCAAAACGCAAGCGGCTGGTTCTGTCGCGGGTTTGCGCCGTGTTAAGAATCCGATCACGCTTGCTCGCGCCATTATGGAAAAATCACCGCACGTTATGATGACCGGTGAAGGCGCGGAGAAATTTGCACGCGAACAGAAACTCGACATCGTTGACGAAAAGTATTTTTGGACGCAGGAGCGCTGGGACGCGTTACAGAAAGTCTTAAAAGAAGAAGAGGAGAAGAGGCGAAAGGGAGAAGGGGAGAAATCAAAACCGGGTTCTTCTCACGACTCGCGACTCACGACTCACGATTCGAAATACGGAACGGTCGGCGCGGTTGCTCTTGATAAGGACGGCAACATTGCGGCGGGAACTTCGACGGGCGGAATGACGAATAAACGTTACGGACGTGTGGGCGACGCGCCGATAATTGGTGCGGGAACTTATGCAAATAATGACACTTGCGGCGTTTCGGCGACAGGTTGGGGCGAATATTTTATTCGCGTCGGCGTCGCTCGCGACATCTCGGCGATAATGGAATACCAAGCCGCGACCGCGCAAACTGCTGCCGACAGAGTGATGCAAAAAGTGAAGACACTCGGCGGCGACGGCGGCGTGATCGTGATGGACAAATTCGGCAACATGGGCATCTCGTTCAACTCCGAAGGCATGTATCGCGCTTATATTGATATCAACGGAAAGCCTGTCGTCGAAATATATAAGTGAAAAAGTGAAAATGTGAAAAAGAAAGTTGAATGTTTCGAAGATTTATTTATCTGGCAAAAGGCTGTCGAATTTGCAAAAGAAATTTATGTCGTCACGGAACATAAAGGATTAAAGACTGATTTTGGTTTGAAAAATCAAATGAGGGACGCGGCTGTCGCAATTTCAAGCAATATAGCCGAAGGATTCGAAAGACGATCTCGCAAGGAATATTTGAATTTTCTAAATATAGCCAAAGCATCGGCCGGCGAAATCAGAAGTCAGCTTTATGTTGCCAAAGAGGTTGGTTATCTGGATGACGTTGAGCACTCCAGACTTCATGAGAACGCAAAATTCCTGAGTGGCTCGATCTGGAATCACATGAAATCGATGCAGAGCGCGCAAACTTAACTTTTTCACTTTTTCACGGTTTCACATTTTCACATGTTATCTGCGGAGATCATCGCTATCGGGTCGGAGCTTCTCACGCCGGAGAAAATCGACACAAACAGTCTTTGGCTCACCGAAAAACTAAACGATATCGGCATCGAGGTAATGCTGAAAACTATTGTTGGTGACGACGGTGCTCGTCTCGAAGAAACTGTGCGCGACGCGATGCGGCGTTCGGACATCGTGATCACGACCGGCGGTTTGGGGCCGACCGAGGATGACATTACGCGCGCATCTGCGGCTGCTGCCGTTGAGCGTGAGCTTATTTATCACGACGAGATCGAGCAGCATTTGCGAGAACGTTTTCGTGTCATGGGACGCGAGATGCCTGAGATCAATAAACGTCAAGCGTTTGTGATCGACGGTGCCGAAGTTCTGCCAAACCCAAACGGCTCGGCCGTCGGAATGTTGCTCGACGCGAGTGGCAAGCTGCTCGCCGTGCTGCCGGGACCGCCGCGTGAAAACCAGCCGATGTTTACCGAACACGTGTTGCCAAAACTTAAAACACGCGCGGGCAAGGTGTTTGTAAAACGGCGATTGCTGCGCGTTTCGGGCAAAGGCGAATCGGCGGTCGATGAGATCGCGGCGCCGATCTACACGAAATACGCTGACGTGCAGACCTCAATTCTTTTTAATAAAAGCGAAGTCGAGATTCATCTCGCTGCTCGATCGAGCGACGAAGCAAAAGCCGCGCAGACGGTCGATAAACTTGCCGACGAACTCGCAACGGCGCTCGGCGTAGCGGTTTTTTCGACAAACGGTGAAACGCTAGAAGAGGTCGTAGGCAAGATGCTAAAAGATCTCGGCCACACTGTCGCGGTCGCCGAGAGCTGCACCGGCGGCCTTATCGGGATGAGGCTGACTGAGATTGCAGGCTCGTCTCAGTACTTTATCGAATCTGCGGTCACGTATTCCAACGCATCCAAAACCGACCGACTGGGCGTCGATCCATACATTTTCAAAAATCACGGCGCAGTGAGCGCGGAATGTGCCGAAGCAATGGTTGCCGGCATGCGCGATCGCGCAAAGACCGATCACGCAATTTCAGTCACTGGCATCGCCGGACCAGACGGCGGTTCTGACGAAAAACCGGTCGGCACCGTTTTTATCGGTTACGCCGGGCCGAACGGCGTGAAATCGATAAAGTTCGTGCTGCCCGGCGACCGACATCTGATCCGCTGGCGAACGAGCCAGGCGGCGCTCGATTACCTGCGGCGACAGTTGTTAAAGATTCAGTCGTAAACATGGGTCAGCTCATCTTTGCGTTCTCTGCGGCTTTGCGTGGGAAAAACCGATCTCACGCAAAGACGCTAAGAACGCAAAGAAACCGTCGTCCTATAACTGAAGGCACATTTTCAGTTGATTTTTCCTGCATTTATGCCGAGAATTAAGGCATTACTTTGGCCGGCGATTCCGGGTTCCGGCATTTTGAAACTTTACGCGGCCTAACGCGTGTAAAGTGACGGCTTTAGCAAGTTTTTCAGGCTTCTGTCGAGCCCAATCTAAAAATATGAAAAAATCGAATCACGCGCGTTTGTTGTTAGCTCTGGTTTTGTTTGTGTCGCTGCTTTCGCCCGCGAGCGTTTTGGCGTTTGGCGACGGTAAGAAACATTTTAAAGAAGGGATGAAGCACGAGGCGGCCGAAGCATGGGACAAGGCGGCCGAGCACTTTGCTCTCGCCGTCACGGAAAACCCAAAGAACCCTGAGTATCGGCTGCACTTGATCCGTGCGCTTTTCCATGCGTCGCAGATGTTCATGAAAAAAGGAACGATCGCCGCGAAGGAAAAGAATTACGAGGTTGCGTATAACGCTTTTCGCCGTGCGTATGCGTATGACCCGACAAACGAGTTGGCAAAGTCCGAGATGGACAGAATGATCCGGCTTCAGAAAGAAGAACTCGAAGGTAAACCGGAGAAGGAAATGATCGACGCCGGCGGTTCGCGTGTCGTGCCGACGGGTTTTCAACCCGCGTCTCAGCCGTTGCCGCAGAAACTCGAAAAGCTTCGCGACGTGCCGTTTCCGGCGGGAGTTCCTCTTCAATTCATCATTAAAGAGCTTGCCAAAGAGCTCGATCTCAACGTGCTGTTCGACACCGAATCGCGACTCGAAAGTCGCAACGTCAAGATCGAGTTGAAAAACGTCACGTCGGCAAAGGCTCTCGATTACATCTTTTTGCAAGAAGGTCTTTTCTTTCAAAAGGTCGGCCCGCGCACTATTCTGGTAGCCCTTCAGACACAGCGGATGAAGTTTCAACAGCTCGTGCTGCGAACCTTTTATCTCGCTAACGCCGCACCGAAAGATGTCGCCAAGGTCGTGCAAACCGCAATCCCGCCGCAACCGGGCCGCAACCAAACCATCGTGCTGACCGACGACGCGACCAACAGCATCACCATTCGCGATACCGAAGAGAACATTCGCATGATCGGCAAACTGATCACCTCGCTCGACAAAGACCGCGCCGAAGTTGTGATGGACGTCGCGATCTATGAAGTTAATAAAACAGACTTACTTCAATTGGGAAACCAGATCGGTTCGCAGAGCCAGCTCACAGATCTCGGGGGAACTCGACAGGGTATTGTCGGTCTTGGTGGGGGCAGTGGTAGTGGCACAAATGTTATCAGAGCGATTGCAGGAAGTACGGTGCCGTTAACTGGAGCGATCCCGACAGGCCTGATCCTTCCGGCTATGTCGCTTTCGGCATTTCAGAGCAAGGGCGACACAAAGCTGCTCGCATCGACGCAGATCCACGCCTTTAATAACGAAGATTCATCCGCTCGCATCGGCCAGCGTGTTCCTGTGCAGAGCGCGCAGTTTGTCGGCGTCGGAAACAATACACCAGGCAGTAACGGAGTCGTTTCGAATGTTATCAACTACGAACAGGTTGGATTGACGCTCAAGTTCAAGCCGATCGTGTTTCCGAATCAGGATGTTCAGGTCGCGATGGAGATCGAATCAAAGGATGTCGCGGGAGCTTCGACTTTGACGCCTACATTTACCGAACGAACGATCAAAGGCACGGCGCGAATTCAAAATAATAAAACGCTGCTGCTCGCAAGCGTCGCGCAGGGCGTCGAGACAAAGGGCAAACAGGGCCTGCCGCTTCTTGGTCTGATACCGATCATCGGCAGATTATTTACGGCGCCGACGCGTGACAATCGTCAGGTCGATATTGTGATCGCTGTGACGCCGCGAGTGATTCGCGCACCGGCCATTTTACCTGACGATGAGGTCGAGCGACCGACGGGCAGTCAGGCTGTGCCGACAAACAGCTCGCTCGAAGCGATGATCATCGAAGAAGAGCGACAGGAAACGCTCGCGATGGCGCGTCGTCTGCCGAATAATTCGGTCGTCCAGCTTCCCGATCAAAAAACGGACGCACCGGTTTATGTTCAATCGACAAATGTCGAATCGACGCCGAAAGTCGAGGCACCTTCGTTAGAGCTAAAACCAATCGACAGCTCGGTCAAGACTTTGCAGTTGACGCAAACCTCGGACACGACGAAGACTGCGGAACCGGTCGAGGTTAAGTCCGAAGCGAAGCCCGAGACGGCAATTCGCGTGGTCGAGTTGAGCATCGGTGCCCAGCTTGCCGAGATGAAAGCAGGCGATAAGGTGAAGATTCCCGTCGTCGTGCAAGGCGACGGCTCGCTGATGTCGGCGGTTGTCGGTTTGAAGTTCGACGCGGCAAAACTCGCGATTCGCAGTGTGAGCTACGGCGACATTTTTGGTGCGGCGGCCAATACGAACGCGACGCCGTTCCTCAATCAAAACGGCAAGATGTATGTATCGCTGACGACAAAGGACGACAAGGCCGTCGCGGCGACCGGCGTGCTCGCCTTTATCGAGATCGAGGCACTCGCAGACGGCGTGCCGTCGATCTCGTTCGACCGCGACGTGCTGAATCTTCTCGCCTCGGACGGCAGAGCGCTCGGTCTCAAATTCAAAGAGTGATGGAACCACGAAAGCACGCGAAATTACACAAAATAAAGCCACGTCAATTTCGTGTTCCTTTTGTGAAATTTAGTGGTTTATCTTCCGGCTATTCGCTGCTCGAGCTTGTCATCACCCTCGGAGTGCTCGCGATTTTGGTGATGGGCACGCTTCCTTTGGCCGACAACGCCGTCAAGCGGCAAAAGGAAACAAAGCTGCGCGAGGCGTTGCGACAAATGCGAAGTGCGATTGACGAGTTCAAACGCGACACGATCGGCGCGTGCACGCAAGGAACTACAACTTCGGTCAATGTGATCAACCCGAATCAAGCATTGCCCTCCGATCCGCGCAGCCGGGTGATCATCGACGACTGTAAGATATTCGACTCCGATAATATCGACCGTTATCCGCCCGATCTCGACACACTTGTCAATGGCGTTCGCGTGAAGTCGCGCAGTCCGGACGTTCGCGGCGGCTCGCCATTTGACGATAAGAACGCGACCGAGATCAACGAAAATAAAGAGATTACAAAGATTTACCTGCGCGAGATACCGGTCGATCCTTTCACCGGCGAAAAGGATTGGAAGGTGCGCTCGTCGTATCAGGATAAGGACTCGGATAATTGGGACGAGATAAACGTGTTCGACGTAAGATCGGCGGCAGACGGCGAGGCGCTTAACGGAGATAAATATAGTGACTGGTAGATCGATTGCGGATTGCGGATTGCGGATTGCGGATTGGTTTTGTGTCAGTCGCTCTCGGGTCGGCCAGATGTGTATGACCTTATCGATGCGAATCCGCAATCCGCAATCCGCAATCCACAATAACAAAGGATTTTCTTTGTTGGAGCTGATGATCGCGCTGTTTATCATCATCATTCTGCTTTCGATCGCGGTACCGACGTATCAACGCAGCGCGCAGCACGCACGCGAGACCGTGCTAAAAGAAAATTTGTGGCAGATGCGGCGTGCGATCGACCAATACACGGCCGACAAGGGCAAACTTCCCGCGTCGATCGACTCTCTGGTCGAAGCAAAATATCTGCGCGAACGTCCGATCGACCCTGTGATGAATAACACCGAGTGGCAGGAAATCTTGGGCGAGGACACGAACAGCACCGACGGCGACCAGGGCCTCAAGGACGTCAAGACGATGGCCGACGGCCAAGACAGCCAGGGCGAGGCGTTCAGCGAATATTGATAATTATGTTTTCATCTTTAACGCAACCGAATTTCCCGAACGCCGCACTCGGCATCGAAAGCGATGCGATCACGGCCGTTGCTCTTAGCGGCGGTCGTCGCAGCTATTCGATCAAACAGGCCGCGACCGTCGAATTATCGCCGGGCGTCGTCACGCCGAGTTTTGCGGATCAGAACATCGAGAACCACAACGAATTTGCATCCGCCGTCACCGAGGTCGTCGAGATCGCGGGATTGCTCAACCAAAAGCGTTGGTCGATCGCTCTGCCGAGCAACTCGGCACGCGTCGCCATAATCGCGCTCGAAAGCGAACCGGCGTCGAAGCAGGAGCTTGAGGAAATTATCGATTGGAAAGCCGAACAGGCTTTTGGCACGCCGGCACGCGAACTGCGGCTTTCGACACAGCGCATCTCGGCCGATACCGACGGACGCTCGCGTTTTTTTGTGACGGCGGTCAAGATCGCCGTCCTCGACGAGTACGAATCGCACTTCGAAAGTCGCGGCTGGCAAGCCGGTCTCATCTTGCCGCGTGCTCTCGGCGAAGCAAACTGGTTGATGCACAAAAACGGCGGCGATTCGATGCTCATCAGCGAGAACAGCGACGGCTTTACTGCATTGCTGATGCGTGGAACCGAACCCGTCGTTGTTCGCAGCGTCACCTGCACGCCCGCCGAGATCGAAGACGAGATTTACCGCCTCGTCATGTTTTACAACGACCGCGTCGCCGGCAAAAACCCCGCCGATTTTACGGGAGGCCTTAATAACCTGCTCGTCGTCGGTCGTGACATCATTGCGCAAAATGTCGAAACGATCGCCTCGGAAGCCCTCGGCCGACAATTGCGCGTCCTCTCGCCTGACGACATCGGCCTCGATTTACCCGCAACCGCCTTTAACTTCGACTCGATCGCCGCCCCCGCCGGCCTCGCCGCGTTGGGCTGTTAACTCAAAACTCGCGAGTTTCTTAGCGGCTGTGCCGCAATGCTGTGCGGAAAGGCTTTCCTTTCCGTGAAATTCAAAACTCGCAGATTCTTAGCGGCTGTGCCGCAGTGCTGTGCGGAAAGGCTTTGCCTTTCCGTGAAATTCTCTTAAAATCTTTGGAGGCTTTGCCTCCATAAATTGTGCAATCGATTTCAAAGGACAATTCTTTTTATTTCATCACGTCAGTCACTCACAAAAGGCTTCCGGTTTTTCAGACAGATAAGCTAAAAACAAATTTTGTGCAATGCGCTCGACGAAGCTCGCAAATCAGGCGGCTTTAAGATTTTTGCTTACGCGATCATGCCGGAGCATTTACACATAGCCACAGATTCCTCGCGAAGTCAGTCTGAAACGCTCAGGTATTTAAATGGCATTACTGCTCGTCGAGTGATCGGTTATTTGAAAGAACAAGGTTTCGACACTTCATTAGCGAAGTTGCGAACTGAGACAAAAGCTCGCGAATACAAACACTCGCTTTGGGAACATCATTCGAATACATTTGAGATAAAAACCGAGGCAGTTTTGATGCAGAAGGTAAATTACATTCATCAGAATCCGGTTACTGACGGCTTAGCGGAAAAAGCGGAAGATTATTTGTATTCGAGCGCCCGTATTTGGAAAGGCTGTCCGCTTGAGAACGAGCCGTTGGAGATGGATGTTCATGAAATCAGGTGGCGCCGAGGATGAGTGGAGGCGTAGCCTCAAAGTTCTTTATAACTTCCGGAAGGGCTGAGCCCTTCCGCACAGCACTGCGGCTAAGCCGCCGGAAACTTTTAACACTTAACTGAAGCTGGAACCTTACGACAAACTTGATTGTTAAGATTCCAGCCGGTAATTCGGGGCTTCTTTGGTGATGATCACGTCGTGGACGTGAGATTCGCGCAGGCCGGCGGAGGTGATGCGGACGAACTTGGCGTTATTTTGCAGATCGGCGATCGTGCGGCAGCCGGTGTAGCCCATGCCGGAGCGGAGGCCGCCGACGAGTTGGGTGACGGTTTCGGCGACGGTGCCTTTGTAGGCGACGCGGCCTTCGATGCCCTCGGGGATGTATTTTGCGTCGGATAAAGTCGCTTCCTGCGCGTAGCGATCCGAAGAGCCTTGCCGCATCGCGCCGATCGAACCCATTCCGCGATAAGTTTTAAAACTGCGGCCCTGGAACAGAATGACTTCGCCCGGCGCTTCTTCGGTTCCGGCAAAGAGCGAGCCGATCATCACGCAATCGGCACCGGCGGCGATCGCCTTTGCAACATCGCCCGAGAACTTGATCCCGCCGTCGGCGATGATCGGAACGCCGCTATTTTTTGCAGCATTGACGCATTCGACGATCGCAGAGATCTGCGGCACGCCGGCGCCGGTCACAACACGCGTCGTGCAGATCGAGCCCGGCCCGATGCCGATCTTTACAGCATCGACACCTGCTTTTATTAGTGCATTCGTGGCATCCGCCGTCGCGACGTTGCCGGCGACGAGTTCGAGATCGGGGAACTTTGCTTTCACGCTTTTTATAGCGTCGATCACGCGTGAACTGTGGCCGTGCGCGGTGTCGATGACGATCGCATCGACGCGTGCGGCGACGAGCGCCGCTGCGCGTTCGAGGTAATCGCCCGTCGCGCCGATCGCGGCTGCACAACGTAGGCGACCGAGTTCGTCCTTCGCGGCTAAGGGGAAGTTGATCGCCTTTTGAATATCTTTGACGGTGATGAGGCCTTTGAGATGGCCGTTCTCGTCGGTGACGAGCAGCTTTTCGATGCGGTGCTTTTGCAGCTTGATCTTTGCTTCGTCGAGTGTCGTGCCGACGGGCACGGTAACGAGCGGCTGCGGCGTCATTATCTCAGAAACGGAGATGTCGGTGCGCGTTTCGAAACGCAGATCGCGATTTGTGATGATGCCGACGAGTAGCTCGTTCTCATCGACGACCGGCACGCCGCTGATCTTGAAGCGGCTCATTATCGCGAGCGCGTCCGAGACGAGCGAGTCCTTATTTATAGTCACCGGATCGACGATCATTCCCGACTCGCTGCGTTTAACTTTATCGACTTCTTCGGCGTGTTGTTCGATCGTGAAATTTTTATGAATCACGCCGATGCCGCCGGCTTGCGCTAACGCGATCGCGAGCGACGCCTCGGTAACCGTATCCATCGCCGAAGAGCACAGCGGAATGTTTATATTTATATTGCGCGAAAAACGCGTGCGGGTGTCGGCGTCGCCGGGAAGTATCTCGGAGTAGGCCGGGACGAGCAAAACGTCGTCGAATGTCAGGCCTTCGGTGATTCCTTGGATTTCCATATTTAATTATAAACAGAATCGGCCAGAAACAAAAAAGGCCACCTTGTGATGTTGAACCTTACTTTGTGCTCTTTGAGTCCTGACTTTGTGAACTCTGTGATTAAAAAAGGAACTAATCACAGAGGACACGGAGCGAGGACACAAAGGGCACAAAGGAAGAGTCACCGGACTCCACAAGGTTGGGACAGGAGAATCGGGTTATGGTCGCGGCGTGGTGCGAGGAGCGCTGTTGACAATTACGGGCGTTGGCGTGGTCGCGGCGGATCTTGTGGGCGAAGTCGTCGGCACATTCGGACGTGGAGTCGGCGTTTGTCGAGGCGTCGGTGTTGTCGAGTTCACGGTCGGGGTATTTGCGCCGACGTTTGCGTTAACATCGGCGGTAGCCGGCGCCGCCGTCGCGGAGATCGCGCCGTTAGTCCATATCTGTGCAAGATTGTCCTTAGAGATCGTGAAAATAATCCGGTCCTTGTCTTTCGGATCGAGCGGCTCGGCGGGCAGCGTGATCGACTTGCCGTTTATCGCGAGCTGAACATTCTGCGCGTTCCAGCGGTTATAGTTCAGCGTCAACATTTCTTTTGGCGTGAAGCTTACGGACGAACCGGCAGCAATATCGGTCTTTTTCAGCTCGCCATCGACGGTCGCGATCACGGAAACCGGATTAGCGGCCTTGAGTTCGACATTCACCGTCGCCATGTCGGGCGAATTTGGCGTCGTAGTTTCGGTTGCGGTATTCGACGGCGTTTGTGAGTTCGTGTTCGATCTAGGCGTCGAGTTTGTCGCGACATTCTCCGTCGGCTGTCGCAAATAGCTGACAAGATACAAAATTCCGACCGTCATCGCTGCGAGAATGACGCCTGCGATGATCATCGTCGGCAGCATCGAGCCGCTCGAACGGTCGTCGGTCAGAACTTCGGGTCTGTAAAGCCGGTGCGGCTCTTCTTCTTTTGCCTCGACCTGCGCGAGGATATTCGAATAATCGGTTAACGCCTCCTGCTCGTCGATGCCGACAAATTTTGCATACGATTTGACAAAGCCTTTGTTAAAAATTCCGCCGGGAAGTATCTTATAGTCGTTATTTTCGATCGATTCGAGATAGAGCGGAGAGATGCGGGTGTGTTCTGAGACTTCGCTCAGCGTTAGGCCTTTGTCTTCACGGGCCTGCCGCAGTTTTTCTCCAAGTGACAAGGACATTGTTTGACGTATGGAATGACTTGCGAACTAACGCCGGTTTACGCAACTCGTTGACTTGAAATATATCGTTCCTCTCGTCACAATGTCAATTGATTTCGCCGAGAAAAGCCCAAATAACGACGCTCGGTTTGGGCATTGCGGCGAACTTATATTACTATCTGAAAAGCAAACAAATAAGCGAGGAAAGATAAATGACTTTAGAGGCTTTGGGAATGGTCGAGACGAAAGGTTTCGTGGGTGCGGTCGAAGCGGCTGACGCAATGGTCAAGGCGGCGAATGTTCGGCTGATCGGCAAAGAATATATCGGTGCCGGTTATGTCACGATTTTTGTGCGTGGGGATGTCGGTGCGGTAAAGGCTGCGACGGACGCCGGTGCGGCTGCCGCGAGACGAGTCGGCGAACTTATCAGCGTGCACGTCATTCCACGTCCGCACGGCGAAGTCGAGCGCGTTTTGCCAAAAGGCGGCGCCGTCGGCTACAGCCCCGACGAAAAAGCTCTGCAAGGCGGCGGACGACAACTCGGTGCCGGCAGCGCAAGCGCCGCGGCCACATCGACCGGCAATAAAGGCAAAACAAAAGCTTAAGTTTCGATTTCCACTTCTGTAATTGGATCGCATGGGTGATAAAGATCTCATCGCTCAACAGCAAGCTCGCGACGCGGTAGAGGCCGCGTCGTTTGCCTTTAAGTCTGTCGCAAAATTCGATCAGGCGAAGATCGACGAGATTTGCGAAGCGATGGCTGCGGTTGCGCTTGCCGAGTCGGCGCAGCTCGGCAGGCTTGCCAACGAAGAGACCGGCTTTGGCAAAGCTGAGGACAAATACGAGAAAAATCGCTTTGCCGCCGAAGACGTTTGGAATTATTTTCGCGACTTGAAAACCGTCGGCGTCGTCAGCGACACCGCAAGCATCGTCGAGATCGCCAGTCCTCGCGGCGTAGTTGCGGCGATCATTCCATCAACCAATCCAACATCGACGGCGATCTTCAAGATCATCATCTCGATCAAATCACGCAACACCATTGTGCTCTCGCCTCATCCATCTGCAGCCAGGTGCATCGCCGAAACTGCGCGAGTAATGCGCGAGGCCGCAGTGGCAAAAGGCCTGCCCGAGAGCGCGATCATCTGTCTCGAAAACTCAACTATCGAGGGCACCGAGACGCTGATGAAGCATAAACAGACTGCTGTCATTCTCGCGACCGGCGGCACAGGGCTCGTGCGTGCGGCTTACTCGTCGGGCAAACCGGCGTTCGGCGTCGGGCCGGGCAACGTGCCGTCGTTCATAGAGCGCACTGCGAATGTGCAAAAGGCCGTTGCCGATATTCTCACCGGAACGTGCTTCGACAACGGCACGATCTGCGCGTCCGAGCAGTCGGTCGTCTGCGACGCACCGGTCGAGGCCGAAGCGCGTGCGCAATTTACTGCGCAAGGCGGATATTTTTTAAGCGCGGCAGACGCAGACGCAGTCGCAAAAGTTTTGGTAACTCCGCAAGGTGCTCTCAACGCCGGCATCGTCGGCAAGTCCGCAAAATTTATCGCCGACCTCGCCGGCATCACCATTCCCGAAGGCACTCGTTGTTTGCTCGCCGACTGCGCCGGTGTCGGACGCGACTTCCCGTGGTCGGTCGAAAAACTTTCGCCGACGCTCGCGTTTTTTGTCGCCGATGGCGTCGAAGAAGGAGCGAACCGCTGCCAGGAGATTCTACAGTTTGGCGGCATGGGCCACACCGCCGGAATGCACACGCAGAATCGCGAAGCCGCCATCGCTTACGGCGCTCAGATGCCCGCAGCACGCGTCGTTATAAATTCGCCGACGACACACGGAGCAATTGGATTCTCGACAGACTTGGCGCCGTCGATGACGCTCGGCTGCGGTTCGTGGGGCGGCAATGTTACGTCCGACAACATCTCGCCGCATCATCTGATGGACATAAAACGCGTCGCGTTTGAAACCAAACCTGTGAACGAGTCGCGAGTCGCGAGTCGCGAGTCGCAAATCGCGAACGGACAACCGGCTGAACGCAGGACGCCAAAGCGGGAAGATATCGCGGCCATCGTCGATAGCTTTTTGAGTAAGAAACTCGCAGAATCGCCGCCATTGCCCGAACCGCCGAAAGCTCCCGAGCCGCAGGTTGATACTGCTCCGCCGGTCGAAGTTAAGACGATAGTTCACGAAATCACACCTGAGAATGCCGTGCAAAAGCCCGTGCCGATAACGCCCGTCGAGTTTGTCAGCGAAGACGATGTTCGTCGTGCGATCAACAACGGCGAGAAAATTTATATTTCTAAAAAGACCATTTTGACACCGTCGGCACGCGACCTCGGCGACGAGAAGGAGGTTTTCGCGAGCGTTTGATAATGGCTGAAAGTGTCAAAATTGAAAAAGCTGTTTGTGCGACGTGCGATGCGGACATTCGCGAGAACACTGCGTTTTGTTACAACTGCGGCAGCAAACTCGAGGCGGGCGCTCCGTTAGAAAAAAACGGCTCGCCTATCGACGCGGACGAAAACTCAAAAGCGGCGCTCGACGATCTCGCGGAAAAGCTTAGCCACGGCGACGACGAAGAAAAACTCGCAAAGGCCGCGACGGAGCGTAAAAAAGCGCGCGTCGTGCATCGCAAGCGAAACGAATTTAAGTGGGAGCCGCGCGACGATTCGCCGGTGTTGGGACTTCTTCTCGCAGGCTTTGTGATGTTTGCGACGTTGCTTGTCGTTATACTTTTAGTAATTTGGAAATAGCGGAGTTGTTATGGAAGCACTTGGAATGGTCGAATGTTTTGGTCTCGTCGCGATGATCGAGGCTGCCGACGCGATGGTCAAAGCGGCGAATGTAAAACTCGTCGGTTACGAAAAGATCGATGCGGGACTCGTGACAGCGATCGTTCGCGGTGAAGTCGGCGCCGTTCGAGCCGCCGTCGAAGCCGGTGCCGAGGCCGCACGCAAAGTCGGCACGGTGACCGCGACTCACATAATTCCGCGACCTCACGCCGAAGTCGATGACGGCATTCCCGTGATCCGCACCGGCGAGACGACTCGCAAAAAGATTTCGGGCTCAGTGCCGGAATAGTCAGAAAAATTTTAGCCACGGATAAACCCAGATTAAGCATTAGAAAAGAGTAATGATTTCTCTTTTGGCTTCTTCTTTGTGATTTCTTAGCGTTCTTTGCGTCTTTGCGTGAGATAAAAGAATTTTTTCACGCAAAGACGCAAA